>Ga0137390_10003502_pt1 | contig 12817 bp, 18 predicted proteins | sample 15con2h24AmetaG_FD_104937 | JGI IMG/M metagenome (GOLD analysis project Ga0137390, IMG submission 104937) | Vadose zone soil microbial communities from Angelo Coast Range Reserve, California, USA - 15con2h2.4A metaG | ecosystem: Environmental > Terrestrial > Soil > Vadose zone > Saprolite... | reverse complement strand
GGTGCTGGCCGCCGCCTGCGCCGAGCACAAGGACCATGACTACCGGGCGTTCCGGGTCGGTGACCTGCGGCTGGGGGGGGCCGGCGGGACGGTGACCCGGATGCCGGACACCCCCGCCAACCGCCGTGAATTCGGGTCCGCCGGGACCGCCGATGATTCCTCCCCGTACCCGCAGCTGCGCGGGCTGCCGATGACGGACGCCTCCACCCGGGGCATGCTGGGGATCGTGACCGGCCCGGCCGGCGGGGACAAGGCCGAAGCCGAGCAGAAACTGCTGGACAAGGCGATGCGATAGTTCCCGCGCCTGTTCACCCCCGACCGGCTGTGGATCCTTGACCGGAACTTCCCCGGCGCCGCGCGGATCAGGGAAATGACCGCCCGCACCCACGTGCTGATCCGCATCAAGAGCGACATACCGCTCAGGAGGACCGGGGATTTCCTGCCCGACGGCTCCTACCTGGCGGAGATCTCCGGCGGCGGCGTCACCGTGACCGTGCGGGTCATCGAGTATCACGTCACCGTGGACGGGCAGGACGTCCCCGAGATGTTCTGCCTGATTACCGACCTCGAAGACCACCGCGCCTACCCCGCGGCCGTGCTTGCCGCCGCGTACAAGTGGCGGTGGGACGGATCGGAGACCATGCTGCGGGAAGGCAAGTCCGCGATCCGCGGTGCCGGGCCGTCCACCGGGCCGATGTTCCGGTCCTGCTCCCCCCGGCTGATCCGCCAGGAGCACGCCGCCTGGATCACCGCCACCGAACTGGTCCGCGGCACGGCCAGGCTCGCCGCGCGGCACGCCGCCCCCGCAGCGAAAGGCCGCCGGGCCGGCCAGCCCGTTCACCCGCGCGAGATCTCCTTCACCGCCGCCCGCCGCGCCGCGATCGCCGCCATCCGGCACGGCGCCGCCACCGCCAGCCTGCCCGGGCAAGCCATCGCCGCAGGCTGCCGCGCCGCCATCGCCGCCATCAGCCGCTGCCGCGTCAGCGTGGACCGCAACCGCCACCGCGATCACAAGACCAAAGCCCGCCAGGGCTTCCCGAACGCTCCCTGCCGCATGCCCACCCGAACCGCCGAAGCCAGGATCAGCGTCTGCACGCCGCGTGGCACCTGACCTGACCACGCGGCCAGCAGGCAACCCGCCCGTCCCCGGAATCCCGTCCCGCCCGCCCGCCGGCCCGCGGAGCCGGCCGCCACCAGAGCGACAGCCGGGAACTCGCCATGCCCGGAACACCGCCGTCACTCTCCGTCCAACACTCCCGCGGTCACCGGCAGCACTCCCCGAAACACTGAACATGCTGAACTACATGGCATTGGCTGCTGATCCCGCACGCGTAGGACCCTTTAGGCCGAGGTTCCCCAGGTCTATAGGGCCCGTCATATTTGCCCAGGTCGTGTGCCACGAACGCTGAAGGAGGCGTGCATGTAAGAGCCACTGGATGCCACCTAATCACGGGAGAGAGGTGGAGCCTACGTGGGGGTTGAGGGGCGAGCCCCGCAGACCGCTGCCGCGCGGTGGCAAGGGGCGCATCGGATGTGGGCGCTCACGGGTGCCGTTGGTGGCGCCTGGCCAGCAGCACGGTGTCGTGGATGGTGACGAGGCGGCCGTCAGGGTCGGTAGCGGTGCGCCCGGCGGCGGCATTCTTCACGATGTCCCATTGGCTCGGGTCGAGTTGGCCGGCGATGTCGTCGCCGGTGAAGTACAGCTCGGGTATCTGCGGGCGGGGCATCGTGGTCTGCATGTCGGAGGGGTGGTGGCCGACGATGAGCAGGGTGCCTCCGGGAGCGACAGCGGATGCCCAGCGGTCGAACAGCGCGTGGCGGGATGCGCGCGGCAAGTGCATGTATTGGGCGGACACCAGGTCGTAGTGGTCTTGCGGTGGCTGCCAGTCCGTGAGGTCGTGGTGGAGCCAGTGAATGCGCTCGGCGATGTTGGCGCCGGCCTGGACGGCGTGTCTGGCCGCCCGCTCGAGGGCGACGGCGGATATATCAACGGCAGTGACCTGCCAGCCGCGCTCGGCTAGCCAGATAGCGTCGGCGCCTTCCCCGGCGCCGACATCGAGCGCCGCGCCGGGAGTCAGTCCGTGGACCTCGGCGATGAGGTGGCCGTTGGGGCTTCCGCTCCACAAGGCCGCATGCGAGCGGTAGCGGTCATCCCAGAATGCTTGGTCAAACTGTTCGGACACGACAGGTTCCTTGCGGCTTCGCTTCTGTGGGCGGTAGTGGTCGCTGCCATCGAATGGTGTGAATCGGTGTTTGGCGACGTGCTGGCGGTTGATAACCCGTGCCGCCGATTGCCACCCCCATCCTGCCCTCGCGCTCACGAGCTGGCAAGCGTCGTTGCTGATCTGGCAAGATGACGGTGTGGGCAGTGATCTGGACCAGATCCTCAGCGCGGTGGGACCGCGGCTGCGTGCTCTGCGCCACGAGCGGAACACCACGCTGGCCGGCCTCGCGGCGGTCACCGGTATCTCGGTTAGCACCCTGTCACGACTGGAATCCGGGCAGCGCCGCCCTAACCTTGAGCTCCTGCTGCCACTGGCCCGAGCGCATCAAGTTCCGCTCGACGAGCTCATCGGGGCACCGCCCGCTGGCGACCCCCGCATCCATCGACGCCCGATCACCCGCCACGGGATGACCATGTTCCCGCTCACCCGCCGAGCCGGTGGCCTCCAGGCCTACAGACATGTGATCCCACCCAGCCGGACCCGTCAGGCACCCGACCCGCAAACCCACGAGGGCTACGAGTGGTTGTATGTCCTCAGCGGGCGGCTCCGGCTGGTGCTTGGCGAGCACGATCTGGTATTGGCTGCCGGCGAGGCGGCCGAGTTCGACACCCGGGTACCGCACTGGTTCGGCAACGCCGGCCCGGATTCGGCGGAGTTTCTCACCCTGTTCGGGTCGCAAGGAGAGCGCATGCACGTCCGGGCCCGCCCCGCGAAGAGGTCGGTCAACGCTGCTGCTAAGTCTGCTTAGCGGACCAAATCGGCTCTGTGCTTGAACGAACGGAGCCGCTGTGACGTGGGGACTCAAGCAACGGGCTACGGGCTCGCAACCGCTTCTCCGAGCGGCTGTCCTGGGACGCCAATCCGACGGCAACCGGGCTCACCTGCCAGTGCTGAGACCGCGCTGGTGGTCAGCCCGGCCAGGCCGGTGAGTACCAGCCTGGCCGCTGAGAGTGCGTCGGCGTCGGGCGGGTATCTGGGGTGGGGGACGGCGATAACCTGAAGGCCAGCTGCGGCGGCTGAGCGGAGCCCGTTCGTGGAGTCTTCCACCGCGGCGCAGTCCTGCGGGCGGAAGCCGAGCTGGCCGGTAACGGCGAGGTAGATATCCGGGGCAGGCTTGGCGTGCGCGACCTGCTCGGCCGATTTCACGACCGCGAAGAACGAGCGCAGGCCGGAGGCCGCCAAAGCGACGTCGATGAGCGTCGGCGGTGCGGAGCTGGCCAGGCCGAGCGGCCATCGCGCGGCTAGTCTCCGCACCGCCGCGGCGGCATCGGTCATGAGAGGCAACCGGTCGCGGTAGCGGGCGGCCATCCGGTCGATGACCAGCGCCGCGATCCTATCGGGGGGTAGGCCGGCGCCGAGGTCCTCGCTCAGATACCTGGACCATTCGGGCGTGCTCATGTGCCATGAGCCGGCGCTGTGCGTCCGGAGCCCACTGACCGCCCAGGTCTGCTACCACCTGCCTGCGCACGTGCTCCCAGACCGGCTCGGAGTCAACCAGCACGCCGTCCAGGTCGAACACAACTGCCTCGATCATGCAATTACTCTGCACGGTCCGGTGTCCACCCGTCGGCCAACGCTTCGTCCGGCTTGCGGTTTCATCAGGGCTGGTTATCGTCCATTCGAGAGGACTGGCCCGCCGTAGGGCTGGGTTCGGGCTCACGTGCGCAGCACGTCGTCCCGCTGTCGCGCAGGCAAATGCCCGCCTGGTCGGCCGCCGTCTGGCCTGAAGTCCAGCATGATGATCTGAATCCTGCACGCAGATGCCCGGCCGGATACCGCGGCCGCGCCGGTGCTGGTCGATCGGGCGATCCGGGTGCCGAGCCAGTGCCCCGCCTGCGGGTGGCAACGGACTTCGCGCGCTGCACCCCGCCCAGCCAGCGCAAGCTGCATATGACGGCGGCCCGGTCGCGCACGCTGCTGCGCCAGCAGGTCGAGCAGGTGCTATCGCGGGCGAAGCGCCACCGTAGTGTCAGCGCCGGCGGGGAGCGGCGCGATGCGGCAACTGTCGGGTCTGGACGCCTCGTTCCAGTCGCTGGAGACGCGGACCTCGAGCGGTCAGGCAGAGGCCACTTTGCCCGGGCCGCGTGGCGTATCTCGTGCCGCCCGCCGCGTAGTCAGCGAGTTACGGCAGCGAAGCTCGGATCTCTGGTCGAGCTATATCTTGTCATCGGGCAGCTCGCGCCGTAGGCTGACGATATATCGTGATCGTATCGCGAGACTTGAGTGGGAGCGCAGGATGCCGACAGCAGCTTCGCGGCCCGGGGACTTCGATCCCGGTCTGTCCGATGTGTTCAGTTGCGCGGGCGGCATGCTCGGCCAGGTCCGGCGTGCTGTCCTCAGGATGTCCGCCGGCCATGGTCCGGGCATGCGGCGCGGGCCGTGGGACCGGGGCTTCGGGGGACCGAAGGGCCCCGGGAGGTGGGGCGGCGGCTCCGGCGGGCCGTGGGGCGGCTGGTGGCCCGGTCCGCCCGGCGCACCCGGTTCATCCCGGGGCCCGAAGGCCGGCCGCGGGGATGTGCGCGCCGCGATTCTGGCCCTGCTGCGGGAAGGCCCGCGCACTGGGTACCAGATCATGTCCGAGATCGAAGAGCGCAGCGGCGGGGCCTGGCGGCCCAGCCCCGGTGCGGTGTATCCGGCGCTGGCCCAGCTCGCCGACGAGGGTCTGATAGCAGGTGAGGAGTCCGCCGGGCGGCGCATGTTCAGCCTCACCGACGCCGGCCGCAGCTATGTCGAGCAGAACCCCGAGATGGCACGCGGCGCGTGGGAGTCGATGGTCCAGCAGGAGGCCTGGCAGCTGCCTGGCCTGTTCGCCGAGGCCGCCCGGCTCGGCGGCGGCATCGTGCAGATGGCTCACGTCGGCACGCCCGAGCAGATCCACACTGCCGAACGACTGCTGGAACAGACCCGGCGCAGGCTGTACCAGCTCCTGGCCGACGACACCGACGGCGAGCAGGACGAGTAATAGAAGGCGAGCAGAGCAATGGATGATCGCATCCGGACTTCGGACGCCGACCGGGACGGCATCGCCGCACGGCTGCGCGACCATTTCGCCGAAGGCCGACTCACACCCGACGAGCTGGACCAGCGGGTCACAGCGACGCTGAACGCGAAGACCTTCGGGGATCTGCGCCGCGTCATGGCGGACCTCCCCGAACCCGCGCCCGTACCGCGGCAGGCCCAGCAGCTCCCGCCGCGGGCTGTGCTACCCGGAATCTTCGGGCGCCGCGGCCCGCGGATACTGCCGCTGGCGGCGCTGGCGCTGCTCGCGACCCTGCTGATTCCAGGCGCCGGGTGGCTGTTCCTCGCCTTCTTCAACGTTCTCCTGGTGTTCGGGCTGGTGGCCTGCCTAGCCGGGATCCTCATGGCAGTTCGGTTCCGCAGACATATGCGCCGCGACTGGCCGTCCGGCTCCAGCCACTACCGGAGCGAGGACTGGCTGGGCGGTTACGCCCACTACCGGTCCCGATGCTGGCGCATGTGACAAGCACCGCACGCTAACCGCCGGGCTAAGGCTCACCTCCGTCCTGGGTATCGGCGCCGGGCCCGATGCCAAAGGCAGAAACGGCCACGCACCCCGCCGTGCTGTGCGGATACAACGCGGCGTAGGTAAGGGCTGTGGCCGCCCCGAACGAATGGCCCGGCACCAGCACCCTCGGTATCCCCGGCGCTCTGCGCGCACAACTCTGACGACGGGAATTGAGTCCTTCCGGGTGCAGAGGCCGCACGGCCAGCGGCATGACCGGATGGGTAGCTCACCGATGGTGGTGAACTTGTCGCAGTAGATGTGTTTCTCCGGCCCGCCCGGCCCGGTGAGCAACGGCATCGCCGCTTTGCCCCATCGGCGGCGGCGCAGACGTTGCCGCCCGCGCCCTTGAGCCCGACCAGGCGCTTTACCAAGGTCGGTGATCCGGCCGACCCAGCCGTCGGAGGAATATACCTCTGATAGGGCGGACACGCAGCGGAAGCCGGGCAGCGACTTCTCCACGGCGTGCAACACCTTCTCGAAGCACAGGTCACGGCGGCGCTGACCGTCAGCGCAACTGAGCCATTATCCGAGCCAGGTGCGGCCGTCGATGAGTTCACGCGCTGCATCGAGGTGACCTGCGTGACAAGCCGTTTCGGTGATCACATGAAGGATGACCGCCCGCAAATCCTGGAGCTTCCAGTTGGGCCAGAGCTCATCGGGCCACCTGGCCGGCGCGGCGTCCAGGGGGGTGCTGGTGATGACGGCGTTGGCGAGTTCTATCTCCCGCCGGTAGGAGTCGAACACGGCCTCGGCCGGCAGACTTGGAGGGACCTGCCACGCGGCCGCATAGGCCTCCTCGGATGTGGTCAGATCGACCGGCTCGCCGGCGACGATCCCGCGGAACCAGAACCGCTCGTCGCTGATGGTCAGATGCTGCACCATCCCCAGGCATGTCCAGCCCGAAGGCAGCACCGGCCGCCGCAGCGCATCGTCGGTGAGGCCGTCGAGGATTCCGAGCACGTGGTCCCGCTGATTGTTCAGGGATGAAAGCAGCAGGCCGGTTTCTGTCTCCATCGGCAAATCATGGCACCTCCGTTGTTACGACCGCGAGCAGCGCGGTGCGTTCACCGGCCGAGCGCGGCTGTTACCGCGTCGACGGCCCTGTCTGGCGCGCCTGGATGCCCGGTGTCCACCTGGACCAGCGCCGCGCCCAGGCCGAGCGGGACGACTGCCGCGGCCAGGGCCGCGGCCTGGCCGAGGATCGAGGGGCTGATCACGTCGCGGTGGATCGGGTGCCGTCCGGCGCCGAGCCGGCTTCGCATCCGGCTGGCGGCCAGCTGCGGGTCGCAGTAGCAGAACACCTCCAGAGCCCCGGCGAACTCACCGAGCGCCCGGTTGCGCCTGGTCAAACTTCGGGCGGAACTTCAGCGTCTACCTGGAACCGTAACGGTGCGAGAGAACCTCGTGGCCCTGCGCGCCTGGCATCGCGCTGAGCTGCGCGGCAGTCGCTGAGGCGGGCCTGCACGCCGGGACGGCTGTGCCGGTCAGTGCTGGCTGTTTTTCTCGGTGACCGCGGCGGTGATCGCCCTGGCGTCTGGCCTGACGACTGCGCCTGCGACCAGTACGGTCGGTGTCGCGCTTACCCCAAGTGCGGTGGCACGTGCAGTCACGTACGGCGGCCAGTCCAGGTAAGGCGCATCGGACAGGCAGGCAGCGAAGGCAGCGTCGGCCAGCCCCGCGGCTCGGCCGATGCCAGCGAGCTCAGCATCGCTCAGCCCCGGCCCGCCCTCGGGCGGCTGGCTGACGAAGAGCGCGTGCGCGTACTCAGCGAACCGTCCCCGGTCCGCGGCACAGCCCGATGCCGCGGCCGCACGCGTGGAGTAGTTCGTCGTCGACGCCTCGTCGAGGAAGTTCATGGGGTGGTAGGCGAGACTGGCCAGCCCGTCGGCCGCCAGGCCGGCCAGCGCCGGCCCCGAGGACAGCTCGAATCGCCGGCAGAACGGGCACAGGAAGTCGATGAACGCGTCCACGCGGACCGGGCCGTCCCCGATCACGACCCCGTCGCCTTCCGGTGTCGCGCCGGCCGGAATGCGGCCCGGGGCGATCGGGTCGGTCATGGCCCCTCCGGGAAGGTCTCGAGAATCGCGGCAGCCTGCGCTGTCAAGATCACTTGCTGCCGACATGGCCATCAGCGGCGTCCGGCCGGGCGGCCATGCATCCAGCGTGACGTTCCGCGCCTGTTCACTGCTGATGCTCCTCAGCATCACACAGTCATGCCATTTCTGGGCTGGCCGGCCCAGGCCCGGCGGCCGGCCCTCGCCGACGGGTCGGCTGGCCAGCCAGTCCGCGCAGGAGGCGCAGGAGGCATCATGACGCGGCGTCGTCTTCACGGGCGTGCGGCGACTCGCCGCTGGGCTGGTACCTCGGCGCGCGGGAGACGCCAAATGAGGCGTGGTTGTCGTGCCATGCTGAGGTGATGGTCGCCCGCGGGCATCGGCCCGAAGGCCAGCGTGAGGACCGCGGTTGCAGGACGAGAGCGGCGGAGATACGCCGGAACAGAGATGGCCAGGATGACATCGCGCCTTCCTCACGCTCCGAGCGCCGCCTGCGGCGAACCGGAAGGCAGGCTTGTGGCGGAACAGTTCGCGACGATCGACCAGTACATCAGCTCATTCCCGGAAGACGTCCAGATCATCCTCGAGGCAGTCCGGCGTGCCATCAGGAACGTCGTGCCGGCAGCCGGCGAGACGATCAGCTACCGGATTCCCACGATGACGCTCAACGGCAGGCACTTGGTGTACTTCGCTGCGTGGAAGCACCACATCTCTCTTTACCCGGTACCCGCAGCAGATGAGGCCTTCGAGCAGGAACTGGCGCCCTACGTGGCCGCCAAGGGCACGGTGAGATTCCCGCTCAATGAGCCCATCCCGTATGACCTCATCGAACGGCTGGTCGCGCTCCTCGTCCAGCAGAGGGGCGGACAGCGAGGGTGATCGGCACCACGGGACCCGCGCAAGGACAGGCGGGCCCGCCCCCAGTGATCATCGCCTGCGGGACGCTTGCGGCCCGCTCCAGCGTTGGCGGTGAGGATAGCCGGGGCCGCCGGCGGCTGCGCGCGGACGCCATAGCATGCGGCCGTGCACGGCGATGCTGACGATGTCGATGGCTATCTCACCCGTACCTGAGGGGCGGCGCGCGGCGCCGAGCGGGATGCGGGACGCGTGCCGTCGGCTGCCATGGCGATCGGCGCGTCACGAACACGCGGCCCGCGGTCATCTCTCCGCGGCCGCCGGGGCCCCGGCGGCGGCCGCATCCCGCTCTAGCGGACCGTCGGTAGCCACGAGTCTCCTGGTGATCCGCCCGAGCAGCTGACGCAGCTCCGGGTTCTTGTCAGGTTCCCACCCTGTCATCAGGCGGTCGATCCCTGCCTCCCGCGCTTGATCCAGGCGGCCGGCGGCCTGCTCGCCAGCTGAGGTGAGCGCCACGTTGGCGCCGGTCTGGGCGCCGTCCCCGCCAGCGCCCCCGACGGTGACGTAGCCGGCCGGCAAGAGTTCTGTCATGCGCTCCTTGGCCCTCAGCTGTGGTGGCTCATCATGGCACAGCGGCGCCGGCGGCGGGGATGCGCAGCTTCTCAGCGCGCTGCTTGTCCTCCGACGCACGCCGCTCGGCCAGAGCCTGCAGCTACGCGATCATCACCTCACGGGCCAGGGGCCATCAACCGCCTGAACGCGCGACATCGCCGCGTTGACCTGTCAGCCCGACTCTCCGGCTCGGTTCACAGTTACCGTTGGCAGGTGAGCGATCAGCCTTCAGACGGGCCACTCGTCATGCTGGTTGGCATAGACGGCTCGGACACCTCGATGCGCGCTGCCGCCTACGCGGCGGGGATGGCCCGCCGGCAGAACGCGCGGCTGGTCTTCCTCTACGTGCGCCCTTTCAGCGCCGTAGCCGGAATCGGCGCTGCTGCAGTCACCTCAATGCGTGAAGCGCACGACGACATCGCACGCGAGCTGCGCCAGGTCATCGAGGCGCAGAGTGCCCGGATCGGGATCTGCGCCGAACTCGTGGAGCGTGACGGCAATCCTTATGCCGAGATAGTCCGGCTGGCCGACGAACTGCAGGCAGATGCCGTAATTGTCGGTGCCTCCACCAAAGCTGGTCACCGTTTCGTGGGCTCGCTCGCGGTCCACCTGGTACGCGCCAGCCGCTGGCCTGTCACCGTTGTCCCCTAGTCCGCAAGACGCACCGGCAAGCGTGGTGGATCACGCGGCGCGGTCGGCGCGAGCCACCGGACGCCGAGCGAGCAGCCGGGCGTGGGCCGGCTTTGTCCCTGAGCCGCCGAACGCCTCACCGGCCACCGTGCGCGCCCAGTTCATCCGCGCTACTGCGGTCTCCGGGTGGTCGCCGAACTCCTGCGCCACGCGTTCGGCGCAGCCCTGGCCGCCGAACGCGGCGACAGCCGCGGCGACGGCCTGCCGGACCTGCCCGGCGCTGGGTTCATCGGAGCGCTGCAGCGCCGATACGAACAGGGCGTCGGCCCGGACGGCGCTGATGCTGCGGTTGTGCATCGCTGGCCGCATCGTGACCCTCCTCGACAGGCGATACCTCGACTACACCACAGGGATACGACACTTTCGGGGCCCGTTCGGCCGGGCCACCGGTCGCCTGCGTGCATGCTGACTAGAAAGACTCCACGGCCCGGGGAAACTCATCGGTCCCGCATGTCGTGATCTTTGCTGAGCGGCCTGCAAGGTCGCGCGGCGGATGCTCATGGTCCACGGCCCAATAAGCGCATAGGCCGTCCGGCTGAGTGGGACGATGCGACTGTGCGTCCCGGGCTGCACCGGGGACAGGTTCGGTTGTTCACGGGTGCACCTCGCCCGGCGGACACGAAATGGAGAGACACTCAGCTCAGCGTGGGTGGGAGACTGGAACCGGTGATCGATCTGATCGAGCCGGCGCGCCTGGTGTGGCCGACGGTGACTGTGCGCGAGTCGTACCTGGCCGGCGAGCGAGCCGACTGCCTGGCGCGCGGTACGCCCGCGCAGTGGCTCGGGCCAGCCGGTGATGACTTCGGCGCCTTCGTCGCTGAGCGGCGCGGCGTGCGGATCCGGTGGAACGTGCCGTCCACGATTTTCTGGTACGTCTCGGGTGAGCATTACCTCGGCACGCTCGTCGTGCGGCACCGGCTGACACCGGAGCTGGCTGAGGCCGGCGGCCATATCGGCTATCACGTTGTCGCCCCGTGGCAACGGCGGGGGCACGCGACGCGGATGCTCGCAGCCGGGCTGCTGGAGTGCGGGCGTCTCGGCCTTGGCCGCGTCTTGCTGACCTGCGCCCCGGAGAACGAGGCATCGCGCCGGGTCATCCTCGCCAATGGCGGTGTCCCTGACGGCCGGGGACGCGGCGAAGACCGGTTCTGGATCACCCTCGACAGCCGTAATCTCGCGTCCTGATAACGCCCGCCATCCGTGCAGGGGTGCGCCCGCATTCGGCCGCGGCAGACACCCCTGCCCCCAGCGGCTCACCAGTCTCTCCGGCCATGTCCGCCGGACGCCAGGCCATGGCGCCGGGCTTCGGTCCCAGATCTGCGAGTCGGCTGGTCCTGAGGGTGCGGGTAACCGGGCAAGACAGGCCCCCGCTCATCGCCGGCAGGAAGAGAGTACGGACACCGTGTTGTCCGACCCGTTCACTACGTAGGCTGTCTTGGTGTCCGGGTTCACCGCGACCGCTCGGGGGTCGGCGCCGACCGGGATCGTGGCGTTCACTTCGTTCGTCCGCCCGCTGATCACCGACACCGTGTTGCTGAATTCGTTGGCCACGTAGATGACCCCGGTGTTGCGGTTCACCGCGACCGCCAACGGCTCGAAGCCCACGGGGATCGTGGCGGTCACTTTGTTCGTCCGCCCGCTGATCACCGACACCGAGCTGCCGTTGGCGTAGGCCACGTAGATGGTCCTGGTATTCGGGTTCACCGCCACCCCGGCCGGGTCGGTGGCTACGGGGATGGTGGCGTTCACTTTGTTCGTCCGCCCGCTGATCACCGACACCGTGTCGCTGAACTGGTTAGCCACGTAGACGGTCTTGGTGTCCGGGTTCACCGCGTCCGCGACTGGTTCGAGGCCAACGGGGATGGTGGCGTTCACTTTGTTCGTCCGCCCGCTGATCACCGACACCGTGTTGCTGAGCTGGTTGGTCACGTAGGTGGTCTTGGTGCTCCGGTTCGCCGCGACCCCTCGTGGCACGCTGCCGACGCTGATCGTGGCGGTGACCTTGTTCGTCCGCCCGCTGATCACCGACACCGTGTTGTCGCCAGTGTTGGTCACGTAGATGGTCTTGGTGGCCGGGTTCACCGCGACCCCCTCCGGTCCGCTGCCGACGCTGATCGTGGCGGTGACTTTGTTCGTCCGCCCGCTGATCACCGACACCGTGTTGTCGCGCAGGTTGGTCACGTAGATGGTCTTGGTGCCCGGGTCCACCGCCACCCCTGCCGGAAGGCTGCCCACCGGGATCGTGGCCGTGACCTTAGTGCAGTGCCGGACCGTCTGGGCGGTGCTCCGTACGGAGGACGCTGATGCGGCTACGGTCAAGGAGGTAGCAGCGGGCGCAAGTCCGGCGGCAGCAACGGTGACCAGAGTTACAGCGCGCTGAATTAGCCTCATGACGTCCGCTCCCGCCGGTCCCGGCATTTCCTCCGGCCCGGCGCCTGGGTGGTGATTCCCTGCGCAGTCCCGGGGGCGGGCTGGTGGCCGGGAAGAATATGATCCTGGCCACCGGACCGGCAGTCGGCCAGAACAGGTACAGGCAGGGTCATATCATTTCTGCCGCGTCCATGTCCAGAGTCCAGGCCCCGGACTCAACTTGGATCGTTGCGTAAGCTCGGGTGCGCGCCTTCACCCGCGACCACCGCGGCCGCATCACACCGCGCCCAGGGCCGCCAGGTGGCTGAGCATGGGCGGCGGACAGCTCATCCGGCGGCTTGCCCGCTGCCATCTCGTCGTCATGAGTAGCCTCCACGGCGGGTTGCCCGGGTCGGCGCGGGGCCGGGCGACCTACGGGCCGTTCGCGACCCCCGCTGGAGGTGCAGGGTCTCACAAGCTCGGCCTCGCCAGCTCGGGCATGGTCG
>Ga0137390_10003501_pt1 | contig 12818 bp, 18 predicted proteins | sample 15con2h24AmetaG_FD_104937 | JGI IMG/M metagenome (GOLD analysis project Ga0137390, IMG submission 104937) | Vadose zone soil microbial communities from Angelo Coast Range Reserve, California, USA - 15con2h2.4A metaG | ecosystem: Environmental > Terrestrial > Soil > Vadose zone > Saprolite... | reverse complement strand
TCGAATATAAAAATTTTATATTTGTGATTGACTATGTTGACAAATTAACATTAATAAATAAAAATTAATAAAATGTTTAATAAAATGGTCTATTGATTTTAGCAGACAGAAATGCAAATTATTTCAAAACAGAATAAAGGATACAGATATCTATTTAATATCTGTAAAAATCTAAAGTTAGTGTGAATATTTTATTAAATTATTAATGTTGTTAAAGAGAGAGAAAAAATCTTTTCTCAATCATTAACTTTATTGCTCCGTTCAGCACCGAAACGGAGCAGTAATAACAGAAATAAATTATTAATGATTTATAATTATTATTTGTGATAAATTTGTAAAACGGTGGTAAGACTTAATGTTATTATAATTATTTGTATACAAATAATAATTTATATATCAAATATAAAAATATGTATTTTTTGATTAACTATGTTGACAAATTAACATTATTATAATTAATAAAAATGTTTTATTTTATTTAAAATAGAGTGGTATAGATGTTGCACAAGCTTTGAAGTCTATTTTTCAAGAATCACAAAGACAACCATTGTTTATTAATGGAGATGCGGGGAAAGAATTTCTCAATCAATATGTTAAAAATTTATTAGATAAATATGGTGTAAAATATTTTGTTTCTTATGGAATTGTGAAAGCTGCAATAGCAGAAAGATTTATAAGAACTTTAAAGAGCCATATTTGGCGTTATTTTAAACATTTTAATACATGGAATTATATTGATAATTTACAAAATTTTATTTATGCATATAATCATTCTAAACATAAAACTATAGGTATAGAACCTGCAAATGTAACTTTGAATAAATCTTTTGATATTTGGAAAAAAGCATTTAATCCTTTAAAACGTAGAAAATTAGCTGAAAAAAGAAAGCCAAAATTTAAAGTAGGTGATATTGTTAGAGTATCAATTCATAAAGGAATTTTTGAAAAAGGTTATGTTGGTACATTTAAAGAAGATTATTATGTAATTGAAAAAGTTAAAAGTTTAACTTATCCGTTTACATATAAAATTAAAGAGTTTGATACAGGCGTTGTTTTAAAAGGTATTTTTTATGAACCCAATCTTCAAAAAATTATTTTTACAAAAAATCAACTTGCTAAGAAAGTGTATAATGTTGAAAAAATTATTGCTTCGAAAATGATAAATGGTATAAAGTATTACTTTGTAAAATTCGAAGGTTTTCCACCTTACTATAATAAATGGGTTCCAGAGAGTAATGTTAAGCATTTAATTAGTTAATTTGTTTTTTAAATCATTTTTTATTTTTAAATAAAAATGTTTAAATTATCAAGTAATGAGTATGTTACTTTAAGATCGAGTGCAAATTCGGATTTGTTTTCAAATACACCTTACGATTTTACAAATCAGTTATGTACAACTTTAACATATAGTAATAAAACAAAAGTAGCACTGTCAGAAATTCATTTAACATTAAATTTTCGAGCTGAAAAGGAAGGTCAATCAAAAATTAAACAAATTTTTATTTTAAGCGATATAGTTGATGATAGCATTGTTGGATCATCACGGTTAAATATTTTGAAAGTGATAAGTGTTAATATAATTAAATTTCCTTCAAATACTCAAGTGATATTATTTGACAATTTATTTTTTTATCCATTAGCAAGAAATTCAATTAACAATATTAGAATTATAATTACGGATACATTTGGAACTACATTAAAACCTGGTAAAGTTATTCCGCTGACTAATTTGGATGAAACATTTATTGTGTTAAAATTTAAATAAAAATATGCCGAGAGTTAAAGTTAGTAAAGTTTTGAGTAATATCAATTTTGATAAATGTTTGAATGATAAAGAACATTCATTGCTTTTAAATACATTTAGTGATTTGGAAGCACATACTCCACGATTTTCTTTGAGAACAGGTTGTGATAATAAAAATAAAAAAAGTATTTTTAAAGATTTACAAAAATCCATAAAAAATATTGAAAAAGAAAAAATTAATCAGCAAGGCGAAATATTAACAAATAAAATATTAGGCACAACAACATCAACTCGAAAAGAAGTTGAAAGTAAAATGGATGAAATGGATACTATTCAAAGTGGAGGTGGTAGAAAAAGAAAGCATCATTCTGTTGATGAAAGTCATTTAAAAAAAAGAAAATATAGGAAGAAAAATAAGAAAATAATAAAAAGATCTTTTAAAAAAAAGACCCATAAAAAAAGATCAGTTGGACATAGACATAAAAAACAAAATAAACAAAGACGTAGAAAGAAGACTAAGAAATTATCGCAAAAATCATCTACAATTAAAAGACAAAAGAAGCATCAGTATAAGCATCATAATATTTTTCGCAATTGCTAAATAATAATGGAAGTGGATCCTGAAGTAATAAGTGACGAAAGTGCAGAAGGAATCCCCAATTATTTACAACTTTTTCAAATTCCGAGAACAAATTTAACTATTGAAAAGACTTATTTGCAAAAATTTAGTCCTTTGGAAACTTTTAATTCATTTGATTCAAATCTCAAATTTCGAATAAATGGATTACCAGATACACTTTTGGACTTAAAGAGTATTAGATTAAATTTGCAATTTCGAGTTTTAAAAGGAGATGGTTCAAAATTTGATGATACCCAACCTGTTTTCCCAGCTGCAAATGTTTTTCATACCCTTTTTAGACAAGTTACTTGTTTTCTTAAGGATTCAACAATGATTACTAGACAACATAATTTGTAAGTAAAATGAAATAATTTAACAGTTCATAATTTAATGATTAATAATTATTCTATTTTGCTTATAGATATGCATATCAAGCATACATTCAAAATGCATTTTATACAAGTCAACAATATAAAGATACAGCATTGAGTAATGCAGGTTTTTTTGGAGATGAGGCAGGTCTTTTTGAAGATGTATTTAAAACTGTTCAAGATATTAAACAATCTCCACATGTTGAAGATCGATGGCTATTAACTACAACTTCTAGATGGTGTGATCTTACAGGACCTATTTATATTCCGTTTTTTGATTCTGAAAATTTATTATTGAATAATATGAATTTATATATTGAATTAGTTAGAAATAATCCAGAATTTATAATTTATGATGAAACAGATGGTGTATCATATAAAATTGAAATCAAAAATCCAACATTGAGTGTGAGACGTTATAAACCATCACCACCTTTTCTAAACACACTTGTCAAAAATTTAGAAAAAAGTAAATGTAAATATTCATTTAGAAATATTGATATGAAAGCAACTAATTTTTCAAAAGCTTTATCAAGAATAACAATACCAAATATAACAACTGGTCAAATTCCTTCAAGAATTATTTTTGCATTTGTTGATTCTAAAGCTTTCAAAGGAAATTATAAAAGGAACCCTTTCTATTTTCAACATTTTAACTTAAAAGAAGTAAATTTATTTGTAAATTCTGAAAAATATCCCGGTATTCCAATTACTTACAATTTTACGAATCAGATAACTTCAGCAGGTTATGATTTTTATTTAGAACAATTGGGTTTACATCAGAGTAAGACAAATGGTATAAGTAAACTAGATTATGAAAATGGTTATACAATATTTGTTTTTGATTTAACATCTGATTTATCAGCATCACAAGATCATTATTCTATGATTCAAACAGGTGATGTTTTTGCAGAATTTGATTTTGATAGTCCTTTAGAGAAAGAAGTGACATGTATAATTTATACTGAATATGAAAAATTATTAGAAATAGATCAATATCGAAATGTGAATAGTGGTGAACAGTTGTTTTAAAAATAAAATGAATTCTTTAGAAATAGAATCAATTTTAGAAAAGAATAAGTGGAATAGATTTAAATTTTTAGGCTGTTTTGCTGCAGATGATTTACCGATTAATTTCAATAAAAATATTCCAATTTGTTTTATTGCAAATGTTGATCAATTATCTGAAAATGGTAGTCATTGGGTTTTATTTCTGATTCCGAAAGAAGGACAATTAGAATATTTTTGTCCTTTAGGAATAAGCTTTTATCATTGGCCTTTATTTGTTAATTATATTAGAAATATAATGATGTTTGAATCTATTATTATGAATAGAAAAAGAGTACAAAGTTTAAATAGTAATCTTTGTGGAGTATTTTGTATTGAATTTGTTATTAAAAGAGATAAAGGAAATAGTTTTGTTTTAATTGTAAATAGTTATTCAACAAAAAATTTTTTATGTAATGATTTACAAACTTTAAATTTCCTTAGAGATTTTAAGATTAAACATAAATAATTTTAATTTAATTTAAATTTTATTTATATAATTTCAAATAATTTTTGCAGAGATTTTGTAAGAATAAAAAAAAATGTGTAAAATATATTGAAATTGTAATTGTAACCGCTATAATGTAGTTAATATTAATAAAAATAAATAATATAGTAAAAAGTGGCGTTCTCTATATTTTAAATTTATATAAAATAAAATAAAAATAAAAACAAAATATTTTCAGTAACAATCTTCTAACATTTAAAAAATAATTTTGAAAATACAAAAATTGAAAAAATGGAAGTTGATGAACAAATTGATGAAAAAATGGACAAAAGTGTTAAAAATAATTTTCAACAAGATTTAGATAATATTGTATCATTTCGATATGTTCTTTATGAAATTGAAGTATTTTATAATACGGAGAGAATTATTCAAAGAGGGTCTTGGTGTCCTAGTATTTCTATGATTCGACAAGCTGCTGAAGTAATATAAATTTTTAAAATAATTAAATTCTTTAGACTAATATATATTTTTTAAAACAGATAAGTAAACAAGATATTGAGAGAAAGCAGCTTTCACCAAAACTGAAACCATATTGCGGGAAAGAAAATGTGGTGATTTTGTTAAATCGTTTCAAATATCGTTATTCAATTGAATCCAGTTTAACAAATAGAAGTACAACACAGAGGGGTAGCAATGGAACGGAAATTGCTGATTTAAGAATTGATGTTGAAAACATAATTTACAACGAGACTATTCATTATTTAACGCATCTGCTTTTGTCACAAGATGGAATTAATTGTTTAACAAATTGGATATCAACTCCGGAAAAGTTAAAAGAAGCTTTCACTATAGCTTTTAAACATACTGATAAGGCACTTATTGTAACAGTTATAAGGGATGAATTGCGCAAAGATATTCGATTTAAAAAAGATGAAAAAGCTTGTCAATATTTGAACAATGATGTTAAAGTATTTGTTTCTTGGTTTGACTATAGAACAACGTTTTTCGCTGTTACAAAACATGTTCAAAATGTATTAGATAAACAAAGAAAATTTTGTTAATGTTTAATGTTTAAACAATAATTTGTCAAATATGAAAATGTTAATATTAAATTGTAAAAGTTTTAATTAATGTTTTAAATTATGTAAAATAATAGACAAAAGAAAACTATAACTTCCCACTGTTTTAAAAGAAAATAAATGATTTTTCGATAACACAAAATGGTTGATAACACAAAATGGTTTTTTGAATCGAAATTCATTATTAAAATTATTTTTTGATAAGCTAATTCTTTGAAAATAAAATTTCAAAGTTTTTGGCTAAAAATTATAATGAAAAAAATGTGTTCTTTCTTGATTAAAAAAATTTATTATAAATTATTTAAAAACAAAACATACATAGATATACAATATGATGATATAAATATATCTTTTTATCACAATGATTATCACTCTTTTGTACCAAAAGGTCTAGTTTTGTAATTATCAATTATAATTCGTTTATCATATGTTAAACGAACCATTTTTTCTAAATTTTCTTTTGTAATATTGGCCAAATATTTGTTTCTCACAAAGTGTAATTTGACAGGAAACTTATGGTTAATATCGCGGACTTCGGATTTCACCATTTTTTTGTAAATTTCATAAGACAACCCATGATCCCCTTTTGGACACCCTTTAGCTTTTACCTCTTCCCGCCCGTCAGATAACACAAAACTATACGTTTTGGGGCCTATGCTACAAAACTTTTTTATATACACATCACTCCCAAAATCGCCTAGAATTTCATCTGTTAATTCACCCAAAGCGTTTCCAACAGGTAGACCATCTATAACAGTTGTCTTCTTCTGGCACCAAATGACAGAATCCTATTTAAAATATTTTAATTATAATTTCCTAAATAATAATATTACTGATACTACCGTATCAAAATAAAGTAATTCAGCCTCCGGATGTGAATGTACTAGAAACATCAGTAGCCATAGCCAAATTCGCGCAAACATTGTTACAAAGGAAGCTAAAACAATGTTTGTCCTATAGTTTTCTTTCCCCGAACTTTCATCTGCATTCTCGTATATTATTAAAAGTGTTTCCAATTCGTCGTCTAAAGGAGTAACATCTTTCAAAGTAAATTCTGGATTATAGCGTATATCATTAAATGACTTGAGATTAGTCACAATTTTATGATGACTCTTATTAGGATTTTGTCCAAATTTCCTAAAACAATTATTAATAATATTTAGAATTGATTATTATAAAATATACTTATTATAATACCCGTATAAAGAGTTCAGCATCAATTTAGCAATTGCTTTCAAAGCAGGGTTTTTGATAATGTTGTTAGGGTCTAACTGAATATTTTCCCTTTCAAAAATTTCTTCAACATATTTTTGTTTGTCAAGATCAGTAATGCAATTCGCTGGATAGCCTATTTTTTGTAATTTAAGATTAGTAATTATTTTACAATTTATAATTAATTATATATTACCACTGGCTTCAAGTTTAAGCTTCAAAAAAGCATTCACATAACCATTAAAGAATTTATCAGCTCCGGATTTATCACCATGAAAATGTTTTTCATAATGAAAGATTGTGAAAACTCTAAAAATAATATTTTTAGAACTTAAAAAATATTATCTTTTGAAATTAAAAATAAAATACCTTAAAACTTGATAACCATGTTTTAATGCTAATTCAATCTCAGGAGTTCCCCACGTTCCAGTAAATGAACGTTCAATGTCAGAATGTGTGCAATAATCAGGATTATAAGTATCCATGCATGAAAAACATAATGGAAAAAATAATTTTCCATTGTGTCTAACAGGTAAAATCGGAAGGTGTAAAACATCTGGTGCTAAAACAGTGCATGTCACTAATCCAAAATAATTCCTAATATCGCAATTATCACTCTCTTGCTGATTAAATTTAAGTACTTTAGGATGCCCTATTAAATAAAATTTTTATATTGTATATAATTCGATGAAAATTTTTACATATCTATTATTTTATTTTTAAGTTAAAGGTTAATATTTTTGTCAAAATTATACCTATAGGATACTTTTCTTTCTTCATTACTGCAGGATACAATGAAGTAAAATCGAAATATCGGATTTCCTCATCATCTGCACATTCTTTTAGAAGTACAACAGCGTTCACACGACCTATTAAAATTAGAATTTAATTTAAATAATTAAAAATGAAATATTTATCTATACCTCCAAAATAAAAACTTCTTGGCGGTATGAATGTTGTCGAAATTTCTTCATTAACTTCCTTTAACAATTCGCCATAGTTAGATTGTTTGTTCATTTTTTCGAATTCACATTCTTGAATAGTGACAAATTTGTAACTTGGAAATTTTTGTTTGATAAACATCTCCCTTCTTTTTGTCATTTCTCTAGCATAGGCTAATCTAACCATTGACTTGGAATTATTGTGCCAACCATTCTTTTCAATACAATTGTGACAATTACCGTGCCACCTTTTTTTTAAAAAAATTAAAAATATTAAAAAATAAGAAAATTAAAATTAATGTGTAAATTTATTACCAGCATCCGTAAAATTCATAAATGACTTTGTTAATATGGTCAATACCGTCTAAACTATATTTTCCAACCTGAAACTCTCCGTTTGATGATAAGGCATGATCAATTCTTATATTTTCATTTCTCTCCAAAAACTTCATCCAAATAATACTTTTTTTAGAAAAATTTGATCCAATATACCCCTAAAATAATTTTAAATGTAAAATAATTCAAAATTTAAAAAATTAATTTTAATGATGTTTTACCTGATTTGGATAGGCCCCAATACTATTTTTAGGTAAGTAGTTAATTTGGAAAGTTCGAAAACATGCAGCAGCCAATGTACAATCTTGTCTAAAATAAAAATTTGAGATTGAGATTAAAAATTATTTTTATTTTATTCAACCATCTTACGTAAAAGGGTTGATTTTTGAAACTTTGTAAAACAATTTCAAATAATTGAATAAACCGCAGAATAAGACATGTACATCTTGAGTACAATATTCAATTGAAACGTCTTTTAAGTTCCAATTCTCATTGTGTCTTGCCGATTCATATACGTAAAACTTATTAAACTCTAATTGATCTTTAGAGTTTATATCAAAATATGTTTTTGCAGGAATAGTTCCAATGTAGTCTATGGAATTTTGATCAACAAACGAATAGGGAAAATAAGTTTTACTGTCTGAAAATCCAAAAATGTTTGGAAATTTTCGGAGCGGAAATGGAATAAAATTCACTGAATCTATGAATTTTAATTCGAGATCTTTGTTTTTGACAATCATCTGCATAAGGCGTGTTCCATTGAAGACAAGGCTTGGTAAATAGTAGGGATTTTTGTAGAAGTGTTTTAAAATAAAATAGAAGTCAAAAGCTTGCCCATTATGCGCAAAACAGATTGTTTTTTTAGGGACTAGGCCGCTTGTTAAATAAATAAAAAAATCTTTTCCACAATCCAAACCATAAAACACTTTTTCTTCAAATAAAATATCTGTTGTTTGTAAGTTTACAAATAACGGGTTAAATACTTGTTCTATGTCATACAATCTACTAACGCATAGATAAGGCGTTACTATTTTATTTTCATTGTTAAATGTTTCAAAATCAAAAATTAGCAAATGCGAAAAATTTTCAGGGGGTTTGAAAGAGCTTCTAATAAAATGCTTTCTTGGTGGATGTATGCATTTACACATTCTGCAATAGTCTTTAGGATGGCATTTGTGTTCTTTCTTTTTTCTCACAATATACAAATTATCACATTTTAAACATACTTTTTTTCTTTTACAAACATTATTCCTAAAATGTATATTTTTACAAGATTTTGTATAAAAGTATCGATTACATTTTTTACACAAAGTTGTCCTCAAAATTAATTTTCTATCGTGTCTAACGCTTGACTTACACATATAACACTTAAATTGACATAAATGAGATGCCTTATTTTTACCTGTTTTATAACACAATTTACAAATAAATCTTTGAAAATAACCATCAGGTTTTCTAATAACATCATAATGATATTTCGTAGAAGAATCACTATCACACTTTATCAAATATATATCTTTACAAGATGTGTTTTTACGCAAATAGTTTTCATTCAAAATTCTGAAATGATTTTTCGAACAAAATATCACCAAATTAAAACCTAAATAATTTAAAAATTTTCTCCAATGTTTAATTTTTGTAGGTACAAATGTTAAATAACTTTTAGCATCTAAACACAATTTTTCACACAAAGATTTAAAAACTGATTTTGGTTGGGTATATCTTTGATTCTTTTTAAGTTTAAAATTTCTATTCCTTTTTACATAGGCACAATTCGAATTTTCTTTAAGAGATAATGCAATTATTATTCCACAAATAAAAGAAATAAGTTTTGATTTAACTACAATACAACTTCTTTTCATTCTATTAAAGTCTGAAATAACAATATTAGCTGATTTTTTTAATTTTCTACCCATTTTTAATTATTTCGTCGAGGTAAAAAAGTAAACGATAAATCAATTTCACTATTTGTAACAATGTCTCTTTTTGACTGTAACACACGATACAATTCAAGTAAAAAAAGTTCGCTTGAAAGATCTGACAATGGCAAAAATTGTAGATTTACATTTAAATCGCTTGTCTTCAAGTTCACTTTTACTTGGTCAAATATATCGCCAAAATCACGGTTTATTTTTTCTAACACATTATTAAATATATCTGTAAAGACATCCCTAAACAAATTCAAAAAATTGTCTGGTTGTAGTTCATCGTAAATATCCGGATTTATCTTAGTTTTAAAATGAGAAAATAACATCCCATACAGTCTAGAATATTGATTTGTGGGGTTTAACATTTCATAATTCTGACGAATTATATTTAAATAGTCTTCTTGAGAAAGTTCAGTATTTAAAACGTTATTAGCAGAATTATTGTCATCGTCATTATCGTTGTCAAAATAATTATTAAAGCTTTCTTGAGAAAGTTCATCAAAGATACCGTCAAAAACTTGGTGAATTTCAGGATTAACATTATCATTTTCAAAAATATCATCATTATTTTCTAAATACTCGTTTTGATCTAAAACTATATCACTGTCTCTAGAATAGTCATCATCAAAATTATTATAATCATCAAAATTATTTTGTTCAATTTCGTTATTATTTAAAACTTCATTATTGACAAATTGTTCGTTTTGAACTATTACACTATTTCTATTTGTATTATTTTCAATATTGTTATTTGTATTAAAAACAATTACACTTGGTCTATTAAACTCATTCATTTTTTTCTAATTTATCCAGTTAAATTACTATTTTGTTTTATTTCTTATTTTTGCAAATAAAAACATGTTCATGTTTTGAAAAAAAACACAGTACATATTTTTTGAAAATAAAAAAAGATTATTTATAGAATACTATAACTGTTTAATACAAGTAAATTCCTAAACTTAATTTTAGATTAAAATAGAATTGAGCATCTCTAATAAAATCGATTAAAAATAATATTTGAGATTTCAGTACATTTAATTACATATAAATCTTATCCATGAAAAGATTCTCTTTATCGGACAAAAGTAAAATAGATTATTGTACACAATATCAATATATTAGTTTGAACAAATAATTGAGTTTTGTTCATCTGGTGAAATAATCGCGGTTATAAAATTATTTTCACCAGCATGAAAAAAGTAATAAAATTAATTTGAGTAACTAAAATTCTAACAAAATTAACAAAATTCTTTGTTTGAATAGTTATTTATAGATTCAGATATGTTTTAAAGTGTTTTTGACCCATAGTTACAAAGTTATATAATTATTTATTATTAGATAATAATATCAATAAAAGTAAAATAGATTATTGTAGACAATATCGATATATTAATTTGAACAAATAATTGCTGTTTAAAATAGAAGTTTTGTTGATATGGTGAAGTAATTATAGTCATAAAATTCTTTTCACCAGCATGAAAAAAAGTAATAAATTAATTTGAATAACAAAATTCTTTGTTTGAATGGTTATATATAGATTCGGATATGCTTTAAAGTGTTTTTTGACCAAGAGTTACACATTATTATTAGATAATAAAAATCAATGAGAGTTAGCCAGACATACTTTAGATAATCAAGTAAAGCAAAAACAATTCGGAAATAATAGGGGTATTTTGTTATTGAAAAAGTATTATATAAAAAGTCTAACCAGTTTAAGATGCTAATAATTTTATTTAAGATTTTGTTTTTAAGTTATTATACAATTAATTATTGTTCTTAATTAGCATCATGTTTTTTGTAATAAGAATATAAATTTAAAGTTTTAAATATAAATATATTATAATTATTTTAAGCAATTTCAATTGTTTTATTTTAACAGATTATATAACTACAATTATTATTTTAAACAATTTTGATTGTATTATTTTTAACAGAATAATGATTCTTTTTTATGAAAATCAGTATAAAAGCTTGAGAAATTTTAGTAAAATTATTTGAAAATGAAAAGATCTTCAACTTCTATTCTCAGTACAGTTACTACAAAGAAAGTTATGATGGCTGAAAGCGAAAGTCAAAATGCATACGAAACATCCACTGTTGTTACAGGATTTGACGTTAGTATATTTTCTATTCTTACAGTAAATAATTATAAAAACTTTTAATATATTATTTTTACTTATTTTTTAAGATAATATTTTAATTTTCAAAACAATTATTTAAATTTAAGAACTGAATTTAAGATTTGACGTTAGTATATTTTATATTCTTACAGTAAATAATTATAAAAACTTAATATATTATTTTTACTTATTTTTAAGATAATATTTTAATTTTCAAAACAATTATTTAAATTTAAGAACAAAAGATATTAAATAATAATTTTTTCAAAATATTTTTAATTTTTATTAATTAGACTTCAAAAATCAAAATCTACTGGGTGGACACTCCTTTCAAGTTGCTGGTAATTGAACGAGAATACAGTATTCCCGAGATTCCCAATCCTTGGCGGCACAAAGTCTCGCTAACAACGACTGAAGCCAAAGCACTCATCAAAGACTACAGTTATGTCATGAGAAAAATGACTGTCACTCGCGAAACAATATTGCAAATGGGGGTTGAATTTGCACCGATTCGCGAAATGGTAAAGATAAGTAAGAATCACTATGCTATAGTGACAATGATGGGTGATGGGCAACACTCTATCCATTTCAATAATCATTGGAGTTGGTCTCGAGATGAATCGGAAGAAGACGAATACATCAGAACACTGTTCATACCCATGATATTCACCGAAGAGGTTATGAAGCAGGTGAGAATAAAAGTAGAAGAATAACTTCTAATTTTAAACAATCTTTAATGCTCCAATTTTTTAACTATTTTTGTAACAGCTTTTTAATGATTTTAAGCAAACTGTATTGCTTCAATTTTTAACCTATTTTGTACTGGTTTATAATAATTCTAATTTTAAGCAAATTGTATTGCTTAAATTTTTTAGTCAATTTTGTAATGGTTTTAATAATTATAATTTTAAGCAAACTGTATTGCTCCAATTTTTAACCTATTTTGTACCGGTTTATAATAATTCTATTTTTT
>Ga0137390_10003499_pt1 | contig 12822 bp, 14 predicted proteins | sample 15con2h24AmetaG_FD_104937 | JGI IMG/M metagenome (GOLD analysis project Ga0137390, IMG submission 104937) | Vadose zone soil microbial communities from Angelo Coast Range Reserve, California, USA - 15con2h2.4A metaG | ecosystem: Environmental > Terrestrial > Soil > Vadose zone > Saprolite... | reverse complement strand
TCAATAACTGCAGATCTTGAAGACATTGAATGTTTCACCATGGAAAGTATCTCAGTCGAGGCCAAACGAGGTCAATGCAAGGTATTCTATGTTGCAAGTGATGCAGAAATGTCACGGTGTCACAGTCGCCAGGGCCAGATGAAATTTAGGAATGCGCGTGCAATAGAATGGCACAGGAAAGAAGAAGACTTTCACGAGGTCCTCTAGATACCTGTTACCAGAAAAAAGACTCGGAAGTGCGACTGTGAGGGGTGTTGTGTTGAGTTCAACGCGCAACGCGCCACAGAAACACCGACCCCGGGGCTGGCACTCTCGCCCGCGGCTGAGCCGGGGAAGAGTTTCCCACACTCAGACTCGGACTCGGACGAACAGGGTAACGCATTCAAGTTGGAGGTGGCCTTCACGCTAAAGCGATGCTATTCCATTAGGCGCATTGACAATCGACGACTCGACGACTGGCCGATAAAATGAAAGAATGTTTGTTCCAAGACATGTAACACCTATAACTTTCCAGAGGGCCGTCAAAGGCGGAAAGCCACCTTTCCAGAACTCTCCGTAGTATTTACTAAAAGCACATTAATGTTGCTTCAAGACCAGAGCTAGCGAAAACTTGAAACCCTTCGTCAAACGCGATGTATACTACGTTTCTCTGGATTATCGCGGTTGCAGTTATGGCGGGCCTATTTCAAATCTTAGCTCTCGGGCAAGGTTATTCGCTTGTATACGTCTAGTGCGACCTTCGTCACGACCTCGAACATATCGACTAGTATCATGTCCACCGTGGATAACGCCTCCGAGATTTATTCGTTGTATTCTCACCCTCTGACTAGCAGGACCGGCGCAGCTTGTCTAGAGTCAGAGTACCCTCTCACCCCTTTGGAAGAACGGACGGCGCCACAGAATACGAAACCGACCTTCCCGGGTCCGAGATCTATGCCTGACAACGACGACGACTTGGTCTGGTTACGTACCTCGCCGAAACATGTTTCTCGTTACGAAGACAGCATTCAGAACGCCTGTCCAACACCGCCAGAGTTCCGTTCTCCCCAGGATTGTGGCCCTGAGCCCTACGAGGAGTACTTTTCTATCCCGGTATCGAAAAAATGCTCAGATCAGAATGACGCGCGGCGGCGGCGTTCGACCAAGGAGCTCATAAACCGATTCGAGTCAATGAGTGCTGATAACTCCCCCAAAGCCTGGCTTCCGCACGGGACACGGGGTACACGGGTCGGTGCCCATCGAGCAGACGTTGGGTTGTTCACACCCCCTACCCGGGCTGAGAAGAAGACTTCGCCTTTACGACAGTCGTTCCGAAATTTGTTGTCTGTATTCAAGAAAGGAAAGCGGTTCGGGAAGGAGAAAATGGAGTCATACGGCGTTCCAAAGGAGGCTGAGCTATCTTTCCCTAACAAGAAATTACCTGCAATCCCTCCTGCAGCCGAGCACGAGCACGATCCGTTCACTGTTAGCAGCAGTGGTCTGGGATCTAGGATCTGTACATCTCCGACCTATTCCCTGCACGTAGGTGCACTTCTTCATCTTAGCCTACCGACAACCGCCTCTCCAATCTTACCCGTGTGGATACCTTGTGACGCGGTACTCCACCGGTCGCATATACTCCTGACATCAGCTACGACACAGGGTATTCCACGGACGGATGTAGTCTCGCTGCGCGCATGCACGGATGTTAAGTCCTTGACCCCTGGCGAGATTGGGGTTGAACAAAGGGCAATGCTACCCGCGATGGAAAACTCTGCAAATCCCAGGGTGTTTGAGCTGATTTTCGACGGGAAGGAGACGCAGCGCTTCGCCGCTCCAACTGTGAAAGATAGGGCCGCGTGGGTCAGCGCTATCTGGTAAGACTCAGTGTACATCCTTGACAGTGAGCTCATGCTTGTCGTTAAGGGATGCCATCTTGCAGAGTCAAGACAAGCAACTGCTGGAGCGTACGAAGTCGGAGATCAGAGGTTCTCTTCGGATTGATACTGGAGCGCTTTCCTCCCAAACGGCCCTTCCCAGCTCCCCAGCATCTGATGTCCCAAGCAAGCAGGTCTCTGCAATGGAAACTGACTTATCAGTATCCCCGGGTCGCGAGTTTCCCTCCCCGTCTAAATTGAAGAATGTCTCGTCTATCCGCTCCACTAGCACAGGCGCCCATTCCTCACTCGCGAGAAACCATTTACCATCGGGAGACCAGTTCTCTGCGGAGATCACCCCCAACCAAAAGAACCGTGTCGATACATGGGAAAACGATCCCGAGCCTACACCTTCACCCAATATTAGGCCTCTGGAAAGTTCCTCCAAACGGTCCTCGCATAGTCGTTCGCATAGTCCCTCTATCGTTAATCTTGGTCGTCGTTCTGTCGTACGCAAGCGTCTCGCTGAAATCCAGCATTCTTCGACGTTGGACGCTGCCAGCCCGCACGACTCGCGTCAGTATCCACTCCATATAGTCCCAAAACCCATTTCCCGCGGAAGACTCGCCGGTAACTCAGAGGCAGTTCTAGAGCTGGCTAATTCTAGCAGTCTGATTGATGTTGTCGGTCTACCTGCTACTAGTCCTACCGAGCAATCACCAAGTCCCGTATCGTCTGGGATGTCTCCTTCTCTGGACGGTTCTGAAGATCGTCTTACCTCACCCGCTTCTGCGGCTTCAGATCCCTCGACGCTGCCGCCCAGGCCCAAGTCCGCCTTCCGTCTTCGCGAAGAGATGCGCGCTCGCGATTTGGTGCCTCAGCGACATCGCCGCGCATCCGAGAGATCATTTTCTCCATCGGCAGCCGCATCACACATAAACTCCCAGGCGGATGAAACAGCTGGCGCACTGCTCGATGTCATTGACGTACATGCAGAGCGACAGCTCATCAAGACGGCAGAGTTAGGCGACCGGCTACAGGCCGTTCAGGCAGACGTGCGAGGTGTCGCAGCCAGCATGCGCATTGCTATTTCAGGACGTGCGCAGGACACTCGAAACCTAGCAGAAATACAGACTACCGTCGATGATGTGCGGACCATGCTCACACACTTGGACACGAAACAGCACGATACCAGGCCTCCGGAAACAACTATTGACGAGAGTAATCAAGGGCAGATCTTTCAAGCCCTGGAGGAGATCCAGGCCATGTTGAAGAACGGTACACAGAACAGCACCATCGATGGCGAGGCCAAGACAGTCCCCGTGGCTGTGGAACAGCCTTCTGCATCTTTTCCAGACAACCATAGTTCTGTGTTAGAACGCTCCGACTTGACTGATATTCGGCAGAAACTTGACATGTTAGTGGAATTCTCTGTTCCTAAGCCAGACTTGGTTTCGCCTTACCCACCACTGGTTGTACGACGTGACACTCCAACGGTATGCCCAAATTTGAGCGTTTATAATCAGCAGGATATCCACTGATCATCCACGAACGCCCTTCCGGCATGGGGAGCAGGTGGCCAAACCAGAGTCCGGCCAGGCCATCCAGCCTTCTGGGTCAATTACGCACGACGTCAAGGGGGGTGCGGGAGATGCGGAGATGCGAAATATCAACGACGCTCAGCCCAATGACGATGGTACTCGTGCCCAAATTATCGAACAGCAAGCGGAAAGCGTGCGTTATCTGAACGAGCTCAACACTGTGCGTAGCAGTCCCGCATAGATATAGCTATTGAGCTCACCGTTCGAGCTGTAAAGTGGCTCGAAACGTTCGTAAACGGCGGCACGGCACAGATCATGACGATCTCGGAAGACGTGCAGAAGTTATGCAAAACCCTGGGCAGCATCGATGAATTTCAAGGTGATGACCCAGAAGGGGACGCGGATGCCGGTCAGACGGCGACGTTCACACTACTGCAAGGTATACGGAGGTTGGCAGAAGACAGCAAGCGACGGGACCGCGACTCTGCCCACCTAGTTGGCACGATGAACGGTCTGGTCGCTGCTCTCAACGAGGATATGCGAAAGAATGCCGAGATGAGAAACGCATATAGTAAACCAAACGTTATTTGCGCTCATACGGTGTCTGACCACAGCATACCAGCCACGGAGTCGGTGATAGGGGTCATCGAGCGTCAGCGACAAGATCAAGAGAGAATGTTGCGTACTCTTGCAAATGGTAAAACATATCTCCATCCAGGTCGTGGAGACCAAGTCGCTCATGCTGCACAGAACTTTCAGATGATATACGCGGCGAGCGGCTCAGATTCGTAGAGGCCATGAAAGAGGCCACTGCGATCAACGTCCAGAGTAATAATGTCCATTGTCACTACTATTCTCATTAAGTGACAGTCAACGCAGTTCACGTCGAAGAATTCAAGAAAGAGCTTACGCGAGAAGTGTTGATATCCACCCAAGAAGTCGGTCGCCTTCAGAGGGAGCGACAATTATTAGAGCAGCAGATTGCTGATCTGTTTGCATTCTATTCAAAGCAGAAACAGACCGTATTGGTGAGTGAACACATAAATCGAGCAGACGAACGAAATGAATATTCTGCAATCTTCAAAGGGAAATACCAATACTCAGCCGCAAACCCAACCGCTGAAACCACCTAAAACCGGACAAGAGCAGAATCGACCACCTTCACGCGGTAGAGCTTTGCCACCTCCTCCTGGCCAGAGACAGCGATCGTGAAAATTTCCCCACACATTAGCCACGCGTAATAGTATAGAATATGGGCATGGTGCTTTAACTCGGAAATTAGTTAATAAAAATGATCACGGTTGGCCAGTAGATAAACTAGCTAGACGCCTGTGGTATAATTTTCGGGTGAAATGAACCGAGCTGTGGCAACGATCCGGAAATTCTTGGGAACAACCGTGTGTCTAGTATAGTTGTTGAGTGGCGTCAAGTTGAGCCCAGAGTAAACTTACTCATAGTACTCTTGCACACCGGCTCCTTCCATGACTAAAACGTCGCCCTGACGAATCAGAGGTGAGATGCGGCTAGATCCAAACGTTTATGGCACCAACGTGTCTCAAGAGAATGCTCATCGCAACCTTCCTGTGACCTTCCGTAACGTTATACTTTGCGTGAAGGCGAAAATGCATCTCAGCAGTGGAACCCAGGGAAAGAGAGGCGACAACGGGGCCCAGACCCCGCTCACTATCGCTGTGAAACTACGACATTTGTTCCGGTACCCCATCAGTCGTGTTAAATGGATGCTGAAACTGTGTCACTTACCGCCATTTTCTGCTTTTCCATATAGGCCGCGCTCAGGACTTCGTTGAAAGGGACGTCTTTTCCCAGAGCAGTCGCGATACGATGCTTGATCAATGCCAGCGCACCGAGCACTGCCTTGGCACCGTCCTCCAGCGGGGTTGTGCGCTCGGCACCTCCAATATACTACTCTGGCGTCGGTTTTTTTAGTCATGCGAAACGACACGAGCAACATACCTGGTACGGAGCGCCGGCTGCAAAAGATGTCAAATTTAGTCAGCCATTCTCAAGGGAATAGGCAACACAGGCCAGCCGTACTGTTTTGTGAAAAGTAATTCGACAACAGCTGTCCTCTGCCTGTCAAGGAGCCGTTGGAAGGTGTTATACTATAAATAACATAGAACCATACATTTGTGCTGGTGAGAGTCAGGATACCGATGTGATAGAGATAAAAAGCAAGCAAACCGACAGCCCGGAGTGGCCAACGACGAAACTGGATTTCGCCGCAAGCAGCTTGCCTCTGGTAGTCGCGGAACAAGGCATTGGCCTGCGCATTGATACTAGGGTGTCCAGGGATTAAATGCACGCGTCCTCTGATACAAGCCAAGATGTTAGAGCGTCTCGGAACAAGATATTGGTGATCAGATACCTGTTATGAGGTAGGTCGAAAGTCTGAACGTAGGGGAGCGCCGAGCCACTCGCTCGTGGTCGGAACTCCAATCCTCTGATCACGATCCCTGTTGGTATGCTTCTTCAGCTCTTGTACGGGGCTCAATCGGAGGACTTTGTGCCTGACCAGAGTCCTCCGCCACACGGTGCTGGTAAAATTTGAGGTTTTGCTCTTGGAGCCAGAAATCTTTGTGACTGAACACAAAGCGAGGAGCCTCGTATACACGCTATCGATAGCTCGTGAGCAGCACGAAAAGCCGTGTCGGATAACCTACATGGCAGTGACTACACTCGTAGTGCTCCCATTTGAACCTGGGGCCAGCTTGAGTTGGAAAAGATGACACCTGAGTAAGGCGTACCTTGTAGAGAGCCGACCGCAGTCTTTGCAATGCATTCCTTTAGCAAAAGGACGCGGTGTCGTGCTACCTGCAGTAGGCAATGGTGGATAGAGAGAATCTGCAGAGACAGGCTGATGATTCGCAGGTCGAAGGCGTAGCAACTCTGTGCTGTATGACAGAGTTTGCGGGCGTGACGAGGAGTCTAATGTTGCTTGATCTATCCGGCAGAATGCTGCGCAACGTGGTTGAAGACACATGAGAGCGTCCTGATATACCAACGGCGAGCTCAAGCGACAACGCTGACATAAATAGGTAGTCATTTGGGACTGGGGCCTACGCTGAGATCAGAACAACTCAGGTGGCGCAGTGACAAGCGTACTCTTGACAACCATTAGCTAGAAAAAATCAGTGCTAAAGCTCAAGGGTACGATAATCGCAAACGCCTACCTGACGTTAAGTTGTTTTGGCCCTCGGGTGTGCTGATTCCATGCTCACCATCACGGACCTGGCTGTTTTGCGTTTGTGAGACGACCGGTACTTCGTCTGTACCCGACAGCCACCATGGATCACCCTGCCCTTCGCACCACTGGAATGCAAACTTATACCGAACAACAGAGTGATTTTCATCGACTCGTTGAAGCTCGGCTGAGAAAACAGTTAGCACCATCACACATGTGGCATATAGTACTGACCCCAAGCATGCGTGATCCAATAGAGCCCCAACACGACGTACGTATACCCATTGGCGGCAAGGTCAAAAGGGAATAGCGCGTAGTTGCTGTCAGCTAAAACTACAAGTGGCCGTCCACTTCTATAGTTGTTGAGTAGAGCACGGACAGATCGGTCATCCTCTAATTGGTCCGCCGGCCTTTGAATCTCCAAGCGACGATTTTTCATATGTAAAGCCTCGGATTTGCCGCCTCTAGAAACTCATTGCATAAGCACTCACTTGATGTCAGAAGCATATTCCCGTACCCGTGCGAGATGATGAGCTTCCCACCATGATGGAATAAATCACGACTTGTAATTTATCAGACGAAGGCCATCATGAACTAGTAGGTGCACTGACCTGGAGGAGTGGGCCCCGAGAAGATAGCCTTTAACGATGTCATTGGAATGGTAGACGCCACCTTGAAAGCTCCTGAAGGAGTCAAGGGACTCGCACACTTCCTGTCGAGACTGGGGACCATGTCACAGCCATTCTCTTGGCAAATAAGCCGCCTTACCTGCGCCCAAATGGGAGGCGTAATGGGGGGCGGTGGCCTAGGTTGTACGGCGACATGCTGTTCCTGTTCTAATCCAATAGAGGAAATATCAAGATACTCGTTTAGTGCGTCATCGTAAAGGTCATCCTCGTCTTCAGCAGCCTCTGCCCCGACATCATCGAACGCAAAAGGGAGTGAAGAGTGTCCCCCACTGATGCTGATTTCAGATGTGTTTAGCTCGGCGATGGCCTCGGGTCCGCTTATGTTTGCCGGAGCTTGGGACTGATCAGTGAACGGGGCCGAGGGTGCAGAGGCCCGCCGCCTTCGAGCAGAGTTCGTCCTCGTCACGTTTGCCTTTTTCGACGCACGCTCAGTGGAATCGACAGGACTGGTCTGGGGCCATGTAGTAGAGTCAGGGATCGAATACGATAACATGCTAGCTTCCGGAACGAGGGAATCGCCCAGATTGACGTGAGAGGCGACAACAGAGCGTCGGACCTTGGGTAATAAGGACGCTTGTTTGTTACGACGTGTGTGCCCACGCAAGTCGACGGGGACTTTTCCGGCTGCGTTTACGCGCTCATTCGGCCGCGGAGTAAACTTCCGAAAGAGTTTGGGAGCATGGGATACGTCACCATGCTCGACAATCGGTCTGGGTACTCGCTGAAACCTTCCAAGCTTTCGATTGTTTGGTTTTGCTATAGGGCTTTTGCCACGAGCTGGCTGAATCCTTTCTCGCGGCCCAGGAGACTTGTCGTCGTGGTGCCCACGCTTGATGGCATAAGAAAATGTTCGTAAAAAAACGAAGAGGCTCACTTTTCTCTTGCTACGCCGGGTGATTCTTCCCATGTCCGACGAGACCTCCAAACGATTGGAATCTACATTACAATTAGAAAACGAAGGGACTTCGAACGGAAGGAGTCTCCTTTGCATACACTAACTATGTCACTTACCCTTATTCACCGTAGCTCTCTGACCTAGTCTGGTGTTTGCCTTGAACCTGCGCTGCTTCTTGAAGCTAAGTTGCGCGGCGGCGAGGCGCTTAGTGATCGCAGATGAGAAGGGTCTATTAACATCCCTCTTGCGTTTCATGCTCTTGGAGGTTTTACGTGACTTTGCCTTTAGGAATAACAATGTTAATCGCCTGCCTTGATCGCCGCCACCAACATTATAGGACTGAGTTTATAACTCACGGCCTTCCGTTTCCCCGCCTTGAAACCGTGAACCTGACCTGTCGGGTTACGAGTCCAGTAAAGAGATGAAGGGATCGGATACGAGGGGTCTTCCATAAGCTTGTTAGCGGTACCTTCGTGGAATTGTGCCTCGAGGCCCCATTTCTTACGTGTATCAAAGAGCAACTTGTTCGCTTTCCGTTGGTCACGGATCTTGACGAACCAGAAGAATCGAACAAACAACTGGAAGTTTTCATCGGTCAACTGGGGAGCAAAATTGCAAAACTCTCGTCGGTCCGACAGCGAGGTGGCCCTGAGCCAGGATTCAACAACTTTGGTCTTGAGAAAAAGATGTGCAGCGTTGAGTTGGGAAGCCTGAGGCCTGAGTACTCGAAGACGCGGGCATGGACGTACGGCACGCTCATCTCTCTGGACATCCTTCACGATTCTCGCAGTCCATTCTTCCTCCTGCGTCTTGCTCAATCTCCGTTGCTCCAAATCGCGCGCGATGAACGCGTCATGTAGTGGGTCGAGCGTCAAGATTGCACGGTCGTCGTAGTACCGCAGTAGCGGACTCGAAGCAGGCGACGGGCTCGCCTCCATCCCTGGGTTTCGTGCCAGTGCAGGTTGACGTTGGGCAGAAAAACTAGGCAGCGACAAGGAAGCTTCCTTCGTCTGCTGTACCGCCCAGAAGCGTCGGATAATAGTGTCGATTGACGCCCGCTGTGGATAGCAATTACCGCTTCTTTTTTTGTGATTGTGGCCATGACGGCTCACGGCACGGCTGTGACACTTCACTTTAGGGTCCACTACAGCTGCTCTCTATTTTTTTTTCCCCTTTGTTCGAGAAACCTGGGACAATCGCGACAGTTGCACAAGGTTCTTTCTAACAGGATGTCCGAACACAACTAGGGAACTCAGTTGCAGCCCATGTATCATTTGGTGCCCAATGCATGCTGCAGCGCTTCATATACATCCGCTTCCAAACGGGCCTCGGCCTTGTCCTCCTCTGAACCGTTGCCGCTAAGCACCTTTTGGGCCTCGTGAAGGTTCGCACGAACAGCCTGGGATGAGAACGGAGATTAGAAATTTCAAAAATTAACCCGCGCATACCGCCGCTTGTACATACCTCTGGCGAGAAGTCCTCCAGCGGAGCTGCCTCAATGGCGTTAATGGTTAGCTTGTTGTTGGGGTGTACGGTCGCAAATCCTCCAGATACTAAGAATCATATCGGAATTGAGGAGAGAGGGTAGGAAACCCAGAAATAAGAGCTTCTCTCACCAAACCATTTCTTCGAAGAGCCGGCACTCTCGACTACTTCTACGAGGCCAGGCCGGAGCGCTTCGATAGATGGGACATGATTTGCGAGGATACCCATGTCACCAGTGGCCGCCGACAGATTGACCTGCACAACATCTGTCGAGGTGAAGATCGCCTGCGACAACGCGTCGGAGTTATGGACAGCTCATCGGGGGAGTGAAGACGCACCTGGTGAGGGAGGACGAGAGAAAGTTTTATTTTGTCAGTTGCTTCGGCATACCCGCGACGGCCCAAGGCGAAAGAACCTGGGGAACGTCGAGCAACGGTGGAGACGAGACGGAGCGCAGACATTGTTGGGCGGGGGCGGGACGGTTCGTTACCAGTCGAGACGAAAGCAGCATACGCTTTTGGCCGCCAGAAGGACCTCGGAAACGGCTATCGAAACCAGGACCCCGGAAAGGCCCTGAACCTCAGCCCTCAGCCGCATGGTGGGGCTGACCCCCTCAGCTGGTGCAGCGCGTTCGGCACACTCAACATATATATCCTTATGTTTTCTTTCTACTTCAGGTCAACTGTCAACCCGTTCAGTTAGGGAAACCCGATGCTAACTCGCCGCATGTCTCCCCCCGCCGATTGAGGGGGCATCAGAAGCCCGTTCTTCGATGCGCGAGTCTCGTGTATTGAAGCCTCACCCCACCGAGTTACAAGTACCTTGGGGGCACCCAGGGCCACATCATCCGCAACCTTTGCAGTACTTCTTACCTGCCTCCCCGTTCGATCCACACCATGTCGTTTCCCCTTGGAAGAGCGTTACTGCGACCAGCCCTCCGTTCAACTTCCCCCCTGCTACCCCTGCTAGTACTCAGCCATGGCCCCGCGCGACGCACGCTCATCATTCTGAAAGAGACCTTCGTGCGCTCCCATCCTTATCCTCACCGAACAAAACGCATAAATCTCTTACCGTGTTCATTCGATCCAGTACAAAGTGACCGCCACTTGTACAGGTGGGCTCGACGGCACAATAACATCTACGCCCACGGACGAGACGGCCCCCCTCAATCTCAAACTAGCGGTCCCCAAAGTGCTCGGTGGGCGTGGTGACCGTGGACACAACCCCGATCAGCTCCTAGCCGCTGGTTACTCTGGTAGGATTGAATCGAATATCTCAGCCAACTGATATCCTGCCGGATTATAAATATGTTATGCAATGAAAAAAATGAAATAGCATGCTTTCTAGACGCGATCCAAGCCGCTGCGAGGGAAAGGGGCAAGAAAGAAGTCGGCGAGCGAGCCATCGTGCATGCGTCCGTCATTCTGGGACAACCCACGGATCGTCCTGGGTACGGTCTCAATGTCGTGTTGAGCATCGAGGGCTTAGAGGATCAGGCGATCCTGGACGCAGCGCACGAGGTCAGTCAAAGGCCGTTGTGTTACAACCACCGGCACGGATGGCTTTCCTGCGAATAGATGTGTCCATTCAGCCGCGCTTTGCGTGAGGGGATAGTGGTCGACGTTGAAAAGGCCTGAAACACAAGGCGGAGAGGAAGGGGCAATTATTATCACGCAGGTTGCAATTTCTTATCAGCACCAGGTTTAATTTGTGAAAGGGTCGATTTCATGAATTTCATTGTGTGTAGACCTAAACGGCTCTCGTGGCCATTCGAACTTTCGGTTCCTATGCATGAGCTGCTGTCCGCCCGAGAGGCTTCATATTCCAGCATTCCTTGCTCACCCAAACTTTGCGGAGAGATAGATACTCGTATCATGTATGTGGCATGAGGAACAGAGTACAGCTTTCAGACAAGCGCACTCGATGTATAGAGTCAAAGTCAGCTGCCCAAGGTGGTTTAGTCAAGGAAATTGACTGCGTATTATTGAGGCCTCATTAATCTTCTTCCAACCATGTCGGCGCTACGTCATCGTCCGACGTCCGTAAGCTCTTCCACCTCACAACCACGATGTCCTTTCTCTCCGGGAGCGCTTTCTTGCGACCAGCCCTCCGTTCAACCTCCTCCTCGCTACCCTCACTCACCCATGGGCCCGCGCGGCGCACGCTCATCACTCTAAAAGAGAACTTTGTGCGCTCGCTTCCATCCCCGACCAAAATAAATCCCCCTCACCGCGTCCATTTCATCATTTATTTTTTCTTCATAAATCTCAGTACAAGGTGACCGTCACTTCCAAAGGTGGGCGCGACGGCACAATATCTTCTGCCCCCACGGACGAGACGGCCCCTCTCAACCTCAAATTTACGGTCCCCAAAGCGCTCGGCGGGCGTGGTGATAGCGGACACAACCCCGAACAGCTGTTCGCTGCCGGTTACTCAGGTAGCGTCGAATTCAATATCTCTAGCCCCTGATTACCCTGTGGTTTATTAACATCCTATTCCATTGAAAAATACAGCGTGCTTCCTGGGTGCGATCCAAGCCGTTGCGGGGAAACGGGGCAAGAAAGAAGTCGGCGAGCGGGCTGTAGTACATGCGGATGTCATTCTGGGACAGCCCACGGATCGTCCTGGGTATGGTCTCAAAGTCGTGTTGCGCATTGAAGGCGTAGAGGATCAGGCAATCATTGACGCAGCACACGAGGTTGGTCATAAAGTTGTTATTATCACAGGAACTAATGGCTTTTTTTGTGAATTAGATGTGTCCGTATAGCCGCGCTTTACGTGAAGGGGTAGTGGTCGATGTTGAAAAGGCCTAAAATACAAGACCGAGAGGAAGCGTAGCAATCAATTATTATCAGCTAGCTAGGGGGTGCTTACGAGAAGATCGGCTTCTTGAACTCATCGTTTGTAGAACTAAATGGTTCTCTTGGTGGTTGTCACTCTGGGAAACCGCGTATTACAACATCCCGCGATCATCAAAACATTGGGGAAACGGATATATGCATATTGTGGATGTAGTGTGGACAAGTACAATTTGAGAGAAGTGCCATTGGCGTAGAACCCAGACCGTTCTGAGAACACCTACAAGAAACTGCGCTGCCAACTCGCAGGCACACCATCTGCCGCGGCTAGATATGGCATCAAATCGCTAGTCAAG
>Ga0137390_10003494_pt1 | contig 12831 bp, 8 predicted proteins | sample 15con2h24AmetaG_FD_104937 | JGI IMG/M metagenome (GOLD analysis project Ga0137390, IMG submission 104937) | Vadose zone soil microbial communities from Angelo Coast Range Reserve, California, USA - 15con2h2.4A metaG | ecosystem: Environmental > Terrestrial > Soil > Vadose zone > Saprolite... | reverse complement strand
TTCCTCCTGAAAATCTTCTCCGCTCATAAAACGCTCCTCGGCGGTAGATTATTAACACCGACTGGATGAAATTTGGAAGATGGGGAGAAAGGTCAACCCGGGTGCGGCTTCGCCGCCTGATGTGCGGAAGGTCTGTGACCTTCCGTAGTAGAGCTCAAGAGTGATTGGGGCTACGCCCCAGTTTGGGGGCCCAGCCGATCCAACGCGAACGGTAAGGCAGAGCCTTACCGCACATCAGGCGGCAAAGCCGCGCACTGTTCACGGTCCGAATCGGTTGCGGTATTCCTGCGAGGTCACAAAGCCCGTGACCATCCCGCGTGGGTCGTTGGTTGTATCCAGCACCTGGATCCATTGCAGATAGAATGCATCAGGCTGCCTGCGCAGATAGCCGAAGTATTCCATCACCGCATACGCCTGATGGTTATACTTCGTCGCGACTTCAGTGCTCTCAACGATCTGTCTTAACACCTGCCCCCGGGTCAGCGTCGAGTTGTTCAGTCCATCAATCATCGCCTGCCGGCTCGATGAACCAATGCCGGCATTCGCGGTGTTCAAGAGCATGTCAACGTACTGGGTATTGTTAAGCGAGTTGTACGTGCTGACAAACGCGGGTCGCGCCATAAAGCCGGCTATGAACGCCACCTTTGCGGCTTCCAATTGATTCGCATCCAGAAAGCCGCTCACGCTCGCCAGATCAGGCACGAACTCTCCGTAGTCAGGCTTTCTCCCAAAAGCCACTGGATAAAATCTATAGATGAAGTAACCGCGGTCCTGAAACTCTGCCGATTGAAAGAAGAGTTGTGACACATGGATGCGATCACACTGGGTCGTATCGCCTGAGCAGTTGTTGATGGTGCTTACCCAGCCGGCAAAGCCTGGCGGGTCGGGTTCGCGGCCCAGGAAGTCTATGTACTGCTGGCGCACAAAGAAGTTCGTGTTGTCGATCGGATTCGGGCCATTCGTGCTGTCGTTATCGATGATGGTCACAGTCGCGGTCGATTGCGCGCCGAGCGTTGCGCCACTTGGACTGTTGAGACTGATGGTGAAGGTCTCGCTGCCTTCGGCGTAAGAGTCATCAACGATGGCGATCGAGAAAGTCTTCGACGTCTCGCCGGCGGCAAAGGTCATAGTGCCGATAGTGTTCTCGTAATCACAGCGCGGCGAGGCAATGCCGTTGAAGACGTTGCAATTGGTCAAGCCCGCGCCATCGTTGGTGGCATAGTTCACCGAAGCGCTGCTGGTCGTATTCCCAGTTCGAGTGAGAGTGACGTCCACGCGCGGCCCCGTTTCGCTGACGGTGTAAGAGGCAGAGCCGAACTGGACCGTCGCATCATCATTGACAATTGTGCCTGTCCCTTGGGCTCGAGCCATAGTCACATTCACCGGGTTTGTGAGATTCACGAAAAAGGTTTCGTCTGGCTCAAGAACCGTGTCTCCGTTCACGGTCACGGCTATCGTCTTCGTTGTCTCTCCGGCGTTAAAGCTGACCGTTCCCGAGGCCGCCGCATAGTCACTCCCGGCCGTAGCGGTACCGTTTGCCGTCCCGTAGGCCACGGAGATCGGTTTGCCACTCGCTGTCGACAAGCTGACTGCGAATACTGCGCTGGTAGTACCGCTGTTCCCCTCATTGACACTGACATCGTTAATAGAAACTGTCGGCGGCGGATCGTTGTCGAGGATCGTTCCCAGCCCTCGGCCTTTGTTGATACCAGCGTTCAGGGCGTACGCCAGCAGGACGCTGAAGTGCTCATCAAACTCATCGAGGGTATCGCCAATGACGGGAACCGCAATTGTTTGACTGGTTGTGCCGGGCGCGAACGTTACCCGGCCAACAGTGGTCTGATAGTCGACGTCTTTACTGGCGTCCTGCGCTGCCGAGTAAACGCTCACTGCGACCGTCTTGTTGCTCGCCGCCGACAGGCTGATGTTGAAGGTCGCATTGACGGTACCGGAATCGCCCTCAGTCAGAGTTGTATCACTGACACTCAACGTGGGGAGGGAGAAAGAGTTCGCCGAGCAGGCATTCATGATGACAGAGACAGAGCCGGACTGGTTTGCCAACGCGATATCGGGTCGCCCATCCGAGTTGAAATCAGCACTAGTGATCGCGCGCGTGGTGCTGCCACCGTTCACATAATTAACCGCTGGGGCAAAGCTTCCTGCACCATCTCCTAATAAAACCGAGGTCGTGCCCGAAAGATTGGCAGTCGCTAAGTCGGTGTTGCCATCGCCGTTGTAATCCGCCGCGACAATCCAGTTGGGGCTCCCTCCTGTTTTGAAGTTCGCGGGTGGACCAAAACCTCCCTGACCATTCCCCAGATAAACCGCGACAACGTTTGCGTTTCCAATTGCAGTGGCAAGGTCCGCTTTGCCATCCCCGTTAAAGTCGCCGGCAACAACCGACAAAGCGGTTGATGTTGTATGCAGCGTGTTGGCTGCGCCGAATCCGCCAGAGCCGTTCCCCAACAGCACAGACACACCGCTAATTGTCGCGACTGCCAGGTCGGCGTTGCCGTCTCCGTTGAAGTCGTTGACTACTACCTGCTGCGCACCAGAGGGCACCGCGAAGTTTGCGGCCGGGCCAAAGGCGCCGGCACCGTTACCCAGCAGAATAGAAACGCTGCTGGCATTTAAGTAAGCCACGACGAGATCGGGAATTCCGTCATTGTTAAAGTCTGCGATGGAAGCGTACTCCGGGTTAAAGCCGGGAACACTAATGCTGGCCAGCGATCCAAAACCTCCCAGACCATCGCCAAGCAAGACGGAGACTGTACCCGAGTTGAAATTGGCCGTTACCAGGTCGAGCTTCTGATCGCCGTTTAGATCTCCCAGAGCAACGGAACGAGGTTGGGTTCCAACCGGGAGAGGAACGGGCGCAGTGAACCCTCCGCTCGCGTTAGCCAGCAGAATTGAGACATTGTTCTGGCTGATGTTGGCGATTGCCAAGTCGATTTTGCCATCGTTGTTTAGATCACCACTGGCAATCGAGAAAGGACTAGATCCTACAGCCAGGACAGACGCATAACGCAACTTGCCACTGCCGTCACCGAAGAAGACGGAGGTCGCATCGCCGCAACTAAAGCAATTCGCGGTAGCCACGTCGAGTTTGCCATCACCGTCAAGATCGCCAGTCAGGGGCTTAATTACGGGCTCACTGGGAACGTAGCTGGTTGTCTGGGAAGCGCCCCCGTTACCATCGCCCAGAAGGATCGCAAACAGGTTGTTGCCGGCGGCAACCACGTCAGGCTTCCCATCTCCATTAAGGTCGCCAACAGCCACACCGACCGTCGAGAAGCCAGTTGTCAGGATCGTGGCCGCTCCGAAACTCCCCGACCCGTTTCCGAGGAATACAGAGACACCCTGGCTTTGTCCAGCGGTCACCAAGTCAAGCTTGCCGTCGTTGTTGAGGTCAGCTGTGGCAATGGATCTGGCAGAAGCTACTGAAAACGATGTGGAGCTACCGAAGTGGCCAGTACCGTCGCCTAACGCGACCGAGACAAATGCGTTGCCGTCGTACACCGTCGCCAGGTCCACTTTGCCGTCGTTGTTGAAGTCTGCCGCTACCGCATCAATATTATTGGGAATTACGACAGTGAACGGGGCGCTGAAGCCGCCGCCGCCATTCCCAAGAAGCACTTCAGAATTGTTAGTGCTCGCGTTGCCAAGGAAAACGTCGGCGTTGCCGTCGTTGTTGAAATCCGCTATCACCAGCGGCTGTGAATGCGAGGCAGGATAGTCGGTAGGCGGACCGAAACCGCCCGCGCCGTCGCCCAACAGAACCGCGAGGAATGTGGTGTTGAAGGAGGGTGAATGACTGACCACCAGGTCAGCCTTGCCATCATGATTGAAATCGGCTACACCGACAGCCCCTGGTCCTTGAACCGACGTCACCAGCACGACCGTCGGCGGCCCCGCCGCTGTCCCCAAGATTACCGAGATTGTGTTGGAGTGTGGGACAACCAAGTCGGTGCGGCCGTCGCCATTAAAGTCGCCCGAGGCAATTACTCCCGCACCAGAACCTGCGGCTTCAACATTAATTCCTGCATCGAAGTTCGGTGTGGCGCATTGTGCGTTCAGCTGTGCGGGTTTGGCGAACAGAATGGCCACGCCCAAGAGCATGCATACCAGCCTGGTTCTTCCGGCAAGCACTCCCACTGGCCTCTCCTTGCTAATCAGCGGGCCAATGTTACTACAAGCCCAACGATGAGGCACGATCAAAGCGTGGGTGTGGAATCTTGGTAGCGGCTTACGAACCCACCCAACTGGCGGCTCAATTTCCACGGATCTTGGCCAACGACTCCAAATGTTTCCGCGCTTCCACGGCTTCGGGGCTGTTGGGATAGCGTTTGAGGATTTCGCGCCAGGCGGCGCCATTGTAGGAGAACTTCTTCGTCGTGCGATCGAACAGGAAAGTGAGGCCTTCGCGGTTGTAGCGATCGAGGCCGTTGTAATTCAGGTAGTAACTGAATTCCGGCGCGCCGACGGGCGGCAGTTCGCTTTTCGCGAAGCGGCGCCCGGCATCGCGGGTGAGTTTGTCGGCCACGTCTTCGGCGGCGCCCGCGTACATGGCGAGCACTTGCGCGCGCAATAGCGATTGCGGAAATGCATCGATAAAAGTTTTCGCGCGCACGATGCGATCGAATTCGTCTGAGTTCTCGATCAGCGTCAACAGGCGCCGGTCGTCTCCCGCGCGCCAGGGTACGACGACGGCGTCGCTCTGCAACCAACCGAACGTCCGCCGGCTGAGCGCGACGCGATAAAACTTCAAACCGTCGGCCGTGGTTCTTTCTCCGCGAATCGAAACCAGATGACCGCGACTCAAACGCTCCAGCAGTCTTGCCGTGAGGTCGGGCGCGGCTCGCAACGCCGAGAGCCGCTCGTCAACTACCACGGCGACGCGGCCACCGGGCGGTATGCGTTTCTTCCCAAATGCGTCTGGAGAAGAAACCAGCACCAGCAGTATCAGCGCGGAAATACCGATCAGTTTCTGGATTGATCCGGGGGACAAGGGCTTGCCTCCTCTGTCAAGCGGGGTTGCGAAGACGGCAAACTTGCCAGGCGCGAGATCGAGCGAACATCGAGCAAACACAGAAGAGCGGGCCGGATGCCCGCGCTCCCAGCACGCTCCTAGCGAATCGCGCGGCGGCGAGTTAGGCCGGCAACCGTGGGATTAACCTTCACGCGAGATTCAGCGGCAACGAGGCGGCGCTGAACTCCCGCATGGTGAAAGTGACAAATAGCTACTGCGAGCGCATCCGCGGCGTCGTGTGGTTCAGGGATTGCCGTAAGTGAAAGCAGCACTCGCACCATCTCCTGGACTTGTTGTTTCTCGGCGTTGCCATAGCCGGCGACGGTCTGTTTGATCAGTCGCGGCGAATATTCACTGATTTCCAGCGCGGCGCTTTCGGCGGCGAGCAAGGCAACTCCGCGCACCTGACCAAGCTTAAGAATGACTTTCGGATTGTGAGCGTAGAACGCGTCTTCGATTGCACACGCGTCGGGCTTCAGCCTGCTGATTACTTCTTCAAGGCCGCGACTGATCGCCAGGAGCCGTGAAGAGAAACTTGCCGATGACTTCAGCTTGAGCGCGCCGAACTCGATCAAGCGATACTTGCGGCCGTCGCTGTCGCCTTCGACAACTCCCCAACCGGTCGTATCGCTTCCCGGATCGATTCCTAGGACACGCATAATGAGCCAGAGTTTACAGCAAGTTTCAAGGTAGTTCTACAGGCACTGTCTTCCCGCACGTATCTCGACGCTTAGCTCAGGTTGCCATTCTGATTACTTAGAGTGATCGGTTGAGGATGCGATGAAGGAGGAGCTTCACTAAGTAACGAGAATTTCCCTTCTCCCTTTGGAGAAGGGCTGGGCAAGAGGGGCACAGCCAGGGCGCGATGCTCAAGTCCTCTCCCTAACCCTCTCCCAGACGGAGAGGGGAAACGGAATAAGAAAATGAAGCGCAGCTCATATGAAACGGAGGATGAGAAGTCACGCCGCGGCCATGTCGGCTTCGCTGATGTCAAAGTTGGCGTGAACTTTTTGGACGTCGTCGTGATCTTCGAGCGCTTCTACCAGACGCAGCATCTGTTGGGCGTTGCCGCCTTCGAGCTTGATGTAGTTCTGCGGCACCATCGAAATTTCGGCGACTTGCGGCTCGATGCCGGCGGCTTTGATTGCGGAGCTAACAGCCTCGAAGCTTTCCGGCGCAGTAATGATTTCGTAATTCTCTTCGTCGCTGCGCAGGTCTTCAGCCCCGGCATCGGTGACGATGTCGAACAATTCATCTTCAGACTTTGCGGCCTTTGGAACGACGATATAACCCTTCTTTTCAAACATCCAGGCCACTGCGCCGGCGGCCGCGAAGTTGCCGCCATTCTTCGAAAACAAGTGGCGAATCTCGGCGACGGTGCGATTACGATTGTCAGTCATCGACTCGATCAGTAACGCAACGCCGCCCGGGCCATAGCCCTCATACGTGATTTCCTCGTAGGTTACGCCTGCTTCCGCGCCGGTGCCGCGGCGGATGGCGCGATCGATCGTGTCGTTGGGCATGTTGCCGGCCTTGGCGTCCAGAATTGCCTTGCGCAGGCGCGCGTTGGCGTCGGGATCGCCGCCGCCGGTACGCGCCGCCACGGTGATTTCCTTGATGAATTTGGTGAAGAGTTTGCCGCGCTTGGCGTCAGTCGCACCCTTCTTGTGCTTGATCGAATGCCACTTCGAATGTCCGGACATTGAGCTTAGCGATCCTTAAATGAATTTCTTTGATTGAGTTTGAGGGCAGAATATATCACAAGGGCGCGGTGTGCTCGCAAGGTCCACCCTGTTGCCGGCGGATTTGTTTAGAGTTCAGCCTTTAGCTTGTCCCCGTAGTCAGCACCCTAAGGCTTTGCACAAAAACTCTTATTTTATGTTCTTTCGTGTACCTTGGTGTGATTTTGTGGATCGTATGGCTAGGAATCCTAAGCACACGATCCACGAAATCACACGAAATCTCACGAAGCAACACGAACCAATGCTGATCTCAGACGTTCTCAGTGGTTCCACTTCGAACCGGCGGGTGACTTTTTGTGCAAAGCCGCACCCTAAAGGTTGAACTCTGAACCCACAACCGCTCCGCTACTTCAACTTTTCGTATTCGGCGTGGGCTCCGATCAGAATGGAAATTGTCGGATCGGCGTCTTTCCAGAGCGCGAAGAAATCCTGATAGGCTTTGCGCGCTTTCACGGCGTCGCCGCTGAGCGCCGCTGCACGCGCAAGCCCGGCGTACGCCAGCGGATACAACGGCGACAGCGGATACCAACCACGATGGTCGATGATGGTGCGAAACTCTTTGGTCGCCTCGGCGCCGTTTCCCTGTTTCAGATAAGCCTGTGCGCGCACGTATTGCGGCCAGAAGTCACCATAAACTTCGTACTTGCGCGCGGGTTCGAGCAACTGTATCGCCTGCGCCGCGTTCCCGCGGTTCAATTCAAGCTGCGCTCGGATCAGGGGCAGCGAGACCGTATTGACCAGCGTGTCCGCCGCATATTGTTTCGATAGCTCGTCAATCAGAGACTGCGCCGGCCCGCTTTGATTGCAAGCTGCAAAGGCATTCGCGGCGCTCACGAGGTTCGCCTGTTCGCGGGAAAGAGCCAGGGCCTTCCTCACGATCTCGTTGACCGGCGCGCAATTTCCAAACATCGCGTTTCGCCTCGCTTGCTGCAAGAGCACCTGCGCTGTGATCTCTTTTGAATCGCCGCGCGGCGCAGCCTCGATCTGGTGGTCGTCGAGTTGATTGGCTTTCGCCAATTGTCCGCCAAACTCGGCGCTCTGCGCCTGCCAGTTCTGGGCTTCATTCGGTCTGCTCGCGGCCCAATCAAGCTGCTCTTTCATTGCGGCCGCGTCACCCTGCACAAAGGCGATGTGATAAAGGCGGGTATGCATGTTCGTGGTTTCGAGCTTTTGCGATAACGCCTGGCGCAAAATGTCCCTGGCCTCGTCAAAGCGATTGAGGCCCATGAAACCAACCGCGAGGTTTGCGTGCGCTCGCGCGTCCTTAGGGTTAAGACGCACGGCTGCTTGTGCTTCCTCGACGGCCTTCTCGAAAGGTCCCACCACCGTGTAGCGGTTCGCGAGCAGATTAAGCGGTTCCCAGTCTCGCGGATAGGTGCTCTTCCAGATCTCCAGCCATTCGATTTGACGGGCCCATTCTCCGGTAACGCCGCCGAAATAACTCGCAGAGATGTATAACTTCTCGCGCTCGCTGGCCCGGTCGCGAAGTTCGTAAGCCTTCTTTGATGCTTCGCGCGAAAGCTCGTTCTGTTTGATGCTGTTATAGCAGTACGCCAGGCGCGCGTAGGCGCTGGCGAAATTCTGGTCCAGTTCGATCGCGTGTTTGTAAAAAGGAATCGCTTCGCGGTACTTGCCGTTCGAGTGCTGCGCAAAACCCAGCGAGTAATTCTTCAGCGCATCCAGCGATGAAGTAGTGACCTGTTCGATCGGAGCATCGAACTTTTTGATCGAGGAGAGCGACTCTCCCAGCTTCTCGCGCAACCTCGAGGCCGCCTGCCCGAGCGACTTTAATACTTGTTCCTTGCCGTCAACTTCGAACTGCTCCTGGGCAATCGGATCTCCCGTCCGCGAGTTCAACGCCTCGAGCGAAACTACGTAATGACTGCTACCCAGGCTCGAGATCGATCCCAGCAACATCGCTTTCAGCCCCTGTCGCTCACAAATCTCTTTCGCGACATCACGCGTGACGTGTTCGTCAGGCGAGCGGTCCATAAACTTCAAGGTGTCGCGCACGCGCTCTTCGGAAAAGATATCGAGGAACGGTGACTGGCCGAGCTGAACCGCGAGCGCCTGCCTGAGAGTTCCGTCAAAAACCGGATCGCCGGTAGTGTTGAGAAAATCCGCCAGCAGAATACTGTCCTTGTCGGTGAGCGCCACGCGCTGGCGAGGATAATAAAAGTAAACCGCGACCGCGATTAGCACGATCGCCAGCCCGGCAACCGCCACGCCGATTTTGTGACGCTTGATCTCGCTCACGACGTATTCCGCGCTCGACACGCGCGTTGGCGCGGCACTCAGGGCCGGAGCAGTAGGCTTTGCCGCGCCGGGAACCGACGTATGAACGCCTGGCATCGTCGCCAGGATGTCCGTATCGGCATAGGCGAGACCGGAAGCACTGAGCGCATCAGTCAACTTGTCGGGAGGCATCGAACGTTCGAGTTCAGTTTGAAACTCAAGTCGCTGTTTCAGCTTCTTCAAGTCTGACTCGAATTCCTTGATTGTCTGATAGCGCTCGTCAACGTTCTTGCGCAATGCCTTCATCACGATCCATTCAAACTCGGCGGGCAGATTTGGCGCGAAGCGCGCGATCGGCGGCGGATCGGTTTTGGCGATCGCCACGATCACGTCCGTCTTGGTGTCCCCGAAAAACGGCGCGCGTCCGGCCGCCATTTCGTAGAGCACTACGCCGAGGCTCCAGATGTCTGTCCGTGCGTCGATGGGTTTGCCACGCGCCTGTTCGGGCGACATGTATTGCGACGTGCCCATGATTACGCCGGCGTCGGTTTGCACCAGCGCCCGCGTTATTGCTTCCTTGTCGGTATCTTCCGACGCCGGTCTTTCCGTCAGCTTAGCCAGACCAAAATCCAAAACCTTCACGTGACCACTGCGCCGGATCATTATGTTCTCTGGCTTAATGTCGCGATGAATGATGCCGGCGGCGTGAGCTTCCTCCAACGCACCGGTGATCTGAATTGCGGTGTTCAGCACTTCCGCGAGTTCCATCGGCGAAGCGTGCAGGCGCTTTCTCAGCGTCACGCCGTCGACAAACTCGGTCGCGATGTAATGCCGCCCGCCTTCGTCTCCCATTTCATAAATCGTGAGGATATTTGGGTGATTCAAGGCCGAAGCGGCATAAGCCTCTTGATCGAAACGACCCAGGCGATCGCGGTTTTGCGTCAACTCTTTGGCCAGCAGTTTGAGCGCTACCTTGCGTCCGAGTTTTGTGTCCTCAGCAAGATAGACTTCGCCCATGCCGCCCGCGCCGAGCTTTTCCAGAATTCGATAACGGGAAATGGATTTCAGTTCCACTCGCGTGCTTGTCTATTTCTTGTTCTTGTCTATTTTGAAGGAATCAATTGCGCCAAAGTGGCCGCGTCCGCGCCCCGAACCCGAACCGTTTTGTTTTTCGAATTCGCTCCCGAGACAATCTCGACCGCATTTTGCGGCAATTTGAAGATTTTCGCCAGAGTGCGAACCAACTCCCGGTTTGCCGCTCCCGCAACAGGTGGCGCCGCAATTCGAATTCGCAACGCCCCGTCATGCTCTCCGACAATCTCGCTACGCGACGCGCGAGGAACGATGCGTACCGCGAAGATGAGGCCGCGGTCCTGTGAATAAGGAATCACTTTCGGGTGAATAGTAAATCGCGAATCTCGAAATAGTAAATCGAAAATTGGGTGCTACCCTAATTTCAGTTTTCTCTGCGGCCCTCTGCGCCAACCTCTGCGCTCTCTGCGGTTAATGTCTTTGGCTTGGGCAATTAAACCGCAGAGAAGAATCAGAGGTCTTCGCAGAGGACGCAGAGAACAACTTGAATTAGGGCACAACCGAAAATTGAGCCACCTTTGAAGGGCCTAGAAAAACCGTACCGGCCAGCCTTTCAAAAGCGTACCCGCCACCACAAACTGCAGCAGGTAAAGGACAACAAACGCGACGATTGGCGAAATGTCGAACATTCCGACCGTCGGGATCAGGCGACGCAGCGGCGCGAGCAAAGGCTCAGTCGAACGAAACAGAAGTCGCACCCAGCGATTGGGATAGCCGGTCGTCAGATACGAAAACAGGATGCGCAGGAAGATCATTAAAGTGTAGAACCCGAGAAACCCGAAGAGGAGATAACCAATTATTGCGGCCGGCGCTCCCACCCATTGACGCGACAGTGCATAGAGAATGCCGGCTACTGTATTAAGGATGTTCTCCGCCAGCATGTACGTGAAAACGCCAAAGACGATTATCAAAACCACCGCGACGAACGGCGCGACTCTGGGCTCGATCCGAAATCCGATCAGCAAGTGGCGCACCGGGTGGATCACCGGATCCGTAAGCCTTCCGACCGTGCGCACTGACCATTTGAAGGGATTCAATTCGAGGTACTTGAAAAGCGAGCGTAGGAGAATCAGCAGAATCGCCGCCGAGGTAACCGCGATAATACCCGCCGTGATGAAAGTAGCAATTGACTGAATCAAGGACATAGCCCGTCTGGCGGGCAGCCACGAGGGCCGCCCTTACACCTTTACTCGCGCGCCAAAAATTGCCGTGCCGACGCGCACGATGGTTGCGCCTTCTTCGATCGCGATTTCGTAATCGTGCGTCATACCCATCGAAAGCTCGCCGCGCAAATCGCCGAACGCCCGTCGCGAACTGAGCTCGTCGCGCAGCTCGCGCAACTTTCGAAAGAACGGCCGGACTTGTTCGGCATCATCGAAATACGGCGGCAAGGTCATCAGTCCCGACAGTCGCAGACGCTGACAGTGCTTTAACGCCTCGACTAGCTGCAAGACTTCGGCTTCATCTGCGCCCGACTTTGTGGCCTCTCGACCCAGGTCGACTTGTATCATGACCGGCAGCTCCTGGCGGTTTAGCTCAACGCACATCCGATCGAGCCGTTGCGCCAGCGCCACTGAATCGAGCGAATGAATTACATCAAACAACTCGACGGCGCGACGTGCTTTGTTGGATTGCAGATGCCCGATCAGATGCCAGCGGGCCGCGTGGCGGCCGACTTCGGGAATCTTGCCTTCAGCTTCCTGCACGCGATTCTCGCCGAGGTCAGTCACGCCGGCGGCGATCGCCTCGCGAATGACTTCCGCCGGATGGGTTTTGCTGACCGCCACCAGAGTGATTTCATTAGGCGCTCGATTGCATCGGAGCGCGCAGGCCTCTATTCTGCCGCGCACGGCTTCGATGCGTTCACTTAAGGCGGGAGCGGCGGCGGTTTCTACCATAGTTACGAGATGATAAGAACGCTGAAAGCCAACTATAACAATGCCGCAAGCCGATGGCGAATATTCGCAGCTATAATAGGCATCGAATTACTGATATCTCTCCTCATCATGCATTACGCAAATTGGAGGTGAATTATGTCTGGAACAAAATGCTTTTCAATCGGCATTCGCGCAGCCATGCTGGCGATCGTGATGATGATGTTTTTGCCAATTAATTCATTTGCGCAGAGAAGGTGGGTGGTAGTGCGTTCACCGCGAAGTCGGATCGTGGTGTATCAGCCCAGATCTGACGTCGTCTATCAGCGTCGGCCTAACTACACTTACCGATATGAGACGTACAGTTATCCGTCGCGTTATTACACGACCGGATATGACTCGTACAGTTATCCGTCGCCTTATTACACGACCGGATATGACTCGTACAGATATTCGCAGCCGTATTTCGCAAACGGGTACACCTACTCGTGGGCGAATCCCACTTATCGTTATGACGCGTACGGGTACCGTCCACGTCATCGCCACAATCAGGTCCGTGTCTGGTGGCGATAACATTTATTCTCTCCCTGCACAGGAGGTGTTTATGAGAAGGAGTCTGTTACTGATTGTATCGGTCATCGCGATCGTGTGGATCGTGCCAGCAGACGCTTTCGGCCAGGGACGTGGTCGGGGGATCGGGCTCGGCAGAAGGTCTGACGTGTTCGTCAATAGCCGCGACGCGCGCGGCGGTCGCTTCGACGGACGCGGCCCCCAGATTGGATCGCGTTCGATTCTCGTGGTCCCGCGTAACCGCGGGCGCGGAATCGGCCTGGCGCGAAAGTCCAGGTTTATCAACGGC
>Ga0137390_10003491_pt1 | contig 12834 bp, 11 predicted proteins | sample 15con2h24AmetaG_FD_104937 | JGI IMG/M metagenome (GOLD analysis project Ga0137390, IMG submission 104937) | Vadose zone soil microbial communities from Angelo Coast Range Reserve, California, USA - 15con2h2.4A metaG | ecosystem: Environmental > Terrestrial > Soil > Vadose zone > Saprolite... | reverse complement strand
TGGTCAATGGCGTGGTCGCTCTGCTCGACGGCAACGGCATCGTGAGCCTCTCGAACCAGTCGAATGTCGTATACATCAGCCAGGATCGGCCATTGAAACCAGTGCTCAACAACGCCGCCTCTGCGGTGAACGCAGAGTTCGCCTGGCAGTCGAACTATACGGGCGCCGGCATTGGTGTGGCCTTGATCGACAGTGGCGTGAGCACTAGCGTAGATCTCAATCAAGGTATTCTTCTGCTTTCGCGAGTTGTGTATCAACAGTCCTTCGTGCCGGGGAATTCGAACCCCGGCGACCAGTATGGGCACGGCACTCACATCGCAGGATTGATTGCCGGAGACGGTCTCGGTTCAACCGGCTTGCTCTACAGCAAGACGTTCAAGGGGATTGCCCCGGGGGCAAACATCGTCAACCTGCGAGTACTTGACGCGAACGGAGCGGCAACCGACAGCCTGGTGATCGCGGCGATCAGCCGAGCGATTTCTCTGAAATCGACATACAACATTCGTGTGATGAACCTTTCGCTTGGCCGCGCCGTTTATGAAACCTACAAACTCGATCCGCTTTGTAAGGCGGTAGAGGCAGCTTGGAAGAACGGTATTGTCGTGGTCGTGGCCGCAGGAAATAACGGCCGCTACTTGCCGACCCAGGGATACGCTACGGTTACGTCACCAGGCAATGATCCGTATGTGATCACCGTGGGCGCGATGAAGCCCATGGGGACGCCCACGCGCGTGGACGATCTGATCGCCAGCTACAGCTCAAAGGGACCGACCGCAGTGGATGCGATCGCGAAGCCTGATCTCGTGGCGCCCGGCAACCTGCTGGTGTCGCTCGAGGCTCCGGGTTCGACGCTCTACAACAACTATCCTGGCAATCGTGTGCCCTACAGCTACTACGTCAATGGGGGAAGCAGCCTGTCGTCTTCCAGTTATTTCACACTGAGCGGAACCAGCATGGCCACCGGTGTCGTCAGCGGCGTCGTAGCTGACCTGCTGCAGAAGAGTCCCAGTCTGACTCCCGATCAGGTGAAGGCCCGGTTGATGAAGACGGCGTGGAAATCATTCCCGGCATTCAGCAGCGTGACCGATCCAACCACGGGGATTACTTACACCGATCAGTACGATGTCTTCACGGTCGGAGCGGGCTACGTTGACCTCGAGGCCGCGATGATTAACACGGACGTGGCCAAGGGAACCGCGATGTCTCCGGTGGCTACCTACGATCCGAACTCGGGCAAAGTCTACTTTTCGGATGATCGCACGGCGGTCTGGAATACATCATCGACGTGGGCGAATCCGGCAGTGTGGGGCTCCTCGCAGTTCATGGCTGGGTCCACAATATCCGGGACCAATGCATTGTGGGGCAGCAACGCACTCTGGGGATCGAACGCACTTTGGGGTAGTAATGCCTTATGGGGCAGCAATGCATTGTGGGGAAGCAATGCCTTATGGGGAAGCAATGCCCTCTGGGGTAGCAATGCGTCGGGCGGAGAGAAATAAGAATCGCTGAACTCGATCGAAAGGGGCCTGCTGGCCGGCAGGCCCTTTTTCTTTTTTAGAACGCGCTCCCGCCGCCACCACCAAAACCCCCGCCAGAAAAACCTCCACCGCCTCCTCCTCCGCCGCCGAAACCGGACCCGCTTGAGCTTGCGCGTGGGGCCGAGACAAAAGTCTGATGCATATCCGTCGCCATACTGTGCATGGAACTTGAGAAGAAGATCGGGTTGAAGCCCATACCGGGCACATATCCTCCGGGTGCGACGTACCAACTTGGCGGATCCTTCACGATGCCGGCGAACGCCTGTGCCCAATGGTGCTCGACTCCCAGAGCCATGGCGTAAGGGAGGAACTTTTCGAAAGTGCTGGGCGGCATGACCTTGAGTCGATCGGCGTCCACGCGGTTCATGAACTCCTGAAAGCCAAGCACGGCGACGTGAGTGCGTGCGCCCTTGACTGTCTTTGCCGTCATCACGCGGGCAAACAGCCACCAGATGATTGCCGAGATTAGTGCGCACACAATGAGCAGCGGGACCGAATTGAAGAAGTTTGCCCAGCCCAGGAATTGCGCAATTGCAAATGGAATCAGAATCGCGACCGCAGCCCCGAGGCTGAAGGCGTTGGCGGATTCCGGGTCAAGCGTGTAGATCCCTTTTTGCTTTAGCGCCGACATGATGTCCTCGCGGACGAGCGGAATGGTCGTGTAGAAGCGGTTCTTAAGGCTCGAGAGCCGAGTGTCCGGAGCATCGCCGACAAAGATATTTTCCAACATCACACGCTCGTGCGGAGCCAGTCCCCGCCAGTCTTCGCGTTTCTTCAGCAGATGGAAGACATAATCCCTGTGGCTGAAGACGAGGCCCTTGTCGACGACCTCTTCGATCTTGATGAAGCCGCGCACCGCCAGATCGACGATCGTAGAAGTGATGTCGCGCGGATGGATGCTGTCATCGAGCAGCGTTCCCGCTTCGGCCGGAGAGATGCCGGTGGGCGGCTCGTACATGGGTGCTACCGACACGCCGGAGTCGGGGTCCCGGCCTTTGTACCACCACAGCGTGAACATCACGGCGAAGGTTACGAGCGGCAGAAAGACGATGGGGTTGCCACCGATGAACCAGAACAGCCTGGTCAATGCGCCAGGTTCTTTGAGGATGCCCTTGGGAACGTAAATGTCGATGGTCATCCCGCCGCGCATCGGAAGAGGATTGCTGGTTTCGAATTGCGCGTCGGCGCCATCGACCTTGGAAGTGGCATCGCGCTGAGTGGAACCGTAGACGCCGGTGAATGCCTGCGCCCGCAGTGATCCGGCCGCTGCAGTGGGGAAGTGCACGGTGGCGGCAGCGTGATCGATGGGCACCGGCCAGTCGTTGCCGGTGACATTCCAGTAGAACTCGTCATGGTCTTCGAAGAAGCGCGTTCCATTGCGTACGCGGTAAACAAGTTCAACTGTGCGGGTGGTGTCGACAGCGTCGGGAATGTAGATCTTTAGATCGCGGTAGGCACCGGAGGTTGACGACTCATATTTAAGTTTGCCACCGCTTCCGTCAGTGATACTGGCTATGTTGATGAAGAGCTCGTAATTTGTGCCATTCGGCCCCGGATATTCGATGGGAATGGTGCGATGAATGCCGTGCCACTCCCCAACGAAAACCAGGCTGATGCGCTCGTCAACGATCGCGTTGCCGTCTTTTTCAACGGTGATCGTGTCCTGAAAGTCGGCGATACGCCAGGACTTGGCGGCGACGGGTGAGGCCGCACCGAGCAGCGTGAGCAACACCCCAGCGATTTCGTAGAGACGTAGCTTGCTACGTCTTGATTTCCCTGCCGCAAGAGAAGGTGCAAACAGTGTCTCTGGGCTCGAGTTTATCTCTGCTTTCACGCGATCAGAACTTCACCGCTACGGGCTCGCGATCGGCCTCGGCGGTTTCGAAGAACTGGCGTGCCGAGAAGCCGAACATGCCGGCAAGAATATTTGTCGGGAACGACTGAATCTTTGTGTTCAAGTCTCGTACCACGGCGTTGTAGTAGCGGCGCGCATTCTGGATCGAGTCTTCGGTCTGGCTCAGAGACCCCTGCAGTTGGGTGAACTCCTCAGAAGCCTTGAGCTCAGGATAGTTTTCCGCGACTGCGAACAGGCTCTTCAGAGCGCCGGTGAGCTGATTCTCAGCCACCGCTTTGCCCTCGGGCGTGGTCGCCTGCATGGCCTGGGAGCGGAACTTGGCGATGTTTTCGAACGTGCCCTTCTCGTGTGCGGCGTATCCCTTGACCGTTTCTACAAGGTTGGGGATGAGGTCGTGACGCCGCTTGAGCTGTATGTCAATGTCGGACCAGGCCGAATCGCAGCGCACGCGCAACTGCACCAGGCTGTTGTACATCCCAACGAGCACGACGGCGATCACAACAAGAATCACCAGGAAAACAATGGCAGTCATGAACGTCTCCTCGACGGTCTGGAAGGTGGAGTCTGGAAATCCTGCTCCAAGAATCTTATTCCAAAATCAATGGGACGGTAGCACAGAGAGGCCGCAGGCGCAAACCGCGTGTTTACTGCTGCGGAGCGAAGTACCCCTTGCGGGCGCGAACCTGTAGGTCCTTCTTCAGGGTGGAAATCTCGATGGACCGGTAGCGTCCGTCAGCGTCAAAGTTGGCGGGCTTGTAGGAGACCACGTACTGGCTGCGCAGTTCGTCTTCGATGGCGGCGAAAGAATGCGTGATGTCCTTCATCTTGAAGGGGAAGAAGGCGCGGCCTCCGGTAGCTTCGGCAATCTGTTCGAGTACTCTGTCGCCGCGCATTACCAGGCCGCTGTCATCTGTGGAAATGGCATAGATGATAACTTCAGCACGCTGAGCCATCTCGATGGCCTGGGCCCGTGAGAATTCGCTCTGATTATCTTCGCCATCGCTTACGATCACGATGGCCTTCCTTACGGGATGATCGGGGCGGTCCTTCAGGAATTTTTCTTTGCTGGCACGATAAATGGCGTCGTAAAGGGCGGTTCCTCCACCATTGTGCAACTTGTGAACTCCCACAGAGAGCAACTGCACATTGTCCGTGAAGTCCTGCGCCAACTGGCTATGGCTGTTGAATCCGATAATGAACGCCTTATCAAACTTGGCGTGGATCGTGTGCTGCAGGAAGCTGGTGGCCGCGTTCTGTTCGAAATCAAAACGGCTGTTGACCGAGCCGCTCACGTCAATCAGCAGCCCGAGTTCAAGGGGTAGATCCGTCTCGCGGCGGAAATTGATGATGGCCTGCGGCGGCTTGTGGTCGTCGAGTATGGTGAAGTCGCTCTGGTTCAGATCCCGGACAAACTTGCCGCGCTTGTCGGTGGCGATGAACAGAACATTGACCTCATCCACCCGCTTGCGAATGGTGATAAGGGCGCTCTGCGGATCGTCTGAGTTGGCTATGGCCGAGTTGACGACGGGCGCGCCGTCATACGCCGAGGTCGCGCTGGGTGCGCCGGAGACATAAGCGGACTGAGCCTGCGACCGCGCTGGGCAAAAGGCCGCTAGGGTCAGCAGGACTGCAAGAGGCCGAAGAATGAGATTCGTGTACTTCATGCCCGATAAACCCAAATTTTTCACTCCCAACCCAGGCCAGACGGCCCTTTCACTATATTAGATGCACGCTGGGTGCCGAACGACGAACCGAGGGCGGCTACATCTGATTGACTTTAGGAGCCTCTTGCCTCAATGCCAAGTTACAAAAGGAGCACTCGTTTAGTCATAGCAGGAAATGCCGGAAATCGTGAACCTTGTGGTCCTTCGAGAGATTTGGCTGTGTACTCCCGAGACTCATCTAATGGATTTCCGAAGGTGCCTTAGGGTTTAAGATGATGGTTAAATAGTAAAACTAAATAGTTAAGATGATGCCCAAGGGGCAATACTCGTTGGAGGAATCTAATGAAGAAGGTGACAGCATGTTTCCTGGCGGTGGTGCTGCTGGCAGCGTCCGCGTTCGCTTCTAGGGACGAGAAAGAACAAGAACGGGTTAAAGAGGCGGGCGAGGTGCTGAAAGAGATTCTGAACATTCCCGACGACATTCCCCAGGACCTGCTGGACAAGGCTGAGTGCCTGATCATCTTGCCTTCTGTCAAGAAGGGAGCATTCGGCTTAGGTGGCAGCTACGGCCGCGGCGTGATGGTTTGCCGAGGCGGCGAGCACTACACCGGAAAGTGGGGAGCTCCGGCCCTGTACGCACTTGAGGGAATCAGCATCGGGTTTCAATTGGGAGGCCAGGCCACCGACTTTGTGCTCCTCGTGATGAACCCAAAGGGAGCGCGATCGTTGCTTTCCAGCAAGGTTAAACTGGGTGCCGACGCTTCCGCCGCGGCCGGCCCGAAAGGACGGACGGCTGAGGGTGCGACGGATGTCGTTATGAACGCGGAGATTCTCTCTTACTCGCGTAATAAGGGATTATTCGCAGGGATCTCGCTCGAGGGCTCGACTCTGCGTTCGGATGGCAGCGCAAATCAGAAGCTCTACGGGAGGAAATTGAGCGCCAAAGAAATCATTCGCGAAGGGAAAGTCGGCGTTCCCGCATGCGCCCATCAGCTTGTTTCTCTGCTGGATTCGAAGTCTCCACGGAACAAGTCGGAACCGAAATCTCTGCAGTAGCAGATTCTTGCGGTTCCAGTGGCGGTTCCAACTGGTTTTCCAAGATGTCCGATGAGACCAAAGCCTAAGCCTGTGATTCGCTGCGGATGGGCAGGCGGCGACCTGTCCATCCGTTATCACGACGAAGAATGGGGAGTGCCGGTGCACGATGACCGTACGCTCTTTGAGTTCCTCATCCTCGAAGGGGCACAGGCTGGGTTGAGCTGGAACACCATTTTGAACAAGCGAGCCAACTACCGCGCGGCGTTTGACAACTTCGATCCTCAACGGGTAGCGCGCTACGACCGGCGGAAGATTCAGCAATTATTACGGGATCCGGGAATTGTACGCAACCGCCTGAAGATTGATTCGGCTGTCGTGAGTGCGCAGGCATTTCTTCACGCGCAGGAAGAGTTCGGCAGTTTCGACCGCTACGTCTGGCAGTTTGTGGGCGGCAAGCCGAAGGTGAATTCCTGGAAAACGCTAAAGCAGGTTCCGGCGCGGTCGGCGGAGTCCGATGCTTTGAGCAAAGATCTCAAACAGCGCGGGTTCAAATTCGTGGGTTCGACCATCTGCTACGCCTTCATGCAGGCGGTCGGGATGGTGAACGATCACGCCGTGGACTGCTTCCGCTACAAAGCGCTCGCTTCTCAGCATTGAGTGAGAGCGCGGGCGGTCAAGTAAACCGTCACCAGCCCCAGCAAGAGTACTCCACCTTCCACGCGCGTAGACCAAACGTGCAGCGCGTCAAACTGCATACGCGCGGGATTGTCCAGAGCTACCGAAGCGAAGTCGCCGACCGAAGCGCGCAGCGTGTCCATGCGCGGGATGATCCAGAACTGCGAGATAAGCGTGAGGGCAAGCATCAGGCAGATGAGCACGTGGCGCATGGCGAAGAGATGCGGAGTGCCGTCTGTGAGCCGGCTGTGAAGCAGTGAACTGGCCAGGAATACCAGCCCGGAGATGATCGCGATCCAATGAAGTTTGCCCAGCGCGCGTCCGACCAGGTTTCCGGCAAGATGGGTGTTAGGCAGAACCTGGAACGCCGTTGGTGCAAGGACGAACGCGAAGAAGATCAGCCCGCCGATCCAGGCGACGAGCGAAAGCAGCATCAGGAATCGGAGGAAGGACATGTCGAGAGGATTATAGCGATTGTTGAAGACACGTAAGAATCTCCGACGAAGCGCGTGACTGAGAACTGCTCTTACACCGGCACGGCCACGTTCTCCACGATCTCACGAAGAACCTGGTCGGACTGCTCCGACTTTTTCAGAGTCGAGGCGTAGAGGCCGTTGACGACTACGCGGTGGGCGAAGACGGGCACGGCGAGTGGCTTGAAGTCTTCCGGAGTACAGAAGCTGCGGCCGTCGAGGAAGGCCATGGCCTGGGCGGCGCGATAGAGAGCTTGTGATCCACGCGGCGAAACGCCCAACGAGAGGAATTCCGATTCGCGGGTGCGGTGGACGATGTCGAGAGCGTAGCTCACCAGGGATTCATCCACACGAATTTGTTTGACGGCCTGTTGCATCTCCAACACGTCGGCGCCGGTGAGCACCGGGCGCAGGTCATCCAGAAGTTCCGCGCCGACTTCGGCACGCAAAATTTCCCGCTCAGCCGCCGCTTCCGGATAGCCCATCCGCACGCGCATCAGAAAACGGTCAAGTTGTGACTCGGGAAGAGGATAGGTGCCGTGATGCTCCACCGGGTTCTGCGTGGCGATGACCAGAAAAGGTTGCGGCAGCTCGTAAGAGTGCGCGTCGACTGTAACCTGGCCTTCGTTCATGGCCTCGAGCAGAGAGGACTGCGTTTTCGGCGTGGTGCGGTTGATCTCGTCGGCCAGCAGCACGTTGGTGAAGACCGGGCCGCGCTTGAATTCAAATTCCTGCTCCAACGCGGAATACACCGAGATGCCGAGGACGTCGGAAGGAAGCATGTCGCTGGTGAACTGGACGCGCTGAAAGCTGCAATCGATAGCGCGGGCGAGGGCTTGGCCTAACGTAGTCTTGCCGACGCCGGGGACGCCCTCAATCAGCAGATGTCCGCGAGCGAAGACGGCGACCAGTGCGAGGCGAACTACATCGTCTTTGCCGCGAATCACGCGGCGGAGAGCCCTTTCGAGTTCGGCGGCTTTGTGGGATACGGCGCTGGCGGTCTGGAGAGGCATTGGTTGGATTCTACTATCTCGCATTCGGGAGGCAGAGTTACCTACGTCACGCGAAAACCAGCTTTTGGCTCTTAGCCTTTAGCTGTTAGCTCGTTTGTCTGTGCTCCGAATTCTGATCAACTGAACGAATGGATTGTTGAACCTTGCAGTTTCAGGAATGATCATCCATCCAAATTCATTGAGCAGTCTAGCTAAAGGCTAAGAGCCAACAGCTAAGAGCGTTTTTATTGCGTAAATTCCGCCGGCCGGCCCGTCAGCCGTTCGATGCGCTTGGCGATTGGGGGATGGGTGGAGAACAGGCTGCCGAAGTTCATTCCCAACAGCGGCTGGATGATGAACAAATGCGCCGTCGACGGAGATGCGGCCATGGGCACGCGGCGGGAGTAGGCATCGAGTTTTTGCAGGGCGCTGGCCAGGGCGTAGGGATTGCCGGTGAAGTGCGCCCCGGTGGCATCGGCTTGATACTCCCGCGAACGCGATACTGCGAGCTGAATCAGGCTGGCGGCAATCGGGGCCACAATCAGCATGAAGAGCGCGGACAGGCCTCCTCCGCGACGGTCGCGATCGTCGCCGCCTCCCATGCCGCCGAACAGCATGGCCCAGCGTCCCATGCTGGCCAGCATGGTGATGGCGCCGGCAATCGTGGCGGCGACGGAGCTGATCAGGATGTCGCGGTTATTGACATGGCCGAGTTCGTGGGCGAGTACGCCTTCGAGCTCTTCATCGTTCAGCAGGCCAAGAATTCCGTGAGTCACGGCGACCGATGCGTGAGCCGGATTGCGTCCCGTGGCGAAGGCGTTCGGAGACTCGGTTGGGATCACATAGATCTTCGGCATGGGGATGCCGATTTTCTGGGTCAGGCGTTCGACCGCCGCGTAGGCGCGCGGCAATTCCTCGCGCGTGACGGGCTGGGCTCGGTACATGGCAAGCGCGATCTTGTCGGAGTAAAAGTACGAGACGAAGTTCATCACCGCCGCGAAGACCAGCGCTATGATCATCCCGTTCTGTCCGCCGAAAGCGCGGCCAATGAACATCAGCAACAGCGTCAGCGCAGTCAGCAGAAACGCGGTCTTGAATGTGTTTCCCATAGTCTTTGTCCTAACGTCCCCGATCGGTACCTTATTGGATGTAACGCCGAGTGAGGAGATGCACGCTTGGGGCTCCGACCTTCGGCTTAGTCCGAGAGATCTACAGTCAGCGCGGGATTGGGTTGTGGGTGACGCGCGCGGCGTCCTAGTTATTTCCATTTTAGGAAAATCGGCTCACGCTGAGTATACCCCCCCTCCCCCCTTGTCTAATGGAATCATTGAGTTGGCGGGCAATAATATACTTGACAAATCAGTCCCCGTGTCGTATCTTACACACATGGACGGCAAGCAAATGAAACCAAAGACATTGCAAGATGCAATCTTGTACTTCTCGAATCCAGACAATTCTCTGGCCTATATGACTCGCCTTCGCTGGCCTGACGGCGTCGTCTACTGCCCCCGGTGCGGTCGGGAGGACGTGGTATTCCTCAAGAATCAGCGCAAGTGGCAGTGTAAGAGCGTCCATCCCAAGCGCCAATTCTCGGCCAAGGTCGGCACCGTCATGGAGGATTCGCCGATCCCTGCGGACAAGTGGCTTACTGCCGTTTGGATGATGGGAAACTGTCGCAACGGTGTCAGTTCTTACGAAGTTGCTAGGGCCATTGGCGTTACCCAGAAGTCGGCATGGTTCATGTTGCACCGCATCCGCTTGGGGCTGTCCCTGAACGCAAAGAAGTTCGGAACCAAGACCAAGATCGGCGGGGGTTCTGGCCCTGTCGAAGTCGATGAAACTTTCGTCGGCGGACGGCTCAAGAACATGCACAAGGAGCGCCGCGAGCGGTACATCGCCGAGAAGGGCGGACGCACTGGCGGCTCTACAGGCAAGACCATCGTAATGGGAATGCTTGACCGTGACTTGCGGCAGGTTCGCGCCAAGGTCGTGCCAAACGTAAAGCGAGAGACCTTGCAAGCTACCCTGCTGAAAGAAGTGAAGCACGGCTCCAAGGTCTACACCGATGAGGCAGTCGGCTATGACAAGGTGAGCTACAACTTTGTGCATGACGTTGTGAACCACATGGAGACTTACGTAAACGGACAGGTTCACACTAACGGAATCGAAAACTTCTGGAGTCTGCTCAAGCGCACCCTGAGCGGTACCTACGTTGCCGTAGAGCCGTTCCATTTGGAGCGGTACGTCGATGAGCAAGTTTTTCGTTACAACCATCGCAAGCACGATGACAGGACTCCCATGACCGACTTAGAGCGTTTTGAAGCTGCCCTACCGCAATTCGTTAACAAGCGCCTCACCTATGCCGAACTCACTGGTAAAGATGGAGAAACGACGCCCTTCTAACCCGCGCCGTCGTCCCCGTGGTCCGAAGCGGAAGGTTCTTTAGCCTTCCGCTTCCGCTTTTTCTTTTTCTCTTTCGCCGCCTTCTCCGCGTCCAGAGCGGCCTTTATCTCATCATGCGGCACACTTATGAGATCACGCATCGTGCGGTCAAATTGTTCGTACTCAGAGCTTTTCGTGTTGCGTCCCATATTTCTCCCTGAGCGCCATTTCTTTTTCAATGAGAGTACGCAGTTGTTCCTCGTTGATCCACCCGAGGCCCACTTCCTGGTTCTCTCTCAATAGGCGGAAATTTGGGTGGCAATCATCAGCATCGTGCTTACCTGCCAAAATGACATTCCGCATGTGGTTGTTCATTTGCCAAGCTAAGATGTCTGCCGCCTGCAATGGCTTAAAGTCTGCCCGACTTTGAAATGAATGGCCGTCCTCTCGCTCGATGCCGTAGTGCTTTGTCCAATCCTCACGCTTCTGAATGTCGCGCCACATCAGGTCAATTTCTTCTCTGGCATCAGGGCGATTTTCATTGTCAAAGACATATTGCATGGGCAGGGTGATTCCGTAACAAAGTCTCCAATCCTTGATTTTCCCCATTAGAGACCGCACCGCGAACGTGTAGTGGTACTTCCCGAACCGCCAGCGTAGCCACTCGGGAGTCTTCGACACTAATCTGTCGAATGGTTCCTTCGGAATAGAAATCCCCATCCCGACTCTCTTGTTTTCATTTATGGCTTCAGCTATGCGTCTGAAGACCCTCTTTCGTTTGATGTGGTCCCAATCGCAGAAAGGTTTCTTCGCCTTGTCGTGATATGCTGCAAAATCTGCCATGTGAAACACATCGAAGCCCTCGCTCCATCGAATGTCGTCAAAGGCTTCCACGAAAGTGTCCCATCCGCGCTTCGTAGATATGTAGCAGGCAGCAATGGCTACGGGAGATTCGAGATGCGTTCCGCTGTCATCCCAATACACTTCATACATCCCGAGCAACCACTCTTTCCCCGTGCGGTCCAGCATCCCCGCATAGTGACGGTACGCGCAATAATCCTGTTCCTTTGCATCCTCCACCGGAATTTCCCCGCTTTCCGGCACTCATATCCTGACCGAATCACCTTGATTCGTCAAGTATATTCATGCCAGTTGGCGGGAAATTGTGAAGCAATCTTAGGGCATCAATAACTTGCGGGCAAAATCTTGAAAACAGGAGGCTTAGGAGAGCCAGTCCAGGCTCGGGCTACGCTTCTGCCGCTTGACGATGATGGGCTAAGTTTCCTGTGGACGTCAAGGTCGTGCGTCACATGACGCTTTGCAGTTGGGATCACAGACTGAACTTCTGAGAGTTAATAGTGCACGAACCAGAACCGCGCCACTGTTCGAACCGCGTTGGGTTGCTCTGGCGGGTGCCAAGCAGGGGTTGACGGCTGATGTTTTTCTGCGCCATTCAGCTGAGAGTTAGGTATCTCGAACCTAACCCGCACTGACAAGGTTGCTGCTCCTGGCTCGTGGTCCCCACCCTTCGAAAACCACGAAGGTGGGGCAGCCTCACTTGATTGCCCAAAGGCGGGCCAGTCCGCACGTCTTACCTACAGCGAACTCACAGACAAAGATCAATCGCCGCGCGAGGTATCGACGGGGACGGGGGAAGCGACAGTTTCCTTCTAGTCCTTGTCGGAGCGTTTGGTCTTGCGTAAAGTAGTAGGTTGCTTCTTAGCTTTTTTTGGAAGGAGGGCAGACTTTGGAACTTGAAAAAGGGACTTCATCCCCCGCTCAAAGTTCTCTGTGGCCTCTCGTCCTTCTCGGTATTCTGGTTTCATGGTTTTCACATCAAAGTAAAGCCGTACAACCACGCGGTAACAGCGACAATGAGAGCAATACTGACCTAAAAGAACCTGTGTCCGTTTCTAATGTTGTGCCAGCCTAGGGCGGCTAGCCCGTCCTTCCCGACGAAGTATATTCCTCGGAGTCCGTCGAAGGTGCCCTACCCTTGCGCGTTTTGCAAGGGTGGGTATCTCGAAACCTTATCCGGCGGCACCGCCAAACTTGATGCTCCAAGTTCGTGGTCCCCACCCTTCGAAAACCACGAAGGATTGATTGGATAAGAGCGAAGGCTCGATCGAACCGGGGTAGTCTTGGTTTGAGGACTAAGGCTTCTCGGAAAGGAAGGAGCCTTCGCATGATGATTATAGGATGTGATTTTCATCCCAG
>Ga0137390_10003490_pt1 | contig 12837 bp, 13 predicted proteins | sample 15con2h24AmetaG_FD_104937 | JGI IMG/M metagenome (GOLD analysis project Ga0137390, IMG submission 104937) | Vadose zone soil microbial communities from Angelo Coast Range Reserve, California, USA - 15con2h2.4A metaG | ecosystem: Environmental > Terrestrial > Soil > Vadose zone > Saprolite... | reverse complement strand
GAGGTTTCTACATTCCCCCGGTCGTCCTTCAGGACGTCGAACGAGATTCGGAGATGGCGTTACAGGAGGTTTTCGGGCCTGTGCTCACCGCACTTCCCTTCGACGACGAGGCTGATGCGATCAAGCTCGCCAATGGTACCGATTTCGGGTTGACCGCGGGGGTGTGGTCGGCAGATGGATCCCGGGCGTTGCGCATAGCGAAGAAGGTTCGCGTCGGCCAACTGTACATCAATGGATACGGCTCGGGTGGTGGCGTCGAACTTCCGTTCGGTGGCCGGAAGAAATCCGGGCATGGACGAGAGAAGGGCATGGACGCCCTCTACGAGATGTCTGCGCTGAAAACGATCGTGGTCAATCATGGATAGCACCCGGAGGAAGGAACTCGACGAATCTTCTGTCGATTTCGCGTCGTCTCGCTGACCGGCGCGTGTCGTCAAATGTCTCTCAATCAGAAGAACGACAAACCACAGGTGACGTAATGCCGTTGACCGGTATCAAGGTTATAGAAGCCTGCTCCCATGTGGCGGGCCCGGTTACGGGCACGATATTTGGCGATCTCGGGGCTGATGTTATCAAGGTCGAGAAGCCCAATGGCGGCGACGATGCGCGCATCGCGGAAGTGCCCGTCTGGAATGGTCAAGGATCGTTGTTTCAGGCGATCAACCGTAACAAACGTTCGATCACCGTCGATTTGAAAGATCCGGCGGACCTTGCCGCACTCAAGAAGCTCGTCGCCGAAGCTGACGTCTTCGTTCATAACATGCGTCCCGGCGTTGCCGAATCCATCGGATTGTCGAGTGCGGACGCTCTCTCACTCAATCCAAGACTGATATATTGCGTTATCGGCGCTTACGGCACCAAGGGCCCATGGAACAGCCGGAGTGGCTACGACGGACTCGCGCAAGCTCTTTCCAGCCAGATGAGCGGAAACGGCGAGCCGCGGGGCGACCCGCTTCTTGTCGCGGATTGGACCGTCGACAAGGGTGCCGGAATGTGGGCCGCAATCGCGATACTAGGTGCTCTTTTCCGACGATCGACGACCGGGAAGGGCGGGATCATCGAAACCTCCTTGTTGGAGGCGTCGCTGTTCTCGCGCGACAGCGCATTCGCAGCATACCTTGCCAGCGGGCGAGTTAGCCCTCGTCCTGGAAACTCATCGCCCCACGCGGTGCCGTACGGCGTATTTTCTACCGCCGACCGTCCGATGATCATCGGTTGCGCCGGGGACGGGCTGTTTGCCGTTCTAGCAAAACTGCTTGGTCATACCGATTGGGTGAGCGATCCACGCTACGCTACAAATGCGGCGCGCGTGGCCAATCGCGCCGAAGTCGATGCGATGATCGAAGATGCCTTAGCGTCCCGCACACGGGACGAGTGGATCGAGCTTCTCGGTGCGAACCGCATTCCATGCGCGCCGATTCTCGATACGGCTGAGGCCTTTGCGCACCCGCAGGTAAAGGCGCTCGAAATCTTCCAGTCTCCACCGGGACTGGATATGCCCCTTGTGTCAGCGGCATGGACGATGGACGGCGTCCGTCCGGTAATTCGCCGTCCGGCGCCGTCCCTAGGTGAGGACAACTTATCCGTACTTGGCAAACAAGCCGTTCAAAAAGAAGCTCCGCAACGAGCTTTGTAGCCTCCGTCACACCGACAAGCCTGTATTCGAAACGGGCTTCTTCTCAATGTCGAATTTTCAGGTACCCAAATGAAAGCTATCCTGTGCTCGCAGTACGGCGGTCCCGACGATCTCGTCCTGACAGATGTGGCCGATCCGGTTGCCGGAGACGGTGAGGCGGTCGTCATCGTCAAAGCCGCCGCTTTGAATTTCTTCGATACCCTCATGATCCAGGGGAAATATCAGGTAAAGCCCCCGTTTCCCTTCTCACCCGCCGGCGAAGTCTCCGGAATCATCGAGAGCATCGGAAAAGGCGTTATCGATCTAAAGCCTGGTGACCGGGTGGTGGCGTTTTGCGAACACAATGGCGCGCGCGAAAAGATTGCGTTGCCTGCGACGTCCATCGTCAGGATCCCCGACGGATTGGACTTCGATCGTGCCGCAGGACTTGTCATCATCTACGGCACGGCTTTGCATGCGCTGGAGGATCGTGGAAGTCCCACGAAGGGCGAGACGCTTGCGGTTCTGGGAGCGGCGGGCGGCACAGGTCTCGCGGCCTGTGAGCTTGGCAGGATTCTGGGACTCAAGGTCATCGCTTGTGCATCGACCGACGAGAAGCTGGAGTTTGCCCGAGAGCACGGCGCGGACCTGCTGCTGAACTATTCGAAAGAGGATCTGAAGGAAGGACTTAAGAAACATTCGGGCGGGAAGGGTGTCGACATCGTCTTTGACCCCGTCGGCGGGGCATATGCAGAAGCGGCGTTAAGGGCGCTGGCGTGGGAGGGACGCTTCCTGGTTATCGGCTTCGCTGGCGGTGAAATCCCGAAAATCCCGTTGAATCTCGCTCTGTTAAAGGCATGCGACATCCGCGGCGTTTTTTGGGGAGCGTGGACACAGCGCAATTCCGCCAAGAACCGAGCGAATCTCGAGCGGCTAGTGGCATGGGCCGCCGAAGGAAAAATAAGTTCGCATGTCGATCGAGTGTTTCCTTTGGCGGAAACGGCAAAAGCTCTGAAAGTTCTATCGGGCCGCCAGGCAATGGGGAAGGTCATTCTCCACCCGGCAGAGGCATAATGAGAGCCGCGTTCGCGTCTTGAAGCCTGCCATAGACAATGGGGTGCCGTCGTCCGACTTCGCCATGCCGGGGTCTACAAGCAGAAGACGAGAGATGTCATGATCAATACCGACCGCGATCCCAACGATGGCCGAATTACGACGCGCAAGGAAGGAGCCATATTCATAATAACGATCGATAGACCGGCCAAACTCAACGGGTTTAGCGCCATCATGTTGGACGAGCTTGGGTTTGCTTTCACAACGATGGAAAGCGATCCCGAGGTAAGGTGCGGATTGCTCTGTGCGGAGGGAAAGAACTTCAGCGCTGGTCTAGAACTCAGCGCCGTATCCCATTATTTTGCGGAGGGCCGTCCGCTCTTTCCCAAGGACGATGTAGACCCGGTAAATCTCCGAGGCAGACTGCGCAGCAAGCCATTGGTCGCGGCGGTCAAAGGCATTTGTTTCACGATAGGTATTGAATTGATGCTTGCGGCCGACGTGGTTGTCGCGGCTTCCGATTGCCGCTTCGCGCAATTGGAAGTGAAGCGTGGCATCATGGCGAATTGCGGCGCGACGGTCCGAATCGTCGAGCGCGCGGGCCTGGGCAACGCCCTTCGGTATCTGTTGACCGGCGACGAGTTCGGCGCGGATACGGCGTTGCGTCTCGGTCTCGTGCAGGAAGTTGTTCAACCAGGAAACGAATGGTCGCGAGCCCTGAAGTTGGCAGAGCAGATTGCCACGCAGGCACCTCTTGCTGTCGCTGCCACGTTGTCAAACGCCCGCAAGGCCGTGTTTGAAGGACCCGAGTTCGCCATAGCCGAATTGGACGCCGTGCAGCAACGGCTGATCGGAACGAGTGATGCGGCCGAGGGAGTTCGCAGCTTTGTCGAGCGGCGTCCGGCCAGATACACCGGCCACTGACAATTCCCGTACAAACCGCGAACCCGCGGTCGTCGTTTCGGACCCGGTGCCGTCAGCGGGTGCCAATTTAGAGACGTGAGCGAGCGAGCGAATGGCACACTCGACCGCTCTGAGATCACGGGCAAAGGATACGTCAACCAACGGGCCGTGTCGAAAATCCGTTCGGATGCAGTGAAATCTCTCGATAGCTCGTCGGTAACGTCGTTCGAATTTGATTTCGCGGGTTCGGTAGTTCTTCGCGCTGCTCGCCTAGCGGCACGGCCGCCTGCGCCAACCGGCTCCAGTTAAGTGGAATTTCTGTCCGTTATGTCGAGACGTTCGACCATCTTACTTCGCCCTGGCTGCCCGCTTACGTCCACACAGCAAGGGAGAAGCGCGGGCAGCAACCTAACGATTTCGCAGACGCGACCGGATTTGGTCTCGTGCTTCTCGGCCCCACCAACGCCCGCCCCAAGCGAGCGTCAAAAATGAAAGAACCCTATGACCAACCAAGTAGTATTAATAACAGGCGGCCTGAGCGGCATCGGTCGCGCGACTGCTCTCGCTTTTGCGAAGGAAGGCGCAAGCCTCGTTGTGTCCGGTCGGAAGGACGACGTCGGCCAGGCTCTCGTAGCCGAACTCCGTGCGCTCGGTGCTCAAGCTGAATTCGTTCGCGCCGACGTGCGCCGCGACAAAGAGGTCGGCGACCTCGTCGACAAGACTGTCGCAAAATTCGGACGGCTCGACGTTGCCGTCAACAATGCCGGCACCGAGGGCCAGCCGGGCGTCGTGACCGATCAGACAGAAGAGAGCTACGCCGCGACGTTCGACACCAACGTACTCGGCGTTCTCCTGAGCATGAAGCACGAGCTGCGCGTCATGCAGAAGCAGGGATACGGCAACGTCGTCAATATCTCCTCTGCCTTTGGGCACGTCGGCAGCGCCTACGCGTCGGTCTACGTTGCAAGCAAGCACGCGGTGGAAGGTCTGACCAAGTCGGCTGCATTGGAAGCAGCCGGTTTTGGTGTGCGCGTCAATGCGGTTGCCCCCGGTCCGATTGAAACTCCCATGCTCAATCGCTTTACCGGGAACGAAGAGAATAAGGCGGGCATCGCGGCCCAGACGGCACTCAAGAGGGTCGGAAGGCCAGAGGAAATTGCAAACGTGGTCGTCTTTGTGGCGTCCGACAAAGCTTCCTACGTCACCGGCCAATCATTCGGCGTCGATGGCGGCATCTTGGCCCAATAACTGCTCAGAGGAAGACGGTGCGGCAATTCTCAAGCCGTTTTGGAGGCAGAAGTATCTAAGTAAGCGGCGGCGGCTTAATCCAGCCCCTAAGCCTCCCTGCTTTCTAACCCTAGGGCTTCGGCCCTAGGGTCTCTGCCTCGGGTTTTCTTTGTGGGTGCCCGAAAGATGTGCGGGATGATTGGATCGCCATTTGGCTTTGGAGGATCAATCGGCCAGGCTGTGTTGTAGGTCCCGCGGCGGGCCATTGGTGAACCTCGTCGGAAGCCTTCAACGATCGTCGCGATTTCCCGGGAGAAATTGCGGCGCTGGATTGAGCCGCTGGTCGTGAGCGGTCCAGTCAGATTGGTACACGCGAAGGTGGGGAGCGGAGCCATCGTTGTGTTCAGCATCGACGGCAACGAGGCCCTTCATGAATATTTGAATCAATGGTCCGACAACAACCCCGTTCGCTTTGAAATTCTCGCGGTGATCGAACCGGTTGCGGCGAATGAAGTTCCGGCTGACCAGATCGGCGCAAGCAAGTAGCCGTGGAACTCGGGATGCCGGGTTTCGATGTTGCAGCCGTTTTACGCGCGATCAGTATCGTGGAGGGCAGTCTTTGTCGGATGCTTTCTCACCAGATACCGCTGCTTTCCAGTCATCACCAGATGGCCCGTTTGGTTATGGACTGTTGTGGTCATGCCGACCACGCCGGTGCTGTTGTTCGGCGCCAACTCATCTATTTCGAGTGCCGCATAGAGGCTATCGCCGGCATACACTGGATGATGAAACTTCGAGGACTGTTCGAGAAAGCCGACGAGGCTGTCCTCGACCATGAACGGAAATTCTCCAGCACCTGCAGCAGTCTGAATTAATATCTGGTATCCGTGGGCGAGCATTTGAGGCATCCCTCGCCGACGGCAGTATTCGACATCGTAGTGTATCGGATGATTGTCGCCGCTCGCGGCCTGAAAGGCGAGAAAAAGTGCTTCGGTCATTGTGCGGCTGGGAATGATGAAGCGCTCACCCATAACGAAGTCATCGAACCATCGTGTCCGATATCGGATGTGCTCCTTCGGATCGAACACCCTCATCGCTATCCTTTCCTCGCGTTGGTCGTCACGGGAATCGAGTCGAAGCTTCCCCCGTGAAGTCGGCTGATCTATCAGTGTTCCTGTTTACCCGCTTTCCGTGCCTCTTGCGCGTTCAGAAAATGGCGCATCTTCGATTGTGGCTCGTCCGTATCGTAGGCGGCCGCAAACGCGTCGATCCCAGCGGCTATGGCAGCCCGCAATGGCAGATCTTCCCAGGATCGGATCAAGGACTTCTGCAGGCGCACTGCGGCCGGCGCAGACGTTAGCGTTTGATCAACCCAAGTCTGCACCGCCTCGTCGAGGCGGTCTCGCGAAGTCACGTGTTCGATGAAATTCCACTCAAGTGCCTGCCTTGCGTCGAATCTCTCTCCAAGCAGCAGCATTTGGCGCGTCCGTCCCCAGCCGACCAGCATTGGGAGCAGCGCAGCCTCGACGACCGACGGAATCCCAAGCTTCACCTCGGGCATACCAAAGACGGCGTTGTCCGACGCAACTCGTAGATCGCAAGAAGCTGCCATTTCCAGTCCGGCGCCGAAGGTGAAACCCTGGATCCGGGCGATCGTTGGGACTGGAATCGATCGCACCGCAGCGCAGCAGGCGTGTACGCGCGAAATGAATTCGCGAGCGCCGACGCCGTCGCGAATGAGGCCCATCTCCTTGATATCGGCTCCGCCGATGAAGGCCTTGTCGCCCTCGCCGGTGAGGACGACTGCCCGCAAGTCGCGGTTGGTGGCGAGCGCAGCCATTTCATCGACGAATTCGCGCATCAGAGCGCTATTCATCGTGTTGAGACGCCGGGCGTTGCTGATCGTCACCGTCGCGACAACGCCTTCCGGCAATTCATCGAGCTTGATCAGGACCTGCCGGTCAACTTCATTTGTCATGCTGTGGATTTCCTTAAGGAGACGGATCGACTGATGCAAAAACGATCCGTCGTTTTATGAGATCGTCGATCTCTTCGTCGGTGAGGCCGACACTTCGGCAAACGTCCCGCGAGAGTTCACCCAAATTTTGGGGCGGTGTCCGGACGGAACCGGGTGTGCGGCTCAGCTTGATTGGAATTCCGAGGGCCCGATAACTGCCGCTCTCGACGACCATGTCGCGGTGTGCCGTGTGAGGAGCAGAAAGAACCTCGGATACTCCCAGAACGGGGCCTGCTGGCACGCCCTTTTCGAGAAGCTTCCGGCTCAGTTCCTCGGCGTTTTGTTGCAGCAGGACCGGCTGAAGCAGTGCGTGTAGAGCGGAACGGTTGGAGACCCGCAGCGCATTTGTCTTGAACCGATCGTCAGACAAAATCTCTTCGCAACCAAGCAGCCGGCAGGCGAGGACGAATTGACCGTCGTTGCCGACGCCAAGAAAGATAGGCCCTGACGCTGTCGAAAACTGTTCGTAGGGAGCGATGCTGGGGTGCTCGTTGCCGCTACGGCGCGGCTCGACTCCCGCCTGCAGTAGGCCCGCGGCGTGCGGGTGCAGATAGGTCAAGGCGCAATCGTATAGGCTGACATCAAGCTTTTGGCCACGTCCTGAGCGTTCGCGTTCGTAGACCGCCATCAAGATTGCGATGACTGCATTCAGGCCCGTGCCGATGTCGACGATCGACATCCCGACCCGCGTTGGCTCTCCGTCCGGTTGTCCGTTGACGCTCATGCATCCGGCCATAGCCTGCACTACGGAGTCGTAGCCCGGCATCCCGCCGAGAGGTCCCGTTTCGCCGAAGCCTGAGATGTGACAATAGATCAGCCGTGGGAAGCGCGGCGACAAGACGTCGTCGAAACCGATGCTCCATCGCTCCAGCGTGCCGGGCTTGAAATTATGCACCAGTACGTCCGCATCCTTCAGGAGGCGAAGGAGGACGTCCCTTCCGTCTGCCTTGGAAAGATCGACTGCGATATTCGCCTTATTACGATTCACGCCGCTGAAGTAGGCGCTCTCGCCATCCGAAAAAGGTCCCCATGACCGGGTCTCGTCCCCGGCTGGCGGCTCTACTTTGATAACCACGGCCCCATGGTCGCCAAGACATTGGGTACACAGGGGACCCGCGAGGACCCGGGAGAGGTCAACCACCCTTAACCCGCTGAGGGCACCAATACGCTGAGTAGGCGGAATATGATCATGTAATTCCATATAATAGAACTTACTGCTCGTTTCAAAGGAGTCAAGCTGATGGTATGATTCGATCCGGCGTCAGGTTGTGAACCAAGGAATTTAGGGCGGCGGTTGAAGCCGCCGCGGTCCCATTTGCGGAAGTTTATCGAGGGATTGCCCGAGCCTTGGCATTCCTGCAGGGGGCACCCGTGCGAAATAATGGATTGAGATCGCCGAACCCATGCGTTTTAGCTCTCGTCCCCATACAGTGCCGATGCGGCAAGCTGATCCCTCTTTGATTCGAGCGGCGCAAAGAGCAAGGGAAAGCTTCCACCCGCGCCCAAACGCTTCATTCGGTTAGGAGTTTATGCACTCACATGGCCCACAGGCGAAAGACTGCGATCAAGCTGCGACAGAACCGAAACCCGGCGGGCAACGACGAGGGAACTGTGCCCGCCGTCGGTTCGTTGATGAGGGGGCTCGAGGTCTTGAAGGCATTCCGATCAGGCCAGGGAAGCCTTGGAAATGCTGAAATAGCCGCTGCTACGAAAATTCCCAGAGCCACGGTCTCGCGCCTAAGCAGCGCCCTCCTGGAGGCTGGCTATTTGGACTATGACCGCTCGACCGCGCGCTATTCGCTCAGACCGCGCGTTCTCACCCTGGGGTTTTCGCTACTGAGCAATCTTCCGATTCTCCCGGTCGCCCACGAACACATGCAAAAGCTTGCCGTTGAGTCCGGATGTACCGTTTCGCTTGCGGCTCCCGACGGCAGCGAGATGATATATCTCGATCGCTGTTCTGGAGAGACTCTTCCATACTTCTTCAGCACCGGTTCCGCAGTCGAGACCGCCAAGACTGGGTGTGGTCGCGCCTATCTCGCGGCACTGCCAGCGGCGGATCTCAAGGAAGCGCTCCTGCGTCTCAAACCGCTCTATCCTTCTGATTGGAAGCAGATTGAAGCGGACATCAAGAAGGCGGCGTCCGACGTCGCTGCGCGGGGTTTCTGTTTGGTCGATAACACATGGCGAGACGGAATTCGTGTGGTTGCCGCTCCGTTGGTGTCGCGCGACAAGCGGACGATCTTGGCCGTGAATTGCATAACGCCGACGCACACGATGGAGCTTGAACGATTCATGAGTCAGTGGGGACCGGCTCTCGTTTACCTCGCCCGAGAATTGGAAAGGCAGTTCTAGTTTGGAAACGCACCCGATTTATCCGAATTCGCCCGCGAGCCGGCACGCTGTGCTTTTGAGGTCTTAACCGCGTCCCACAAAGTCTTTTTCCGCGCGTTCCGAGCCTAGTACGTGGCCAAAATCGCCGAGTATCAGCGAACTGTCGGTCCGGTGTCCTGAACCTTTGGTTCAGGCCATCCGCCGCAGCCAGCGAAGCCGGGGAAAGGCTGTATATGCCTTCGGCGTCACCTCCTGCAGGAGGACCGCGAGTACCTCCGCCAGTGACCCATGCAACTCGTTTTTTCTGGCCGATCATCTTTATGCTCGGGGTTTTGTCGGGTGATCGACGTTTTGCGGGCGGTGCGAAACGATTTCCGTCTATTCGTCAGCAGAACGCCGACCGACAATGATAAGGGCCATGGCCAGGACTCCCATCACCGCGATCGCCGCCGTTCCCAGGTTAATCGCGAGGCGAAGTCCCCAGGCATTTGCAGCCAGCCCCAGAAGAAGCGCGACCCCACCCTGCACGAAGTAGGCGACGAGATAGAACGCAGACAGCGTAGCCGCTCGATGACGGTCCGGTGCCGCGGTGTTGATGAGCGTCAGGCCTCCCAAGAACGTTAGGCTATAGGCGATCCCGGAAACGGCGATTGCGATCAGAAAGACCGCGAGCGAATGCGCCGCAGTCGCGGCCGCGAAAACCGCCATTGCAACCGCGGTCACAATGCCGCCGACGATTACGGCCATCTCTGCCTCCAACCGCTTGGCCCATAGGCCGAATGCCCCCGAGAAAACCGCGAACAGGGAGATGGCGGCGCCATTGATGAGCGCGTTGGAAGATCCGATGAGGTCGTGCGCTGTCTGGGCGCCCAGCGAAAGTATCAGCGAACCTATCGTGTAGGCGGCAGCGCCAGCAGCGCCGGAAACAACGAAGACAGTTCGGATGCCCGGCGGTACGAACGGCAGCCTCGGGCTCCATCGTCCGGGTGTGAGGACCGACGACTGGCGCGGCACTAGCCAAGTTCCAAATAGAAGCGCTGCGATGTATGCGAACAGAACCCAGAAATTTAGGCGCGTGGGGAAGGGCGCATATTGAACCAGGGTACCGCCAACGAGTGTCGCCAATCCGAAGCCGACCGCCTGTGCCGCCGCTGTGATGAAGCTTGCGCGATGGAGTTGGCCGGCCGGACTGAATTCGACCACGGCGGCGGTCGCTGGACTTGCGGAAAGTCCGACACCGATCCCCATCCATATCCGGCCCGCGAACAGCCAAGGCACGCTCGGCGCGACGGCAAACAACAAGACCCCGATAAGCGAAGCGGCTAAGCCGAGTAACATCGTTTCGCGGCGGCCGATATAGTCGGAAACATCACCGAGGAAAATGAGCACCGTCACGACAACAATCGGATAGATCGCGAAGATGGCCGTCGTGACGGCGAAGCTGAGATTCCATTCGGCCGCGTAGAGCGGATACGTCACCGCTGGTGCTGCACTCGTCCAAAGCGTGTGGCTTACTACGCCCGCCGAGACCCAGAAGCTCGCCCTCTGTCCGAGGGTGCCTGATGGATACGTCATTGGAAAGTGTCCTTAACGTGGAGGAGGACTAGCCGTTGACGGCGGCCCGACCATCGCGCTCTAACGGACTCTCGCAGACCGCATCTCGGCCGTTCAGGACCGACGTTGGCGAGCCTCTTTCGATTAGCAAATCACCGACGACGGTCGCGCAATGGTGGCTATGACGAAGCACTCGGGCGAACCGAGACAGAATCGTACCAACGCTTCGTCGCAAGGTTATCCTCAGGCAAAGGCAGGCTGATCGCTTTCGCTGCAAAGTCGATCGTGACAAAGGCAGTGATGTCCGCCACCGAGAAACGGTCGCCTGCCACGAACGGAACGATGGAGAGTCGCGTGTCGAGATCGGAGTAGAAGTTCTTCACGCGCAGCTTACTTCGCTCGACGAGCGCGGGAATCTGCTCATATCCGTGCGGTCCGGAAATGGCGCGCCCCTTGAGACCCGCAATGGCATTCCGAACCCCTTCCATCACCGCGGCGAATCCTTCCAGCTCCATGCGTCGATCCCACATCGTCACGAGCGCCTTGTCCTTTGGCGTGGTGCCCAGAAGCGGCAGGTCCGAATATGTCTCCTCAAGATAGCGCTGGATGGCGGGCACCTCGCCTATCGCCGAGCCGTCTGGAAGAACTAGCGTGGGTACTACGGCCCGCGGGTTGATCGCGCGGTAGGCGTCGGAGAATTGCTCCTTCAAACCGAGATCGACGGGCACAAGGGACATAGAGATTCCCTTTTCAGCCACAAAGATCCTTACTCGGCGGGAATTCGGCGAAGCGCTTGACTGGTAGAGCTTCAATGCGTTCGATGACACGGTTCTGGTTCCTTAAAATTGAAGATCGGGATGACTCGGTAGTGTCGTTTGCTGCCGTTCATGGAAGCCTTAGCCTCCTGGGGGCTGTCGGCTTGGACGATCGCCCACAGCGCGCGGCGCCGGAATTGGGAAAAGCGAGACATCGGCAACATCGTGCGGCTGCCCGATCCGCCGGATCGCCAGTCCTTCCTGAGCGAAGCTGCGCTCTGTTTCGTCGGTCACGAAATCATCCGCCGCTTCGCTCGAGGAGCCACAAGGCTATGAGGCAGTTTTACCCCCGTTCACGCGAACTATTTGCCCTGTAATAAAGCTCGCCTTTTGGGAGGAGACGAACACGATGGCGTCGGCAATTTCCTCGGGCTTTCCTGCTCGCTTCAGCGGGACACTGGTAAGGAATGCAGCTTTGCGATCGGCCGTACCGGTAAGACGGTTGAGCATTTCGGTATCGACCGGGCCGGGCGCGACTGCATTGACGCGTACTCCGGATGGAGCGGCCTCCAACGCGGCCGATTTCGTCATTCCCTCTACCGCGTGCTTGCTCGCTGTATAAAGCGACACGTTAGGGGCTCCACGTTCTCCCATAGTCGAAGAGATATTGACGATGCTGCCGCTGCCCTGTGCCAGCATTACACGCAGTTCGTGCTTCATGCTGAGGAACGTGCCCAAAACGTTGGTATCGAAGGTGGCCGCATAGCTCTCCGGTGTGAACTCTAGGACGGGGGCCGATTTGCCCTCGGTGCCAGCGCAATTGACAGCCACGTCGAGCCTGCCGAAACGAGCCACCACTTTGTCGATCAAGTTTCGGACTTCGTCTTCGTGGCGTACGTCGGCGCGGACAAATTCCGCCTCGGCGCCAAGGGTACGAAGTTCGGCGACAAGTGCCTCGCCGGCGTCCGCGCGCCGTCCGGACACGATGAGGCGCGCCCCTTCGCGGCCGAAAGCCAAGGCAGTGGCACGCCCGATACCGGTCAAAGCGCCGGTTACGAGGACAACGGGATTACTCATCTTAGTCTTCCTTCTTGAGGTGGCCGAACGGTCAGCCCGGGCGGCCTGGGATATCCACGGTCAGACGCTAACTCTCGTCATGCCTAGCGGGCCTGCTCGAGCGGAACGATCAAGAACGGCTGATGCCAGGCGGGGTGCGCCGTTGCAGCTGATATAGGCTTCACTTGCGCAGATGAGAAAGACTTCGTAGTGTCTATCGCATACCTTTGAGGCATAGATCCTGAGATGGAATTGAGGCATCTGCGATACTTCGTGGCCGTCGCCGAAGAGGGAAGCCTCACGGTTGCGGCCGAGAAGCGCCT
>Ga0137390_10003489_pt1 | contig 12840 bp, 10 predicted proteins | sample 15con2h24AmetaG_FD_104937 | JGI IMG/M metagenome (GOLD analysis project Ga0137390, IMG submission 104937) | Vadose zone soil microbial communities from Angelo Coast Range Reserve, California, USA - 15con2h2.4A metaG | ecosystem: Environmental > Terrestrial > Soil > Vadose zone > Saprolite... | reverse complement strand
CGCTGGGGGAAGCCATTTGTTCAGCTCTGCAAAATGACACCAACATACAGATCATGGTGAATCGGGCAGAGGAGGCGGCGAGAGCGGAACTAACATGGGAAGCAAACGCCCGAAAGACTGTAGAAGTATACCGAGAGGCACTCGCGTAATGCCTCACGTGCAACGCAATGACAACACCAGAAGCTAATACGGGGTACAGGTTGAAGCGACTCTTTGATTTGTGTATTGCTGTGCCGGCCGTCTTTTTGACCGCGCCGATAATGCTGCTCACTTCGATACTCGTGGCCTGCTTTCTTGGGAGACCGGTCCTTTTCCGGCAACAGCGGCCGGGTCGGAACGCGACAATATTTACCCTTCTAAAGTTCCGCACTATGACGCAAGAAGTTGGCGAGGACGGGGAACTGCTTCCGGACAGCGAGCGGCTGACGTCGTTTGGCCGCTTCCTGCGGAGCTCGAGTTTGGACGAGTTACCCGAATTGATTAACGTGTTCCGCGGAGAAATGAGTATCGTGGGCCCCCGCCCACTCCTGATTCGCTACCTGCGGCGCTTCTCCTCGGCTCAGATGCGCCGACATGAGGCCAATCCTGGAATCACGGGTTGGGCGCAAGTGAATGGTCGTAACGCACTACCCTGGGATCAGAAGCTCGCAATGGATGTCTGGTATGTCGATCACCAATCTTTTTGGCTTGACGCAAAAATTGTTGCCATGACCCCATGGACTCTTCTCACACGACGGGGAATTGACGAACCCGGCTGGGTCAGTTCGTCCGACCCGCCGGACTGCTCGCAGTCGGAGGAACGGGCAAATTCCTCGGAGATGGCGGGCAAGATCGCGGAGACCGCGGAGCTAAGCCTTTGTGATCAACTAGCGTCTCCTAGCGGCGAAGGGCGATGACTTTCGACGTAATCCATCGATCTTCTGCTGCGCAACTATAAAGGTATTGAACGAACAGTTAATCTCCACTAGCGAAGGCACCCTTGTGGGAGAAGTATCTACCCGTCAGTCGAAGTGTTTTCGGCAGAGTTGCTATGCGCGCATCTGCGAGAGATATCGCAAATGCCAGACGTCTTCACGCACGAGTACTTCGAGGCGATCCGCAACGAGTTGGGGGCTCATGCTAGATTTGGTCTCGCCGAATATAAGGGTCAGGTTATTGCAGCAACAACTCTATCGTTATGACGAAACCGACGTGTTCTGGTATCTCGGGAGGAGGACGCATCCTGAGGGCAACTATGCTGCTCTAAGCTAAGGCTGGCGAACCGGCTATGATGCCCGCGAGGACGATCTGACATATTTTCCAGTTTATCGGCGCGTTCCGGAGTCGATGTCTGCACCACCATGTGTTAGGAATGCCCCATTGATCTCATAAGGTGGTGCTGGCGTAAGCCCTTACGAGCAGTGGTAACTCCTGACACTAACCAGCTTACCTCTCTCGCAGCGAAACGGCTCAATAAGTGTCGACAGCGAATGACAGAGCGGCAGCTGCGAGCTAGGGCGGCCGCGTAGTAGACAACCAGGAGTTCTGGCCGAATCGACGAAGCGCCGAGCCGATCAGATTCTGAGGAATAAGACCTCACAACACAAAGACTTTTCAGAGGAGAAACTACAATGATGACCGCAAAGAAACCAAGTTCAGCGGGGATGTTTCCCGGGCCGGGCTTTCGTGTGAAAACGGAGTTCAATCGTTTGGATTCCCGCTTCATGGAGAACTTCACAGAATTTAATACTCCGGATATTTCTGACCTGCTCAACCGAATGTATGCCGTTGATCCCGGGATCGCCCTGATGACGAGCAAACACCATCGACTGTGTGGACCAGCTTGTACTGTCAAAGTTTTTCCTGGGGATAACCTAATGGTGCACAAGAGTCTCGACGTGGCCGCGCCGGGAGACATTGTGATTATCGATGCTCATGGCTCTTCCATGAACGCAGTGTTAGGCGATTTGATTTCAACCAAGTCGAAACATCGCGGCATAGCTGGTTTTGTCGTAGATGGTTTTATTCGTGACTTGCCCGATATTCTCGAATTAGACTTTCCAATATTTGCGCGGGGAACCACATCCATCGGGCCGCTCCACCGCGGTCCTGGTGAGATTAACTATCCCATCTGTTGCGGCGGTATCGTGGTCAACCCCGGTGACATTATCGTTGCAGATGGTGCCGGCATTGTCGTTATTCCACAGGAAATTGCAGCCGACTTACTTGAGCGACTTCGTAACCAAAAGACCAGCCAGGCGGCGTATCTGGCAGGAGTCAAGCGTGGTGATTTTTCCAATGACTGGGTGGACACGATTTTGACGGAAGCTGGATGTGTTGTTTCCCAGCCGCTTGCGACAGCAGCCGCTTAAATAGCAATTCCGGAGACTGTCCCTCAAGCACACGCACACTGTGGAAATTGGGGGACTGCGTGAACTTCGCCGGGGACGATCAGTAAAGAGCCCCGCTATTTGAATCCGGTTAAATCTGATTAAATTATCGCGCCCAGATAGCTGAAAGAGGAGTCGCCGGAAACTCGGAAGGAATACCTGATGAATACCGTGATTTGTCGACCGAGTGTGGTCAAAATCCTTTACGTTGGATATCGCTTGAAAGAGGCTTTCCGTGTGCGGCGTTCAGATACTTGCCTCGCTCTCAAACATCGATCCTACTTCTACACGGAACTGTGGCGTGATGCTGCATCGCGGCTTGGTGCTGCCATTGAAGTATTAGGAAATGAGATTCTGGAAATTCGGCTTGGCCAGGACCGTACGCGTGTTCAGCAGAACACCACTGCTCTCGAAAGTGAAATCACTGTTGCAGTGGCGAAAAACAAGCCACTAGTACACCGCCTACTAGCAAAGCGGCAATTGCGAACTCCCAATTATTGCGAGTTCACGATCCATGAGATCGCTAGAGCGGCCGATTTTGTCGAAAACATTGCAAGCAAATGTGTTGTAAAACCCGCAAATGGCGGTGGCGGCCGAGGAGTGACGACCGGTGTGATTGGCGGTTTCAGCTTGATTCGTGCGGCCGCAAGCGCAGCAGTTTACGGTAGTGATCTCATGGTGGAACAGCAGGTGCATGGTGACGTTTACAGGCTTCTTTATTTGGATGGTGTATTGATGGATGCGGTTCTACGAAAACCTTCTGCGGTGGTAGCCGACGGAAAATCTACCGTTCGGGAACTGATTCGCTTGGAAAACGAAGTCAGGCTGAACAGAGGGCCTAACCTTGCACACGCTCTTATTGTGATCGACACGGACGTGCGAAGTACGCTCTCGGCCCAGGGTTTGACACTTTCTTCTGTACCAACAAATGGAACAGCAATAACCCTTAAGATGGTCATCAACGACAACTCGCAACAGAACAATTTCAATGCGAAGCATCTGCTATGCAAATCAATCATTGAAGATTGCGCAGCGGCCGCGGCGGCCGTTGGCGTACGGCTCGCAGGCATCGACGTGATCACGCCTGATCCCAACGTGCCCTTGGCCGAGTCGGGCGGCGTCATCCTGGAGGTCAACACAACGCCCTCCTATCACCATCACTATTACAAACGGGACGGAAGTTATCCCGTCGCGGACCATCTATTGCCATTTCTGCTCGCCAACGGCGTAGCGGAACAACAAACAACAGCAGCCTGAGATAGGAGCTCAAAAATGTCAAAAATGTTCGACTTCGACGCCCATAGTTATGCTGATTCATTTGCCGAGCACGGGTACGTGCATATCCCGGAGGGACTGCCAGAAGACTTCCATGCCCGGCTAGTCAAGTATGTCGAGGATTCATTCGACAAGAAGCATCTGAAAGACTTCGCTCGCGGTGATAAGCAGCAGGCGATGTTCGAATTTCTCGAACCGGAGCACTATGATGAGTTGCGCGAAACCGTCGCCGCCGTTTGCGGGGTCGATGTAGGAAGCCTGACCTTGTCGGAGCGTCACATCAAAGAGTATGAACCCGGCGCTGACCCGTATCCGCTGGCGCACAAGGACCGCTTCGGCTCCGAAATAGCCGTCGGCTTCTCGATTCGTGTTCCAGAAGGATCCACGCTGGTGATGTATCCGGAGTACGATGTCAGCGTCAATCCATTCAACTCCACCGCCGAGCTTCGCTCCAGTTTCTCTCCGCAGGCGCTGCCCGATGCGAGGCTGAAAGATGCTCCCCGTGTAGAAATTCAGGATCGGCCGCGTGATGTGCAGATTTTCAGGGGCAACGCAGTGTGGCATCTGCGCGAACGCGGCGCTGGCACTACGGTGCTGTATTTGAAATTGAATACCTATAACTGCGACACACTCGGAGAGGATCCGCATAGCTCCGAGATGCGGCAGCAGACACTATCCATGGCGGGCTCATCTCCTTCCATCTGGACAGCAAGCATACCGGTGATTGCCAGACGCGTAGATTACATTCATCGCCGCTATAACCGCGACTGGAGCGAACTGTTCGGCGTGGTCCTCTACGGACAGCCGCACGCCAGCGTCACTGAAGCGGAATTCGAGGCACTGCGCGCGATGGATGGAAGCCGAACCGTAGCTGAAATCTCCCGGCAGATGGGACAGTCAGGCGAAAACGAAGATGTGCGCGAAGCCATTCGCCAGTTAGCCCTGCGCGGTATTGTCGATCTGCTCAACACCCCAATCGCTATGGGGCAGACCCGGCCCTCAGTCCTTACGCAGGTGGCATGACCATCTACAGTACAAAATTGATCCGAGAGAATGGAATTGTTGACCGATAAATTACCGCCGGCGCTCATTGTGGGAGGGGACCATGGGTGTCTTTCGATCGCCAGAAGTCTAGGTTCCGCCGGCATACCGGTCTATGCCATCAACCCTCGGCAATCAGTGGTTAGGTACTCCCGGTTCTGCAGATGGATCGATCTGCCGGACAGTAACGCAATCGCAACAGAGGTTTGGGCAGCGTACCTGTTGGGACGTCAATCCAATCATCTCCGGGGTGCGGTTCTGTTGGCTGCGAGCGATGAGGCAATCGAACTCATCGCTGAGCACCGAGAGGCGCTCTCTGAAAAATTTACGCTCGATTTGTCGAATCCGGAAGCGCAGCTTTGCATGCTCGACAAACTCTGCACCTACCGCGCCGCGCAGGCAGCGGGCGTGCCTACCCCAAAATTTTGGGGGGCCAATACACGAAAGCAGATTGTAAAATTGGAACACGAGTTAGTCTTCCCCTTGATTCTCAAGCCGGTCCTGGGCCACGAATTCAGCAGGAAATTCATCGGACCCTACGCCGTTACCTACAACCTGGACGAGTTGCTCAGTGCCTTTGATACCGTCTGTGGTGCAGGTGTCCCGACATTTCTTGTCGAGATGATTCCCGGACCCGACGATAGACTATGCAGCTATTACACCTACCTGGATGAGAATGGAAATAATCTCATCGATTTCACCAAGAGGGTTATTCGAAGATATCCCATGAACATGGGCGGGTCGACTTACCACATAACTGACTGTGTGCCGGATATTCGAGCATTGTCCTTGGCGCTTTTCCGGCTAGTCGGGTTGCGTGGCGTGGCGAATGCTGAGTTCAAGATGGACGTAAGGGATGGCAAGCTCAAACTGATCGAATGCAATGCACGTTTTACCGCTGCAGATTGCTTGCTCGTCGCCAGCGGCTTGAACCTTCCATTGTTCGTATATGACCGGCTGACTGGCCGCCCACATGCGGCGCCGTCCAGTTATCGTATGGGGATGCGGCTCTGGAAGCCAGTCGGAGATGTCGCCGCTTACCGGCAACTGAACAAGATGGGATTGCTGACTTTCAGGGCATGGATACGCAGCATCATGCACCCACAGATTCTTCCCGTCTTCCGGTGGAATGATCCGCTGCCTGGGATCATTGGCGGCGCTCGGTGGATTGGTTATGCCTGGTCGCGTTTCCGGCTGTCGACGCTAAGTAGGAAAGTAGTGCTGCACCCCTTTCAACTGTCGCGCTTGCCGCAATCGTCGACCTTGCCTTCGACCTCAGCTATCAGGTCTGATCTTACCGCCGCCCCAAATCGAACCGACTATTGAGCTGCTCCAGAAATGAGGTCGACCACTTTTCATGATAGAAAATGAGTCACATCTTACGATCGGGATTTTGTACGCCGGCGAAATGGGATCCAGCTTCGGGAAGTTGTTACGCGAGGCTGGTTTTCACGTCATCACGACCGTCGAGGGTAGAAGCCTTCGTACCCGCCGTCTTTGTTACGAAGCCGGGCTGAGCGTCGTTGACTCGCTTGGCGAAGTTCTCGAGCGCTCCGATGCCGTGATATCACTTGTGTCACCTGGGGCAGCGCTTTCGGTAGCAAGACAAGTTGCTGCGAATATAGATGACTCCTGCGGAAGCCTCTTATATGTCGATGCGAACTCTGTCTCCCCCATGACTGTGACGCGAATCTCTGAGGTGCTGTCTGAGGCAACCATAGATTTTGTCGACGCGTCGATCTTTGGTTTAGCCTCCCAACTCCGGCAGAGGGGGACTTTATACCTCAGCGGATCCCGCGCAAAGGAAATTTCAGGTCAGTTCGAACCCATCATGCGTGTCAAGGTTGTCGGAGATATGCCTGGGCAGGCGTCGGCTCTCAAGATGATCGTCTCGGGGATACCGAAAGGTTTGTCGGCGTTATTCTTGGAGACGATGCTATTCGCTCAAGACATGAATCTGCTCAACGAAGCGATTGAGGCCTGTGATGAGATTTACCCGAGCATCATGGAAGTGATCAGGCGGATGCTGCCGACGTATCCACAACACGCCGGGAGACGATGCGAAGAACTACAGGAAGTTGAGGAGACAATGTTGATCAGTGGTTTGACGCCTCGAATCGTGCGCTCCGTCCGAGAAGTTACGTCAGCTTTGGCCAGCGTTGACTGGCCTAACCATGACACTGAGCAGTGGACAATTGCCGAGATGATTGAGGAGATACATAAGGAGGGCAGATTACAGCCATCGGAGTCCCATTCCAATCAATCTCCAGAACATAAGAATGGGTCGGGGCCTCGTGACCAGCCGATCACCGTCGACTGCCGATCTCACGACTGATCCGAGCAGCAGTCAATATCCTTCGAACTCTCTCATCCGGAGCTAGCCAAGATCCAATCAAGTCCGAAAAGAAATGACCCATCGAACTGCTAATCAGCAGAAAACGATGGCTACGATAGAAGGTAATCCGCCTTCCCTCGGTCCTCTGCGCTATCCGCCGCTACGGGTAGCTGTCGCGGTGCTCTTGGCAACCACACTGAGTCTGGTGGTCCAAAACAATCTCTTATTGGAGTCTGTATCGTTGTAACCCCTTGTTCCTGACATTGTCCGGGAGGTTCATCTCATGTTGCAGAAGATGCACAAATATAGGGAGTTTGCCGGCCTGCATATCCCGGACCACGTATTCGAGGATATCTACACCACGAGCTCAGATCCGTATGGATACACGCATAGGGATTATGAGCGCCAGAAGCGTTCCGCTACGCTCGCTGCGCTTTCGCGAGATCATTCTCGTGCACAGCAGGTGGACCGGATTGTTGCCGAAATGGCTGCAGCGTTCCATACCAGTCTTGTCCAAAGCAAATCGTCTTCATGATCGGCTCATCGCCTTGACCAGCGATTTCGCTCGAGTTATAGATCATCAGCAACATAACGACTATCGTCTCGATCTCCTTCGTCGAATCGAGCCGTAATCATACGGGAATTATATTCAGGAATCTATGCCAGATGGTCTTGAGCGTCACGCATTACCCCAAGTCCATTCGACCGAGGTCCGTGGCCTTTCACGAACATCGATGTTAGGTTGAGAAGGCGGTTCGCGATTTTCACAGACATTAATCAATAACTCATTCCGGCGAAGAAAATTTATTGCTGAATAGGGTCATCTTATAGCACGTCGTACCGAGAGGTGGGGATCAATCTCAAGAACAGTGGCTCAACGATAGGGTCGGATCTGATGACCAGCCGATCATGGTCGGATGTCGATCTCACGATTAGGCCATTATCTCAGTCAAGGTCCGAAAAGAAAGACCCATCGAACTGTTGATACTACCAAGAAACCATGGTTACCATAGAAGGAAATCAGGCTCCACGTTCAGTGGTATCCGGTATCTATGGGCCGGTTGGCGCGTTTGTGGCCGTAGCCACCCTGAGTGTAACCCTCCTTTTGCGAGGGAATAGCGCCGGCAATACTTACTATGTCTCACCGACAGGCAGCGATTCCAACTCCTGCACGCAAACCAGTCCTTGTGCTACACCGGATCATGCGGTCAATAAGAAGGCCGCCGCAGGCGATACGGTGCAGGTCGCAGCGGGCACATATGACTACGGAAGCAGTGAGGTACATTTTACGAAGTCGGGAGCTGCGGGAAAATATATCACCCTTACCTGCGCCACCAGAGGTGCGTGCAAGATTCAGAACTCGGTGACCGGCAACAGCACGGTGGTCGAGATAGACGGCAACTATTTTGTGTTCGACGGCTTCGAGCTCACCAACACCAGCGCTGCGGGCAACAACCTCGGAGTGTACGTGACGGGCTCGTTCATCAATATCACGCGCAATAAGATCCACCATATCGAAACCGATTGCAGCACCGCTGGTGGCGGTGGCATCGTGACGTCGGACGGACCACACGATCTTAGGTTGGATTCCAACCTGATCTATGACATCGGCTGGCCGGATGGCGGCTCTCCCAAGTGTCCCTCCTCAACCGTTCAAACCACCGGGATTCTTGCTGAAACCCTGGGCGCAAATAACGTCATCACCAACAATATCGTCTACCACGTTTCAGGGGGATGGGGGATTGGTGCTGGGGGCAAAACTGGCGATAACTCTGCTCCCACCACCATCTCGAACAACCTGGTCTTCTCGAACTCCAATGGAGGAATATATATTGAATACGGCGGGGATTATTCTACTGTCACGAATAACATAATTCTCGACAATGGAGTCGTAAGGGGACAATGCGGCATCAATACTCTCTACGGCACCTCCGACAACCATATACTTGAAGCCAATAACGATTTATATGGGAATGCCGGTGGTGATTACTGTGCTACTGGTACACCCATTCGGTCGAACAATATTAGTATTGATCCAGCGTCGGGAACCACATTTGTTAACTGGAAGGCAGATGGTTCAGGGGATTATCACCAGAAGGCAGGATCACCCACTATTAACAACGGTACTTCCAGTACAGGTGCCCCCCCGAACGACTTCGACGGCAAGCCGCGTCCTCAAGGCGCTGCCTACGATATCGGGGCGTACGAATCCACCAACTAACGCTTACCGTGCCATATGGCGCCAGGCACGTTGGCGAATTTGATATCCTTCGCCATGCTGTGTGGATTCGTTGAAACTCGGATTGCCGATGTGTTGAGAGCTGACATACTCAGTGGCGTCGGACCGTTACTTGTACGTCCTTTCGGGCGCGACTCTTGCATGGGAATATTGAACACTTATCTTCCGGAAGCGACTTCGATCGTCGCTTTGGAGTTTTCACATCCGGAAAGATCCCTCTCTCCGCTTTGAATATCGACTTGGACAACAAGGCAGCGGGGCTACGAACCCACTGCACCTCCGGCGTTTTCCGAAATGATGGCGGCGGCGCTGCCACAGAAGATGATCCCACGAGCGACCTTCATTTGACATCGGCTGTGGTAGGGGAAGAGTTTTGTTGATGGCCGCCGAACATGGGTTCCGCAAAATCATAGGAATTGACTTTGCCCGCAGACCTCTGCCTCACTGTCCGTGGCAATATCGAACAGTATCGCCGTTGCAGCAACAACTCTGCCGCCATCAGCATTGATCAGAGAGATGCGTGTACCTACGATATTCCTAACCAGCCCGCCGTGCTCTTTCTTTACAACCCGTTCAACGAATCCGTGATGCGTAACTTCGTCGCGAATGTGGAACGGTCTCTGTCCCAACATCCCCGCGAGTCTTATGTCATATACCATGTGCCCCTACGGAACAAAGTTTGGGACGGATCCCCGATCTTTTCGAAGCTTGCAGGGGGACTCACATGTGGTCTGCAGAGTAGTACTCGCTCCATCGTGCAAATTGATACTGCAAAGCCGGTCGAAGCCTACCTCCTTGATGTTCGCAGACTAATCGGAACGAAATAACCCCATCCAGCGAGAGAAGCACTTCTCGCCAGATGGGGTTAGGGTTATGGCGCGGTAAGCGTTAGTTGGGGGATTCGTACGCTCCGATATCGTAGGCAGCGCCTTGCGGACGCGGATTGCCGTCCAAGTCGGTCGTGGGGGCACCTGTGCTGGAAGTACCGTTGTTAATAGTGGGAGATCCTGCCTTTTGGTGATAATCCCCCGACCCATCCGCCCGCCAGTTGACGAACGTGGTGCCGAGAGAAGGATCGACACTGATGCCAGCTGACGGCGATCCCGTAGTAAAGCAATAATCTCCTCCGGCATTGCCGTTCGCATCGTTGTTTTGATAGACGTTGTGAGTTCCGGTCACGCTCAGTTCCTTGATGCCGCAACGTGAGGAGAACACACCGTTGTCTAGGATGGTGTTGTTAGTAACATTGAAAAAGTCGAGAGTTCCACCTGATTGCACGAGAACGATCCCGCCATCTCCGTTCGTGAACAGGAGATTGTTGGAGACAACAGATTGAGTAGACCCTGAAGCGGCACCCTGAATCTGAATTCCCCATCCTCCCGCTGAGTGGTAGACGATGTTGTTGGTAATGGTGACACTCGCCGCTGCATTCGGCTCAAAGTTGATTCCGTGGACCTGAACCGCTCCTGAATCATGACATGTACTATTTGCCCATCCAATGTCATAGATGAGGTTGGAGTCGAATACATCTCCGCTGCCTCCACCTGTAGCGACATTGATTCCACCGCCCCCCGCAGAGCTACAATCCGGCTGGATACCGTGAACAATGCTTCGCGTGATGTTGACGTGATTGCCGGTGATGTAAATACCGAGGTTCAAATTAGGTACAGAAGTGTTGGCGCTGGTGATGACAAACCCATCAAGAACGACGTAAGACCCATCTATCTCAACTACTGTATTGTTTCCCGAGATGGAATTTTCTAAGGTACATGCTCCGCGAGTAGCGCAGGTTACGGTGATGTAATGCCCTGCCGAGCCGCTGTTGGTTAGATTGATCTGTGAGCCACCATTATTGTAAACACCTGCTGCGACCTGCACCGTATCGCCTGCCGCCGCCTTGTTATTGACCACATAATCAGGCGTGGCACAAGGACTGGTTTGCGTGCAGGGATTGGAATCGCTGCCCGAAGGTGAGACGAAGTAGTTAGCGGTGCTGCTGCTGGGTGCGGCGGCAATGGTGAGATTCAGGGAAGCCGAGGCACTCTGACCTGTAGCATCGATGACTCCGACGCTGTACGTGCTGGTTCCTGAATTAATGGGCGTGCCAGAGAAAACGCCGGCCGGACTCAAGCTTAGACCAGCATTGCAGACACCGGAACAGCTTTGAATTGCCCAGTTATAGGGAGTAGTCCCACCGGTAGCAGTGAGGGAAGTAGTGTAGGAGGTCGATGCGACGCCACCTGGAAGTGTGCCGGAAGAAGTAATCGCGAGGGGAGTAGGAGTAGTAGTAGGAGGAGTAGTAGTAGGAGGAGGAGTAGACAGGATCGTGATACCGAAAGAGCCTGTAGCCGTCGCACCACTGGAATCGGTAACCCCGAAGGTGAACGTGCTTGTCCCTGCATTGACCGGAGTTCCATTGAGCACCCCGGTAGTCGAGGTCGTGCTTCCGTTGAAGCCCAATCCCGTATTGCAGGCCCCCGAACACGCTGTCCACGTCCATGTGTAGGGAGCAGTGCCCCCGGTAGCCGTCAAGGAAGTACTGTAGAAGGTGGATACGACACCGCTTGGAAGGGTGCTCGGAGAAGTAATAGTTAGGGGGGAGGGGGGGGAGGAGTGATGCCTAGTGCTACCAAACGCGGTTACGGTCGCTAATGCCATCAGTGATGACACGCCAAAGATTTTCTTGATAAATTTCAATATTTCACCCTCATTAAAAGATGGAGTAACGGTTTGCCGGAAGGTTTCCGGTCGCCAAGAGACGCAGTTCTGCTGAACCCCGCGGGAGGCAGGGCGGGCCGAAGTCCGCAAGAGACATCAGAACGAGGTTGTTGTGTGGTTGGTTATTCGTCGCACAGGAGTGCGAGCAGATTGGGACTCTATTGAGGATTTAAGAGACTTTTCAAGCGGGGCCCTCCAAATCAAATTTTTTGCTAGATACATTCTTTGGAGGCAGATAGCACAACAAGGATTAACAAAGCGCTAGCAAGCAGGATGCCAAACTCATAACGAGTTATCGGTTACTGGAAGAAAAAGACTTACAGCGCTGATCCCGCCTTCGGGTCGGAACATTAACGCGTAATATGCAAGGTGTTGCGCAAATTCTTCCAGTTGTAACGTAACTATTGCCGATCTTTGACAGCGACGAAATGCAGCGCAAATTGTCTCGAAACAGCGGTTGCAGGAGATTCGAGTTTGTACATCGGTGTTGATGCTTCCCCGCGCATTTTTGAATTGGTCACCATCAACACGCAATCACACTAATCGGTGGTCGGTTCTATCGCAATACCACCTTTAGGTGATAAGGAGATGCACTCAATGCATCTCCTTGTTAAATCAATGGCCCCGGCGAAGATGCCAGGGCCATCGTTTTTTGGTGGGAGGTCGAGATGTGGGGCAATGCTGGACGGTTGACCGCAACAAAATCGACAGGTCATCTTGTGCTCGATCCACGCTGCTTGTGCGGCGACTAGCCTCTCGGTTGCTTGTATCGGACGGCGGGCATGATTCTCTTCCAGTCGCGCGATATCGACGATCGCATCGTCAAGGCTCTGCGTAAGTTTTGCATCAATTCGACAAGCATT
>Ga0137390_10003484_pt1 | contig 12846 bp, 17 predicted proteins | sample 15con2h24AmetaG_FD_104937 | JGI IMG/M metagenome (GOLD analysis project Ga0137390, IMG submission 104937) | Vadose zone soil microbial communities from Angelo Coast Range Reserve, California, USA - 15con2h2.4A metaG | ecosystem: Environmental > Terrestrial > Soil > Vadose zone > Saprolite... | reverse complement strand
CATTGGCCTTGATCTTGGTGCCGTCGAGCGCCACATGGCCAAGCTTCACGAGCCCCGCCTCGCGGCACAGCGCAAGAACCTGCCGGAACAATCCGGAGAGCGCGGTCAAATGCCGCTTGCGGAACTCGCTGATCGTGCGGAAGTCCGGACGCTGCATCCCCGTTACGGCCGCAAAATCCAGCCGCTCCTCGCAGCCCCGCGCGATCTTGCGCGACGAGTAGATCCCCTGGCTGTATGCATAAAGCAGCAGCGCCACCATCATGCCAGGATGATAGGGCGGAAAGCCTCGCTCCTCGTCGTAGACATCCATGATCAGCGACAGGTCCAAGCCTGTGCGAACCGTGTCGCGAACAAAGTGGGCCATGTGCCCGGAAGGCACCAAATCCTGGATCGACGGCGGCAGCAGCCAAACCTGATCAACGTCCCAAGGACGAAATGTCTTGCTCATCCACCGTTTGAATCACGACGCTTGTTCTTCGTCGAGAAAAATCCAATTACTCGGACAGGCTCCTAGGCTATCCCGGGGCGACATGTTGCCGCCGCGTAGTGCGTTGGCTTCAACGGGATCGGTCGCATTCGGGATATTCCACCGCCGGCGCGACCACTCCATCCATCCGAAGATCAGGCCTCCGGTCGCCGCTCACGCTACTTCTGCCGAACTGGCCGTCAAGAGCAAGGCGCAACGCAGTTCTGAGCTTTTCGATGGCACCGATAACTCCGCAGCAAGGGCAGAACCCGCCGTCCTCACGCGAGAACCCGCGACCCGCGACGCCTTTCGTCTGATCGCGGGCCTCCTGCCTAAAGCAAATCGTCGCCGACAAGCCCGGATTGCTTGCCGGACATCCAGAAGGCGTTCATCAAATGCGGGTTGGCTTGCGCCGGCTGCGCGCGGCGATTTCGCTGTTTTCCAATATCTTGGAAGTGTCCGAGACCAGCGCGATAAAGTCAGAGCTGAAATGGCTCACCGAAGAGTTGGGTCCGGCGCGCGAATTCGAGGTCTTTCTGAAGCGCGTGCTTGAACCGGCAAGGCGAGGAGAGAGCCCGCAATGCAGTGCGGTCCGAACGGTTTCGCAACTTGCTGCTGACACTCGCGACATGGCTCGAAATAGGTGACTGGCGTCACCAATTGGATGATCTGTTGCGCGAACGCGGAGACACGCCGATCGCAATATCTGCCGCTGAGCAACTAAGCCGCCGCTGGAAAAAAAAGTAAAAGAGGCCGGCTGCTGACGAAACTCGATCCACAGAGGCGACACAAGCTTCGCATCCAGGCCAAAAAGCTTCGCAATGCGGCCCAATTCTTCGAAGCGGTGTTCTCCGGCAAGAAGGCGTCAAGGCTGCGCAAAACGTTCCTCTCGGTGCTCGCAGAAGTGCAGGACTGCATTGGCGACCTCAACGACATCAACGTAGATGAGCACTTGACTGCGGAAATCGCAACGGAGCCCGCGTCCAGTACAAAAGAAGACCGCTCTCGACGGGCGTTCGCCGCAGGTGTCCTGACGGGCCAGGAGGAAGCCCGCCTCAATACAGTTATGGCTGCCGCTGTCACATCGTTCGATAGGCTTGCGTCAGCAAAACCACTTTGGAAGGTAGCACCGATGACGTCGACAAACGAAAACCCGCCGTGATCGAAATCAACGAGCGGGTTCTTCTTAAGGAAGTAATTCGTCCGCTTAGTTGCGATCGTGATCGATGATCACCTTGCGATCCGGCTCTCTTTCGCGTTCCTTGATGACCGTGGTGTCACGGGGTTCGCGCTCCTTGATGACGGTTGTTCGCTCACGATCTCGATCGCGGTGGTCCGCGCCGACCGTGACGCCGGCTCCCCCTGGGCCAACTCCGACCCCAACGCCAACCTCCTCAGCGCTCGCCGGTACTGCGGCGCATAGACCTGCTACTACGATAATTGCCAATGCGTATTTCATGATCCGCTCCGTTTGTTAGCAACGCAGGGAGAACGGGTTTCATCGGCGGAAAGTTCCGACACATTGAGCCGTTCGCCGCAGCGCGCAGTGCTCGTCCTTCGGGAGCCCTTCATGTCGCCACTCGGTCGCGGTCTCAAGTGTCGACTAGGAACCGAATACCAACCGGAGCGTTGCCCAATCCTGGAAGACCGGAGAATGCGTCATGGACTGGAATCGAGTCGAAGGGAATTGGAAAGAGGTCAAGGGCAAGGTCAAACAGAAATGGGCCAAGCTGACGGACGATGATCTAACCGCCATCAACGGCCAGCGCGATCAGCTCGAAGGTCGGCTGCAAAAGCGTTATGGCTATGCAAAAGATCAAGCACGCAAGGACGTTGACGATTGGTTTTCGACATTGCCGTGAGCTGATCATTGGACGCGCGAGAGCTTGCCTGAAAACCTAGACGGCCTCGCCAAAGCTGGGCCGTCGGTTCCATAGTTGGGCGATAGTTTGGACGATCCAGGGCGTGGCCGGATCGACTGACGCCGCCAACGAGATTGCCGCGATAAGTGGTCACGCCTGCCGCCGGCACCTCGCAAAGGTGATGCTGGCTACGGGCGGATCCCGGCAGCGCGAGCGCCTATCACCGCGCCGCGACAGCGCCATTTTGCGGCTGCGAGCCACGCGGGGGTGAAAGCGTGGGCGTCGTCGCGGCGACATCAAGCTAAACCAACTTCCGTCTGAGGAACTTTCCTCACATTCCAACATTTTCCCGACATCGAATTCAAAATGTTGGGAGTATTTTTATGGAACAGATAATGCGACCCGCTGGGGTACTTGAGGAGATTGGGGAAGGAGACACGGTGATATTAAGCGAGGTTGAGGAGCCATCGAGCGCCGGAGTCTCGTGGGCGGCTGTTGTGGCCGGCGCAGTCGCTTCCTGTGCGTTGACATTGGTTTTATTGGCATTCGGAACGGGCCTCGGATTTTCCGTGGTTTCGCCGTGGCCCAGTTCTGGCGTTTCCGCAACCAGTTTCGAAATCGGCACCGGACTCTACTTCATTGTGCTGGCGATGATCTCGTCGGCAATCGGCGGCTATCTGGCGGGCCGGCTGCGCAACCGTTGGATCGGAGTGCAGTCCTCCGAAGTTCTTTTTCGCGATACCGCGCATGGTTTTCTGGCGTAGGCACTGGCTTCCATGCTCGGCGCGATCCTTCTCGCTTCGCCCGCAAGTTCGTTGATCAGTAGTGCGACGTCGGGCGCGGTGCAGACGGCCGGCTCGCCGCAGGCCGCGACTCCAATGGATGGCTACGTCGACATGCTGCTGCGGCCGAACAACCCTTCGCCTGAGAACACCAACGGTGCGGAAACGCGACGCGAACTCAATCGCCTGCTGGCCGCCGACTTCCGCAATGGCGCTGAACCGTCTCCGGCCGATCGCAGCTATATCGCAAAAGTGGTCGCTGCCCGAACTGGGCTCAGTGAGGCCGAGGCGAACCAGCGCGTCGGCGATGTGATCACTCAACTCAAGGCGGACCTCGATAAGGCCCGCAAAGCCGCGATGCACCTATCGATCTGGCTGACGCTTTCGCTTTTCATCGGCGCATTTTCAGCCGCGCTGGCGGCGACCGAGGGCGGCGGGCTGCGTGATGGCACTTGGGGCAAGAGAGCATGGCTTGGCTAACAACCCTGGAAACGAAAGGAACATCTTTATGCCGATTCTTCTATGGCTGCTCGGAATACCGATACCCCTGATCATCTTGATCATGCTGTTGCATCATTAACAGCTGATTTCGTTGATCCACCAAGACGACAGACAGACGTACCTCCACACGCACACTGGAGATCAAAATGAAATCGAACTATCTGGCAGCTGCGTTGCTCGGCGCCACGCTTTTGACTGGTGCGGCCTTTGCGCAGAATGCCACCACCGATCGCTCCAACATCAATACGGCGGTCCAACAGGGATGGCCAGTGGCGAGCTTCCAGGGTGTCGGCATTAACGTCTACAACGACAACAACGAGAAGATTGGCGACATTCAGGAGCTGATTATCGACAAGTCCGGCAAGGTCGATAACGTGGTCCTTGGCGTTGGGGGCTTCCTCGGCATGGGTGAACATTATGTCGCGGTGCCGATGGAATAATTGAGATGGGTCAATGAGCTGGTCCGCACGTCATCGACTGCGCCCGCCGACAAATCCACGGTTGGCGAAGCCAATCGCGCCCCCGATCACGCGGTCTTCAACGCCACCAAGGATCAGTTGAAGGCGATGCCGCAGTTCAAGTACAACTGATAATTCCATAAGGAAGCCGCCTCCCAACGTTCGGCGGGGCGGTTTTGGGGTCATGCAGAGCGCGGTGCGACAGGTTTACGCTGGGTCGGTTCCGGTGAAGCCTGGCAACTTGCCACGTTCAAGCTCAATTTCCTTGGTTACCGCCGCGATCGAGTTACCCACCTTTTCGACAACGGCCTTCAATTCATCAGCGGATACGCCGAGCCTCCGCGCCCACGCCCGTGCCTGAACCGAATCCGTCAGGTTGATTTTATTGCGAAGAGGCGGATGCTTTATGCGATGCATGGCGGAGTATCCTTAATTGCAAGTCAACGGCATCCGAATCGCTTCGTTCCGCTTTGCCCTTGGGCATGCAAACGAAGAACCCGCCGCGCAGGTGTGCCGGCAGGTTCAGCAGTTCTTCTTCCTGAGTTGCCTTTACCAACGATCGTCGCCGACGCCTACACCAACGCTAACGCCCGGCGCCCGGAAGCCGACGCCGGCACGCGGACCTTCATTCCAGTCGCGATAGGTACGGCGCTCGATGTATCGCTCGCGCGGTGCGTAGTTATAAGAATCCCGGATGATGACGCGGCTGCCGCCACGGCTGTGATAGCATCGTCCGTCATCACTACAGGTCACACGCACGGGTTGCACGAGCGGCAAATCCGAACTCGCGTATTCGCTGCTCGTATAGATGTCAGCTGCGGTTGCTGCGCTGCCGGCAAACAGCGCGCCGGCGCCTAGCAGCGTGACTGCTAATTTCCTCATGGGTTCCTCCGTCCGTTACTGCCCCTAGGCTAAAGCCTGCAGTTCATCTTCGTTCCCGAAATCGAAACGCGTCGCTGAGCAGGCAACCCCCGAGTTCCAGCTCGCCACGAGGAGATTGCAGCGGCGATCTGGAATAGCGCTTGCCCGCGAGAGTTAGTTTTACGTCTTTAGGCCAACACCGGCACAAGGAGTGGAACTGAGGGAACGTTTGTTGATTACGACTGCCATCGGTTTGATGCTCGGCACCGGCGCATACGCGCAATCCCCGAGCGAGCAGCCAAAAAACAGCTCGCCTCCGGCGGCGCAAAGTCAGAACAATTCGAATTCGTCAGCGCCGTCGGCGTCCTCTTCGACACCGTCTTCGCAGAGTTCGACGCCGTCGGCCCAGAACACGCAGTCATCGCCTTCCGCGAGCTCAAGATCGCAAACGACGACAAGCCAATCGACCCCGGCCGCGGGCAGCAATGACTCGTCGCGCTCGCAAGCCCGGTCACACCAGGATTCCTCTCCTTCGCAGACGCGACAGGATAACAATGCAGCGGCGCCTTCGCGGACTCAATCTGCCCAACAGCCGAACTCGTCCCAGGCGCAAACCAACACGGCTCCTCCGGCAAACAACCGGACGCAGTCGTCGCCCAGCGACACCAACACGAACACCGACGTCGGAACCCAACCCTCTACTAACACAGCGGCCCAGCCGTCTAACAACCAGACCAACACGGCGGCTCAACCGTCGAACAACCAAACCGGCACCGCGCAGTCGGGCTCGTCCAACGTCAACATCTCTGCCAATCTGGATGACCGCCAGCGCACCCGCGTCACCGAGTCGATTACCAAGCTGAATGCGAGGTCGGTGGAAAACGTTAACTTCTCATTGTCGGTCGGAACGGTGGTTCAAAGGGACGTGCGCTTCCAACCGCTTCCCGCGGATGTTGTCGAGATTGTTCCACAATATCGCGGATACAATTTCTTTGTCGTCCGCGATGACATCGTGATTGTCGACCCGTCGAGCTACCAAATCGTCGACGTGCTGCCGCGCACGGGCCGAGTGACTGCCGCCGCGCCTGCATCTCGCAAGATGACCTTTTCCGACACAGACAGGGCGGTCAATCGCAAACACGCCAGGTCTGCCCGGACAGAACAGCGCACCACCGGCAGCAGCACCACTTCGACCCGGGTCCGCGTTGGTGATCGCTTGCCGGATTCGGTGGAGATCAGATCTTTCCCCGAGGAGGTCTATCGAGAATCACCGACGGTGCGGGAGTATCGCTATATCGAGCGCGACAACAGAACCTACGTGGTTGAGCCGCACGAGCGTACGATCATCGAAGAGATCGACTAACGAAAAAGAAAGGCGGCTCGGGCCGCCTTTCTCCATTCAGGCGCCGGCCGCTATGTCCGGTCCCCGACTCTGCGGATCGGCGAAACGCCACGGCATTCACTGTGGTTTCCCTGGAGGAGCAGTAATCAGCTAATTGGAACCCCACCTGTGGGATTGGAGTTAGCGCTAGTGGAGTGGCGCTATCGAGATGTCCACGTACCGGAGTGCGTCCATGGCAAGCTTTGCCGATCAAATGGAGTTCGCTACTCCGTTGCCTATATTGCTTGACGAGCGCGTACTGGACGTTCCCGATCAGCTGCTAGATTTGCTGCCGGTCGGCGTTTATGTCTGCGATCAGGATGGCCTTATCATCCGCTACAACCGCGCCGCCGCGGAGCTATGGGGTTGTTCGCCGGAGATCGGCGATCCCACGGTTCGTTTCTGCGGCTCCTATCGCCTCTATGGCGTCAAGGGCGCCTTGATCCCTCATGCGAAATGCCCAATGGCGGACGTGCTCGCGACTGGGCAGGGGTTGCGCGATCAGGAAATCATCATCGAGCGGCCCGGCGGTACACGCATTGTGGCGCTGGTAAGCATCGAAGCGATCAAGGACCGCTTCGGCTGCGTCGCAGGAGCCGTGAATGTCTTCCGCGAGAACCCCGAGCAACCTGCCTGCCGGCCATATCTGAACGGACGCGGGCGAGACGCCGATGCGATCCTTCACTCACTGCCGGTGGCGGTCTATACGACCGATGCCGCAGGACGGATCACCTTCTACAACGAGGCCGCGGCGCAGCTTTGGGGGGTACGGCCGGAACTCGGTAAGAGCGAGTTCTGCGGTTCATGGAAAATGTATTGGCCCGACGGCACGCCGTTGCCGCATCACGAGTGCCCGATGGCGTTGGCGCTGAAGGAAAAGCGTCCCATCAGAGGCATGGAGGCCATCGCCGAGCGGCCAGACGGAACTCTCGTGCCATTCATTCCGTTTCCGATTCCGCTTTTTGACGCTTCCGGCGCTCTCACCGGCGCGGTGAACACGCTGGTGGATATTACCGAGCGCCACGAGGCCGAACGGCGTATTCGCGAAAGCGAGGCCCGTTCTCGAGGCATCGCTGCTATCGTTGAGTCTTCAGAGGATGCCGTCCTGACCAAGGACCTCAACGGCGTCATCACGAGCTGGAACCACGGCGCGACGCGGCTGTTCGGATATACGGCGGAAGAAGTGATCGGCAAGCCGATCACAATCCTCATTCCAGCCGAACGGCACGACGAGGAGCCTAGCATCCTGGCCCGCATTCGCCGCGGCGAGCGCATCGACCATTACGAAACCGTTCGACAACGCAAGGACGGCAGCACCGTCGATATTTCGCTCACGGTGTCGCCGGTCAGAAATCCGGAAGGCAAGATCATCGGCGCGTCGAAAATCGCCCGTGATATCACCGAGCGCCGGCGAGCTGAGGAGCAGCAGCGCCTGCTGCTTCGCGAGTTGGACCACCGCGTCAAGAATCTGTTTGCGCTGGCCAGTGGCGTCGTGGCCATCAGTGCACGCTCGGCGGCCACGCCGGACGAACTCGCGTCGGCGGTGCGGGACCGATTGGCGGCGCTGGCGCGCGCGCACGCGCTGACACTGCCGGTGACGTCGGAGGCCGGCAAACGCCTCGAACAGTCGACGACGCTGCACGCTTTGATCCGGACCATCCTTTCGCCCTATGAACGCGGAGGCGAATCCGACAAGGCGCGGGTCGCGATCACCGGACGTGATATCCGTCTCGTGGGCGGGCTGGTGACGACGTTCGCGCTGCTTCTGCATGAATTCGCAACCAACGCCGCCAAGTACGGCGCTCTCTCTACTTCCGCGGGCCACATTGAGATCGCCTGTTCCGAGCGCGACGGCCAGTTCGCCTTGACATGGCGCGAACGCGGCGGACCGCCGATCGACAGCCCAATCGGTAGCGAGGGATTCGGCACGATGCTCGCCCGCGCGACCGTGAGGGATCAATTGCGCGGCGAGATTTCACGCGAGTGGGAGCCGGAGGGCCTTACGATCCGACTCTCTTTCCCCAGAGATCGAATCATCGCATAGGGGAGCGGGTCACCGTCCCGATGTAGCGCGAAAACCGCCCCTCTGATCGGCTGCTGCATTTGCTTATGGTTTGATCATCAAGAGTGAGAGTGCCGCCCTTAGATGCCGAATCTCACAAAGCTTCCAACCTGGGCCGACAAGACGCATATCAACGCGGTGGTAGAGACTCCTCGCGGAAGTCATTGCAAACTGGAATTTGACCCGAAGCATCGCGCATTCACTCTCGCAAAGCCGTTATTGGCCGGACTGACATATCCCTATGATTGGGGATTCGTCCCATCGACCCAGGCTGAAGACGGCGATCCTCTCGACATTCTTGTGATCCACAATGCCGGGACCTACCCCGGCTTAATTCTCCGCTGCAAGCCGATCGGGGTGCTCGAAGTTGTTCAGACCACCAAGCGTGGGAAAGAAAGGAACGACCGAATTTTCGCCGTGCCGGACCGTTCGCCGTTTGAGGGCGATCTGCAGGACGTTCGGCATCTTCCAGCACGGGCGGTTGAGGAGCTGGAGAAATTCTTCGAAGCCACCGATGCGCTCGAAGACAAGAAGCTTGAATTTCTGGGGTGGCGCGGCCCGACCCACGCAATCAAAACGATCAAGCGGCTATCCCGGTAAACAGAGCGTCTACCGTAACGGACGCTTTCGCACCCTCGCCGCGGCCTGCCCATCGCCTGATTCCCTCGCAATTTCCTCCCATCGGGCTGTTCGATACGGTCGCGACGGCGGCCGATCTTTCAGCGGTGATGGAGCTCGTCGGTTGGACGAACGACCGCCTGGTAGCCGAACGCATCGATCGGCTACCGCAGAGCGAATGGGTGTATGGCACACCCAACTCCAGTATCGTCATGGCAGCCTTTCTCCACGTCGCGCCCCGCGGAATGAGATTCAATGGTCCGGAGCTTGGCATATTCGCACGGCGGCTGCCGAGGTCGGTCATCACCTGCGGCGCGAAGCGGCTGCTCGCAACGAGGCCACGATGAGCCGGACCTACAGGGCATACATCGCTACGCTGCTAGGGAATTATCTCGACATCAGAGGGCAGCAATTAACACGCCCCGACGTGTATGCGAGCGAACGTTATGATGTTTCGCAGAAGCTTGGCGAGGATGTTCGCACGTCAGGTGGTGCGGGGCTGCTCTACGACAGCCTGCGGCGGCGCACCGGCATCAACGTCGTCGCGCATAGACCGCGCAACGTCATCGATATTTGCGCAGACGGACCACTTCGAAATCACGGTCCAGGCAACAGCACGCACGATCGACGTGAGACAACTACCTAAATGAGTGATGCATCTAACTGGGTTGAGCCGCACCGCCTATGTCGCAAATTTGGTATGATCTGATGACGCAGTTATCGTTAGCTTCCAATCAAGCCGAAGTGCGCAAGTTTTCACGCGACGCCAAAATGCGATCCAGCACGCCAGAAGCAGAACTGGTGCGATCGAAGACGCCCGCTCTATCCGGGGCTTGGTATCGCGCTCGTATTGTTGTTGCCTATCGTAAAGCTGATGCTGCTCGTGATTATCGCGGCACGATCGACAGTCGATGGCATTACGATGAAAGACGTCGGCGCTCAAAATCGCAAAGGCATCGCCCGGTGCAGCGAACCGGAGTTGACGCTTGGCACCGCAGAGCGGCAACGCGCCCGATCCACGTCTCGTCGAATTCGTGCGTCTGCTGGCTCGCCATGCGGCGCGGCGGTGGTACGAACAAGCCGACAAGGAGCAAAGTTCAAAACGCTCCTGACTTTACCGGAGACCGTTTCATGAAGGTCGTGCTTTACGCCCGCTACTCCAGTGACAACCAGCGCGACGCGTCGATCGCGGACCAATTTCGCGTCTGCCGTGCCTATGCCGATAAGCAGGGTTGGCGAGTCGTTGAGGAATATTCCGACCACGCGATTTCCGGTGCGTCGCTTCATCAAAGACCCAGAAACTGGCAAGCGTCAGGCGCGTCCAAACCCAGCAGCTGAATGGATCATTCAAGAAGTAACAGAGTTGCGCATCGTGGATGATGGGCTCTGGAACGCCGCAAAGGCGCGACAAGCTGCCATAAAGACAAAGCGCGAGGATGATGGCACCGAGGTGGAAAACAGCTTCCGCGACCGCCGCCGCCCAAAATACTTATTCTCGGGTTTGATAAAATGCGGATGCTGCGGTGGCGGATACGCCATGATCTCGGCCGACCTCATGGGCTGTTCGACGGCAAGAAATAAGGGAACCTGCGATAATCGGAGAAGTGCCCAGCGCGAGCGGCTGGAGGCACGTGTGCTGAACGCGCTACGATACCACCTAATGGACCCGGCTCTGTTCAAGGAATTCTGCGACGAATTCACACGCGAGATGAATCGTCTTCGGATGGAAGGCTCGGCATCGATCGAGGCCGCTCGGTCCGAGATCAAACGGATAGAGCGCGAACTCGATACGCTGTTGAACTTTATCTTCTAGCTGCGGACGCACTGCGCCCACCACGCTAATGGTGTTGTGTCCAGCCCATGCTGGCGTTGACGGTTCCACTTAGAGGCCGGGACCACTGCATTTAACGGGGTATCCGCGTGAACATCGGTTGGAAATTCAAGACGACGCCAACCGAGCGCCAGAAAACATGGCAGCATCCTGCCGCCCAAAGATCGGGGTTGTGTCCAGCCATCTTGGCCAGCGTCGATGCGTTCCACTTCTGGCCTGCTTATGGCCCGACGACTTGCGTAGGTATCCGCATCAATCTCAGTCGGTATTCCGACCGAACACGTTCTTAATTCGAGGCATAAACCTTCACTCAGGGTGATACCCCTATCGTGCGGGGCAGTCGCCATGAAGCGAGGACGTGATGCGAATCACGTCAAAGGAGCGTGCCTCGAAGACACTGCTTCACCGTAACGGTCAACCGCCGTTATGGGAAGCGGTAGACTATGCGGCCATTGCCATTGTCGGCTGATTGGCTCGCCCTGGGGCGTCCGGGTCGGAGCGGCCCTCGCGCGGACGATCTCCGGACCGCCGACGGACTCGCAGGCCAAGATCCGAGCCTCCAGGTCCTGCCGCACCGGCGCCGGCATGGTCGGCGACGCCAGTAGCACCTTGGCGCTTGGGCCGGCGCCGCATGGCGTGCCCGAGAACAAGCGCTACGCGGTGATGAAGCTTCTGCAGGATGCCGAGTGGTCTCGCATTGGAGCGACCACGAGATCGCCAGACAATGCCGCGTTGGTGCCCCACTCATTGGCCGGCTCCGTGAGGAAATTAGACCCGCCACTGTAACAAATTACAGTGAGCCGAAGACCTTCACGACCAAGTACGGCACCGTCGCGAAGATGAACACCGCCGCGATCGGCAAGGGCACGGCCTTCAAAAATCGGGCTGCTTGGCCTGCAGGCGGACGGCTGGTTTCATCTTGACGGGGCGCGGAGCCACGCTATGCAGACGGCCGTCTTTCGATGATGTCCAAGATCTCGGCGGCGCTCGTAAGTTCTTCCCGGCTCATGAGTTCATGCGCCAAGCGCTCTATCCGCTCGAGATTGGCGGAAACTATCCGTTGCGCCTCGGATTCTGCCCAGCCCAGCTCGATCTCAATTCGCGACGGCGCTTGCTGGTCGAGCCGGCTCAAGACAAAAGTCAGGTCCGCTGAATCATAGGTGCCATGACGCCGAGGTGAGCGTGAGCACTTACTGCCATCCGAACCAGACAAGGCCGATACCTACGGCTGCGACGCCGGCGCCGTAGTCGACCATCGCTGAATTGCGCGGCCACGGGAGCAATCCCGTCCCTTGTGCGAACCAAGAAAGCCCAACAGCAATAAATAGCGGGCCAGCGACCCGAAGGACGATCTTCATGACAGCATCCTCCGATCGCAATCAACGGTAGTGATATTGATTGAGGCTCAGCGAGACGCAATGAAAAAGCTGCGGAGCGTGTCCGGCCCTCGTGTCGATTGTCGGGCTTAAGAAGGGCGCCGGTGAGTCAGGCTATTGCAGGCTGTCAGGTGCCGTCCGATCGGCTCCAGCGCATGGGCGAGTCAGGCGCCGCGGCTGCCAGTGCGCCGCCGGTTGCCCCAGCTATGGGGAGTCGGCTCGCGATAGCCCAGCGATGTTGGCTTACCCCTGACCTCGCCCGGCAAGGCCCCCCGGAGCGTGCTTACGGAGCGCTCCGGGCCGCCCGGCATTGGCGCGGGCCGGCGCTCACATAAATGACCGCGGGATGGGTGCTTGAGACACCCCGCGGCCGATCCGGCTCAACTAATAAATTCGGTGATTAAATAGCCCGGTGTTCCTTCTGTAGAACACCCCTGTCCGAAAATGGAGTCCGGGAATCTACGGACCATCCCCCTCCGCAGGGCGGCGCCAGCGGGACGCGCACCGCTGGCGCGGGTTTGGCCGGCGGGCTCCGGAGTGCGGGCCGGTCCAGAAAACGAATCGGGCCACCCGGCGTTGAAGCGAGGCGGCCCTGCACGACCGCATGGTGTGATCAGATTTCAACACCGGCAGAAAATCAACTGCGGT
>Ga0137390_10003482_pt1 | contig 12849 bp, 7 predicted proteins | sample 15con2h24AmetaG_FD_104937 | JGI IMG/M metagenome (GOLD analysis project Ga0137390, IMG submission 104937) | Vadose zone soil microbial communities from Angelo Coast Range Reserve, California, USA - 15con2h2.4A metaG | ecosystem: Environmental > Terrestrial > Soil > Vadose zone > Saprolite... | reverse complement strand
GGCACCTTTGGCCGATTCCGGTATTTTCCGAGTCTGGGAGTTTTCGCGGTCGTGAATGGCTGGCAACAGAACGCCTACGCGCTGCGGCTAACGTCCGGAACGGGTGGGAGCAGCGGACCTACCATTTCCGGCATCACCGTAAGTGGCATCACCACCATCGCTGCCAACATATCGTGGACCACGGATGTTCCGGCGACGACGCAAGTGGAATACGGACTAACCACCGCCTATGGAATTCTGACGACGCTGAATTCCACACTGGCGACGAGCCATTCGCAAGCCTTGACCGGACTGGCGGTCGGGACGCTGTTTCATTACCGGGTGCACTCGAAGAATTCGGCGGGGATAGAATCCATCAGCGGCGATGCGATATTCTCGACCAATAGCACGACGGACACGACGCCTCCGACGGTGTCGCTCACTGCGCCGGCGGCTGGAGCGACGGTGTCAGGCACGGTCACCGTTTCAGCGAACGCCAGCGACAACGTGGCGGTTGCCAGGGTGCAGTTCACCGTCGACGGCGCCAATGTGGGGACCCCGCTGACGGCCAGCCCGTATCAGATGTCGTGGGACTCTTCGACCGCCGCCAACGGATCCCATGCCATTTCAGCGGTGGCTACCGACACTTCCGGAAACACCGCCACGGCCAGCGCGGTTTCGGTAACGGTCTCGAATGCTTCGGGCGCGGCGGCCGCTTTGCAGGATTTCAAGGCGCGTTGCACGGCGCCAGGAGTGGTTTTCTGCCAGGGATTCGATGATGCTTCCGGTTTTCAGCAAAACGTCAACATTTTCCCAAACGCAACCTACCCCGGTATTTATCCGACTCAAGACACGACCGTCATGCGCTCCGGAACCAGCAGTATCCGGATTGACATACCCGCGTTTCAGGGACCGAACATGGGCAAGTTCGACAGCGCATTCACCGGCATCGGAGGGAACAACAGCGATATCTATTTTCAAGTGGCCACGCGAATCTCTCCCGAAATGCTCTCTAACTTCAATAATTCTCTATATCAATGGCCTACTTGGAAGAACCACGGTTTTTTTAATGGCAATACCAGTTGCACCGGGCAGAGCGTGGTTAACGTGTTAAATACCGACGGGAAAATTCCCATCGCGGGCCAAAATTGCCTCAGCAACGGGTTCTACACGAATGGCGGTGTTCCCCCCTACCTCATGCAGCAAGGGGACTACAATTGCCAATATCGCGGAGAGACTCCGACGACCTGCTTTTACTGGCCGACCAACACCTGGGTTACGTTCTATTACCATGTACATTTGGCGACTATCGATGCAAATGGAAATTATCCCAACAGCCTGATTGAGGCTTGGGTTGCCGTAAACGGACAACCGTACAAAAAATGGATTGACCTGCCTGGATACACGATAACCGGCAATGGTCCCGGGGCACTTTGGAATCATCTGGAATTGTATCCGTACATGACCGGAAAGAGCGGCGCTATCGGCGGTTACCCAACCGCGTCTGTCTGGTGGGATGAATTGATCGTTTCCTCCCAGCCCATTGCCGCTCCGACGACTCCGCCAGCACTGCCGTAGTCCTGAATGCGGCAGCGGTCTGACCTAGGCTACTCTCCGCCAGACCCTGCCGTTCCCATTGGAGAGCCGCTGCTCCAAGCGGAAAAAGCCCAGCATAACTTCACGGTGAATCTGACGAAGATACTCGCCATCTATATACAACAAGGTGTCCCCCGCTATCGCGCTCGCTATGCAGTAGCCTTCGCGCGGCGCCCGGTGTCGTTACGCCTGGAGCGCGGCCGCCGCGGTCCGGCAAGCCCCCCAAACGGACGAATCCTCACTTCGCCAGCCGGGAACTTCGCGCGAATCTCCAACTTTCCACCCATCGCCTCGATGGCTTTGCGCAACGTGCTCACAAAGATGTCGGAAAGGCTTTCGATCTTGGACACGCAGGCTTGATTGATGCGCAAAGCCTTTGCCAAGCGCTCTTGGGTTATTCCCATTGCCTGACGAAGCTCGTTGAGAGCCATTTCCGCGATCATCTTCTGTGTTTTAGCATCTGAGTGTACACGGGCCCCCGGCGACATCTTCGCTTCCAGTTCTCGAAAATTCTTAGGCGGACGGAGGCTAGCGCCTAACGGCGCGCCTCCTCCGACCCGACTATGCTGAAATGGGTGTGAGAAATTCAGTAACTCGGCCAAATCTGGGTACAATAAGGGGACGATAAGAAGTGACATATGGTACTTTGTGGTATCAAAAGATGTCCGCCGACATCGTTTAATATCAATCAGTTACGTCAGCTATGGGCTCTGTCACAGTAGCAACCAGAATTCAGCGAAGTGCGGAATTGTGTTTCGGGCTTTTCGCGCGAGCTAGCGGTGCCACCCTCGAAGCTCGTTTTGCTCTTTAATGCCGCCTTTTGCCGCCGCGACCAATCGCTAAGTTATTGGAAGGAAACAAGGTGACTGGAGCGGGCGATGGGAATCGAACCCAACCTCGGTTCCCGCTATGTTGCTGAATCTAGGGGATATACCTGCGGCTACCGTCCAAAACCGTCCAGAATGGATTGGCCGGAGCCAAAAAACCGCTACAAATCATCTTCCGTAGGTCCTCCCAAGGACTCTAGAAACGTGGCGACAGCCCCACGTCCGAACTTGGGAAGCGTCTACTCTACCACTGAACTACGCCCGCTCGCTGTTTCCTGATTGTACTCAGGAATTGACCTTCGGTAAAGCGGCTTGGGCAATCCTGTGGGAACAATCCGCCGTCGCGACCTAGAACACGAAGCGAATGCCGCCTTGAAATGTCGAGAACTTTGTGGCTGCGCCGGGAGTGTTGACGGCGTGGAAGTTGTAGGAAGCTTGCAGGCCCCAATGCGGTCCAAACTCGCGCAAAACGCCAGCACCGAAATTACCGCCAAAGTAAGTTGAGCCTGGACTGAATTTGTAGCCGCCGATTCCTCCATTCACGAAGGGTCGAAACGGGCCGCCGCTCGTCAAGTAGAACTTCCCATTGGCCGAAAACTGATAGAGATCCAGCCTGTTCCCAACCTTCGCGGGAAAGTCGTGATAGCCGAGGATGCCTTCGACTGAGAATTGGCTCGTGGCGATGTATTCCAACCCGGCATTGAGACTGAATCCCGTGTTGAACGCATTGCTCAGTGTTCCGTGCGGAACGGCAGCGCCAGCGTCTACGAAGACCGCCCACTTGCCGGGCCCTGAGATGTGGTCAACCAGCGGGGTTGGCTTAGCTGGCAGGTTGTCAAAAGTCACGGAGTCATCGATGACCGCCAGGATGTCTTCAAATCCCACGGAGACCGGGGGCGGAAAAGCACCAGTGAACACAAGAGAAGCCGTGTAAGAGCCGTCCAAGTTGTCTTTGGCCTTGAATGGCGCGACGCCCGGCGAAGTAAACCAAAAATAGTTCGCCCAGCCCGGTCCCATACGCCCGCATTTGGGGTCGCTCTTGATGCATCCGGGCCCCTGCTTGAAGCGTGGGGTCATGTTGATCGATAGAACGTTACGGTTTTCCTGGCGCAGAATGCTCGTCTGGAAGACGGTGTTGCCCGCATCAGGAACGGCGCGCACGTAGGCGGTTCTTAGTTGCTGGCGCGAAAAGCGAACAGAATTCGGGTCTGTACTCTCCACCCAGAACAGGAAGTTGTAGTGCCCCGGCAGAGTTGCAGTATAGAGAGCGGTGTAGGTTCCATCGCCCTTGCCATCCTCGACGAGTTGCACGGAATCCGAAACGTCTGGCTTAAGCGACGAAGGACTATTCTGGAGTATGTTAGCCAGCTTGTTTTCGGCCGCAGACTGGGGGTCAGGACCTGATGAAGCAACGCCACTTGCCCTGCTGTCCGACAACATATCTCCGATACTCTGTCCAGGCTTGAGTAACCGTGCCTTAAGTATGTCCCCCGAGTGCGATCCCAGTCCGAGCACGGGAAGACCGAAGCGGGTCAGTCTGGCGCGTAGCCGAATTCTGTCGCCCGCTTTGTAGTCCTCCGGAACAATCGAAAGCTCAGATTCGATCCCAGCGTCATCTGTCATCACATGGAGATTGAATGGAACTGCGTTGGTAGTTGGGGCTCGCGAAACATCTGTCGATGGCGGCACGTCAACCTGAACTTTCCAATCCCCCAGGGGATCAAGTGGGCCGGGCAAAGGTAAGGGTTGAACGACGGAGATAAATCCGGATGCGCTCACTCTCACGATCGGTTGGGCGTTACCAGGAGGGGTTGCCGTCAGCCGCAATGACCCAAACTCGCTAGGCCACGTCACCGTGAATACAACATTGTGGCTCGTGGTAGAAATTGGAATCGTCGCGGAATAGGGCGTCGGCTCGGAAATCATCCTGACCGTGTCGTAGCTAAAGAATTTGAGGAAGTTCTGCAACAATTCGAGGAACATGGGGCTGAGCAGAGGGGCGTTGGTTTCCGTGTTCATGAAGAAGCCACCTGAATTGGTCGCAATGGGCTGAATCACTGAGCCGTCGGATACGCCGGGGCCCAGCCCGACAGTTACAGAATAAATGGTGGCTCGCGGTGGAGCGGGACTGGCTGAAAACTGGTGAAGAGGACACGGAGCGCTCAGCGTGCAATTTTGTACGCCAAGAGAATTTGTACAGAAAGTGCCACTTGGAGCGTCGCAGTATAACAAGGGCTCAGTATTGCCTGGCGTCACCGGAGCCACTTTCGGATCGGTGTTCTGCAACCCGTCAGTCATCAACAGAATGGCGTGCCTGTTCGTGTCGTTTTGGAGACCCTTATTTCCTAAGACGAGTCCTGCGCCAACCGAGGTGGACGTCCCGGGAACGAGTTCGCCACACGATCCCGTCCCCGTTATGCATTTTTGGAGAAAGCTAGAGATACTCATATTGGGATTATTACTGGTGTCAATAGAGTTCATGTCTTGGCCGAGAACGAGTCCGGTGTTGAGGGTTGGGTCGCCCCACCATTTTGCGGCGGAATCAAAAAGGACTACACCGATTTGGTCCGCAATCGTATTGCCTTCCTGCTGCCGAATGCCGTCCCAAACATCTACAAAAGTCTTAACCGCATTCTGCAGAGACGCAATCTTTGGCTGCGTGGAAGTTCCCGTCGTTGAGCTTGCCATGCTGCCGGACTTATCAAGAACCATAACCACATCTATCGGCAATCTCTGGCAACTTTGGGTCTGAGCGGGTTGCCCAACCACCGTAGCGACCGGACCACGCGACCCGCCCAAAGGCACAAGGTACGATGAATCGGGGACGCAGCCTAGTGCCGTCGTACCCGCATCAAAACAGTCAATACATACAGCAGCGATTTGAGGATCTGTTTTGCGTACCTGAATCGTAAACGTCCGGGTCGGCTGCTGAGCCGCGCAATTAATGAAGTCGGCTGCAAGATGGAAATCAATCTTGTACGTCGCCGGACCGCCGGTCGTAACAGCTGCCGCCGGCGGAGTGAGCGAAACCGTGTCATGTCGGCCGGAAGTGAGATCACTGTACAAGAAGGTCAGACTGGGTGGCGGGTTATTACCAGGGCTGACAGCATTGAACGGCGCAGAGGTAGGCGCTGCGGTTACGCTCTGGGTTCCGTTCATGAACGGATCGGGCTTAATCGTAAACTGAACCTGGGCTCCGCTGGCCACGGTGACGTAAACCTGAACTGTTCCAATCGGAGGAAACCCACCGGAGATGTTGGTCCCTTTCTGAGGGATAGATATTTGAAAGGACGTCGTCTGGGCAACAGCACAGGGAAGGAAGATGAGCGTAACCATTACCCACGGAAGCGCGATTAACAACCACCTGGCTCGCATCATAACTCTTCCCCTCTCTACCCTATTGCGTCAGGATGCCTAAAAGGTGTACGCGGCTGATACGAGAGGCACGGGCTCGCCCCGAAGTCCTGCGTTGTTCATCTTGATTAAGACGTTGGCAGTGATCACGAGATTAGAGAAGGGGCGTAATTTCGCACCAACCGAGAAATTGGAAACGTTGAAGGTCCCCGTGGTCTGAGAAAGATTGGGGTCCGCGGGGCCCATATTGGCCGGGCCAGAACCAACTGGACAGGTTGGATTAAGTGGGTCCGGCGGGGTATCCTGATTCGGCGCGCATGCGCCCAGTTCAGTAATATCCTTTCGTATAAGGCGGCGGGCTTCGAATACTTGTTGTCCTACGAAGTCGAACGCAGCCGTAATGCGTTTGGTTAGCCAAACGTCAGCTCCAGCCGCATATGTGAATTGGCTCGGTAACCTCTCCTTGGTTCCCGTCGAAATGTCCCCGGCTATCCGGGAGCTTCCGTTGACCTCGAACCCTGCGTTCACGTGCGGAGAAAATCTGGCCCTGCGCGACCAAACGACAAACGGTTTGACGCCGGCGGCGCCGGCCCCAAGGAAGTTGAGAGAATCACCTGTTGAAGTCCGAACATCCACGCCAATCGCAAATGCGGACCGCTCACCTTTCCACGCCGTGCCTTTCACACGGAGAGTTATGTCTCCGATTCCGCTGGCCGTGCGGGCGCTGGGGAATCGTTGGTTCGGGCAATTAGTTGAGCCACAATCGAAGACATGAACGCCGGTAGCAGAGACGTTCACAATGGTGGCATCCGAGACGATCCCGAGTCGCACATCTGTGATCGGTACGGCCAACGACACGTCGATTCGACTCGTGAGTCCGAAGGTAACGAAGGTGATGAATTGATGAATCTTCAGGTCAATGCTGTTATTCACCTTAACCACGTCTCTGATGTAAGCGCAGTGTCCAGTATTAAGGCTGTTGGGAGCGGCTGAGCAGGTTTGACCCGAAGGTGCAAGAAGGGTGTTGTCTGGCTGTGTAAAAACTTCCGGAAGCTTTTTTAAACTAAAGTTATCAAGGCTGTCGAACTTCAGGTACTGATAGTCAAATCCTACGAACGCCCGGTACTTGCCGATAGTCTCGGCCCTCTCCGCGAAGATCGGTCCAAGGCTGTCCGTGGAAGGGACAGGCAACTTGGTAACCGGATCCTGGGTAAAGATGATGCCAGATGAAGGAGACGCCAGCGGCAATAGGACCGATTGTCTTGCAATTGCCGAATTTAGCGGTGCTAGGCTGTTGCTTGCAAAGCTGTTCTGGAACGGACCAGCGGGTAGAACTAGACCGTTCGGTCCAAATACCTGGGGTATAAGGCAAATCAGCTTGTCGCTGGCTACGCTGGCGGGACAAAGACTCTGCGCCTTAAGACTCGGCCACGTCGAAACAATCGACAGAATTAGCACAGGACCTAGCAGCCGCGTGGACATGGTTTCGACCCCTTTCGCCCGAGGCGAACCGAAGCCGACTACCCGTCTTTCTTGCGGCAGCCCCGGTTCCCGAAGGCCCCGAAAAGATCAAATACTCGCAGATACACTATCGTGCTTATATCGTACATTTCGTTTCACATTAATACTAATTTTATTTCGTGGACTCGATGATCCAGGTCCGCCCTTGCTTTTTGAGCGCGAAGCCGATGGTGCCGCGGGCCGTTTCCGGGCTCTGGTGTTTTGGCGTGTATTGCCGGGTGTAGTCGCCGGTTGCCGTCGCGCTCGTACCGTCTACTGTGACAACGACTTGGCGATTCGTAATCTTCATGTTGATCGATTGCGCTGCCTCGAAGCTGGCAACAATGTTGTCCCGGGTTTTGGCGGGCACATTCGGCCAAATCGCCCAAAGGGCCTTGGCGTCCTTCCGGTTGTAGGCGTCTTCGTAACTGTCGAGCAACCGGTTGATCTCAACCTCCGCCTGCGCCCGCGTCGTCGGTTCTAGCACGTTGTTCGTGGGAATGCGCCAAGCCAGCAACTGACCCGCGATGTCTCCACTTTTTGCCTCAATGCCGTACGTTGTCGCGCTCGCCGTATGCATGCCGAGGAGAAGTCCCTCCGAATCGAATACCGGACCTCCCGAATACCCCTCGGCAAGCGAGACGTCACGCTCCGTCGTAAAAAGACGGATGTTCCCGTCGGGGGTTGTCGTTCCTTGAATGCTCACGTGAGTAATGCTCCAGTCGCCTGCCGAGGGATGCCCGATCACGTGACCCGCGACACCTCGAGCAGCATCTTTTCTTTGTACTTCTCTTAAGCCAGCAGGCAAATTTGCAACAGGGATCAGTACAACAGCCAAATCCAGCCCATCGTCATAACGTTCGAAAACGGAAGCTCGGAATACGGCAGCGCTGTTGCGAAATTGTAGATCCACCGAAGCAACTCGGCTTATGTTTTCGTCCTTGTCTATTTGAGTCACCGCATGACACGCGGTGATGAAATAAGCGCTCTGCTGGTCCTTTCCCACAAAGACTCCCGCAGCCGTCTCCTCCGTCCTCTGTGCCGTGCGATGGATGCGCAGCTTCACCACCAGGTCCATCTGCGATTCAAGATCATTTGTCTGCGAAAGGGCGATGCCCGGTGTAAGACTCCAGGCGAGGAGCGGGCCGACCAAAGGCAATTTCCACTGTCTCTTCATTTCTTTCCCAACAGATTCATTCTCTCCAGAATTCCGAGCAGCAGGCCGGCGAGCGCCGGAATCGCGCCGTAGATCCGCGTCATGCTGTTCATGTGTTCGTAAGATGACGGCATGAGCGTCGTCAGCGCCTTGGCCCCCGGTCCCGATCGCAAATCCCGAACTACACCGCGTAGGCTCAAGTGAACGCCGTCTGCCACCGTGAATTGCCTCAGATAGAAGTTCTTCTGCGGAACGACAACCAGCAAGTCCGCCACATTGAGAGTCACTTTCTGCATCACTTTCTCGAACGCCACTTCAGGCGCTGGTTTTAGCAGGACGCTTTTTTCTTCGGACGTACCTGGTTCGATTTCAGAGAAACGCAATTCACTGAGCACAGGTATCTGCGTGTCGCTGACATCGGCGTGTCCAGCGAGCGAGAAATCAAGACGCGTGTCCGGAGAAGTCGCTACGTAGATCGAATCGCCGCCCGTTGGGGAGAATGATCCTTCGACCTCTCCCGCCGGTCCGCCTTCAATTCTCAATCCTCTGCATTCAAAGCCGGACTGCGTATTTGATTCCGCTGCCCGGCTCGACAGGTTGTCCGTCATCAGGCCGTGGGATTTCAGGCTGAACGATCCGGCCGTGGAAGCATTCGCAACCTCGAACGTGATCACCGCCGATCCCAGGACTTCGAATCCGCTACTCCGCACTCGGTAGAACAAGCAGGTGGCTCGGGCATCTCCTTCCGCGCGCAGGGACGCAACATGCTTCTGTGAGCCTCCAATCGTAATGCTCTGCAGACCGTGGAATTGAATCTGCAACGAACTCACGCCGGAAACCGTCAACTGCTCTTCGTTGCTCGGACCAAGAATGCGGCTTGCGTTGGTCAGAAAAGTAATCTTGCGTGTGTTGACCGAAATGTCGGCCATGGTCGAGGGATGAATGCGAGTTGCGATCCAAATTCCCAGAGCGGTCCCTATCCATACGCACCCGACAAGCCACGCAACCCACGACCGAAACGTTTTTTCAGGTTCCGGGGCCATCGGGTTTCTAGGGATGATGAAAAACAACAATATCCATGGAAGTCGGTGTCAGGTTTCCCGGAATGTGGCCGAGGAGCTTGACGTGATATTCGCCGGCCGGCAGTGATGACATATCGAGTGGAAAAGATCCGGTGCTCCCCGCAGCGAATAGCTTGCAGTTATTCCTTTTGCATCTCAGCTGGGGCTTCCCCACATTCATCATTCTACCCGCTGCGTCGGTGACAGTTACATCCAAGGACTGTAGGTCCTGACCGGTGATGAAATGAAATGTGTAGGCTCGAACGGAAGGCTGCCCCTCTTTCTCATATACATCCACGGGCAGGTATACCGGCGGATCGTTGCCCACTCTGTATCCGGCGAGCACGCCAATGTTCGTTGCCTCAAGACTGAGCCGATCTATTACGTCCTGGGTTGGCCAAGGACCGAAAACGTTCCAGTTTCCGTCCTTCCAAGCACTCGAACTCTTCGCTTGCATCGAGTAATGAAAAGAGTCGAGCAACTCGGCCGCTTCCACAAACACTTTTCTATCGGGGCTTGAAGCGATTTGCGGAAGGAAAAAGCGCACATGCAGCGTGGCACTTTGCTTGAACGGTCGAAAGTCTCGGTGGAGTGCAATCAGCGTGAAATCTTGCAATGCGTGGGGGTGCACGTTCGTGCCTTCCAAGCGATTGTCAAACGCCTGCATGCCCTGAACCTGGGCAAAGGCAATTGGTTGCCAGCTCAGAAGCATTCCTGCGATGATCAATCGCGCGGGCATCGTTAGAGGCTGGAACATTTTGGCGCTGCTTTAGAAAGCCTAGACTTGCCGTAATTATAAGCCATTTCTTGAGGTCCGAAAGGCAAATTAAGGTGCTGCAAGTCACACCTGAAGTGGGCCCCGCCTGCCTCACGCCCGCCTAACCTTCCGCAGCGAACCGTCATAAGAAAATCCACAACGAAGTATCGTACAGTCTGCACAGCCTGTGAGGGTTAGAGATCAGCTTAGATACCATTGGATAGTGCACGAAACATTCTTTGCGTTTCAGACTGCTCTAGGAAGGTAGCAGACCACGTTCTACCGAATGACCGGCTACGCGGAAGTAATCTGTCCCAGCCGCACCTTATCGTCTAGAGTCGAGTGACACTATGGAGCTGTTGGTTGGTCTTCCGGCCCATCCTCGCCGCTTTGCCGCGATATCCCGGTGGCGGAAGCAAGACGGAATCTACCGTCCAAATGGCGGCGGTACCGTCCAAATGCCGTCCAAAATGAACTGATTAGGGGTCGAATTCAGGTAACTTAGCCGTGTAAGGTCAACTGAGTCATCAGGGTTTATGGAGCGGGCGATGGGATTCGAACCCAGACCCGATTCCTGCTATGTTTCTGAAACTATGAGGTATACGTACAGTTGCCGTCCAAAACCGTCCATAATCGATTGATCGAATCGAAAAAACCGCGACAGACCGCCCGCTCAGCCTGTCATGAAATGCGACACAGGACTCAGCAGCGTCCCCATGTCCGAAGTTTGGGCACGCTTAGTTCGAGTGTGAAAGTGGCCTGCAATTCCCCACCTTAAAGGGGAAATTCAGCGTAACCACCAGTGAGCCGAAATCTTCTCTCACTCGCCGATTTCTTGTCTGGTAATCCGCGCAGGGCAGGCCTAGAATTCTGTTCCCTCTCCCAAGTCAGCCTGCCCGCAAGGAGGACCACATGATTCGCAATCTCCAAGAAGGACCAAACACAATCGAAGTTCAGGAAACGACATTTTCCATCGATGTCTTGGGTCGCTACATTTGCAGCACCTACGATGAAGCAGTCAACAACGGCGGGTTTCCCTTCGATGCCATTGTAATTGGCGGTGGCATGTATGGTGCCTACATCGCCGAAAAAATCTATCGTCAGGCTCAAGGAAACCTCAGAGTGCTCATTGTGGAAGCAGGTAATTTCCTGGTCTCCGAGCACATCCAGAATCTCAGCCGGATAGGGCTGAACGCGGCTGCGCCGATCACGTTGGACCCCGGGATTCCTCGTGAGCGTGTGTGGGGTCTTCCGTGGCGCAGTAACGTCGGGTTTCCAGGACTCGCCTACTGCGTAGGAGGACGTTCGCTCTATTGGGGTGGCTGGTCTCCTCGCCTAACGGACGCCGATTTGAATAATTGGCCTGCAGAACTCCAAACTTATTTGAAGGCGAATTACAGTGATACAGAGAAGGAAACGGGTGTGGACCCGGTGACGGATTTTATCAGTGGAGATCTATTTGATGCCCTGAAAAGCGGGATGGACAAAGCCTCCAAAAAAGTGGCAACCGTCGACGGAGTCGAAGTGGCCCCGCTCGCCGTCCAAGGATCGGCTCCCGCCCCGGGAATATTCCCATTCGACAAGTACAGCAGCACACCGATTCTCACGGACGCGATCCGCGAAGCAGCGTCGAACCCGGATAATACGCGGCGCCTCTTCCTCGTGCCGCGCGCGCATGTGGTTCGACTCCACAACAGCAACGGAGTCATCAACGCCATCGAGCTCTATTACAACGGCCAACAGAGCTTCCTTGGCGTCACGCCTGATTGCGCTGTGATATTGGCGGCCGGCACAATTGAGTCCACGCGTCTTGCGCTGGAGTCTTTTCCAACGCCGCTGATGGGGCGCAACTTGATGGCGCATCTCCGAAGCAACACCACGGTTCGCATCCCACGCGCCGTACTCGGTACTCTGCCCAAACAACTCGCAGCCGCCGCAATGCTTGTGCGCGGCTCAACCCCGCAGGGCCGCTACCATCTCCAAGTAACCGCCGCGGCCGTAAATTCTCCGGATGCCGAATCAACCATGTGGCGCATGATTCCGGATCTCGATCTTCTCAATCAGCTGCTCGCTTCCGAGGACTTCGAAAAGGTGACGATCACGTTCCGTGGTATTGGCGAGATGGTTGGAGACAAGAACGCAGTCAACACGAACCCAAGTACAAGCTGGATGGATTTGAGCCCATTCGAAAGCGATGAGTTTGGAATGCGCCGCGCCTACGTGAATCTCGTGGCGACACCACAAGCCCTCGCTTTCTGGGACACCATGGACCAAGCCGCTATTCAACTCGCTCAGACTGTCGCTGGTAGTGCCAGCAATATCGAGTACTTCTACGACGCTTCCTGGCACGCAGTACCTCCGCCTCCAGGAAAGGTTCACGACGGATTGGGAACGACGCACCACGAGGCCGGTACCCTCTGGATCGGCGCCGATCCATCTTCATCCGTCCTCAATCTGGACGGACAATTCCACGACATCAAAAACGCCTACGCGGCAGGCCCGGCGGTCTTTCCAGCCCTGGGTTCAGCAAACCCATCTTTGACAGCCTTTACGCTTGCGCGACGCACCGCCCGAGCAATCACGCAAAGGGCGAATCCCGCTCCCGCACCCGGCTTGGTT
>Ga0137390_10003468_pt1 | contig 12873 bp, 9 predicted proteins | sample 15con2h24AmetaG_FD_104937 | JGI IMG/M metagenome (GOLD analysis project Ga0137390, IMG submission 104937) | Vadose zone soil microbial communities from Angelo Coast Range Reserve, California, USA - 15con2h2.4A metaG | ecosystem: Environmental > Terrestrial > Soil > Vadose zone > Saprolite... | reverse complement strand
TTTCGGATTGTGGTTGATCGATTTTCGTATCGATGTCTCCAAACTGAAAAACATGGGCTTGCATCGCTTTCAGAAAGATTTGCTGGGCGAAATCGAGGATGCGGTCCGGATCGGCCGTCGAGGTGATAACGAAACTGACCGGGAAACTGTCGCTGCCCGGAAGGGCAGAAGGCATGACCGGAAACATCTGGATCCCTGGAATGGCCCCGAGTTTCTGCTGCACACTTGGCAAATACGCGGTCGTCGGTGTTTTGCGCACGCCCCACGGCTTCAACACCATGCCGCCGAAGCCGCTGTCCGGATTTGTGATTTGGAAGGTGAAACGCGCGTCCGGGATGTCCTGGAAAATCTTTCCAGCCGCGTCAGCGTAGCGACTCGTGTCGTCAATTGTTGCGTTCGCCGGCGCGGTGACGATGCCGAAGATTACGCCTTGATCTTCCTTCGGCGCCAGTTCGTTAGGCGACATGTACCAAAAGAGGCCTCCTAAGATCGACAATCCAGCCCATACGGCATACACCGCCGGGCGGGCGGCCAGCGTGCGATCGAGGCGGCTTCCATACCAATCGCGGAACCGGTCGAAAGTTCGATTGACCACGCCGCTGAATCCCTTATCGACATGCTCGGCGCGCAGAAGATTTGCTGACATCATGGGCGAAAGTGTCAGGGCCACCACACCCGAGATGAAAACAGCGCCGGCCAGCGTGAGTGCAAACTCACGGAACAACGCGCCGGTCAATCCGCCCTGGAGTGCGATGGGCGTGTAAACGGCCGCGAGCGTAATCGTCATCGCAATGATTGGCCCGATCAATTCGCGCGCGCCGACAAGGGCCGCGTTCATGCGCGACATGCCGTCGCGGATATGGCGTTCGACATTTTCGACGACGACAATCGCATCGTCTACGACTAACCCGACCGAAAGCACGATTGCGAGCAGCGTGAGCAGGTTGAGCGTGAACCCGAACGCCTGCATGAGAAACAGCGCGCCGATAAGCGAAATCGGAATCGCCACAACGGGCACGATCACGGACCGGAAAGATCCGAGGAAAAGGAAAATTACCAACATGACGATGAGCAGCGTGTCGATCAAAGTTTTTATAACCTCGTGGATCGCGTCGTTGATGTAGGCGGTTGCGTCGTACGCAATCTCGCCAGTCATGCCGGTGGGAAGTTCCTTTTTGATTTGCTCCATCTCGGCACGGACGCGCTTGATCACATCGATGGAGTTCGCGTTCGGCAAAACCCAGATGCCCATGAACACCGCCTTTTGGCCGGAGAAGCGCACTTCGGTGTTGTAATCTTCCGCGCCGAGCACGACGTCGGCGATGTCGCTCAGTCGAATTAGATTTCCTTTGTCCTGGCGGACGACGAGTTTTTTGAATTCGTCCGCCGTGTGCAAATCCGTATTCGCGGTCAGATTGACCTGCAAGAGCGAACCTTTTGTGTTGCCTGCGGCCGAGAGATAGTTGTTTCGCGCCAGCGCACTGCGGACTTGGGCCGGCGAGATGTTTAGCGCCGCCATTCGATCCGGCTTCATCCAGATGCGCATGGCGAAGGTGCGGCCGCCAAGAATGTCCGCTTTCTGGACGCCCCCAACCGCCGTGAGCCGCGGTTGTACCAGACGAACGAGATAATCGGTCACTTCGTTCGGCTGCAAAATGTCCGAAGTAAAACTCAAATACGCGGAGGCAAACTGCGAATCCGCCGCTTCAATGTTAATCACCGGAATCTCGGCTTCGGGCGGCAAATCCCGGCGGATGGCATCAACCTTCGAGCTGATATCGGAGAGCGCTTTGTTTGCGTCGTAATTCAGTTTCAGGCGGGCGGTGATTAACGAGCTGCCCTGCTTGCTTTCCGATTGGATGTAATCAATGCCATCGGCGGCCGCGATCGCTCGCTCTAGCGGTGTCGTAATAAAACCACGAATGAGTTCAGCATCGGCGCCGACATACACTGTGTCGATTGTGATGGCGGCGATGTCGCTGCGCGGATATTGGCGCACGTTGATCGTCTTCATCGCCTGCAAACCGGCGATGAGAATGACGAAGCTGACCACCATGGCCAGCACCGGGCGTTTGATGAAAAGATCAGTGAAGGATTTCATGTCGATCTAGATGTCGATCTTCTATCACGAATCCACCGGGGTTGGATTGAGCTGCGGTCTGGGTGCGAGATCGTTGTTTATCGTCACGACCATGCCGTTGCGCAATTTGAAAACGCCGGTCCCCACTACCGTTTCGCCAGCCTTCAATCCCGTGGTGATGGAAACAAAATCGCCGCGCGATTCGCCCACGCGCACGAATTGCTGACGGATGGTTTGCGATTCCTTGCCCGTCTTAGGGTCCTTCTTCTTCTCGATCACAAAAACCGAATCCCCGAAAGGCGCGTAAGACACTGCGCTTCCCGGAATGACGAGCGTTTTATGTTTCTCGGGCAGCACGACCTCGATCTTCGCGAACATTCCTGGCCGGAGCGCATGGTCCGGATTTTCCAGCGTAGCTTGCAGGGTCACGTTTCGCGTCGCCACATCGACCATCGAATTCACCGCGGTTAGCTTTCCGTTGAACACGCGACCTGGCACTGCGTCCGTCGTCACGCGTACTGCAAGACCTTGCGACAATCCCGCAAAATTTTGCTGCGGCAGCGCGAAATCGGCGAAGACCGGGTCGAGCGACGTTAGCGGAACGACTTGCTGACCGGCATTGATCATCTGGCCGACGTTTACCTGGCGAATGCCAAGCTGGCCATCGAATGGTGCACGCACAGTTTTCTTCGCGATCATCGAGCGCATTTGGTCCACCGTTCCCTGCTTCTGCTTAAATTTCGATTCCGCCGCGTCCAGCTCCGCTTTCGAAACAACCTTGCGTGCGGCGAGGCCGCGGGAGCGTTCCAAGTCGGCCCGTGCCAGTTCCGAGTCAGCTCCTGCGGAGTGCAACTGCGCTTCTTCCGCCGAGGCGTCCAGTTGCACCAGCAAATCGCCTTTTTTCGCAGTGCTTCCATTTTCAAACGCGACCTGGTTGACAACGCCTCCCAGCTCAGCGGAAACAACCGCGCCTTGAACCGCTGAAATCGAGCCCACGGCCGAAAGCGTCGGCGCCCAATCTTCCTCTTTCACGACCGCACTCGTGACCGTTGCCACGGGCGTCGGTTCCGGGGTCCTGGCCATCTTCACGATCTGCACCGCCTTGATTCCAACAAGAACGATGACAAGGGCGATGAGGCCCCCGATCGCTACGCCCAGCTTTCCAGAAGTCGATCTCATCTTTAGTTTGGCCGAAACAGGTTTCGCTACATCATGCATAGATTGGTTCGGTTTCGGGTTTGAACAACAATCGCCAGAGCCCTCGCGTCACTTCAAGCTGCCGCGTGCGTCGTTCCGCAGCCGTCATTTCCTGGGGCCGCAACACATCCCGCATCAACATTCCGCGGGCCACCGCAAAAATTAATTCGACCAGTTCGTTAGGCGCAAGGCCATGCGGTGCGGTCGCTGCTTCCGGCGATCGCGCGATTAGATCGACCAGCCCATCCATTGCCGTTTGTAAAACATCCCGCACCAAATCGGCCACAGGCGGATTCCGCGATGCTTCCGCGTAAAGATCGACAACGAAGGCCGACGTGACACGCGGCTCTTTTTCGCAACAATGCGCAGTAAACAAAATCTCCAGCGACTCGAGCAGAGTGGGGGCGTGTCGTGCGCGCTCCAGCACTTCGTGGATCTCTTGTTTGTGCCGGTCCGCCATTGCGGAAATCACTGCCTCTTTGTTTTCGAAATAGCGATAAATGAGTCCGACGCTGATCCCAGCCTCGGCGCTGATATCGTGCATGCTGGCCTGGTGAAAACCCCGCTTGGCGAAGCAAACCATGGCGGCTTGCATGATCTGCTCGCGACGATCCTGGCTGGCGTCTACTTGGAGATTAGACATAAGGCCAGAACAATGAATGAACGTTCATTCATTGTCAAGCCGCCACCACTACGACTCAACCTCGTGCGCAACACAGTGCACGTCCGCCGACTTAACCCGATCCAGCGGTAGCGAAGTGGGTTGCTGCGCGAATTGCCAGATGGAAACCACCGCGCTAAGACCAAACAGGCCAAACAGCGCCGTTTCCATGATGTTTCGGCTCTTCTCTTTTGATCGAACGAGAAGTGCGTAAGTCGATTGTTTGTTCATATGTGTGCTCTCTTTTTGGTTTGTTGCAGTCTTTATCCCTCTTTAGTGTTAAGACGCCACCGAGTTCTCTTTTTGTCTAAAGGTTGATAGTCGTTCACCATTTGGGCTTTGAACCTTGGATGCGACGGCCGCATGGGTTGGATTCAAATTAAAAACCTTTATTTCGCAGGTTTCCGCCTCAGGCGCTGCGGTCTTATCGCAAAGAAGGATCACCCCCAAACGCGTTCGGGGGCGGCGCCAAAACAAACGCGGTGCCTCGCCGAGTGGCTTACCATCGAGCCCGGAGGTGTCGATCCACCTTGCTTGCTCATTCGGCGTAATGCCGCAGCCGGGTTGAACGTTGAGCGTTGAGCGTTGAACGTTTCAAAATTCGTGCTTTCACCTTCATCTAATTTAAGCCTCCTGCGCGACTTTCCGCCTAGCAAGCGCTACCTCGTCGGCGTCTCCGGCGGCCGCGATTCCGTTACGCTCCTGTGTTCGCTCGTCGATCTTGGTTACAGGAACCTGACCGTCTCCCACTTGAATCATCAACTGCGCGGCCGATCGAGCGACGCCGACGCGCATTTTGTCGAAAAACTCGCGGCGAGCTACGATGTCGATCTTGAAATCGGCTCGACGAATATTCGTGTGCTCGCCGCAAAAAAAAAGATGTCGATCGAGACGGCTGGGCGCGAGGCCCGTTACAAATTTTTTGCGCGCGTGGCAAAGCGCCGACACTGCCGCGGCATCTTTCTCGCTCATCACGCTGACGATCTCGTCGAGACTTTTTTGATTAATCTTTTTCGCGGCGCAGGAACCGCTGGACTTGCATCCATTCGTGAAGTTTCAACGCGCCGCATCGACGATGTCGATCTTACGATTCTGCGACCGCTACTCAGAGTTTGGCGGAGCGAGATCAACGATTACGTTCGCAAGCATCGCCTGAAGTTTCGCGAAGATGCGTCAAACAAAAATCTTGCGCCGCTGCGCAATCGCATTCGCTGCCGCGTAGTTCCATATTTGCAAAAAACTCTTGGCCGAAATTTTCGGCAAAGCATTTGGCGTGCGGCCATGATCGCCGCCGAACAAGAAAATTGGATCGATAATCAGTTGCCCGATTCAAACGATGTCGATCTTTCCGTCAAGAAATTGCGCGATCTGCCAATCGCTCTTCAACGTCGACAAATTCTGAATTGGTTGCGTAAACAAAACGTTTCCGGCGTCAGCTTCGATGTCATCGAGCGCGTTCGCTTGCTTCTCGATCAGCAGTCGCGCGTCGCCAAAATCAATTTACCTCAAGATCGGCATGTCCGCCGCCGGGCGGGCAAAATTTTCATCGAGTAACTGTAGCCACGGCGCTGTGTCGCCGTGTTGCGCGAGAGCAGACCGCAAACTGGGCCTCGACAGAGCGAGGCGGCTACAACGAATCGGTGTTTATCTGTGTAATCTGTGGCTAGATTGATTTTGCAATGAATCCCGAGGTCCGCGTCCGCTTCGCTCCGTCGCCGACCGGTTATCTCCACATTGGGGGCGCACGCACGGCCCTTTTCAATTGGCTGTGCGCGCGGCATCAGGGCGGAAAATTCGTTTTGCGAATAGAAGATACCGATCGAACGCGCAACATCGATGAAGCCATGGCGGCAATCTACGAAGGGCTGCAATGGCTCGGGCTGAATTGGGACGAGGGTCCGCACGTCGGCGGAGATTTTGGACCGTATTTGCAAAGCGAACGCACCGAACTTTACGAGCGCTACCTGAAAAAGCTGCAGGATGCCGGTCACATCTTCGAAGACGAGGGCGCATTGCGATTTCGTTCGCCGCGCGAGCATGTCGTGGTTGATGATATCGTCTGCGGCAAAATCGATTTCGACCTGACGAATCCCGGAACGCACCCTGACTTGACTGTACGTCGCCCTGATGGGTCGTGGATTTTTCATTTCGTCAATGTGATCGACGACATCGAGATGAAAATCTCGCACGTCATCCGCGGTGAAGATCATCTGTCGAACACGCCCAAGCACATCGAGATTTTTCGCGCGCTCGGCGCGACGCCTCCGCATTACGCGCATATCCCGCTCATCCTAAACCGCGACGGCACGAAGATGAGCAAACGCGATGAAGGCGCACGCGTCGATTATTACATCAGGCGCGGCTATCTCCCAGCGGCCGTTCGCAATTATCTCTGTCTGCTCGGCTGGTCGCCGAAGGACAATCGGGAGAAGATCGGCATCGACGAGATCGTCCGGCTTTTCGATCTCAAAGATGTCGGCCGCAGCTCCGCCGCGTTCGACCCCGACAAATTGCATTGGTTAAACGGCGAATATGCGCGCGAGCTGAGCGATTCAGAATTCTACAAGCTCGCGACAAAAGAACTGCGTTCCTACGGAATCAAGATCGACAACTTCCCTGACGAATACGTCCGTGCCGCGCTACAAACGTGCAAAGGCAAGATCAACACGTTCGACGAACTGCCCGGCTATTGCGGCTTCTATTTCACCGACCATTTCGGGTACAACCCCGAAGGCGTCACCAAACATTTTAGCGCCGAAAACAAGCCGCGGCTCAAAGCCATTCGCGACGCGCTGGGCGCGCTGGAGAGCTTTGATGCGACCGAAATCGAAGCGACATTTAAAGCTACGGCCGCAAAACTTGGCGTCAAAATCGGCGCGCTGGTGCATCCGATCCGCCTCGCCGTCACCGGCAGCAATTTCGGCCCGAGCCTCTATCATCTCCTCGAAGTTCTCGGCAAAGGAAAGGTGCTGGCGCGAATTGATCGCGCGCTGTCCACATTCTAAAAGTGTTGTCATCCCAACCAAAGCGAGGGAGCTCCCCAATGCCGTCGTATTACACAAGCAGGAATGTGGATCCATCACCGTATGTAAGGTCCTTCGTCGTCTTCGCGACTCAGGATGACAACGCGAGTGGATCTGATGATCTGGGCTCGATGCCAATATAATTGCGGCTTCGCTGTCTGATTTAAAATCGCGCCCGGAGGTCGCGGTCAACCTACTTCTTTACTTCTTTCGCCCACGTATCTTTCAGCGTGATCGTGCGGTTCCACACTTGTTTCTCAGGCGTGGAATCGGGATCGAGCGCGAAATATCCAAGCCGCTCAAATTGATACCGTTCTTCAGGACGCGCCTTCGTGAGCTCGGGCTCGCATTTCGCCGTCACCACTTCGAGCGAATGCGGATTTATGAACGATTTGAAATCGCCAGCAGCGTCGGGTTCGGGAACAGTGAACAGCCGATCATACAATCTGACTTCCGCATCAGCCGCGTGCGCGGCGCTGACCCAGTGTATCGTCCCTTTGACTTTGCGATTGGACGTTGCCCCCCCTGATTTGCTCTCAAGATCCACAGTACAACGCAGCTCAACCACGTTGCCGCCGTCATCTTTGACGACCTCATCGCACTTGATGATGTAAGCGTATTTCAGCCGCACTTCGCCGCCGGGCCGCAGCCGAAAATATTTCGGGGGCGGAGTTTCCATGAAATCATCGCGATCGATGAGAAGCTCGCGACTGAATGGCACTTTGCGCGTCCCGGCAATCGCATCTTCGGGATTATTGATCGCATCGAGCTCATCGACCTTTCCTTCGGGATAATTCGTTAGCACAACTTTGATTGGTCGCAGCACGGCAAGCCGTCGCGTGGCAGTGCGATTGAATTCGCTACGCATCGTGTGTTCGAGCACGGCCATGTCGGTCATGCTCGGGTATTTGGTGATGCCGATGTTGTAGGCGAACGCGCGCAATGCGTTCGCGGTCACGCCACGCCGGCGCAATCCGGAAATGGTGAGCATGCGCGGGTCGTCCCAGCCGTTTACCAGTTTTTCGTTCACGACCTGGATGAGCTTTCGTTTGCTCATGACGGCGTAAGTGAGATTGAGGCGCGCAAATTCGTATTGATGCGGCCGCGGCTCCGGCAGTTCGAGCGCATCGAGGATCCAGTCGTAAAGCGGCCGATGCACTTCGAACTCGAGCGTGCAGACCGAGTGCGTGATCCCTTCAATGTAATCACTGAGCGTGTGCGCCCAATCGTACATCGGGTAGATGCACCATTTGTCCCCAGTCTGATGATGCGACGCGTGCCGGATGCGATAGAGCACCGGATCGCGCAGCCAGACGTTAGCTGCTTTCATGTCGATCTTGGCTCGCAACGTGCGGCTGTTATCCGGGAATTCGCCCGCTTTCATCCGCGCCAAAAGATCGAGATTTTCCTTAATCGCACGATTCCGGAACAAACTCTCCTTGCCGATGCGGCGATATTCATCCGTTTCCTCAGGCGACATATCATCTACATAGGCCTTTCCCTTCCACACAAGATCGACAGCGTAGTCGAAGAGTTTGTCGAAATAATCCGACGCATACAGCGGTGCGCCGCCGACGTTCTTATCCGCCCATCCGTCGATCAGCCAACGCACATCCGCCATGATGGAATCGACATACTCAGTTTCTTCTTTTGTCGGATTGGTGTCGTCCATGCGCACATTGCAGATCCCGCCGAACTCGTGCGCGATCCCGAAATTGAGGCAAATCGACTTCGCGTGACCGATGTGGAGATAACCGTTGGGCTCCGGCGGAAACCGCGTGTGGATCTGTTTGTATTTTCCCGTGCGCACATCCTCCGCGACCACGTCGCGAATGAAATCCGAAGGGACTGGAGTTTCTGTCGGAGCTGTCATGGTAATCAATGACAGATTAATAGCAGACAAGGCGCTTCTGGAAAACAGGCGCCTCGCCTGTTACGGCAAGTTGACCTCCTGACCCGCCAAAGGACGGACTGGGCTGCGGCGAGCCTGTCGGGCAGCTTGCGGAACAGCCGAGACGGCCATTTGCCCTGACAACCTAGCCGGATGGCTTCCGGCCCACCTCATCGCGCAGCAATAGCAGACTTGTGTGCGCAGCCGTAGTATCGTCGACACCTCAGCATGAAAAAGAAGGTGGCTGCCGAGCTCTACACACTCACTGATCTTGACCATTGGCGTGAGGTGACGCGCGATGTCAATCCGCCGATCCGGCTCGGAGTTTTCGGCGATCCAGCCGAGCACTCGCTTTCGCCGCAGATGCAAAATGCGGCGCTTAAACATTGCAAGATCGACATGCAGTATGCGCGTTTTCAGATTTCTCCTAACGGATTGCACGACGCGCTAAGTCTGGTTCGCGAACTAAATTTTATCGGCGTGAATCTGACCATCCCGCACAAAATCGCTGCCGCTGGTCTGGTCGATGAGCTGGATGAAAGCGCCAAGCGGGTGGGCGCGGCAAACACAATCAAGATCGACGCTGAAGCTTGTAGCGACCGGCCTGCGGTCGGTCACATGGAAATGCGGGGGAAGTGCGAGGAGCGGGCGGCGCACCGACCTTCGCGGCGCTCCGGTGTGGCGCACAGCGCCGTGGTGACAGCGGAGAGCAAGAAAAGAATACGCGGCTTCAACACCGACGGCCGCGGGTTTTCGCGAGCTATTCGCGAAGAGTTTTCTGTCGATCTTCGTGATATGCGTGTCCTCGTGCTCGGCGCGGGCGGAGCAGGGCGCGCCATCGCGATGCAATGCGCAAAGGAAAATTGCGAGCGACTGGTGATTGCCAATCGCACTTTCGGCAAAGCGAAACAGCTTGCGAATGAACTCGGTGATTTTTTCGCTGGCCCAAAGGTTTTTGGACCGGTGCCACGGCTGCAGGCGATCAGGTGGGAGGAAAACGCGTTTCGATTCCAGATCGCCAATATCGATCTCATTGTGAACGCAACGTCGCTCGGGCTAAGTCGGGCGGATGCATCGCCGATTCCGGCCCGATTGCTCGCGCCACACCTGATGATTTACGACACAATTTATTCGCGCGAACGCACACCATTTGTGTCAGCCGCGATCGAGGCAGGCGCCCGCGGCGCGAACGGATTGTCGATGTTGTTGCATCAAGGCGCGCTCGCGTTTGAAATCTGGTTTGAGCGCGAAGCGCCGCTCGAGCCGATGCGAAAAGCGCTGTAGGTGGATCGTGACCTCCGGGCACGATGCCAAGGAAAATCGCGCAGCGATCAAACTTGAGCCGCTTCGCGGTTTCGGGTTTGGCATCGCCCTTGGAGAGGCCTATCCGCCTTCACAAATTTTCCTGCGCCATTTCCTGGCCGCGTTTGGTCGCCGCTTCAATTGCAGCAATCAAACTCTCGCTAGTTCCAAGCTTTTTCATCATGTCGAGACCAGCCGCAGTCGTACCGCCAGGGGTGACGACCATTTTAATCAATTCTCCCGGCGATTTTCTGCTTTCGAGTGCAAGCTGCGCTGCGCCCAGAACAGTTTGGGTTGCGAGAGTCAATGCGACATTGGGAGCGAGCCCCACTTTTTTTCCGCCTTCGGCAAGCGCTTCGATCACGGTGTAAATGAAAGCAGGACCACTTCCCGCGAGTGCCGTCACAGCGTCGATCTGATCTTCTTCGACTTCAACGATGATTCCGATGGCGCTGAAAATCTTCTTTGTACGAGCGACATCTTCATTTGTGGTGCGTGTCCCCCGGGCGATTGCAGTGGCCGCACGGCAAACCGCTGAAGGTGTGTTAGTCAGGGCGCGCATGAAACGCGCCTTGGAAACCGCTTCCATGTTCTTCAAGCGCACTCCTGCTGCGAGCGAAATGACAAGCTTGTTTGCAAGTCCGCCAGCCGGACGGACTCGTCCAGCGATGAGATCGACATGCAGACCGCGTAAAACGGGCAACACGAGCCCTGGTTTTACTCCAATAAAAATAACTTTCGCGTTCTTCGCGACTTCCGTGTTTTCCGTGGTTACATTAACATCGAGATCTTGCTTTAGAGCGGAGCGTATCTGCTCGTTAGGCTCACTGGCAATGATGTCGCCCGGCGCGCAAAACTTTGCGCGCATAAGGCCGCGAATAACCGAGCCGGCCAGTTTCCCCGCGCCGATAAAACCAAATGCGTATCTGTTCAAGCTCACCGTTTTAATGCGTGTCATTCTGAGCGGAGCGAAGAACCTCCCATTTATTGGCGGACCACACTAGCGAATCTGCGTGATCTTTGCGCGCAATTGTGACGTTCCTCGGCTGGAGGCGGACTGGCATTGTCTGCGCGGCTCGGGATGACACGCGGGAAGTTGATATCTTGAAAGGTTTGAGAATCCATGGGGTTATCCGATATTAAGCAATGGTTAGCGCCGGTGTAAATTTTGGTGTCCGTCCGAGCCGGAATGGCATTGATCTGGCGGATGAGCTTCAAGAGCTCAAACGGGAGCGCAATGCCGTGATCCTGGCGCATAACTATCAGGTCCCGGAGCTTCAAGATGTGGCAGATTATGTGGGAGACTCGTTAGGCTTGAGTTACCAGGCGGCGAGAACGGAGGCGGATGTGATTTTGTTTTGCGGCGTCCATTTCATGGCCGAGACGGCCAAGATAATCAATCCGACAAAGCGGGTGATTCTGCCCGATCTTGAGGCGGGCTGTTCGTTGTCGGAATCGTGTCCGCCGGAAAAATTGCGAGCGTTTCTAGAAAAGAACGCCGAGAAAAACTATTACGTCATCGCTTACATCAATTGCAGCGCGGGCGTGAAAGCGCAGGCGGACGTGATTTGTACGAGCGGCAATGCCGACAAGATCGTCCGCGCCGCGCCGCAAGATCGACATATTCTCTTCGTGCCGGATCAAAATCTGGGCGCGTGGGTAATGGAGCGGACGGGACGCAAAATGGATTTATGGCAGGGCACTTGTTACGTGCACGTCGAGTTCACGGCGCGGAGCATAAACAAGATTCGACAAGAGTGTCCGGGAGCGCCGGTGGTTGCGCACCCGGAATGCACCTATGCCGTGCGCATGCTCGCGGATGAAGTCTGTTCGACTGAAAAGATGATCGCGTTCTGCAAGAATTCCTCGGCGCGTGAGATCATCGTCGTGACCGAAGCGGGAATCCTGCACCGGCTGCGCAAAGAAATTCCCGGGAAAACATTCATTCCAGGCCCGACTGAGAATTGCTTCTGCGGCGAATGCCGATTCATGAAAATGAACACTCTGGAAAAAGCGTACGACGCGCTTTTGCGCATGGAGCCGGAAATCATTTTGCCGGAACCAGTTCGTAAACGTGCCGAGGCGCCGATTTTGCGCATGCTCGAGCTAAGCCGCTGACGCAGCGATAATAAATGACAGATAAGGAGTGACGAGGTAGAACCGGCGCGACCTCATCAGTGATCGCCGATTTTTGCTTGTCACTCATCATTCATCATTATCACTTTGTGCCCGATGCAGCGACCGTCTCTCTGGCCATTGCTGGTGCTACTGCTGCTTGGTCTGCTGTTTTTGCGCGAGCCGCGCTTCCAGCGTTTCGAGGAAGTTTACTTGCGCTGGCTGGAGAGGAACTCGCTGCCGTCGGGCGGACCGGTTCCGCTGACCGTTGTTGAAATCGGCGGTGCGCTGGCGCCGCAAAAAAGCAAAAAGCCGCTCACCAGCGGCCGCAGTAAGAACCCTCTTCCGTTGGACCTGGCGCTTTTTCTGCAAGGTATCTTGGATTTCAAACCGACTATTGTTGCAATCGAACCCATTTTGGATTGGGGCGAGCGCGAGAAAGAGCAGGAGCAAATTTTCATCGACCAGGCTATGCACGTGCCGAAGCTGTTGCTCGGGGCAAAATTGACGGCCACGCCTGATCCTGACGCACCGGTTCCGGAAATTGCCGGGTTCACCCGGGTGATCGGAAAGCGCGGCAATATTCCAGAATTTTCCGGAATCG
>Ga0137390_10003463_pt1 | contig 12881 bp, 7 predicted proteins | sample 15con2h24AmetaG_FD_104937 | JGI IMG/M metagenome (GOLD analysis project Ga0137390, IMG submission 104937) | Vadose zone soil microbial communities from Angelo Coast Range Reserve, California, USA - 15con2h2.4A metaG | ecosystem: Environmental > Terrestrial > Soil > Vadose zone > Saprolite... | reverse complement strand
TATTCGGACCCGCGCGAATCCGAGAAGAAGGTGCTGCGCGACGTGTTCGAGGCGGGCGACGCCTGGTTCCGCACCGGCGACCTGATGCGCAAGGACGCAGCCGGCTATTTCTATTTCGTCGACCGCATCGGCGACACCTTCCGCTGGAAAGGCGAGAACGTCTCGACCGCGGAAGTGTCCGAGGCGCTGACCGCGTTCCCCGGCGTCACCGCGGCCGACGCCTACGGGGTGACGATACCGGGAGCCGAAGGCCGCGCCGGCATGGCCGCGCTCGCGGTCGACGACACGTTCGAGCTTGCGGCATTTCGCAAGCATCTCGTCGAGCGCCTGCCCGACTATGCCCGTCCGCTGTTTTTGCGCATCACGGGCGAGATCGCGGTCACCGCGACCTTCAAGCACAAGAAAAGCGAGCTGATGCGCCAGGGATACGATCCGACCGTCGTCGAGGACGCCATCTATTTCAACGATCCGAGCCGGCAGGCATTCGTGCGGCTCGACCGGGCGCTATACGAACGGATCCAGGCCAAGGCCATACGCTTATGACAATCCGGCCCCTACCATGACCTCCTCCACCGCCCGCGTTACCGTTAATTTTACCGATCTGATGCAGCGTCCGCACGCTTTCACTACGCAGGACCCGGTCGGCTCTGCCCCGCAGTCGCAACGCGTGCCAATGGATTTGCCTGGCGCCGCAAAGGTCCGCGCACGTCAAATCCGCGACACCGACATCCCGGCCGTGGCGGAACTGCTGGCACGCGGGTTCCGCAGCCGGCCGCGCCGGTTCTGGCTCGGGCTGCTCGCGTGCCTGACCGAGCGTCCCGCGCCCGCGGGATTGCCGAAGTACGGCTACCTCCTGGAAGGCGACGGCACCGTCGTCGGCGCCATCCTGCTGATCTTTTCGACCCTGCGCCGTGGCGGCGCCAGCGCCATCCGTTGCAACGTGTCGAGTTGGTACGTCGAAGCAGGTTTCCGGAGCTATGCAAGCCTGCTCGTCTCGAAGGCGCTGAGCCACCGCAACGTGACCTATCTGAACATCACGCCTGCGCCGCATACCTTGCCGCTGGTCGAGGCCCAGGGCTATTCGCAGTACAGCAGCGGCATCGTCGTCGCGGTGCCCGCCTTGCAGCTTCGCTCCACCGGCGCGCATGGCAGAGTGGTGACGGCCGAGGCGCGCGCACCGGTGCAGGCCGAACGCCTCGAGCATGAGCTGTTGCTGGAGCACGTCAAATACGGGTGCGTCAGCCTGTGGTGCGAGACTGCCGGCGGCGCTTATCCGTTCGTGTTCCGCCCGCGCCTCGCGAAAGGCGTGATCGCCTGCGCGCAGCTCGTCTACTGCCGCGACGTCGATGACTTCGTCCGGTTCGCCGGACCGATCGGAAGGTTCCTGGCACGGCGCGGCCGAGCGCTGGTCCTGATCGATGCGAACGGCCCGATTCCGGGGCTGATCGGCAGATATTTCGACGCCACGATGCCGAAATATTTTAGGGGGCCGGACCGCCCCCGCCTCGGCGACCTCGCCCATACGGAAGCGGCGATGTTCGGGATATAGCCGGCGTGTGTCGCACGCTCCGCCCGATATGCATCAAGGAGCGCGCGGCGGTCGGGAGTCCAGCAGGGCGCGTACGATCGCCTCGTCCGGAATTTCGCGATCGGCCACGCGGTTAACGAAGCCGAAGCCGTCGGCATAATCCCAATGCGCCCAGCCGATGCAATGGCGCTCGGCCGCGCGCCGCACCGCCTTCAGCCAGCGGACACGATCGGACGGCTCGGCCTTCCAGCCGAGGACGCCGAATTCGTTGACGATGACCGTGCGCCGATGGCGTTCGGCCCATGCTGCCGCGCGCGATACCTCGGCTTCGACGCGTGCCTCGGTCCACGGCTCGCGCAGCGCTGTCTTGACCAAGGCGGCAGCTTCCCAGCGACCCTGGTTGGCGAGCTCCGCGAGCAGCCGTGCGATCGGCGGATCGGAGAGGCGCGCAGGGAAGGGGACCTTGCGCAGATACCGCAGCGGGTCGTCGCTCCAGTCGAGGCCCTGGTGGGTGAAGATCATCGGGTCGTAGAAATGCGCGGCATGGACGACGTTCGCATCCGCCAGCGGCGCGACCTCGGCCAGGGCATCGATTCGTTGGTCGTTCGCGTGGCCGTAGATGATGGTATGAGCGGGTGCCTCGCTCCGGATCGCGGCGACCAGGCGAGGGCCTTGCGCCGCCCAGATCGCCGCATCGACCGTTGGTTCATTGAGCGCCTCGAAGAACACGCGCTCGGGCGTTCGTCCGGCATAACGCCGGGCCAGCGTGCGCCAGAGCGCCTCGACGAGGCCGAGCGCCCGCTCCGGCTCGGCGCGGTGGAGACGGCCGAACTTGCCGCCGGGATGCATGTCGATGCTGACCGCGAAGCCGAGACCGGTCAGGGCATCGAGCGCGCCATCGAGCTCCGTGAGTTGCCGCGCCACGTCGCGGCGGGCGCTGAATGCATCCATCAGCCGCTCGCCGTCGACCGGCAGTCGGATATGGGTGAAGCCGCGGGCGTAGAGGCTCGCCAGCACCCTCAGGTCCGGCCGCCGCACGGTCGGGCCCTCGAGCCATCCCGGCAGGTTGAAGCCGCGCGCCAGCAGCGCGAGCCGCGGTGGCGGCACGCCGGCGGGCGCCTGCGCCGCGCAGACCGGTTGGCTCGGAGCCGAATTCTCGGCGGCGGCCGTGCTTGCCGCCAGCGCCGCCACCATGGCCAGCGTCAGTCCCGGCAGGCTACGCATCCGGCGAGCGCGTGAGCAGCACGTAGAGCGCGTGCGGGTTGGTGGTCAGGTAGCGGTAGAACAGCCGTCGGGGCTCGAGCGCGAGCCGATGCAGCCATTCGAGCCCGACCGATTGCATCCAGACCGGCGCTCGGGGGTTGCGGCCGGACACGAAATCGAACAGCCCGCCCGAGGTCTTGATCAGGCCGACATTTGTCAAGCGCTCGCGGTTGCGCAGCGAGAAGGCAAGCTCGAGCGGAGCGCCCATGCCGATCCACAGAATGTCCGGGCTTGCCGCGTTGACCTCGGCAATGATCCGGACCTCGTCGCCGTCGCGGCGGCAATAGCCGTGCCGGGAGCCCGCGATTGCGAGGCGCGGATACATGTCCCGCACCTTCGCGACCGCCGCCTTGATGACCTCGCGCGTTCCGCCGAGCATATAGAAGCTCGCGCCGGCCGCCTCCGCCCGGCGCGCCACGTCGTGGAACAGATCGGTGGTCGCGACGCGCTCCGGCAGCGGCATTTTGCATTTGAGACGCGAGGCGAGGACGAGCGGCATCCCGTCCGCGTGAATGAGATCGGCCGCGAGAAACAACGAGCGAGCGTCCGGATCGCGCGCGCACATCGATATGATTTGACCGTTGGCGGACGTGATCACCGGCGGCGGCGAGCCGGACGCGCGTCGCGCCACAGCGAGGTCGACCATCAAGCGCGCCGATTGGTCGCGATCGATCACGGCAATCGGCAGACCGCCTATCGACATTTCGGCAGGCACGGGCATGGGTGCCTCCGCGCGACGAATGGAACGATTGATCATCAAGCCGCAAGCCACGTCGACTTCTGCATCGCGGCCGGACCAGATCGTGTCGGTCACGTCCGTTCCCGGCCTTTCCAAGGGAGACCGACGGACCGGTGCGTCTGCGCCGCCGGCAAGGCCGGCGTGCTCGACCGGAAGGTGCATGTCAGGCCGCCCGTTTCGCATCGGCGGCGGGCTCGAGATAGCTGCCGCCGTAATCGAAAAGCCGGCACCAACCCGGCGATACCTTGTTCAGCACCACGCCCGCCAGCTTGCGGGCATGGCTGTCGAGCGTGTCGAGCGCGTCCGTGACGGCTTGGCGCTCCGTGTGATCCCATTCCACCAGCAACACCGCCCGATCGGCACATTCGATATGCGGCGCACCGTCGCCGTTTTGCAGGATCGCCGGGCTGTCGATCACGATGAGGTCGAAAAGCTTGCTGAATTCGCGCAAAAAGGATGCCAGGCGCGCGGGGTTGATGTCCTTGGCCGCATCGCCGGAAATCGAGACGTCGCGCGCGCCGAGCACATGCAGTCCGCTCTCGGGATCCTTTGCAAGGGCGTTCCAGAACGAGATCTTTCCGCCCAGCACTTCCGACAGTCCGGGCTTTTGCAGCCCGAAAATGCGGGTCGAAGCTGCAGTATAGATGTCGCCGTCGATCAGCAGCGTGCGCACGCCCGCGCCTTCGGCGGCGCGCGCGAAATTACAGGCAAAGGTCGACTTGCCCTCGCCCGGCAGGGCGGACATCACGACCAGGGTCTCGCCGGTCGGCTTCGTGCTCGTTCGCAGCAGGCGCGCGCAGATGGCGCGCAGATTCTTGGCGTAGGGGGACTGGGGATGATCGAGCGCAAAGCGCGCGGACCGCCCGGCCGCCGTCGGCGGCGATGTCGGCACGGCGGCGATCCGGCGGCGCGCGGCCGAGGCATCCTCGGCCTGCCGCGGCAGCATTCCGAGGCCCGGCAGCGACAGAAATTGGGCGGCCTCACGCAGGCTGCGGAAGCTTTGCCGCGTCTGCTCCAGCAGGAGCGCGATTCCGACGCCGAGAATGAGGCCGCCGCAGGCAGCGATGGCGATCAACAACAGCGTTGCGGGACGGTCGGGCTTGAGCGGCGACAGGGCAGGGGAGACGATGCGGGCGTCGGCGATTTGCAGGCTCTGCTGCTCGCTGGTTTCCTTGACGCGACCGAGGAATTGCTCGAACAGGCTGCGGTTGGCCTGCGCTTCCCGCTCGAGCTCGCGCAGCTTGACGTCGGCCTCGCTGAGTGCCGCGGACTGCTGCTTCAGCTTGACCAACTCGCCCTCGAGCGCGGCCTCGCGGCTGACCGCGGTTTGATACTCGTTGCGTACGCCCGCCTGGATGCGGTCGATCTCGTTCTCGATTTGCCGCCGCAGATCGGCGAGCTGGGCGCGAGCCGCAATCAGTCCCGGGTGCCGGTTGCCGTAGATCGTGCTGTATTCCGCCTCGACACGTGCGGCTTCCGCATATTGGGAGCGCAGATTGGCGATGACCGGGGACTGCAAGGCCTCGCTGAGCGTCGCCGGATTACCGTTGCGTTGTGCCGCCTGCTCCACCCGCTCCAATCGCGCGCGCGCGTCCGCGGTCCGGGACCGCACGAGGGCGATCTGCAGCGTGAGATCCTCGATCTGGCGATTGATGAGCTTGTTGCCCTGCGTGACGTCGACGAGGTTGTGGGCCGAGCGATAGGCTGCGACCGCTTCCTCCGAGCGGCGAACGCGCTCGCGCATCTCCTCGATGCGCTCGCCGAGCCAGCCGGATGCGCGGGCCGTGATCTCGCCCTTGGCGGAGCGCTGGTCGTCCAGATAGGCCTCGGCCACGGCGTTGGCGATCCCGGCCGCCTTTGCGGGCTCGTTGGCGACATAGCTGATCTCGAGCACGTAGGTCAGACCGCGACGGCGGACCGTGAGATTTCGTTGAAACTTGTCGATGATGCGGTTGGCCCTGGTCTTCTCGAAGACGTCGGGATCGCGCCCGAACAGCGTGAGCACGCCGTCGATCAGATGCTCCAACGGCGAGGGCGATGCCAATTCGGGGTCGTCCGCCAGCTTGAGGGAGGCGATGACTTTGCTGGCAAGCGCCGACGACGCGATCAGCTCGACCTGGCTTTCCACCGCCGCGACATCGGCTCCGATCCCCGACAGGACCGCTTCCGTCTTCGTCACGTGAGGCTGGCGGGGATCGACCAGCACGATCGTGGTCGCCTTGTACTTCGGCGGGAGGATGACGAGCGCGCCTATCAAAAGAGCGACGGTCGCCAGCGTGATCAGCGCGATCAGCCGGGCGCGCCAGCGCAAAATGAGCCATAGATTGCGAAGATCGACGCTTGCGCCGCCGCTTGCGACTGTGCGTTGCCCCCGGCCCGGCGAAGCCGATTCCGCCTCGTCATCAAGCCTCGAAAAGTTTCCGCTGCTCGGCACCAACATCGAGGGCTCCAATCCAATCTACGCTCTATCAGTTCAATATTTAAACGCGGTATTCCAACGTAACATCTTATCAACGTTAACGAGCTTTGCCGCGAAGCCGCCGTCGGACGGCCGTTGCAAGGCCGAGGCGCCCCCGTGTTGGTTCATTTAGGGACGACGTAGCGGGCGAAGGTCGATCAGCCGCGCGTCGATCTCGCGCGTCGGCGCGTTGGCAGCAATCACGGCTTGAGCCGCCGTCATCGCGTCGCGCCTGGCACGTTTCTGGCGATGCCCGAATGTCCGGGCGGCGTTGTCCCGTTTTCGGCCAGCGCGACGCGACGTCCGGCGCTCAGGGAGCGTGGCGCAATTGACCAGCTTTGAAAAATCCGCGACCTGGACCGAGCCCCCCGGCGCGCTATCGGGCTTTTCGTGGGCGGTTGCGACGATCGCAGTCGCCGCCGTCGTCACGGGATTGCCGATCCTTGCCCACTTGTCCGGTCAGCCGGTCGGGATCGCGATCTGCTTCGTTCTGGTTCTGCTCGTTGCCGTTTTCGCCACGCCGATGCTGCCGGTGGTGCTTGTCTTTTCCTACCTGTTTCAAAACCTCTTCGTAGCGTTCGTATCGCCGGAAATCCTCGATCTGAACGAATTCAAGGCGATCCGGGGCTACAATTTTCTCCTGACTGCTACGGCATGGATGGTGGTGGTCTTTCGCTATTGGATCGACCGGGGAAGCTTCGATCGGCGTTTTCGCGCCCTGATGAACGTCTCATTTCTGGGTCTCGGCCTCGTGGGCCTCTACTTTGCCATCGGGCTCACCTCCAGCCCGACGAATGCCGCCATCTATCTGCGCAATATCGCAACCCCGCTGATGCTGTTCGATATTTTCGCCGTGGTGGCGGCGCAGTTCCGGCTGACCATTCACACGGCCTTCGCGGCGATGGCTTACGCAATCGTGGCCTACGGCTACGCCGAATTGTTCTTTCACGAGCCGCTGCTGCGACTGGTGAACGGAGACGTGTACCTGCAGTTGCTCAATAAGCAAGCGCACGACGCCGGTGTTTGGGTGAAGGAAATGCTGGAGACGGGCCGGGTCTTCCGCAGCGATCTCGACTCGCTCGAAGTGGAATTCCTGAACACGCCCCTGCTCGGGGATCACGGGATCCGGGTTTTCAGGCTGCTGGGACCGAATTTTCATCCCATCAGTTATGCTTATGCGCTGGCAGCCTTCAGCCTGATTGCAGGTGGCACCGGGAGCCTGATGTATTGGGCTTTCTCCCTGCCGCTGCTCATCATCATCGGCTCGAAGGGCGCCCTGGTCTTGGTCTTGCTGTCGATGGCCGGGTTCGTGGGGTCCAAGGTGCTGGGCGGACGATGGCTGATCTGGTGCTATCTGGTGGTGCTTGCTGCCTACGCCGCGGCTGGCATCGTGGTGGGAATACGAGCGGAAGACTACCATGTCATCGGTTTCATCGGGGGCCTGAAGGGATTCTTGCAAAACGTGTTGGGCCATGGCCTCGGTACCGGAGGCAACTGGTCGCTCGACATGGCCCTGCTCGACTGGGGTCGCTCGCAGCGCCTCGGACACACCGATGTGGCGGTGGAGAGCGCGGTCGGCGTGCTGCTGTTCCAGATGGGAATTGCCGCCTTGGTTCTGCTCGCCTGCGTCGCATCGCTCGCGTGGCGGGCGTGGAGACTCTACATGGACCGGAACGATCGCCTCACCGGTATCGTCGCGCTCGGGGTATTGACGGTGCTCGTCAACGGTATCTTTCAGGAGGAAGCACTGTTCTCTCCGCTGGCGCTCGGCGTGATGATGGGCATCCTGGGATTGGTGTTGGGTCGAGCCCTTCGGCCGAATGCACGCATCGGGGTGGCGACGACGCGCGTCGAACATCTCGCCAAACCATTCGCCGGTGCAGCCGGTCGATGAAGGATCGGTGCATTTACCAACTTTCGGGTTTTCGCTTTCTCGGGCCGTCGGATTCGGCTGAGTTGCCGCCGCTGGCGTCATGCGGGCCGCGGCGGTTCAGCCTACCGTAAAAGTGAATCACAGAGGGACGAGCATTTGCGACGGCTGTGGAACAAGATTGCCCGGCTCGGCCCAAGACTTCTCGCGAGCGACGTGTTCAAAGGCGGCGCCACGGCCCTTGCGATCAAGGTTACCGGCGCGATCCTGAACTTCGCCATGCTTGCGTTATTGTCGCGGCAGATCGATCCGGATGCGTTCGGCTCGTTTGCAATCATATTTGGCGCCATAGGGTTCCTGGCCGCTTCAGCCGCTTGCGGCCAGGAGATGCTCATCTCTCGTTCCTGGGGTGAATATGTCTCCTCGAACCGCCCGGGGCTTGCGCGCGGCGTGCTCACGTTCGGCGTGCAGATCGTCTGCACCGCCGTGCTGCTCGCGACCACGGCCGTCGCGATCACGTGGCCGCAGTTGGACCGAACCTTGTCCATTCCCATGGTGTTCGCCGCTTGCTCATTTTTGCTCGCGCAGACCTTCATGCATTTCAGTGGCCAGTTCTCGCGCGTTGCAGCCGGCGTGCTCATCGGCGACGGCCCCCGCGAGATCATATGGCGAGGCATCGTCGTGGCGGTAATCCTGGGTCACCAGGCCATCGGGGCTTCGTTCAGCGCCACCGAATTTTTCTTCGTGGCGGCGGCCGGATTGGTGCTGGGGATCATAGTTCAAATTCGCGAGGTTTCTCGGTTCATTCCGGAAGCGGTGAAGCGGGCCAGGCCGCAGCGTGACCTGCGGTTGTGGGTCCCCTGCTCGTTCAAGATGTGGCTGTCGGCACTATCGGAAATCGTCGCGCAATATTTGGAAGTAGTGGTGATCGGCCTGGTCCTCGGTCCGACGGTGGCCGGCTTCTATTTCGTTGTTACCCGCATCACCAACGTCTTTGCGATGACGTCGGCCGCCACCAGCATGTACGCGAGCTCCGTGATCGGCCCGTTGTTCTATTCGGACGCGAAGGCAAAACTCCAGGACATTTTGCGCTCCCTCTCGTTCATGAGCGCGACGCTCATTGTCGGCGGGTTGTTGGCGATCATCATTGCCGGAAAGCTGGTGTTGTGGTCGTTCGGCCCTGCCTATGTTTCGGTGTATCCGTCGCTCATCGTGCTGGCCGTCGGCGCGGCCGTCGCCGCACTCGCGGGACCGGCCGGCAATCTCCTGATCCTGACCGGACATGAAGGCGTCTATCCCAGCATCATGGGCGCCGGACTTGCTCTGCGCTTCCTTCTCTTCGTCACCCTCGGACCGGCATATGGCTTGCTGGGTGCCGCACTGGCGTGGAGCGTCTCGGCCATCGCGATCGCGTTGGCGCTCACCATCGCGTGCCGTCGGTTCGTCGGCCTCGACCCCTCTCCGGCAGCAACCATCGCGCAATGGCCCACTACGATCGTTCGCCTCGGAGGACGCGAGCCATGATGATCCTCTCCCGCGTCGTTCAGCGTGCACGCGCCGCGCGCGACCCCGACGTCGCCGCTCGCCTCGCTCCTCGCCAGGAGACCGCCATCGGGCGAAAGGCCAGGATCGTTCTCGTGCAGACACAGGCCGAAGGCGCCGGCGCCCAGGAAATATCCCGCATTCTCGGCCGCGGGCTGGAAGCACGCGGGTACGAAGTGCATCACGTGTTCTTCTACCGCAAGACGGCCGCGTTCGACGACCAGCCCAACACCTTCTTTTGTACGCGGGAGCGGCCGGGCGGGCCGGTTAGCATAGGACGGATGTTCGTCACGTTCGTCCGCCACCTCTCGAAGCTTCGGCCATCGGTCGTGGTGTGCTTCCAGCTTTACGGCTGCATCATTGGAGCGCTCGGGGCGCGCGCCGCCGGAATAGCGGCTGTCGTCGCCAATCGGTCGACTTCGATGCAGTCGTTCTACCGCTCCTCCTGGCTCCGTTGGCTGGAGTTCGGACTCGGATTTACCGCGATGTTCACGCGGGTCGTGGTCAACTCGAAAACCATGGAGGACGAGTACAGGCGGGTGCCGCATCGGTACCGCGCGCATGTGGTACGGATCGAGCACGGGTTCGAGCCGAAAACCACCAAGCTCAATCAGGACGAGGCGCGACGGGTTCTCGGGCTGCCGCTCGGCGTGACCCTGCTGGGGGACGCCGCGCGGCTGCACTCGGTCAAGAACCTGGCCGCGGCGATTCAACTGTTGCCGAGCGAGCCGTCTTGGCACCTGGCGTTGGCCGGGCAGGGGCCGGATCGCTCGCGGCTGGTCAGCCTCTCGAAGTCGCTGGGCGTGGCCGATCGTGTGCATTTCCTCGGCGAGTTGCCGCCGGATCGCCTCGGGGTCTTCCTGAAAGCGCTCGACGTGTTCGTATTTCCCTCGTCGGTCGAGACCTTCGGTCTTGCGGTCGTCGAGGCGGCGCAGGCCGGCATTCCGGTCGTTGCCAACGATTTCGAGGTATTGCGGGAAGTCCTCGCCTGGGATGGCAAGCCATGTGCGCTGTTCGTCGGTGTCAACGATACCAAAGCCTTTGGCGAGGCCGTGCGGCGCCTTCTCGATGATCCGAAGCTCAGGGCGATGCTTTGTGCCCGCGGGGCCGAGCTGTCACGACGTTTTTCGCTCGATGCGATGACGGACCGCTACGCGACCCTGATCGAGGACGTCATTCACGGTTCCCGCTGAGGGAATTCTGAGTGCGTGCCGAATGCTCGGCTGCGCGTTTTTTTGTGCGGCGACACTCGTTAACGTTGACGCGGCGTCGCGCTGGATTACTGCGGTTAGATGTCGCAATGACAGGGTGCAGCGAGATTGGTTCGGAGCGCCCGATGTTGATGCCGACCGGCCGAGGCTATTCATCGCTCGATGATGAATCGGGGTTGACTTGGCTCGGTCGGGGACAGCGCACCGGCGGCATCTCGGTCGACCGGTGCCGGCATTTCGATCGCTCCGTACCAGCCGCCGATGCGAAAGGCGCGGCCTGATATGCACCTCGGATTGGCCTCGGTACCCGCGGGGGCCTGGCCTCCCTCCGCAAAATCCGGAAGCGTGTTCTGGATCACCGGTCTTTCCGGGGCCGGTAAGACTACGGTCGGTCGGGAGCTGTGGTCGCGCTTGCGATCGGCGGGGCGGCCGGCGGTGTTCCTCGATGGCGATGTGCTGCGCGAGGCGATCGCCGACGATCTCGGCCACTCCGGCGACGACCGGCTGCGATCGGCGAGGCGCAACGGCCGAACTTGCCGGCTGCTTGCGGATCAGGGGCTGGACGTCGTGTGCTCGACGATTTCCATGTTCCATGAAGTTCGCAAGTGGAATCGAGAGAACATCGGCGGCTATCGCGAGATCTATCTGCGGGTGCCGATGCAGGAGCTCGAGCGCCGCGACCCCAAGGGCATCTATGCTCGGGCGCGCTCCGACAAGTCGGCCAACGTGGTGGGAATCGACGTGCTGGCGGAATTCCCGGACGCCGCCGATGTCGTGCTCGATAACTATGGCGATCTCGATGCCGGAAAGGCGGTGGATGTCATCTGGGAACGGCTCGTCACGCCCGGCGCCGCGACCGGCCCTGCGCGCCCGGCACCGTCCGCCGGTTTCGGAACCAAGGCGGAAACTCTCGCCCGCCTGTCGGACATCATTCAGAACGCGAGGGTGCTGCCGCAGATTCGCTTCTCCGTTGCGGAATGGCGGGAGGACGCCGACCGTCTCCTCTCCAAGATATCGGCTGCGCGTTGGGGCTCCGGTCCGCTGATCGTGCGCAGCAGCGCCAGGGGCGAGGACGGCCGAACGGTTTCGCAGGCGGGAAAATACGTCTCCGTGGCCAACGTCGTCGGGGCTCAGGCGCTGGCGAATGCGATCGAGCGGGTGATTGCGTCCTATTCGTCCGATTCCGCGCCCGGCGACCAGGTGTTCGTCCAGCCGTTCCTGGAAGGCGTGTCACTCTCCGGCGTTGCCTTCAGCCGCGATCCCAACAGCGGCGGACCTTACCTGATCATCAACTATGACGACACGACGGGTCGTACCGATCTCGTGACGTCCGGCTCCGGTGCCGATCTCAAGACCTTCATCTGCCTCAAGTCCCGGGCCGAGAACATTCCGCAGCGGCTTGCCCGCATTCCATTGCTCATTGGCGAGCTCGCAACCCTGCTCGAATGCGATGCGCTAGATATCGAATTTGCGGTCGATCGCGACAACACGCTTTACCTGCTGCAGGTTCGCCCGCTCGTCACCGCAGCCGCGTCGCCCCTCGCCGATGCGGCAGTCGACGCCGCCATCGCCGAAATCGCCTGCAAGGTGGAGCTGTTGAGTCGCAGCCATCCCTATTTGCACGGCAGCCGCGCCGTGTTCGGGGTGATGCCGGACTGGAATCCGGCCGAGATGATCGGCCTGAGGCCGCGGCCGTTGGCGCTTTCGCTCTACCAGGAACTGGTCACCGATGCGATCTGGGCCTACCAGCGCAACAACTACGGATACAAGAACCTCCGCAGCTTTCCCCTGCTCGTGAGCTTTCACGGGCTGCCCTATATCGACGCGCGGGTGAGCTTCAATTCCTTCATACCGCGCGACATCGACGGCCAGCTGGCCGAGCGGCTGGTGAACTACTACCTCGATCGGCTGCGGTCGGAGCCGAATCTGCACGACAAGGTCGAATTCGAGATCGTCTTCTCCTGCTATACGCTCGATCTCCCGGAACGCATCCGCACGCTCAAGGCGCATGGGTTCTCCGACGGCGACATCGACGCGCTGGTCGAAGCGCTGCGCCAGCTCACCAACCGGATCATGAACGGCCCGACCGCGCTCTGGCGCCAGGACCGCAACAAGATCGACGTGCTTGCCGGGCGCTTGCCGGGCCTGCTCAAGGCGCCGATCGACAAGATCAGCCGCATCTACTGGCTGATCGAGGATTGCAAGCGGTACGGGACGTTGCCGTTTGCAGGATTGGCACGCGCGGGGTTCATCGCCGTCCAGATCCTTCG
>Ga0137390_10003462_pt1 | contig 12883 bp, 11 predicted proteins | sample 15con2h24AmetaG_FD_104937 | JGI IMG/M metagenome (GOLD analysis project Ga0137390, IMG submission 104937) | Vadose zone soil microbial communities from Angelo Coast Range Reserve, California, USA - 15con2h2.4A metaG | ecosystem: Environmental > Terrestrial > Soil > Vadose zone > Saprolite... | reverse complement strand
CTCGACACGATATTCCGTGCGCACCTGATGGCGAGCGTGGGCCGGCGAGCGCCGACCACACAACGGCCCGACGACGGCTTCGATGCGCTTCAATTCAATTTCGGAGAACGCCAACGGTTACCTCCATCGAGCGGCAGCGTGTCCTTCCCATACTCGACGTCCTCATTTCGCCACGTCGCGCTTCGCGTACTCGCATCCTCATCGAAATAGCCTGCGTCCGCCCGCTTCGATGCGACCGCCGACTGTGCGATCAACACCCCGACCCCCTGCAAGAGTCGACGGCGCGTGATCCGTTTGCAGTCAAAGCTCATCCCAATGGGTCATCCGATTCGTATTTGCGTGATGGAAAAGACTCTCGCGCACCAAAGAATCCTTGATCACGAGCCCAAATTGCTCATCCTTCTCCAAATGCTGCTGCGCCAACGAGCGCCGCATGCGCTCGATCAATTGCCCCATCAAACCGAAGAGATCCGCTTCCGCCTCCCCCAGAATTTGGAATTGATATCCGCCCGGCGCCCCTTCCTTGAGCTCGAACGCCTCCAGCGACACCTGATCCCCGAGGTGATGCACCCGAAAATGAAACCGGTGCGACCCGCCGACCGCATCCCGCATCTCCACCGGCTCGAACGCCACATGCTCGAAGTTCAGTCCCCCCAGCTCCGCCACTTCCCGGTTAAAGCACCGACTGCACAGGTCCCGATACCCCGCCTCCATCGACCCATAATGAATGCTATCGAAGCCGGGCACTGTCTCACGACAAGAATCACATTGAATGGACATGGGTCGCTCCAGTTTGCGTCGTCGGTCTCGCGACACGACCGCATTACGCTTCCGTCACTCGACCAAGTCAATAGATTCCGCGTGCACTCACATCAATAGTCGCGATATTTGATGGCCATCAAATTGCTTGCACATTGTCCCGCAGGTCCACGCGGCTCCCCTACCCCACTGATTGCTTGCACTTTAGCGTCCGCAATGTGCCGGGCGGCGCCCTCAAGGAGACGCTTTATTGTTTCCTTCGCGGGGGTAATCCGATCAAGGCTTATGCCGACCAAGTTCTGTAAGGTCATTTTCTGTTCCTAGTAGAAAGATCTTTGGTTTGCCTAGCACTTCTGACACGAAGGGATTTCTCTGCTTCCGCTTGGCGATCCATTCACGCGCAGAAAATACCTTTGGATTGATTTCTCTGGATAACTGTTTCTGTACGGGATGGAGCGCCTCTACGATGGCGCCAAAACCTGTGTCACCGACAATCAATAAATCGACGTCGCTGCCTGCCGTTTCTGCGCCGCGTGCGACAGAACCAAATATGAAAGCGACGTTGATTTCATTCGACAACGGCGCAAGCGATTCGGCGACCAAATCCGCTAGCCCAGAAGTCTTTCGTAGTATGGCCGCGAGCTCCACATATATTGGGCAGCTGCGATTTGCGCTATACAGTATTTGGTTTCCTCGCTTTTCTTGGCTGAGGAGTCCTGCTTCTGCAAGTCGTTTCAATTCGCGCGTCAGCGTGCCCGCGGGTAGACCAGTACGGCGTGCAATTTCGCGCCCATGAAGAGCCTCCTCGGGCCGAAGTAAAAGCAAGCCGAGGACGCGGCGACGATACCCGGGAAACAACAGAGTAGACACGGATCGATGCATATTTGGCATCAATTGTCGCCTTTTTTGAATCGATAGTAAATGTAGATGTGCGGGGGTCGCACCGCGTCTTTGCGGAGAAACTCGGCTCGAGGGACATCGTGGCCCCCCTGCCTCACTCGGCTCGCGATCCTACTCAACGCCAGCTGGGGCGAAGCGAGTCGAATGTAGACTATTTCGATCAAATAGCCCCGGCTCTTCCAACCCTCGAGACGCTTAGCGTAGTGCAGGCCGCTCAACGTACTCTCAAAGGCGAACTCCGCCCTCGCTTCGACCAAGCGATTGAGTTCTCGGAGGACCATGCGACCGGCCGCTATGGCTGCGAGTTCCGGGCGCAATGGCGAAATTCCATTCCATTGGCTCGCGATGGCGAGTCAACGAGTCGTCCCGGGTCGCGCTCTCGACTATAATCACCGTTCGCCAAGGGGATGCGGGCTACAAGGGAGTCTCATGTCTCAATATAAAATCTCGAGCGTTGCCGCCGTCTGGTTGTCGCTTTTCGGCGGAATGCTCGCTCAAGTCGCACTCGCTCAGCAATCGCGTTCCGATTCTCCTCAGCTCGAGGAGATCATGGTCACGGCGGAGAAGCGCGAAAGTACCGTACAAACGACGCCGATCAGCTTGACGGCGGTTTCCGGCGCGGACATTCGGGATCGCGGGCTCACGGACCTCGGCAACCTGGTGCAGTCGGTTCCCGGCGTCTCGATGCGCACGAGCGGACCCGGAATGGGCGAATTCGAGATGCGCGGCGTAGCCTCGACCGGCGGCAACTCGCCCACGGTCGGCTTCTACTATGACGACACGCCGTTGACGGCGCCCTCGGCGTCCAACGAGGGCAAGATCGTCATCTCCCCGGCGCTCTATGACTTGAACCGGGTCGAGGTGCTGCGCGGACCGCAGGGAACCCTGTACGGATCGGGCTCCATGGGCGGAACCATCAAGGTGGTCCCGAACGCGCCGAACCCTGATGCCTTCGACGCCTCGGCGGAGACGACTTTCGCCGACACCGACCACGGCGGTTTCGATCATGCCGAGAATGCGATGGTCAATCTGCCCTTCGCCGGAGGCATGGCGGCTCTGCGCGTAGTGGGCTCGTATTCTCATGACGCCGGCTGGATCGATCGCGTGGTCATTGCGCCGGGACAGTTTCCGCCGTCGAACGGCGCGGTGCGCGGCAACGTCCTGGCGGCGCCCGTCGCGACCGAATATCACGACGTCAACGATGTCGACCGCACGACGGTTCGCGTGAGCGTCCTCATCAAGCCCATCGATGGGTTGAGCATCACGCCGTCTTTCTTTTATCAGAAGCTGGCCGCGGGCGGCTTGCCGTATATCGACAGCGACCCGGGCACCGACGCGCACTACCAGCCCTTCGATGTTTCCGAGAACTACCGCGACGAGTTCAAGCTCGGCGCCTTGACCGTCAAGTACACTACCCCGGTGCTGGAATTGAGCTCCACCACGTCCTACTGGTCGAGGAACGAGCCGCTGAATCAGGACACCTCGGAGTCCTGGACGACAGGCCTGGGGCTGACCGGATACACGCCGGCACAAGGCGGCATCGGTGCGGCCTCTGCGATCGAATACAACCCGACGCATCAGATTACCGAAGAGCTGCGCGTGGCTTCGGTGGGTAACGCCAATCCGAAATGGCTGGTCGGCTATTTCTACGAGGACTTCCACTCCGCGTGGAATATCGCGTTCCCGTCGCAGAACGGTGCTGCGATCTACGGCTCGAACAATCTCTTCAGTTATTTCAGCCCGATGCCGATCTACCAGCAATCGGTGTTCGGCGAGGTCACCTACAACGTCACGGACCCTTTCGCGATTACCGTGGGGCTGCGGCGCTACCATTACAGCGCCCCGGTCAACATCGACCAGTATGGTGCGCTCACCGCGACGGTCGTGACCTCGACCGCGGAGAAGGACCAGGGGGTCACGCCCAAGGTCTCGCTCTCCTACGATGTCACCAAAGACTTCATGCTGTACGCAACCGCCTCGAAGGGTTTTCGTCCGGGCGGCGGCACGGGACCGGTGCCGACCTCGGGACCGCTGACCTGCGAAGCCCAGCTGCAGCAGGAGTACGGCAGCACGTCATTCGTGCCGGGACCGATCTCGTTCAAGTCGGACAACGTGTGGAGCTACGAGCTGGGCGAGAAGCTGCGCCTGGCCGACAATCGCGTGACCATCAACGGCTCAGTGTATTTCGAGAAATGGAACGGCGTTCAACAGAGCAACTCTCTCTCGTCCTGCGGCTACGTCTACACGGCCAACGCAGGCAACGCACACGTCCGCGGTGCGGAGCTCGAGATCCAGGCCATCGTGGTGCGCGACCTCACTGTGTCGGCGAACGCCTCCTACTCGCATGCGGCAATGGCGAGCACCACTTTAATCAACGCCGGGTTCGATCCGGGTACACCGATCCAGCAGGTGCCTCAGTGGACCTCGTCCGAGTCGATCGCGTATCGGCACGGCTTGACCGATCAGCTCGCGCTCATCGCGCGCGCCGACAACACCTATGTGGGCAGCCGGACGGACGCGACCTTCGCGATCAACCAGCTGCCTTCATACAACCTGACCAACATTCGCGCCGGGATCGATGCTGGGCGGTGGTCCGCTGTCCTGTTCGTGAACAACGTTGCGGACAAGCGGGCGCTGCTCAACAACATCACGCAGGATGCCGTGAATCTGCCGACGTTCAACCGCGTGGCCGTGAGCCAGCCGCGCACGGCGGGTATCGACCTCAACTATAAATTCGGCAAGTAGCTCATCCGGGCCGCGGCGCACATGCGTCGCGGCCCGTCTTTTAGTTCCTGCCCGGCGTGCGGACGGGAAGGGGCACGTTGCATAGATCGATGTGCCCCGGGTTGAACTTGAACCATGATTCATGGCGCTCGCGACGCTGCTCGAGCACCGAGCGGAACGTGGCGCTCTCGGTGCGAAGGACCTCGATCGGCGTGCGCTCGGCGGCCGGGAGATCCGCCGCAATGCGAACCGATTCGATGGGAACCGGGTGCTCCGAGGCGACGTAGAACCCCATCTCGCCGCTCCCGCGCGGCAGACTGGAGAGAAGTTCCATTCCCTTCAAGACCCGTCCGAACAACGATACGTTGCGGTCTAGCTGCCTCGGTGCGTGACCGATCACCGCGTACATCTCCGTGGCGTCGCTCTCCGGCGGATTGTCGCGCCCGGCGCCGACCATGCCGTAGCAATGCGCCAGCCAAAGCGTGTGTGTGCGCGGATCGCGGGCCGCCGGAAAGCCGTCGAGAAAGCCGACCTCCGCGGCATAGAGGTCGCGGTCCGGCAGGGGCTCGAAGCGCGGGGCGGCGCGGGCATCGGCCGTGAATTCCACGGAGGGGCGCACAGCGGCCGGCACGGGGCGGTGGTGATCAGGATCGTCCCATTGAACCACGTAGTTGTCCTGAACCCGAATGATTGCCAGACCATCGAAGTAATGGGCCCGCGCCAGCCCTTTGACGTTCGCGACGTGCTGAGGCGCAACCCTGGTCGCGAGTTCGATCACGACTCGTCCGCGAGGCAGCTCCAGGTACAGCGTGTCTTCGGGATTCGGCGCGCGCCAATCCGCGGCAGGCGATCCAGCCAGGAGATCCGCCACGGTGACGGGCTTCGCGTCGAGGTCCGTCGCGGCGCCGATCATCATCATGAGTGCGGCGAGCGCACCCGTCGCCGCGCCGCCGACGGCCCGATCCACCCTCATTTCCCGGCGCCCTGCTTCACCGGCGGGTCGCGCTCTGCCGCCGCGGCGACTTCTACCCCGTGCAGCATCCGATCGAGCGCCGCACGATCCAAGTAGCGTCCCGCGAGCACGACGGCGCGGATCTTGCGCGTATTGTCGATATCGTCGAGCGGATTCGCATCGAGCAGCACGAGGTCGGCGAGCTTGCCCTGTTCGACGGTGCCCATGTCCGCGAGCCGATTCATGAACTTGGCCGGATTGAGCGTCGCCGTCTGCAGCGCCTGCATCGGCGTCAAGCCCGCGCGCGCGAACAAGGCGAGCTCCTCATGGAGGCTGAAGCCCGGGAAGACGTGGACGCCCGCGGCCGTATCGGTGCCGGCCATGAACGGTACGCCGGCGCGGAACATGGCAAGCGTCATGTCGAGCTCCATCTGCACGAATTTCTTGCGCACCGGCAAGGGATCGGTGTCCATGGTCTTCATGATGTCGCTCACGAACATGGGCCAGGTGCGATCCTTCCACGCGGCCGGCGCGTACTTGGTGAGCGGGTCGTGGCTTTTGTCGATGTCGTCGACCAGCCACTGTCCGCGTTCCCATACGAGGGTCGGCACCTGCCAGGTTTGATTCTTCGCCATGAGCGCGATCAGGGTCTTTGCGAGGGCAGGATCAAAGGTCTTGACGTTCAATCCCAGACTCTTCGGGCCCTTGAGCAGCTGATCCTCGATGGTCGAGCATCCCTCGAAGATGCCGGTGAAGTGCTCGATGCTCTTCTGGCCGGCGTTGGAAGCCTCCGCCGCGCGCACCGCATCCGGCACGTGCCCCGCGAAGACGATGCCCAGCTTCTTCGCCTCGTCGGCCGCCGCGAAGTAGCCGTCGCGCGGAATCAGCGACTGAATCTTGATGAAGTCGACGCCCCGAGACTTGAGATGGTCTACCACCTTCCGGCCGTCCGCTGCGTTCGCCACCGGCGCGGAACTCGGAAAGCGCGGGAGGGGACCATCCAGCATGGGACCGGCGATGATCATGCGCGGCCCCAGGAGCCGCTCGGCCGCGATCGCCGCGCGCCACTCCTTGAGCACGTCGAGATCGCCGCCCATGTCACGCACGCCCGTGACGCCATTCGCGACGAAAAGCGGAAGCACGACTTTCTCGTTCCGCGGCAACCAATCGCCGAACACGGTGTGCACGTGCATGTCCCATAGCCCCGGGATCAGGTACTTGCCCGTGGCTTGCACGGTCTTGGCGCCGGCGGGTGCGTGTACCGCGTCGCTCTTGCCGAACTCGACGATGCGCCCATCCCTGACGATGACCGTCATGTCCGGCTGCGTCGGCGCTCCGGTCGCATCGATGACGTTGACATGCGTGATCGCCAGCGTGGAGGGCGAGGCACCCCACGCGGCGAAGGAGCTTCCGAGCGCCACGCATGCCGCAAAAAATCGTCTCATACCTTGACTCCCTGATCTCATGAATCGATGACGGCTCATTGCTTTCCCAGAGGCCCGAGGGGCACAAAGTACACGATTCAGCGACCGCCCGCGCCGAGATTGGCGTCGAACCAACCGGCCACTCGCGTCATGACGTCGATCTGATCGGCGTGACGGAAGAAGTGATGGCCCTCGTCGGGATACACGACGAACTCGGTCTTGACGCCGCGCCGCCGCAGCGCGTTCCAGTATTCGTAGGACTGTGAGATGGGGACCTCGGCATCTCGGTCGCCCGAGACGATCAGCGTTGGCGTGCGCACGTTCTTGATGAAGGTCATCGGCGAGCTGCGCTCGTACACCCCGGGGTCATCATAGACCGACGCGCCGAAGTACGGGAGCATCCAGGTATCGATGTTGTTCGTGCCGTAGTAGCTCAGCCAGTTCGAGAGTCCCGCGCCCGAGACAGCCGCCTTGAAGCGGTCCGTCTGCGTGAGCGCCCACATGGTCATGTAGCCGCCGTAGCTCCAGCCGAAGATGCCGACGCGCTCGGGATCGATCGGCGCCTGCCGCTCCACGGCGTCGAGCCCGCTCAAAATGTCGCGCAGATCGCCGTAGCCGAAGTCCTTGACGTTCGCACGCGTGAAGCGCTCGCCCTGGCCATAGCTCCCGCGCGGGTTGGGCTTGAAGATGAAATAACCCAGGTGCGCGAGTGCGGCATCGTACGAGGCGTCTCCGGCCGGAAAGATCGGATAGTGCGAGGACGCCGGGCCCCCATGCACCTTGACGAGCAGCGGATAGCGCTTGCCCGGAACGACGGTCGGCGGCTCGACCAGCATGCCCTGGATGCTCGCGCCGTCGTTCTTCCAAAAGACATTGCTCGCCTTGCCGGTGATGCGCTGAACGCCGGCGTTGAGCTTCGTGATGGGCCGCCACTTGCCCGGTGCCCCGGTCTGGACCTCCGGCGGCGCCGTATAGGATTGACGAATGACCGCCGACATCTGTCCATTCTTCGAGAGCGAGATGCCCACATCGCCCGGAGTGAGGTCGGACAGATTGTTCCCCCAGATCATCTCGGGGGCGCGCCAGAGCTCACGCTGGGCCTTGGCATTCACATTGATGACGGCTAGCACCTCCTCTCCCGCCGCGAACTCGGTCGCAATCAGGCGCCTGTCGGAGCCATTCCAGGTGATGGTGTGCACCGAGGCCGGGAGATCCGGCGTGACGTCGACAGGATCGCCGCCGGCCGCGTCGATCAAGTAGACGTCGCCGCCCGTGATGGCCTCATCGCTCATGATCCCGCCGATATACGCGATTCGCTTGCCGTCCCCGGACCAGCGTGGGGATGCCATCTGCACGGGCGGCTTCGCGAGCGTCGTGACCTTGCCGTCGTCGGCGTCGATGATGTCGAGCTCGGCGAGCCACCAGTTATCGTCTCCCGAGCCGTGGGCCGCGGTCACCGCAAAGCGCTTGCCGTCGGGAGACCAGTCGAACTCGTAAACGTTGAGGTCCGGCGGGCCGAGCAGCCGCGGCGCACCACCTGAAACAGAGATCACCGCGAGCCGTTGCTCGAACACGGTCTCGGACAGCACGCCGGCATCGCGGCCGAGCGGATTGAGAGGGCCCGGGGCCCTGGGCGCGCCTTGCGAATAGAGGAAGGCGATTCTGGCACCGTCGGGCGACCAGCGCGGCGTATCGAGCGGGCCGCGAGCGGCCGTGATCACACGCACCTCGTGCGCCGCCGTTCTCGCAACGGCGATTTGCGGCTGCTCATGCTCGTCCGTCGTGACGAAGGCGATCGACTTGCCGTTGGGCGACCACGCGGCCCCATGCTCATCGCACACTGAGCCGGGGCACGCCGTCAGGCGGGTGACGGAGGAGCCGTCCTTCGCGTCTGCCAGCCAGAGTGCCGAGACGTCAGCGTCTGCACCGCCCCTCCGGCCGGTGATCGATGTGCCGTAGATCACCTGCTTGCCGTCCGGCGAAATCGCAACCTCACCAATGGAATGGACCGAGGCGAGCTTCTCCAGGATGCTGGAGATGTCCGGCGACGCTGCGAGGCCCAGGCCGGGCAACGCAAAGAACACTAGGCCTATCGAGAGCCGCCGAAGGAAGCGCATGAGATTCGTCCCGTTGTGATGTTATCGCGAGATTCTCATCCATAGCCCGGGCGCCTGCAATTGGAAGCCGGCCTTTCTTTTTAGGGTCATCGTGGAAACGAGTGGATCCTCCCGCCGCAGGTACCGAAGGGCCAGATGGCTCTGCTTGTGGCCATCAAGCGTAATGCGGACGGTAATCAGGTCCGTCGAGACGTCGTCGGCCATCGAGGGCATTCGGACGATATTCAAACGACGTGCAAGAGCGTAGAATTACCGGCCTTCCAGCAACCATCCCGCGCGATAAGTACGTGTTGCTGGCTACCGTAGCGAGTTCGATTTCATGAAGTTTACCGATCTGTCGCTGCGACCCGAACTGATAGTTGCGCTCGTGAAGCAACAGATATCCGAGCCCAGCCCCATTCAAATCGCCGCAATTCCGCCGCTCGCTGCCGGGAAGGACGCGTATTTGCGAGCGGAGACGGGTACCGGTAAGACACTGGCTTATCTGCTGCCCCTCTTTACGCGCATTGATCCTGCGCAAGCTGCGACCCAGGTCGTGATCGTGGCGCCAACCCACGAATTGGCCATTCAGATCCATCGTCAATCCTGTGAACTTGCGCTAAACGCAGCGCGCGCCATCCGCTCGGTGCTGCTCATCGGTGGTACGGCGACCGACCGACAGATCGACAAGCTCAAGACCAAGCCGCACGTCGTGGTGGGCTCGCCCGGACGCATTGTGGAACTAATTGAGCGGGGCAAGCTGAAGACAGCGCACATCCGCGCCGTCGTCATCGATGAGGCCGACCGATTGCTGAACGACGAAAGTCTGAATTGGATTCAGACAATCGTCAGCGCGGCGCCGCCAGGTCGACAGCTGATTTTCGCATCGGCGACGATCGAGCAGCAGACTCGTCAGGTCTTGGAAACACTGGCTCCGGATGTCCTGATGCTTCGCGCGGGTGCGGCGGCGGTCAACGAGAACATCGAGCATCTGTATCTGGTTTGTGAAAGCCGGGACAAGCCAGACATGTTGCGCAAGCTGCTGCATGCGTTCGATGTGCCGCGCTCGATTGTGTTCGTGCATCGCAACGATGTTGCGGAAGAGGTCGCCTCGAAGTTAACCCATCACAAACTAGCTGTCGCGGACTTGAATTCCGAGCTATCCAAGATGGACCGCAAGCAGGCGATGGATGGAATTCGCAGCGGCGCCATCCGCATCATGATTGCATCCGACCTAGCGGCGCGCGGACTCAACATACCCGGCGTAACCCACATCTTCAATCTCGACATACCGACGATGAGCAAGGCCTATCTGCACAGGGTCGGTCGCACGGCGCGCGCCGGCGCACATGGCACGGCAGTGTCACTGGTCACGGAAACCGAGGCCCGCCTCATCCGTCGATACGAGCAGGACCTAGGCATCTCCCTGCAATGCATACGCCTTCATAACGGCGAAATCAGTCCCGCGTTCATCCCGCACTGACCATAACCCAATCAATCAGAGCGCTATCTGCAGCGTTGCGCCGATAGATTGTGGCATTACTTATGCCAAGGTTGGCCGGCAGCAAATCCCTATGAGTGCAAGGCACGCGCAAGCGCCCTTACTTCTGCTTCCGCCTCGCCAATCAAGCCGCGACATTCCTCAATTGACAGGTTGAGCCGCGCCAAGACACCGCCCGAGCTGAAACTGCTGGTGTCGCCACTGTTCATCATTCTATTCGCCAGCCGCATGCCGGCGACCAGAACGTCAGTCAGTGTTGGAGGTCCCGACCGCACCGCAAGGACATCTGCCTGCATGCCCACCGCTTCGCAAACCGCATCGTTGACGTGCCAATTCTTCAGCACGGCTTTGGCAATCGCGGGATGCCATTCATCCACAAGACCCTTACTTAGAGTGACACGCGGTTGCGACGCCTCTTGCCTCGCCAATTGCACAAGAATGTAGAGATGGCCCACGCGATGCAGCAGACCCGCAGCGAACGCATCGGGCATGGCAAGCTTCAAGCGTTTGACCACCGCGCCACAGAAATGAGCAACTGCCACACTCTCGGACCATAACTCCTCGAGCGGTCTCGCGATCGATTGAAGTAATTCAAGTCGTCGCACATCCTGAATAGCATGCGCCAGGACGACGCTGTAGACCTTCTGAGCACCGAGGCGCGTCAGCGCGACACCCAGGTCAATGATCACCCTGCCCGTTGCGTTGAAAGCGGTCGAGTTAGCCATATTGAGCAGCCGGTTGGCGAGAGTCGGATCCGCGGAAATCGGGCGTACAATCATCTGGACCGAATAGTTCGGATTCTTCAGAACCTCCTGCACCTGGATGACAACTTGCGGAAAGGCGGGAAGCTCAACTGCGCCGGCCTCGATGGTCGCCAGCATGCGGCGCAAAAACTCGACGGGTGCGCGCTGTTCTACTCCATGGTCCTTCGGCCCCATCTTCAGCGGACCCTTGCCGCTTTGCGGCGCGTATCAATCATGGTTCGATGACTCGATTCGAAGGGTACTGTTGCATTATAGGCGCTCAAACTTGCTGTCCGGGAACGATTCCGGGCCGGGCCGGTTTATGTGAGATTTTATTTGCTTTAGCGCCATTTCTGCCAATGCGGGCTCAATCGAACAGGCTGAGGATGCGTTGATACTTTTCGATGTAGCCGCTATTTTCGCGGTTGTAAGGCGGAATGCTAACTGCTCGCACCACAGAGGCTTCCTCGCGCCAGACACAGGGGCAGGCGACTGCGGAGCCCGGGGTGAGCTGGCCCGCGCGGCGCAGCTCGCCGAGCTGGACGCCCATGCGGTCGAGCGCGCGATAAAGCTTTGCGACGTTGCGCGGGCCGCCATTGTAGGCGGCGACTGCAAAGATGCCGAGCACTTCCGGATTCGTGCGATAGGCGGAGCGGATTTCACTGCTCATCTGTGATAGCTCGATGTCCAGCAGGCAGACGGCCGCCTTCATGGCGTTCGGCAGGCGGGTCGCGCCGCGCTCGAAGTTTGGGTCCAGCTGCGCGCCGGGGCACCTGCGCACGACGAGCGAATAGGTGCCATTGCCGTGCCGGTTGGTGAACTGCATCGCGCCCAGCGCTTTCGCACTCGAGACGCTGTAGCGATACGCTTCCTCGCGCTTCAGGCCGTACTGGCTGAGTACCTCGTCGAATGCATCTCTGCCCTTTTCGAGGAAGTCCTCGTCGTCGGTCTGTTCTATGACCGCGAGCGTCGTGATCACCTCAGCTGGTATCACGTCCGCGAGCAGCTCGCCCGGAAAGGCCGCGCTCGGCACGTTCGCGTTACGAAGTTCGTCCATGGCGCGCCGTGCGGTGGTGAGCAGGAAATCCCTGCCGCCTGTGACGAAGCGCTGATCGAGGGTATCCTGGGTATAGGGCAGGTAGACGATGGGTCGTGCCGTCGCCACCGCCTCGCGCCAGCGTTTCTTCTTGATGAGGGTGTTGTCGAATACCGGGAATTTGCGGCCGTAGACCTTCAGCTCCTCGCCGCCGCGTGAGAATGCGAACATCAGCCGCTCGGCCCCTGTGCCCTTCACGTGCCGCGCCTCAATACCGGGCGTGCGCACCGCGAAGGGCAGTGGTCCGCGGCCGGGCTTCCATTTCACCGGCGGGCGGGGGATCTCCAAGTGAGCAATGGTTCAGTTCTTCTGCGCCTCGCTCCACAACGCGAAGGCGACCGGCCGGCCGCGCAGCACCTCACGCCCGCCCTTACCAGTGAAAGCGTACTGCAGTTCCACGTCGCGCAGTTGCGCCTGGCCCTCGGCAACCAAGTCGCGGATGACGAGGTGGCGCTCGCGAGCCTCCACGACCAGCTCCGGCAAGTTCTCAGTCCTGGGTGGCGCCTCGCGCTGCTCCGACTCGGCGACGGCCGCCGGAACCTCGGCCTCACCCTCGTCTTTGGCTTCGCTCGCGGCCATCGGAAGGTCCTGCACAGCGGGCGGGGCGGCGGGTTCCGCGATCAGCGTTGGGTCGTCCGCTGCCTCGATGCGGCCGCCCGAGGAGGCGCACGCGGAGCAGAGCAGGAGG
>Ga0137390_10003460_pt1 | contig 12886 bp, 8 predicted proteins | sample 15con2h24AmetaG_FD_104937 | JGI IMG/M metagenome (GOLD analysis project Ga0137390, IMG submission 104937) | Vadose zone soil microbial communities from Angelo Coast Range Reserve, California, USA - 15con2h2.4A metaG | ecosystem: Environmental > Terrestrial > Soil > Vadose zone > Saprolite... | reverse complement strand
GATTTACCTGCGTCGCCAATCATGATTGGCACAATCGGGTGAACGCCTGGCTTAATCGTTAGGCCGCGCTTGGTCAACGCTGCACGAAAATATTTTGTATTTTTTTCAAGCTTGTCGCGCAGCTCAGTGGAGGCGGTCACAATTTCGAGCGCTTTTAGACACGCCGCTACAATCGGAGGAGCGACGGTGTTTGAAAACAAGTACGGGCGGGAGCGTTGCCGCAAAAGATCGACAATTTCTTTGCGGCCGCTGGTGAATCCGCCGCTGGCGCCGCCGAGCGCTTTACCGAGCGTGCCGGTGATAATGTCGATCGTGCCCATCACGCCGCGATACTCGTGCGTGCCGCGCCCGGTTTTGCCGAGAAATCCGGTGGCATGCGCATCATCAATCATCGTTAGCGCTTTGTATTTTCCAGCAAGCTCGACAATCGCCTCAAGGTTCGCGATCGTTCCGTCCATCGAGAAACAGCCGTCAGTGGCGATCAAACGGAAGCGCGCGCCGCTAGCTTCCTTCAACGTCGCCTCTAGATCGGCCATGTCGTTGTGTTTGTAGCGAAAGCGTTGCGCTTTACAGAGCCGGATGCCGTCGATGATCGACGCGTGGTTCAATTCGTCGCTGATAACGGCGTCTTTCTCGGTCAGCAGCGTTTCGAATAAGCCGCCGTTCGCGTCGAAGCACGACGGATAAAGAATCGTGTCTTCTGTCCCGAGGAATTTTGTGAGCGCGGCTTCCAGTTGCTTATGAATGTCCTGTGTGCCACAAATGAACCGCACACTGGCCATCCCCAAGCCGTGGGTGTCGAGGGCTTCCTTCGCCGCCTTGATCAGCTCGGGATGATCGGCGAGGCCGAGATAATTGTTCGCACACATGTTGATGACGCGTTTGCCGTCGGCGACTGCGATGTGCGCATCCTGCGGTGTTGTGATAATACGTTCGGTTTTGAAAAGACCTTGCGACCTTATTTCATCGAGCATTTGTGAAAGCTGATTCTCAAATTCGGCGACCATAGAGTCCACAGATTACACAGATTTCGCAGAGCGGAAAAGAAACACAAAGCCGCAGAATGGAGCCGCTGGGAAGCGAGCGACATGGACGCACAGCCCGGAGGGCGAGCGAATGGGAATTCGCGAGTCATTACGCGAATTTAAACGGATAACAAAAAGCCATCACCTCGGACGAAGTCCACCGCGGGCACGACGGAAATAGTTATTCGGCTGAGGGTGTCGCCGTTGTGTCCGTTGCGGCCGTGGTGTGAGGAACCGGATTAGCCATAAAAGCTGCTTGCCGGGCCTGTGAATAAGTGTTAATAACTTTGCCGATTCGCCTTGACCAACGCCGAGCTTCGCCGCCTTGCCTTAGCCGTTCTCGCGATATTTATCGCCATCCTTCTTTTTACTTCGTGTGAGACAACGAGCACCCGCGCCCTGCCGCCTTACGAGCTGCCGTTGACAAGAACGGAATTCCAAAACGTCCGCACTACCGCTTACACCCATACCGAGGCGGACCACACCCAATATGGCGCACGTAACGCGCTCGGGGGCGAGTTGCATGCCGCGGGCCCGGCGATTCACCGCGCTGAAAACGTGTCACGCGCACTCGCAGTTTCCGACAGCGATGACTCCGTAATCATTCGCGTTTCAAATTCCGGCCCCGCGCTCCAGCCCTTTTCGCTGGAGGAAACGAAAACAACAACGCGCGTGACCACCACAACAAGGACCACGCGCGTTACCAAAACGAGCCGACTAGCGAGACGCGCAGTTGCGGTGGTGAGGCCGCCAAAGATCGGCAGTGCTGCGGCAGATTGGTCGCGCTGGCCGATGGGAACGACGTTCCGTTTGCTCTCGACGGGCCAAATGTATCGCGTGGAGGACTACGGCTGGGCCCTTTCCGGCCGGAACACGATCGATCTCTACATGGCGAATCAGCGCGACATGAATTCGTGGGGCGCGCGGCAGGAGCCAATTCAGATCCTGCGCTGGGGCAATCCGCAACAAAGTTTACAATTTCTGCAATCGCACCAGGATTACAAGCACATCAAACGGATGGTCCTCGAGCTCGAAGGCCGCGAGCAGGACGCGGCCGCGCTTCAGTAGTGCATGTAGTTGTCGCGTGCTTTGCATCCATAAACTGACTGACAATGCGCAACGAATTCACCGCGATTATCGAGCGCGACGGGGAATTGGTTTGTCGCGCAATGTCCCGAAGTGCCGGAAGCAAATGGTCAGGGGTCCGTCAAGGAAGCAAAGAGCGATCTCGCCGCTGCGATTCACTTGTGTTGGAGGATCCTCGACAAGATGCCTAAAAGCTGCATCGGCGGATGGTTTGCGTGACGTCGTAACCGTCGGCACGTGAAACGAACAAAGCTGTTGCGGCATCCGCAGCGGCATGGATGCGTGCTCAAACGCGAAGGCGGACGTCATTCGACCTGGCGCAATCCGCAGACGAACAAAATTCAGGCCATTCCGCGGCACATCATTGCGGTCGAAAGGTCAGCCTTCTTTCCAATCGAGGACAATTTTGCCGGAGTTGCCCGACTTCATGAGCTCGATAGCTTCTTTGAATTTGGTGTAGGGGAACCGGTGGGTGATGACCGGTGAGATGTCGAGGCCGGATTGGATGAGCGCGGTCATTTTGTACCAGGTTTCGTACATCTCGCGGCCGTAGATTCCTTTGATGGTGAGTGCGCTGAACACGACGGTGTTCCAATCGATCGCCGCGGTCCCAGGCATGATGCCTAACAAAGCGATTTTGCCGCCGTGAAACATGTTCGGCAAAATGTCAGCGAACGCTTTCGAGTTGCCGGACATTTCCAGCGCGACATCGAAGCCTTCTTTCATCGCGAGTTGATGCATCGCGTCGGCAACTTTCTCGGTACGCACGTCGAGGGCGAGCGTTGCGCCCATTTTGCGGGCGAGATCGAGGCGATACGGATTCACGTCGGTGATCACGACATGACGTGCGCCGGCCTGCTTACAAATGGGGATGGCCATGCAACCGATCGGTCCTGCGCCAGTGATGAGCACGTCTTCGCCCACGAGATCGAACGACAGCGCGGTGTGAACGGCGTTGCCTAACGGATCGAAACAGGAAAGCACGTCGAGTGGGATCGACGGATCGGCGTGCCAACAGTTGGTCTGCGGAATGGCGGCGAACTCGGCCCAGGCACCGGGCCGGTTCACACCGACGCCCTGCGTGTTCGGACAAAGATGACGTCGGCCAGCGAGACAATTGCGGCAATGTCCGCACGTGATGTGACCTTCGCCGACGACGAGATCGCCTTCCGCAAAACCTTTCACGTGATCGCCGGCAAGATGGACAACTCCAACGAATTCGTGTCCGATGGTCATCGGCACGGGAATCGTCTTCTGCGCCCACGCGTCCCAGTTGTAAATGTGGACGTCCGTTCCACAGATCGATGTCTTCAAAACGCGGATGAGAACGTCGTCGCCGCCGACTTCTGGAACTGGAACTGCTTCGAGCCAAAGTCCCGGCTCGGCTTTAGCCTTAACGACGGCCTTCATCGTCTTTTGCATAAGAGCAAGCTATCCACAGATTTCAGAGATTCACACGGATTCGTCAGGAACGGTAATCCGCGAAACTCTGCGTAATCTGTGGACAAAATCTTTCCGGTTGGGATGATGGAAGTCCATGCCTGCGACGCTTGAGGAACCGGCGCCCGAAACGGCGAGGACGCGCTCGGTGTTCATTTTGCGGTTCCTCAGCACAGTCGCTCTGTGGTCGGTCGCGCTCCTCATCGCGTTTTCCGGGTTCGAAATTCTGTTTTGGTTGTTGATCAGCGGTTTCGGCCTGATCGCGCTCTGGGAATTTTACCGCATGCTCGATCATGACGGTCTGCCCAATTTCAAAATCACGGGGATGATTTGCGGCGCTATCATGCTGGTCGGCAGTTTTTATTACTTTTCAAGAATCGGCCCGGCGCAATCCTACGATTTTGAAGTCGCGGTCCTGCTCTTTTTTCTGCTAACTGTTTTCGCGCGGCAAATGTTTGCGCGCCTGCGACACGACGAGCCGTTGCAAACGATGGCTTACACATTGTTTGGCTTGCTCTATGTGTTGTGGCTTCTCAATTTTACGACCAAAATTGTTTACCTGACGCCGCGCTCGAGCACCGGCGCGGTCACAGGCCAGTTTTATTGTCTCTATTTGATCGCTGTGACGAAATTCAGCGATATGGGCGCGTATCTCACAGGGAGTGCAATTGGGCGTCATCTGATGAGTCCGCAAATCAGCGCCAAGAAAACCTGGGAAGGATTCTTTGGCGCGCTCGGCTTTGCGCTGCTTTGCAGCTTGGCCTTGTTCAAATTAATGCCCGGCCACTTATCGGTGTTAAATTGGACGCATGCTAGCGTGCTCGGTTTGCTGCTCGGGTTTGCAGCGGTAATTGGCGACTTGGCCGAATCGATCGTCAAGCGGAGCACCGGCGTGAAAGATTCAGGGAACCTGTTGCCGGGAATCGGCGGCGCGCTCGACTTGATCGATAGCCTGCTCTTCACTGCGCCGCTTTTGTTCTTTTATCTGCGGCTCGTCATCCGTGTATCGTAATACCATGCATGGCACCGCGGTAGATCTGGGGAGCGCACGCGCCTCGCCTGCCGGCTGCGGCGCCTCGCCGCAAGGAACTTTTCCCCTAAGCGCCTACAAATTCACTCTTATTCGTGCCACCAAGCCGACACCGAAAAAGTTCGCGACCGCGAGGGCGCGTGCGCTCCTCAGAATTTTTTGGCGCGGAGCTCCTCCATGAAACGGAAGCGAATAGCCTTGTTAGGCGCTACCGGGTCGATCGGCGAGAGCGCGCTGAAAGTCGCACGTGACATTCCGGAGCGGATGGAGATCGTCGGGCTGGCCGCGAACAGCAACGCCGAGAAGCTCGCCGCTACTGCAAATCAAATTCGCCCGGAATCGCTTTGTCTCGTTGATGAAACGAAGATTGAAATCTTGCGGCGTGGGCTCGAGTACAAGCCGCGCATCTTTTCTGGCGAAGTCGGATTATGCGAGATCGCGTGCCTAACGAATGCGGACATGGTGCTGATTGCGATCGTCGGGACAGGCGGATTGCGGCCCGCGCTGGCGGCGATTGAAGCGGGCAAAGATCTGGCCGTAGCGAGCAAAGAAATTTTGGTAATGGCGGGTGAGATCGTGATGCGCGAGGCCCGGGACAAGAGTGTTCAAGTGTTGCCGGTGGATTCGGAGCATAACGCGATTTTCCAATGTCTTTATAGTGGCGCAAGTTTCCAACTTGCGAATTCATCTAAATGGCAACTTGGAAAGTTGCCCCACGAAGATGTGCGCCGAATCATTCTCACCGCGTCAGGAGGACCATTTCGCGAGACGCCCGCGAAGCAACTTGTTGATGTTACGGTCGAGCAGGCGCTCAAGCATCCGACCTGGAACATGGGCCCGAAGATCACCATCGATTCGGCCACGCTATTCAACAAAGGCCTGGAAATGATCGAAGCGCACTGGCTGTTCGGCGTAGAGATGAAACGCGTCGAGGTCGTAATTCATCCACAAAGCATCGTGCATTCGATGGTGGAATTCGCGGACGGCTCCACGCTCGCGCAACTGAGTTACTCGAACATGTGTTTCCCGATCCAGTACGCCGTGACGTGGCCGGACCGCGTGCCGAACACGTTGCCGCCACTGGATTTTTCGAAGTTGTCGAAGCTGGAGTTTTTCACACCCCGTTATCACGATTTTCCGGCGTTGAAGCTTGCCCGCCGCGCGGGCGAAACTGGCGGCACATTGCCAGCGGTCATGAACGCCGCGAACGAAATCGCGGTCGCGGCATTTTTAGATCGACAAGTACGTTTCCCGCAAATCTGGCAGACGGTCGAGGAGGTGATGAACCGGCACGCGAGCGTTGCGCATCCCGATCTCGATGCGATATTGCGGGCCGATCAATGGGCCCGTGAGGAGGCGACGAGATTCGTTAAATCGTTAGACCGTTAAATCGACCCGCGCCTGCCCGAACCCGGATCGCAATTCACGAGTTACGAATCACCATTTGCCATGATCCTTCACGTCGCACGTGTCATCTTCATCCTACTCGAAGTGCTCGTCCTCTTCAATCTCCTCATCGTTGTGCATGAGATCGGACATTTTCTGGCGGCCCGCTGGCGCGGACTCTACATCGAGAAATTCGGCATCTGGTTCGGCAAACCCCTTTGGAAGAAAACGATTAGCGGCGTGCAGTATTCGTTAGGCTCGCTTCCCTTCGGCGGATTTGTGGCGCTGCCGCAACTTGCGCCGATGGACATCATCGAGGGCAAAGCAGATGTCGATCGCGCGCGGCTGCCGAGGATTTCCGCGCTCGACAAGATCATTGTGGCATTTGCCGGTCCGCTGTTCAGTTTTCTTTTGGCGGTGTTGTTCGCTGTCATCATTTGGACGGTTGGGCGGCCTGTGGGCGAATCGGAGGCCACCACTACGATAGGATACGTCATACCCGACTCGCCTGCGGCGCAGGCGGGCTTGAAAGCTGGCGATAGGATTCTCTTGGTCGATCATCATCGCGTTTCTCGTTTTGGCGGGATGAGCGAGGAGAGTATCCAGTGGCGAATTGTTCGCAGCGAAGGCGAAACGATTCCGATCACAATTGAGCGTGTGGTGAACGGCCATCCCGAGAGAAAAACCCTCGAAGCGCGCCCGATTATTCCTGAGACCAAGCCGTGGATGCGCAAAGGATTTCGAGAAATCGGAATTGTGCCGGCCGAGACGCCGGTGGTCGCGAAAGTCGAACCGGGCAGTCCCGCCGCAAAAGCCGGGTTGCGGCCTAACGACATGATCATCGCGATTAACGGGCAGCCGCTTTATGAAATTCTCGGCATCGCCGACTACATCCGAGACCATCCGAACCAGCCTCTCACGCTCACGGTCGAGCGCGCTGGAAAGCAGGTCGCTGTTCCATTTGAGCCGGGAAACCCTAAGATCGACACCGTCTTCAAAGACAGCCCGGCCGCGCGCGCCGGTTTGCAGGCGGGCGACATAGTCCTGGCGATCGATGGGCAAACCGCAAAGAGCGCCCTGGCGATTTCCGATTACATCAAACATCACCCCGGCCAGACAATTACGATGTCGATCTTGCGCGATGAGACGCAGCGCCAAGTGAAGCTTACGCCGGAAATTCCGCAGGGCGACACAGTCGCGCGGATTGGGATTATTTGGGCAGAAGACTTTGGAATCACACTCGACCAGTACGGCAAGATGATGGTGAAATATCCGCGGCCGTTGGAGCAAATCCGCGCCAGCATGTTCTCCATCTTCAGCACCGTGGGCGCGATTGCTTCACCGAAATCGGACGTGCGTCTGCAGCACATGAGCGGTCCGGTGATGATGCTGCAGGTTTATTACAAAATGCTCTCCAGCAAGGAAGGCTGGCGGATGGCGCTCTGGTTCAGCGTGGTGCTCAATGTGAATCTGGCGCTGCTGAACCTGCTGCCGATTCCGGTGCTCGATGGCGGCCATATTCTCCTCGCACTCATCGAGGCGGTGCGCCGCCGGCCGGTGAACATGCACGTGCTTGAAGTGGTGCAGACCGCCTGCGCGGTCGTAATCATAGGCTTCATGATTTACATCGCGTTCTTCGACGTGCAGGACCTTTTTGGGATCAGGCGCGACGCGCCAAAGTTTTTGCCGAAGGCGACCCCAACTAAATCCGGGCACTAATAAATTCTCGCGAGCGTTGCGGGTCGGTGGCACGCGGATAACTTACGTCGTGAGTATTGACGACGTTCGAACGTTGCGGAATGCTGGGCCATTCAAACCATTCGACATAGTTCTTCGTGATGGAAGAAGAGTCCACGTCGCGCTCCCAGAACGCTTGGCCTTGGCGCCGAACGGCGAGAAACTCGGCGTTAATGAAGACATCATGCCAACGCTGGTCGAGGTCGTATCGATTGCGAGCGTTGCTCTAGCGCTACCGCGCCAGCGCCGCCCAGGCAGGAAATGACCACGCGACAGATACTCGTTTTACATCGTGCGTCGCCATTTCGACCGTTTGTGCTGTTTTTGAGCGATGGTCGAAGCCTGAAGGTTACAAACGTGGAGTGCTTTGGGCCCGCGGAAGATGCTTCCAGCTTTGCGCGATTCCAACCGCTCGGGCTAGTTGAAATTGTCGATCCAATTCACGTCGTTTCTGCCCAGTGCTACGAATAGCCGCTATGAATCTATCGTACTGCATCAATCCTTTTCGATACGAGCGGCGAATTACCCGCGAAGTGCGTGTGGGCAACGTCGGGATCGGGGGGGATAACCCCATCCGCGTCCAATCGATGATCACGTGCGACACGATGGATACGGAGATGTCGATCCAGCAAACGATGGAGCTGGCGGCAGCGGGTTGCGAGATTGTCCGCATCACCGCGCCGAGCGTGAAAGACGCACGCAATCTCGAGCAGATCGTCAAAGGTTTACGTGAGCGTGGCTGCGATGTGCCGATTGTGGCCGACATTCATTTTAAGCCCGAAGCCGCGATGGAGGCGGCCAAATGGGTGGACAAGGTGCGCATTAATCCAGGCAACTATGCCGATTCAAAAAAATTCGTGATCCGCGAATACACGGATCAGCAGTATGCCGCTGAGTTATCTCGGATTCGCGAGCGTTTTGCGCCACTTGTCGATCTTTGCACGAAGCGCGGAATTGCCATGCGCATCGGCACGAATCACGGCTCGCTTTCCGATCGGATCATGAATCGTTACGGCGACACACCGCTCGGCATGGTGGAAAGCGCGCTCGAATTCGCGCGGATCGCGCGGAATCTCAATTACCATGCGTTCGTCTTCTCGATGAAGTCGAGCAATCCGAAGGTGATGATCAACGCGTATCGATTACTTGTTGCGCGGTTGCACCAAGAAGGTCCCGACTGGAATTACCCAATTCATCTTGGAGTAACCGAAGCGGGCGAAGGGGAAGACGCGCGGATCAAGAGCGCGATTGGGATTGGTTCTATGCTCGCCGATGGAATCGGTGACACGATTCGCGTGTCGCTGACAGAGGACAGCATTCATGAGATTCCGGTGGCCAAGGCGCTTATCGAAAGCATTAAGACAACATCCAACGCCCAACCCGCCTTCGCTCGGGACGGGCTCCGCCGTGGCGAGCGTCCAACGCCCAACGTCGAACTTTCGTTTGATCCATTCTCGTACCAGAGGCGGGCAACGGAAACGATTGAGCGGGATGGTGTGCGGCTTGGCGGCGAAGAACTAATTCGCGTGCTCGTTAGTCAAGCGAACTTCGCTAAGATTGAGCACAAAATCGATAAGATGGGCGATTACAAGCCAGAGATCGTTTACGAAGATGCACAGATCGAAGAAGTCGATCCGCGTGATGAAAACGCGGTTGCGCGTATCAATCAAAGCTCGTGTCCGCAATTTGTAACGGTGAAGGACGATGTCGATCTTCCGGTGATCACGGCGTTTCGGTTCCTCGCGACGATGTTGGAAGCGCGGCATTCGATCTTATTAAAAGACACGCTTCGCCGGGTGGCGGTGGGAAATGACGAAGCGCGAATGACGAATGACGAAAGAAGCTCGAATGCTCAAATGACGAAAGATCGTCGGGATTTTGTCATTCCTTCGTCATTAGACGTTCGTGCTTCGTCATTCCTCCACACGTTGCTTTTCGCTTCGACGAACATCGGCTCGCTTTTGTGTGATGGAATTGGCGACGCAATCTTGGTGCAAGGCGAAGAAGCGCCAGGCCAGGCGCTGCGGCTCTCTTACAATATTTTGCAGGCTGCCGGGTCGCGGATTTTTAAGACCGATTATGTGGCCTGTCCGTCATGCGGGCGGACATTGTTCAATTTGCAAACGACCACGGCGCGTATCAAAGCGGCGACATTGCATCTCAAGGGCGTGAAGATTGCAATTATGGGCTGCATCGTGAACGGGCCAGGTGAAATGGCGGACGCAGATTTTGGTTATGTGGGCGGCGCGCCAGGAAAGGTGAACCTCTATGTCGGCAAGACGCCGGTGAAATTCAATATCCCGGAAGGAGAGGCAGTCGATCGACTGAAAGATTTAATCCGCGAACACGGTAAGTGGATCGAGCCTGCCTCGGCGTCTGCGGTATTAGTATAACGGGTTCAGAGCCGGGTTTTTGCACAGAAGATCGAGCCGTGATTTGTGTTGGCAAATCGGCATCCCCCGATACAGTTTAGTTTAAATAAGACGTAACTGGGGCGCGTCTAAGTCTGAGAAAAAGAGGGAAAAACTATGAAGAGCAAGTTAGCCATGATATGTGCCGCATTGCTTTGCATGAGCGGCATGGTTCCAACGGCAAATGCAGTTGCGATCTCAATCGCGGTCGGCGACCGACCATACTATATGCATGGTCCCTACTTTTATGTGGGGCCAGCTCGTTACGTGTGGGTGCGAGGCCACTGGGCGTGGCGTCATCATCACCGCGTCTGGATTCACGGTTATTACGTGGTTGGTTAGTTAGTGCAACTGACCCACCACACCGATTTCTGATCGCATCGTTGCCTGATTATCGGCGCCGAACACTCTGATTGTGTTCGGCGTTGCATTTTTTCTGACATTTTCAGGCTCTCGAGTCGGGATGACGAGTCGTGATTTGAATCGAGCTATTTGTACTCCCGCCTCTGGAAATTCCCAGGGGTCGTTTCTACTGCCCTGAAATTTCTTCCTGACGGTTCGTTCGTTAGGCAAGACCATCGCCCACATGAGATCACTTTGTGTACGTATCTGTTCAGGGTTGGGCACCTCGCAAGGGCTCAATACGATTGTGATCCGGGGAGCGCACGCGCCCTCGCGTGCTCGTTGCGGCGCCTCGCCGCAATGCCTCTGGCAAGCAAACGTTCCCACTCGTGCATTTTGTGGCGCGGTCGCGCTTTCGAACCTTCTCTTTTTTACAAAAACGCGACAACGCTACGAAATATTCTTGCCACTGTAGGACTTGACCGAGCAGTCTAATAATTTAGTCAACTCGGGGGTCCATTTTCCAAAATTTATGAAACATATTCGCTGGTTTACTCGGTCAAATCCCGTTCGATCACCGTTGCGCATCGCGACCGCTGGCGCGCTTTTCATTGCGGCTGTTATCGCATTCTTAGCGGCAACGAATACCGCATTGGTGCGTGCAGGGAGCGTTCAAACCTATATCGTCCTTTACAAAACCCAGTCTGTTTCGAGCGATGCTGCCACTGTTATCGCGAACGCCGGCGGTACCCTGGTTGCCAATTACAATGCTATTGGCGTTGTAATCGCGCGCTCGAGTAACGACGCGTTTGCCAGCAATCTCCTGAAGAACTCTGCTGTTCAAGGCGTGGCGGCAACGCAACAATTCGCGACGCAGCTATCCGACGACGGCGTAAACGATTCAACTGATGCGCCGGCAACACCAAACACGCCGGCTCCGGGTAATGACAACCTATCGGGCTTGCAGTGGGACATGGACCAGATTCATGCACCCGAAGCCCGTGCCATCAACGGTGGCAGTTCGTCCGTCCTCGTCGGCGACATTGACACGGGCCTTGATTTTACTCATCCCGACCTGGCACCGAACGTTGATTTTGCCAACAGCGTATCGTGCATCGGCGGCGTGCCCAACCAAAGCCCGGCTGCGTGGAATGACGATAACGGCCATGGCACGCACACCGCGGGCACAATTGCCGCGGCAAAGAACGGGATCGGCATTGTCGGTGTCGCGCCCAATGTGCGCATCGCAGCGATCAAAGCGGGCGATGTCAATGGCTTTTTCTTTCCCGAGGCCGTCGTCTGCGCCTTCATGTGGGCTGGCTCGCATCACATGAATGTCACTAACAACAGCTACTTTGCCGATCCATGGTATATGAATTGCAAGAACGATCCGGTACAGCGCGCGATCTGGGAAGCCGAACGGCGTGCGATCCGTTTCGCTATGCAAAATGGCACCGTCGTGGTCGCGGCGGAGGGCAACTTTGCTGACGACCTGGCCCACCCTACCATGGATTTGCAGAGCCCGGATAATACCACGCCCGTACCACGAGAGGTCACGAATGCCTGCGCCGTCGTCCCGGTTGAGGTGCCTGGCGTCATTGGCGTGACCGCAAACGGCAACTTAGAACTCAAATCGTTCTACTCTAGTTATGGGGTGGGCAAAGTGGATGTGGTTGCTCCAGGTGGTGATTCGAGATTGCAGCGCACCGCCGCCGCACCGAACGGTCGTGTTCTTTCGACCTGGCCTGCAGTTCTCATTAATAATTGCCGCCGGAAGGTATTTGATGGAGCCGCCACTTATTGCTACATCCAAGGTACATCGATGGCATCGCCGCACGCGGCTGGCGTCGCTGCGCTGATCGCGAGCCGAGGCATCACGAGTCCCGGTGCGATTGCCGCGAAACTGCAAGACACGGCTGATCCTATTGATTGTCCACCTGACCTTTCGATCTATGCGTTCTTCCCATCGGTGAACAACGGCGCGCCTCAGGTGTGCCAAGGCACCCTGGACTACAACTCGTTCAACGGACACGGACAAATCAACGCGTTGAGCGCCGTCACACAGTAAGAATCACAAAGCGACATTGCTGGGCGCGGGCCCCTGTTTTTTGACGATCGGGCCGACAGTAATGTCGAGCCATGGCGGGCGTGCGCGTTTGACGCAGCGGACTCGCGCGAGCATATTGTCCGCTCCTCTCTTCCCCCGGAAAACGCGGCATGGATAAGATTCGTAACATCGCCATTATTGCGCACGTCGACCACGGCAAGACCACGCTGGTCGATCAGTTGCTGCGGCAGTCCGGTACGTTTCGCAGCAACCAAAAGATTGCTGAACGCGTGATGGACTCGATGGATCTCGAACGCGAAAAAGGAATTACCATTCGCGCGAAGAACGCTTCTTTTCAGTGGAACGGTTATCGCATCAACAT
>Ga0137390_10003458_pt1 | contig 12890 bp, 10 predicted proteins | sample 15con2h24AmetaG_FD_104937 | JGI IMG/M metagenome (GOLD analysis project Ga0137390, IMG submission 104937) | Vadose zone soil microbial communities from Angelo Coast Range Reserve, California, USA - 15con2h2.4A metaG | ecosystem: Environmental > Terrestrial > Soil > Vadose zone > Saprolite... | reverse complement strand
CTGTCCCAGCGCCAGATCCTCACTCCAGGCCTGGTGCAGATGGTCTCCGTCCTCGCGCTCAACAAGCTTGAGCTCAAGGACATGATCAACACTGAGATGGTCGAGAACCCGGTTCTCGAGGAACTTGAAGAGTCGGTTCCCTTACTCGACGAAGTTGGCCGCAAAGAAGAAGACCGCGAGCGCGCCGCCGCTGCGACGAACGAAGAAAATCCCATCACTGCGGTCGAAAAGAAAGATCCCTTCGAAGAGATCGATTTCGGTTCGTTTTTCCAGGACTATCTTGACCCCGGCTACCGCACGCACAGCGAGATGGAAGAAATCGAGCGGCCGTCGTTCGAAAATTTCCTCTCCAAGCCCACCAACCTGACCGACCATCTCGCCTGGCAACTTGGTGCTCTGAGCCTGCGTCCGGAAGTGAAGGAGGCCGCCGACCTCATCATCGGCAACCTCAATGAAGATGGCTACCTTATCGCCAGTGACGACGAACTGCTTGGCGTTGCTCCGCCTGCATCGCCTGAAGCCGACGTTGTCACCGCGAAGGCGATTGTCAGCGAAGCCCAGGCGCTGGGCTTGGCCGAGACGCTGCCGCCCGAGAGCTTGCCGCCCGAGAGCTCGATAGATCCTGACAGTGTGCCAGGTGAGATTCTGCCGGAAGAGTTCGCGCCGGATGAGCTTTCATCCCCGGAAGTCAACTCCGATGACGTTGCTCTCGCTATTGATGGGAACGCGGATGTTGGCCAGGTGTCATCGGCTGACCATGAATCGGCGGACGCGAACATTGAGAAAGCTGCTCCTGCACCAGCCGACGCCCATCAACTCCCATTAGAAGCGTCTTTTTCCTCGAGATCAGGAAACTCCGCGGCGGCAGTCGCTCCCGCCCCCGCTCCCGCCGCACGAACTAAGTTTCCGGTGTACCAGCCGACATTCTCCGCGGCGGATCTGGTCGAAGCCCTCGAAACCGTCCGCCAGCTTGATCCTCCCGGCGTAGCCTGCCGCGATCTCCGCGGATGTCTGCTCTACCAGCTGCGCTACCACCAGCAGCAGCTCGCGCTGCATAAAAACGGCAACGGAACCGAACAAGTGCTGCAGGATGCCTCCGCCATCGTCGATCAGCATCTGCGTGGCGTACCGCTCAAGCAGTTCAAGGAAATCGCCAAGGCCATCGGCCGCCCGCTCGAAGCGGTGCAGGTGGCCCTCGACTATATCCGCACCCTCGATCCGCGCCCCGGCCTGCGCTACAACAAAGTCCAGGCGCGGCTGATCGAGCCCGATGTCGCTTTCGTGAAACACGGCGACGAGTGGCTGGTCATAATGAACGACGAAGACCTGCCGCAGCTACGCCTGAATCCGGCGTACAAAAAGCTGGTCACGCGCGATGGCACCAACGATAAGAACACGCGCGACTACGTGAAAGAGCGCTACAAGAGCGCCATCCAGCTCATCAAGAATATTGAGCAGCGCAAGCAGACGATCACGAAAGTCTGTTACGTCATCGTGGCCCGCCAGCAGGATTTTCTCGAGCGCGGCATCGACCAGCTGAAACCCATGATGATCAAGGAGGTGGCCGAAGAAATCGGCGTGCATCCTTCCACCGTCAGCCGTGCCGTGGCCAACAAATACGCCCACACCCCGCAGGGCGTGTTCGAGCTGCGATACTTCTTCAGCGAGAGCGTGCAGGGGCCCGAGGGTGGCAACACTTCTTTGCTCATTCTCAAGCGCCGCGTCAAGAAGCTCATCGACGAGGAAGATCCCAGCCGCCCGTTGACCGACGAGCAGATCACCCGGATTCTTCAATCGCAAGGCATCCAGGTCACTCGTCGCACGGTAGCCAAATACCGGGAGGACATGCGCATCCCCAGCACGCACCAGCGAAGAGTAAAAAAATAAAGCAGAAGTAAGAAGTGAGAATGCAGAAGTGCGAAGGGCCATTGAAGATTGCCCACGGCAGAATTGTTGGAAATGATAGTTTTCACTTCTGCATTTTGACTTCTGCCTTTTGACTTAAATAATGCAGTGCCCAATTTTTCTCAACGAACGAATTCAGGAGGGGCGCTCATGAACGTGGAATACACCGGCAGACATTACGAAGTTACTCCCGCCATCCGCCAAGAGGTTGAAACCGGCCTCGCCAAACTCCGCAAAATATTAGGCGACAAATTCGAAACCAAGGTGATCCTCGCCGTTGAGAAGCACCGTCACAAGGCGGAAATCACCATCAGCCCGCGCAATGGTCCGCTGGTCGGCCTGGCCCAGGCCAAGGATATGACTATGGCCGTCAATGAAGCCCTGGACCATCTGGAGAAGCAGGCCGTCAAATACAAGACGCGCTGGCAGTCGAAAAAACGCTCGGCGCGCAAGAGTGAGGAAGTCAAGAAGTGGAATGGTCACTCTACGCAGGGCGATGTACAGAGTGACCTGCTGACAGCCGTCGGTCTCTCAGAAAAAACGGCTGTGCCCGTGCTCGTGCACAGATATCCTGCCGTGGCGAAAACCACCGAGGTACACCTCGTCCGATCTGCGGACGCGGTCGCCATGCGTCCCATGACGCTCGAAGAAGCCATCAAGGAAGCCCACTTCCGTGACCGCGACGTCTTCGTCTTCCGCGATCCCAAGGGCAAAGTGATGATTCTGCACCGCACGCGCGACGGAAAGATGGAGCTGATCGAAGCGCCATAGAAACCAGACTGGTTTCAGAAATGTCTTGGGAAGCACACGGCTCGTGTGGAGCGGACACTCCTGTCCGCTGCCTTGGGCCTTCCTCAGCCAGGAGAGAAACTCGTGACGGTCGACTCTGAAAGTGGAGGAAAGCTTGTCACGGCCGGCTACGGGTGTTCCACCACCCCTCAACAGAAGTTTTCTTGATGGCTTATCGACAGATTGAACGAACGCTTTCTCCTTCCTCTCGTTGAGCGTATGATCCTCCCGCCGTGTCAGTTACATCGCGTTGAGGAGATGACCATGAAAAGCTTCTGCCGTCTCGTTGTCTTCCTAGTGCTGCTCGCGCCTGCCGTCCTGGCGCAGGAGCACTACACCGAAGGCCCGCTCTGGCGCGTATCGTTGATTCGCGTGAACCCCACCAAAATGGATGCCTATCTCACCAGCCTGCGCCAGTCTTCCAAGCCATTCCTCGAGGAGCAAAAGCGCCAGGGAACGATTGTGGACTACAAGTACTTCCTCAAGGAAACCAAGAACAGTCCGCAGGATTGGGACGTTTGTTTGGCCATCGAGTACAAGAACCATGCCGCCATGGACGGTCTGGCCGCAAAAGGGGAAGCTCTGCGTGACAAGATTTTGGGTGGCAAGGGCCCGGCTCAACAGATTACCGATAAACGCGCAGAAATCCGAGAAGTCATCAGCTCCGAGCTGCTGCAAGAGATTCTGCTGAAGTAAGCAGCGGAGACTCTGATCTGTACGTGGCGATCCCATCGGGGCCGGGTCTTTGACCCGGCTTCTGGTTCTCAATGTCCCTATTCATACGTTTTAATAGCAGCTGACCCCGTGCTAGAATTCGCCGCCGAGGGAGATTTCGCTAATGACGACGCACAGTTACCGCAATACTTTTTCCGTCGCGGTGTTCTTACTTGTTTGCTTGACGCTCAGTGCCCGATTGGTTCTGGCACAGACCAGTTCTTTGCAGGCGAAGCTTTCGGTTCATTGGGAAGAACTCACTGCCAGCGACTTCCGCGAAGGGATTCAGCGCTCGCAAGGAACGTGCCTGCTCCCCTTCGGCATCCTAGAGAAACACGGACCACACCTTCCGCTGGGCACGGATCTGCTGGATGTGCGTTACGCCGCGCTGCACGCGGCTGAACAGGAATATGCCGTCGTCTTCCCCGAATATTATTTCGGACAGATTGCCGAGGCCCGCCACGAGCCCGGAACCATGGCATACAGTCGTGATCTGCAACTGGCGCTGCTACAGGAAACGACCGATGAGATGGCGCGTAACGGCTGCAAGAAAGTGCTCATCGTCAACGGCCACGGCGGCAACGACAGCCTTCTGCCCTACTTCGCCCAGACGCAAATGGATAAACCGCACGACTACGTCCTCTATGTTTTTGACGAGCGCACGCCCCAAACTGGCGGACCGGCCAAGAAGACTTCCATCGATATGCACGCGGGCGAAAGCGAAACTTCCAAAATGATGATCTCCCGCCCTGACACGGTCCACCTCGATCGGGCGACGAACGAATCCGGTGCCGATCAGCGCCGTCAAAAACTTCCGCCGGACGTCTATACGGGAATCTGGTGGTACACGCGATTCCCTTTTCACTACTCCGGCGACGGTTCGGTGGCGACCAAAGAGTTGGGCGAGTTTCAGATGAAGTGGTGGATTGACTCCGTCACCAAAGCCATCCGGGCCGTAAAAGCGGACGATGTCAGCCTCAAACTGCAGAACGAATTCTACGAGAAGAGCAAACATCCCCTCGATACACAACCGTGACGCAAATTTCGTAGAGACGTAGCTCGCTACGTCTTTTTGCGGCGAGGGAATGTCTCAGGAGCTGCCGATCAGCACGCCGGTAATGAAAACCAGCACGCCGCCCAAGCCGACTTGCAGGGCGGCGGAAAACCAGGGCGTATCCATATAGCGCTGGCGGATCCAGGTGATCACAGCCAGTTCGCCCATCACGACGAATCCGGCGGCCCACAGCGCCAGGCGAAAGTCTTTCAACAGAAACGGCAGCGTATGTCCAATGCCGCCCAGCGCGGTCATCGCGCCGCAAATCAATCCTCGCACCCACGGGTGTCCGCGCCCGGTCAAGCTGCCATCGTCGGAAAGCGCCTCGGCGAATCCCATGCTGATGCCTGCGCCCGCGGAGGCCGCAACGCCCACGAGGAATGCGTCCCAACTATTCTTTGTGGCAAAGGCTGCCGCGAATACAGGAGCCAGCGTCGAAACTGATCCGTCCATCAGCCCGGCCAACCCGGGCTGCACAATCTGGAGAACAAAAAGGCGGCGCTGGGCGCGCTCTTCGTCCGCCTTCACGTGAGCAGGCAATTTCTCTTCGTCCAACTCCAGGGCGCGCTCCTCATGCGAGCGTTCCTCGTTCGCCAGATCGTCGAGTAGCTGCCGGATGCTAGCGTCCTGGGTACGTGCCGCAGCCTTCTCATAGAACCGGCGAGTCTCCACCTCCAGCGTGCTCGCTTCCTTACGGACAGCATCGATGCGCAGCGGGCGGATCAGCCACAGAGCTGGCCGAACGACAAATCCGCGCACGTCCTGCCGCCGGATCAACGGAATGTGCTCGCCGAACTTCTGCTTGTAAAGCTCGATCAGCCGGCGGCGGTGCCCCGATTCCTCTTCGCGCATGCCTTCAAACATGGCTGCCGAAGCGGGGTAATCCTGCCGCAACCCTTCGGCAAAGTCGGCATACACGCGCTCGTCTTCTTCCTCCAGGGAGATGGCGAGAGCCAGCACTTCGCGTTCGCTGAGTTCGTGAAACTTCTTCATGCCGCCTTAGCTTACCTGCCCGAGTGGGGCGGAGACAAATCCCTCTTGCACGCAACGCGAAGACAACCGCGCAATGCCGGTCGCGAATCCGCCCGTGCACGTTCCGGCCGGACAACTTCGATGCTACTATCCATTATTCATGTATGACGCCTCGCAAATCCCCAGGCCGCAGCATTCCGAAGCGCAAAGGAAAAAAAGGGCCGCGCCCGACCACTCACGATAGTCAGCACTCGGCCGAGCTGGTCATTATTACGGGCATGAGTGGCTCCGGCAAAGCCTCGGTGCTCAAGGCTTTTGAGGATGTCGGATACTACTGCGTAGATAACCTGCCCGTTGAACTCATCCCGCGCTTTGCGGAACTTGCCGTGCAGTCGGTTGAAGTCCGTCGGACGGCGCTGGTCGTCGATGTTCGCGAGGGATCTCAACTCGATCAACTTCCTGGGATTCTAAAATCTGTACGGGAAATGATTCCCACCAAGGTCGTCTACCTGGAGGCATCCGATGCTGTGCTTTTGCGACGGTTCAGCGAAACCCGCCGTCCCCACCCGCTGGGCACGGACGCGCCAGTAAAATCTGCACTGAAGGCCGAGCGGCGCCATCTGGGCGCGATCCGCAGGCTGGCCGATTTCGTCATCGACACCTCGAAGTTCAACGTCCATGAACTGCGGGCCCACATTACGGAGCGTTTCCGCGAGCAGTCGAGCGAGAAAGGCATCCTGGTCTCGTGCGTGAGTTTCGGCTTTCGTCATGGCGTGCCCGAGGATGCCGACCTCGTCTTTGACGTGCGGTTCCTGCCCAACCCGCACTTTGTGCCAGAGTTTCGCCCGTTGACAGGACGCGACCCGCGCGTGGCGAAGTATATCCGCTCGTTCCCCCAGACCAAGGAATTCATCCAACGCATCTCCGATCTGCTGGTTTACTTGCTGCCGCACTACATCCATGAAGGCAAGAGCTACCTGACCATTGGTTTCGGTTGCACTGGGGGACAGCATCGTTCGGTCATGATTGCCGAAGACGTCGGCCGAAACTTGCGGAAGGCGGGATATCGGGTGAAGGTGGTCCATCGCGATAGTCCGAAGTAACAGTTCAAACTTGGTACGAAGTGGGCCGGGAAGCTGAAAAGGCCATATCGGGTAATGACAACTCAAGTAAAATAACGGTTTGCACTCCATACCTATGCCACGGGCAGCAAGCGATTGCGGCCAGCCCCGCCTGGGAGTCCCATGCGGCAACTGACGCGGCTCTTGCGCTATGCGCTCCCTTACTGGGGACACATCCTGGCTTCCGTCTTGCTCATGGCGGCAGTCGGTGCGCTTGACGCTTTTAAGTATCTGCTGGTTGGGCCGGCATTGGATCGCGTGCTGAATCCCTCCACGGGATCGAAGGACATACAACTCTTTACCATTCCCGGCTTGCACCATCCCGTGTACCTGCAGCAATTCGTGCCGTCACATCTCACCAATGCGTGGACGCTAGTCGCATTCGCTCTCGTATCTTCGACTGTGCTGAAGGGACTGTGCGACTATTTGGGGACGTACCTGGTGAATCATGCAGGATTCGGCACGATCACGGATCTGCGCGACGATCTGTACAACGCCATCCTGCGCCGGTCGGCAGCGTTCTTCTCCAAACACACTACCGGGACGCTCCTTTCCACCATCATCAACGACGTCGAGCGCATTCAGTACGCCATGTCCACCGTGCTGGCGGAGTTCCTGCAGCAGTTTTTTACCTTCCTTTTCGTAGCTGCAGTCGTAGTCGTGCTCGGAGGAAACCTCGCCTGGGTGCTGCTGCTGTTTGTCCCGGTGATTGTTTATTCTTCGCGAAAGATCGGTACTCGAGTGCGGCACACCACTCGGCACGGTCAGGACAAGCTCGCGGAAATCCAGAATATCCTGCACGAAACCATCACCGGCAATCGCATCGTCAAGGCTTTCAATACCGAGAGTTGGGAAATTTCGCGCTTCCGCCACGCCGCCCGACGCCTCTTTCGGGCAAATTTGCGCTCCGTTGCGGCGACCGCGATCAGTTCGCCGCTGATGGATATTTTTGGGGTGGTCGGTATTGCTCTTCTGCTCCTGCTCGGTCGTGAGCGGATCAAGCACCAACTGATGAAGCCCGGAGATTTCGTTGCCTTCATTACTGCCGTGTTCAGCCTGTACAATCCGGTGCGGAAGTTCGCGCTTTTCAATAACAACTTCCAGCAAGCGCTGGGCGCATCGTCCGAGATATTCAAGTTCATGGATTTCGAGGATGAAGTGCGGGAGAAGCCGCGCGCGAAGACGTTGCCGAAGTTCTCCGGCAGCGTGCGCTTCGAGCATGTCACCTTCGCCTACGCAAATGAGGGCGAAGAGTGCCGCGAGGTGCTGCGCAATATCGACCTCGAAGTTCGTCAGGGAGAAGTCTTGGCAATCGTGGGATCAAGCGGCGCAGGCAAGAGCACCCTTGTGCATTTGATCCCCCGCTTTTTTGATGTGACCGGCGGCCGCCTGCTCATCGACGGCAACGACGTCCGCGATGTCACTCTTGCGTCGCTGCGGGCGCAGATCGGAATCGTCACTCAGGACACGGTGCTGTTCAACGACACGGTTCGCAACAACATTGCTTACGGTCAGCCCAATGCTCCGCAGAAGGAGCTTGAAGACGCGGCCCGCGCTGCCTTGGCACACGAATTCGTCCTCGGACTTCCGGCGGGTTACGATACGGTCATCGGAGAACGCGGCGTGCGGCTTTCCGGGGGCGAGCGTCAGCGCATTGCTATTGCACGTGCTTTGTTGAAGAATGCGCCGATTCTGATTCTCGACGAGGCGACGTCCGCCCTCGATGGCGAGTCAGAGTCCCTGGTGCAATCCGCGCTGCATAATCTGATGAAGGGGCGCACCGTCTTTGTGATTGCACATCGGCTCTCCACTGTGCGCCGTGCGGATCGGATCGTGGTCATCGAAAGCGGAACCATTGCAGATGTCGGCGCTCACGAAGATCTGATGACGAAGCTCGGCACCTACCGGCGTTTGTACGAATTGCAGTTTTCCAGTTTTGAAACGCCGAAGGCAGTAGCGGGGAGCTGAAAAGAGTTTAGACACTCAGAGAAACGAAACTCGGATCCTATGCCCATACGCTCCATGACGGGTTTTGCCCAGGTCAAGGGCGAAGTGAACGAAATCGCGGATCACTCGACCGGTGGGAGTGCCTCGGGCGATTCCAAGGGGCGACTTGCTTTCGCGCTCTCGCTGAAGTCAGTCAACCATCGCTTCCTCGATCTGCACTTTCGCTTACCGTCGGGGACGGACTCACTTGAAATGCAACTGCGCCGCTTGCTCAAGGAAAAGATTGCGCGCGGCCACGTCGAGGTGACGCTGAGCCTGGAGCGTTCGTCGAGTGAGACGTTCGCCCTCAATCGTGAACTCGTTGGCGGATACATCACCGCCTTCCGCGCCGCGGCCGCCGAATTTTCCCTGGCCACCGAGCCCGACCTCAACGCAGTTCTGCGCATTCCGGGCGCGCTCGATTCCGCCAACGACACTGCTGACGGGGAAATCGAGGCTGCTGTCATGGCCAAGGTCGGCGAAGCGCTGGAACGCCTCAACCAAATGAGGGACGAGGAAGGGAAGGGCATCGAGCGCGAACTACGCCAGCGAATGGCTCATCTGGTGGAGGCCGGCAAGAGCGTGAAGCAGCATCGTCGCGCCGTGCTGCAAAACTATATTGAAAGGCTCCAGTCGCGCATACAGGAGTTGCTCGGCACTACCGCCGACAAAGAACGAGTGCTTCAGGAAGCAGCGCTGCTGGTGGACCGTAGCGACATTCAGGAAGAGATTGTCCGGCTGGAAACACACGTGCAACACTTTCTGGGCTTGCTGGACGAAGGTGGCGAAATCGGCAAGAAACTGGACTTCCTGCTGCAGGAAATGAATCGCGAGGCGAACACGCTGTTGTCGAAGACCTCCGGGCTCGCCGGCGAAGCATTGAACATTACCGAAGCAGGTTTGGCAATGAAAGCAGAGATCGAAAAATCCCGCGAGCAGGTACAAAACCTGGAATGAGCCCCTCGACGCGCAAGCCCCTCGTCTACATCATCTCGGCGCCCTCGGGGTCGGGTAAGTCCACGCTGGTGACTAAGCTACTTAAGCTGGTTGACGATCTCGACTTTTCCATTTCTTACACCACACGTGCGCCTCGCGGCAGGGAACAAAACGGAAAGCAATATTACTTCGTTTCGCATGACGAATTTGAGCAGATGATCCGGGCCGATGAGTTTCTGGAGTATGCCAACGTTTTCGGCAACTACTACGGCACCGCCCGCCGATTCCTGCGTGAGGCGGAACAAAAAGGACATGACCTTTTGCTCGACATCGACGTCCAGGGCGCGAAGCAGATCAAACAAAGATTGCCCGATGCCGTCAGCATCTTCGTGCTGCCGCCGGATCGCAAAACCCTGGAGCGGCGCCTGCGCGAGCGCGGCGAGGACGCTGAGGATGTCATCCAGCGCCGTTTGGTCACGGCCAGTCGTGAGATTGAGAACTACGATAAATACGATTATATTTTGGTGAACGATCGACTGGAGGAATCCATCGAAAGCTTGCAGGCCATTGTGAGCTCGGAACGGTTGCGCTCCGCGGGCCGGCCGCTTTCAGAAGCGGAGAAGCGGGCCGTGGACCTGGCGGGACGTTGCCGGCTTTCAAGCATTCGCGAGCGGGTGCTGCCGATTGTGGCGTCGTTTGCCTCATCGGCCGTTTCCGGAAGCGCCTAAAATCGGATTATGATTTCGGAGTATGATTGAACAGGCGTCGAAAGCAGGCGACTGGCGGCATAGGCAGGGCGGGACAAACTGAAAGCTGGTTATGTTCTGCGGAACGAATCATTGAACGCTCGGACAGTGATTGGGTTTCGATATCGGTTTTCAAGGGAGAATCCCATGAAGTTGATTGACGGCTTCGACAGCAATTACCGTTACATTCTGGTGGCCGCTCGGCGTGCGCGACAGCTACAGTCCGGTGCGCCGCCGGTGGTCGACACCAATTCCCGCAAACCCTGCCGCATCGCGCAAGATGAAATCCGCGCCGGCAAGGTGAAGTGGGAGTTAACCGAGACTCGGAGTGCCAGCGAGCAGGCCAGCGAAGCTCTTGACAAGGTGCTGGGGCAAGACTGAGTCGACGGTTGATTTGTGACTTGTTGGTTTTGAAACCCGTGCCATGGCCGGCAGGTAGTTTCCAGCCAGCAATCGGGAATCGATAGTCCGCGGTTAACCATCAAATTGATATGAAAGTTGCTCTGGGTGTGACTGGCGGCATTGCGGCTTACAAGGCTGCCGAAATTGTCCGCCTCTTGCAGGATCGCGGCATCCGCGTGCAGGTCGTAATGACCCGCGCCGCCCAGGAATTTGTTCGTCCTCTCACCTTCGCGGCGCTCTCCGGAGAAAAAGTCATCACTGGGATGTTTTCAGCCGGCGAAGAGCATGAGCCCAACATCGACTCCGCCATTGAGCATATCGCGGTCGCACAATCGATCGACGCCCTGGTGGTTGCACCCGCTACCGCCGACGTTCTCGCCCACTTCGCACAAGGGATTGCCAGCGACTTTCTGACTACGCTTTATCTGGCGACCACTGCGCCTGTCGTGGTGGCGCCCGCGATGAACGTGAACATGTGGGACCATCCGGCGACTCAAGCCAATCTCGCGATTCTCCGTCAGCGCGGCGTCAAGATTGTCGAGCCGGGGTCCGGCTATCTGGCCTGTGGCATGACCGGTCCTGGGCGGCTTGCCGAGAACGAGGCCATTGTCGCTGCCGTACTGCAAGCCCTCGGAGCGTCGCAGGATCTGGAGGGTGAGACCGTTTTGATCACTGCCGGTCCGACGCGCGAAAAGATCGACCCGGTGCGTTACCTCACCAACCGCTCCAGCGGTCGCATGGGGTACGCGTTAGCTGAAGCAGCACTACGCCGCGGAGCGCGAGTGCTACTGGTCAGCGGCCCAACCACGCTCACGGCTCCCGGCGCTGCGGAGGTCACGCGCGTTGAGTCCGCGGAAGAGATGCGGGAGGCCGCGCTCAAACTTTTGCCGTTGGCGACCGTTGTGATCAAGACTGCCGCGGTCTCCGACTATCGTCCCAAGGCTGCGGCCGGGCAGAAGATCAAGCGCAAAGGCGCGATGACTCTCGAACTCGAGGCCACTCCTGACATTCTCAAGGAGCTCTGTTTGCGGAAAGGATCGCAGATCATGGTGGGCTTCGCGGCCGAAACCGAAAATGTGCTGGAAAATGCCCGGCAGAAGCTCGTGGCGAAGAATCTCGATGCCATCGTCGTCAACGACGTCTCCCGCGAGGGCGTGGGATTCGACTCGGATCGCAACGCGGTTACCATCATCAGCCACGAAAAGGTCATCGAGATTCCCGAGACTACGAAGTGGGAAGTGGCCCAACGAGTCCTCGACCAGGTCGTGCAGCTTCGCCAGCAGCGCAAATCGCCGGTGAAAGCTTAAACCTGCACGCGGGTCACCCTTCAGCCTCTGAACGTTTATAATTCCGGCACCAGCAAACTCAACATGCCACTTGCTCTTGATCCTCACTTGCGGCGCGCGCTCGCCGAACGCGTGCGCTACTACAATGAGTTAGGCATCTACGATTTCTATCAGCGTGAGCTGGGGCTTTCGGAAGCGGCGGAACAGGCGTCGGCTACGGTAGATGTTACTTTGTCTCCTGAATCCCAGTCAGAAGTGCGAGAGGAAATGTCCGCAAGAAAATCCGCTGCTGTTCAAACCGTCGCCGAGGAAAACGCTTTTGAGATCCTCCAGCCTAAACCGGAGTATGAAACCGCCGATCCCGCCGCTGCGCTCAAGCTTATCCGCGAAGACCTTGGTGACTGCACGCGATGCAAACTGCACCAGCAGGGACGCAAGCAGATCGTATTTGGCGTGGGCAATCCGCGCGCCGAGTTGATGTTCGTGGGTGAAGGGCCGGGCGCAGACGAGGACGCGCAGGGCGAGCCTTTCGTGGGCCGCGCCGGGCAGTTGCTCAATAACATGATTAAGGCGATGGGCATACGCCGTGAAGATGTATACATCGCGAATGTGGTCAAATGCCGTCCGCCGGGCAACCGCACGCCGGAGCGCGACGAGTGCGAAACCTGCTCGCCGTTTCTCATGCGGCAGATTGCCGCGATCAAGCCAAAGGTTGTGGTCGCACTCGGCGCGGTGTCGGCGAAGAACCTGCTGGCCATCAACGCTCCGATGTCAGAGCTGCGCGGCCGCTGGTACGACTTCAAGCCTGCCGGAGTGCGCAGCAACGATCCTTCATGGCCCGGTGCACGCCTTGCCGTTACGTACCATCCAGCGTTCCTGCTGCGCGATCCGCGGCAGAAAGGCGAAGCCTGGAAGGATCTGCAGATGGTGATGAAATATCTTGGCCTCGATCCGCCGAAGAAACCTGCGGACGAAGTTT
>Ga0137390_10003457_pt1 | contig 12890 bp, 8 predicted proteins | sample 15con2h24AmetaG_FD_104937 | JGI IMG/M metagenome (GOLD analysis project Ga0137390, IMG submission 104937) | Vadose zone soil microbial communities from Angelo Coast Range Reserve, California, USA - 15con2h2.4A metaG | ecosystem: Environmental > Terrestrial > Soil > Vadose zone > Saprolite... | reverse complement strand
TGCTGCGCGAACATCTACTGGCGCAAGAATTCCACGTCGTGACCGATGTGCCCACGATCGATGCGGGGCGCGAGGAGGAATTGATCGCGCGGGCACGGGCTGCGGGATTGTTGAGCGAATCGGCGCCGCGCTCGCGACGCCGCTGGTTCGCCCCCGGATTGCAAGCGGCAGCGATGGTCATCCTGGCGGTGGGCGGTGCTGGACTGTGGTGGTCCACACGGCCGCCGCCGGAAACGCTGCGCGGCGTGGTCGGGGGCACGGTGCATTTGGAGGCGCGCGATCCGCCGGCGCTCAAGCGCCGGCTCATTGAGGAACTTGTGGCGGCGCGCGTGACGGTGTCCGGCTATGAGCGATTCGGGCATCTCGGCATCGATGCGGATCTGCCGATGCCGATCTCGCCGGAAGTGGCCCGCGTGCTCGAGCGGCATCACATTCCGGTTCCCGTCGATGGAGCATTGGTCGTCGAGATCGACCCGCCCAATCGCCGATGAACGTAAGGGTCGCCATTCCGCTCCTCGCAGGCTGGCTCTGCGTGCCGGCCGTATCGAGTGCTGCCGCTTTCGCGCTGCCGCCCTCGTGCGCGGGAGTTACCACGGCACGCGACGACAAGGCCTCGATTCGGGAATTGCGCAAGCGGGTCGAGGCGGAGAGCGAGGTCGACCCCACAGCCGCCTTCGGTATTCTCTGTACCACGATTCCGCGCGTGGCTCGGCGCTACGGCGAGCAGTCCGCGGAATACGCCTGGTGGGTGGCCTCGCTTGCCACCCCCTTGATCGCCTACATGGACAAGTTCGACGAAGCGCTGCCGGTGCTTCGGTTCGCACAGCCCATTCTTGAACGGCGTTACGGCCGCTACAGCGAGCCTTTGGGCGATATTCACGTGGCATACGCCTGGACGTATTTTCGCCAAGGCCGGCTCACCGAGGCGGGGACCGCGTGGAACGAGGCGCTCAAGGTGCGCGAGCGTTATCCGGGCAAGAAAAAAATCGAGCTGCAGAAAGTGCTCGTGGGTCTCGCGCAGGTGCAGCTGGCGCAACGGCAATTTGCGCTGGCCGAGCACAACATCGAGCGCGCTCACGCCATCGTAGAAGAAAATCACGATGCGGTCAGCGAAGCGGGCGCGGCGATCGAAAGTGCGCGCACTGCCGTGGCCTTTCGGCAGGAGCGATACGAAGACGCGCGGCGGCACGCCGAAGAAACGCTGCGCATCGAGCGGCAACTGCAGGGAGGCGCGGCCCAGCTGGTGCCCGGCTACGCGCTGCTGGGCCGCATTCTCGAGCGGCTCGATAATTACGAAGAGGCCGAGCAGGCACTGCGCAAGGCGGTCGAACTCGCGGAAGGGGCGCAAGGTCCCCTGCAACGGCATCATTTCGCGGCGCTCTACGAACTCGCGGCGCTGCTCGATCAACGAGATCGCGCCGCCGAGGCACGCGAGGAAGCCGGCCGTGCGCTCGCCATCGGCGAATCGACCCTGGGCAAGAATGCGCCGCGGCTCGTGCCGGTGTTGCAGGTGCTGGGCGATGCCGAACGCCTGTTGGGCCAGCTGCCCGAATCGCTGCATCAGTTCGAACGTGCGGGCGCCATTATCGCCGCCGACCGAAGCAACGTCGAGCGCTCCTGGCTGGTCGACTACTACCGGGATCTGGGGGCCTTGCAGACCAACCTCGGGGCCCGCAGTGACGCGGAGCACACGCTGGCCGCAGGACTCGAGGCCGCGGGGCAAGATCCGACCCTGGCGGTCGAACGCGCGTGGCTGTTGCTCGAGCACTCCCGGACCAGTCGCGACCTCGGGGCTGAGAGCCGCGAAGAGCTGCTGCAGGCGGTCACATTGCTGCGCACCAAGCTGCCCGAGTCGCATCCTGCGATCCTGCGGGTGTTGAACGAACTCTGCGGTCTGGAAATGGCCATGCCTGACGATGCACCCGACTGCGCACAGACCGCGGCGCGCCTCGATCATGACCCGGATACCGCGCCGGAGTTGCGCGCTGCGATCTACGTGAATCAGAGTCATCTGGCCGCCGCTCGCGCCGATGATGCAGCGGCGCGCAGCCTTGCCGTGCGGGCCGTGGCCGCGGCGGAAACCTTCGGAACGCCCGAGTCCTTGTGGCGGGCGTATTTTCAGCTGGCCACGGTGATGCGTAGCCGCAACGAGATGCTGCTTGCCGTCTTCTTCGGCAAGGAAACGGTGGCCCAGATCGAACGCGAGCGCAGCCACTTTGTCGGCGAGGATCGGCGCCTCGACAGCGGCTTCTTGCTCGACAAGGTCGCAGCCTATCGCAGCCTCGCCGATTGGCTGATGGAAATGGGACGCATCGATGAGGGTCTCGCGGTGCTGAAATTGATGAAGACCGAGGAGCTCTCGGGCTTTGGCGTGCGCGATGCGGCGTTGCCCGCCGACCGCCGGGCGCTGCTGACGGAGGATGAACGCGCGCTGAAAAACCGCTATGCGCGCGCCGTGCAGGCCGACGCGGCCCCGAACACCGAGCTCGCCCATCTTGCGAACCTCGAAGAGGCCGGCAAGATCAGCCCCGGCGAGCGCGAACAGCTGGACACGCTGCTGGCCGGGAAGGGGAAGACCGAGGATGCGCGGGCGCAACGTATCGAACAGCTGTTGCAAGCCGAAGCGCCCGCCGCCGGGGTCCGGCCGGCAAAACAGCAAACCATCGCTGCGTCTAGCCTGGCGAGGGTGGCCCGCAGTTTCGGTCCCGACACCGCCTTTGCGGTGTATCTCTTGACGCAGGATCACTTGCGGATTCTTGTCACGGCGCAGGGCATCCAGGAGGAATTCACGATCCCGGTCGACAGTGCCTTGTTGCAGCGGGACATCGGCAATTTTCTTGACGGCATCGCGCACCGCCGCGACGTCACGTCCGTCTCAGATAGGCTCTACAATGTGATCGTTCGGCTCGTCGATGTATTCGCCGAGAAGCGCGGCGTGCACCGCTTGGCGCTGTGGCTCGATGGACCATTGCGTTACGTACCTATCGCGGCGTTGCGCGACGGTCGGCGCTTTCTTCTCGACAAATACACCATCCAAATTTATACGCCGGGCCCCGACTCAGGCGGCGCCAAAACGTCCCAACATGCGGCACGTTGGCAGGTCCGCGGGCTAGGGGTCACAAAAGCCTTGGATCAGTTCCCGGCACTGCCCTCCATGGCCGATGAGCTCTGCTACGTCGTGCACGGCCCGATCGAAGGCCTGAACTCGAGCAGTCCCGCCTGTCTTGCGCCCTCGACTGGAAACGGAGCATTGAACGGCGAGGGGTTCGCCGATGCCGCATTCACCGAGGAGCGCCTGAAAGGGCTGCTGGCGGGCGCGCGGGATTTCTCGGTGCTGCACATCGGCACGCATTTTCGCCTCCGGCCCGGCAATGCGCTGCGATCGTTCTTGCTGCTGGGCGACGGCTCGAAACTGACCCTCGACACGATGAGCGATTTTGATTTCAGGGAGATCGACCTCGTCACCTTGTCCGCCTGCGAGACCGGCATGGGCGGCTCGCGCACGGACGATGGCCGCGAAATCGAGGGTCTCGGCGCGCTCGTGCAACGGCGAGGGGCGGGCCGGGTGATTGCAAGCCTCTGGCAGGTGGAGGATGCCAGTACCTCGCAGCTGATGCGCACGCTCTACAAGGCATTCAACGCGACGCACGGGGATGCCGCTCTCGGTCTACGTCAGGCACAGCTCGCGGTGCGGGCGCTCAAGAGCCACGATGGCGAGTCATACGAGTCGCCATACTTCTGGGCGGGATTTTTCGTATCCGGCAGTCATCCCTAATGCGCATTTGTGACTTCGTTGGATTTGGTCGTATTATTGAAGGAAAATGGCAGTTGCACGCATTCCGTCGTCATTCACTTCTTCGACCCAAGCTCAAGCTATAGCGTTTGCGAGAAAGATACAGCCCGGAGCAGCACCCGACATTGAACGCGTGCGTCACACGTCGCGAGGAAAACCAGATCACTGGCGTAAAGCCTGAAATGTTTGTGATTTTCAACGTCAATCTCAATTCACGGACTTCTGGGCTAACAATAGAATCCAGCACCACACCAATGCAGTCGCGATGGCGAATGATAGCATCGCAAGCACGTTCTTTCGGTCACCTCGTGAGCGCTGTCTGTTGACGTTGTGGGATGATCGGAACTCGAGCGCATTGCCAGAGGGGTCAAGGAGAGATAGGGACGCTTCTTCAAATTGTGTGCCACTGAAACGGATGCAAGGCGCGATGGTGAAATCTGCTCGGTGCTGTCGTAGTCGTCTTGCGAGCGCGTGCCACTCCTTCCTGTCTAAAACGACGCTGAAGGGCGTAGCCTTCCGGGCCTGCGCGGTGTCGCTCTGGGCAGTGCGGTGCAGCCTAGTCCATGGCGAACTAAGACGGCAGACAATCGGGTAGCCGAACAGGGTAAAGTGGATTCGCTCGGTATCACCGTGGCCTTCCAAACACCCGAGCACTTCCTGGTAGAAGTGTCGAGCTTCAGCGAGATCTCTGACCGGTACGGCTACCTCAGGCGAAGTCAGATCGATGACATTGGGTATTCCAGAATACCCGGCGGTCGGCCAGCCTTGAATTCCTGGGCTTTCGTTGCGCAACATAAGATCCCCCTCATATCATTGACAATCCCGCATCTGCGTGGCCTTAGTCCTATCGCTCTTCGTCAGTGCTGTGCGTCCTGGAGTCCCCGCGTGAACTCTCCGTGACAGGCATGTGGCCGATTGATTGCAACCGCTGGTCTTCGCGTCCCGGTTGATGCGCTGTTTGGTGACATTCAATATCGAATGCTGGAGTATGATACTATCATGTATCAATTCGACTGGCGACGTGAAAGCGCACTCGCGCTCGATCTGGTCCGCAAGATCCGCACCGGTCGACCATGGTTTTCGGGGGTGTGAAGTGGCAAAAGCCAACAAGATCATCATCACGTGCGCCGTCACGGGCTCAATCCATACGCCGTCGATGTCGCCGAGCCTGCCGGTTACCGCCAAGGAGATCGCCGAAGCAGCTGTCGGCGCCGCACAGGCGGGCGCCGCCATCGTGCATTTGCATGCCCGCAATCCGGCTGATGGACGGCCCGACCAGTCGCCGGAAGCTTTCGCTCCGTTCTTGCGCGAGATCAAAGCCCGATCGGATGTCGTCGTCAATTTGACGACCGGAGGATCGCCCTTCATGCCCGTGACCGAGCGGGTTGCTCCGGCATCCGTGTGGAAACCGGAGGTTGCGAGCCTCAACATGGGCTCGATGAATTTCGGACTGTTCCCTATGTTGCGGCGCTTCAAGGAGTTCCGTTACGATTGGGAGCCGCAAATGCTCGAGAATTCCCGCGACCTGGTGTTTCGGAATAGCTTCAAGGATATCGAATTTGCGTTGCGGACGCTCAATGAAACGGGCGCGCGCTATGAATTCGAGTGCTACGACACCAGCCACTTGTACAATCTGCAGTACTTTTTCCACGAGGGCCTGGTAAAGCCGCCCCTGTTCATCCAAACGGTGTTCGGATTGCTGGGCGGAATTGGGCCGCACCCGGACGACGTGATGCACATGAAACGCACGGCGGACCGGCTATTTGGTTCCGACTATCGTTGGTCGGTTCTGGGTGCAGGCCGGGCACAGATGCCGGTCGCTTCGATGGCGGCGGCCATGGGCGGCAACGTTCGCGTGGGACTCGAGGATTCCCTGTGGATCGGCGCGGGCAGAATGGCGGAATCGAATGCACAACAGGTGCGCCAGGTCCGCAAAATCATCGAGGGTCTGGGCCTCGAAATCGCGACGCCGGACGAGGCGCGGGAAATACTGCAGCTCAAGGGCGCAGACAAGGTGGCATTCTGATCACGATCGGATAATCCAGCGATGCACGGCGGCAGCTACAAACAATGGCCCGCGGTGGCCAAGAGGGCATCGACGCCTGTCTTGAGATCAGAAGTATTCGCGCTTTTGACGTAAGGAGTAATCGATGCAGTCAGCCTACAAGGGAGAGCATGACGAGTACCGACGCGCCCTGCGGCGCTTCCTCGATGCGGAACTCGAGCCCAACATTGAGAAGTTCGTGGCGGCGGGCGGGCATGACACGAGCTTCTGGAAGAAGGCGGGCGCAGCCGGCATGCTCGGCGTCACCATTCCGGAGGAGTACGGCGGTCCGGGAGGGGACAAGCTCTTCAACGTCATTCAGAGCGATGAGGTCGGCGGCAGCCTGGGCGGCTCGAGCATCGGCTCTTCGATTACGAGCGATCTTGCGACGTCCCTGCTGGTGGACTACGGTACTCATGAACAGAAGCTGCGCTGGTCTCCCGGAATCCTGAGCGGAGAAACGATTCAGGCTTTTGCCGTAACGGAACCGCACTCGGGAAGCGATTTCACCTCGATGCGCACTCGCGCCGTGCGGGAGGGCGGCGAGTACGTCATCAACGGAAGCAAGACCTTCATCTCGAATGTCGCCAAGGCGGGACTGATCTATCTATTTGCCAAGACGAACTCTACCGATCGAGTAACCTGTTTCCTGGTGGATGCCGGATTGCCGGGTGTCTCTCGCACGAAGCTCAAGACCATGGGTCAGCCGGCGGGCAATGTCGGAGAGTTGTTTCTCGACAACGTTCGTGTACCCGAAAGCAACGTGCTCGGCACGGAAGGCGAGGGATTCAAGGTCGCGTTCAACACATTTGCGGCGGACCGGTTGTGCATCGCCGCGCGATCGATCGCCGAGGCCGAACTTGCCTTCAGACTTACCCTCGAATTCGTCAAAAGTCGCGAGTCATTCGGACACAAGGTTGTCGAATACCAAAACACCCAGTTCAAACTCGCCGAGATGAAGACCGAGCTCGAAGTCGCCCGCGCGTTCCATGATCGCTGCCTTTGGGATTACCGCGACGGGAAACTCGATCTGACCCGATCCGCGATGGTCAAGCTCCACTGCGCCCAGGCCGCTTGCCGGGTCGTCGACGAGTGTGTCCAGCTGCACGGCGGCGCGGGCTGGATGGACTCGAGCACAGTGTCGAGGATCTATACGTCAGTGAGACTCCAGCGCATTTACGCCGGCACGGACGAAATGCAGAAGATCGCCATCGCGCGCTCACTTTGAGGGCCAGGGCGGCGAGCCGCCGGCCGTGCGCTAATGTGGAGTGAAGCGCACGTTGAGATGCCCGAGTCCTCGGAATGCAAGGTTGGGCAATACCGCCAGCGGCTCGTCGAGAATCTCGATCTTCGAAAAGCGCGGCAAGAACGTGCGGAAGAAGACCTCCAGTTCGACTCTAGCGAGATAATGTCCGACGCAGTGATGCAACCCGGGACCAAAAGTCATCGCGGCCGCAATATTGGGCCGAGTCAGATCTAATCGTTCGGGGGCGGGGAAGACCTTGGGATCCTTGTTCGCGGACAATATCCAAAGGAACACGACATCTCCTTTTCTCATGTGCCTACCACGGAACTCAAAATCCTCGGCAGCGACCCGCGGCTGCGCGGTCGACATGCCGATGTGGCGCGACAGCTCTTGCATGGCAGAGAGCGGGTCGACTTTGCCGCTCAAAAAGAGTCGGACCTGCTCGGGATTGTTTGCCCACGCGTTCAGACCAAAGACCATCGAATTGACGGTGGTCTCGTGTCCGGCAGTAAGCAGGATATGGCACAGACCAAGAACTTCATCTTCCGTAAGCGTTCCGGTCGCGTCGTCGGACAGCGTAATCAGTTGAGTGAGGAGATCATCACCCGGCAGATCGCGGCGCTTGGCGATTTCCGCCAGCACCATTTTGTTCATTTCGTCGATGGCCTGATCCGCTGCGATCAAGCTCTCTGCGGGCGCGAAGACGGCGGCGAGAGCCCGGGTAATGGCCCGGTTCCACTCTCGTACCTTCTCGAGATGCGGCAGCGGCAGCCCGAGCAGCGTCAATATCACCGTTGCCGGAAGGAAATAGGCGATCTGTGCGGCAAAGTCGCATTCCCGCAGCTCAATGGCTTTCTCGGTCAACTCGGAGGACAAGCTCTGAAACAGTGGGCGGAGCGAGTCCACAAATTTCTTGTTCAACGCTTTGGTCGTCACGCCGCGTAATCGCCGGTGCACGTCACCGTCATTGTTGACTATCCAGCCCTGGATGTAGCGAGTGAGGTTGGGGATGCGCCGCTCGTGCTCCGCCTCGGGAATCGACCTGAAAGCGTACGTGGACATGCGCACGTTCGAGAAGCGAGCGTCCTGGAACGCAGCCGCGACATCCTCGTAGGTCGTGATTTGCCAGCATCGATTGGTTTTGCTCCAGTGTACCGGGTCGCAATCCCGCAATCTCGCAAGCTTGGGCAGCAGCCTTTCGTCATGTAGGGATTCGACACTGGTCATGTCGAATTCGAGATCTTCCTCGAGTACTTGCGCCGACATTTCCAGCCTCCTAAACACCCAGTGGTGTGGTGCATTTTGCTCAGTGCCGCATCACCCGCGGATACTGGTTTCATGATGCGCCGCGATCGGGTCGCAGCCAGATGATGCGACCGCAGTTGCTACGCTAGCATACGAGGTGGGGTTCTAGCCAGTCGGGGGCCTCAAGGAGTCGTTCTGCGCCCAGGCTCCCCCGGAGGGTTTATCTCGCGCCGGCCGCGGACAACCACTGCGTGCAGCCTCAGCCGACCGCACTGCGACCCGCCGATTTCTGCAAGGTGCGCAAATCGATCGTATCAAACCTGTTGTCTAGTACACACGCGTACCGTATGATTGCATAATCAATTCGCAGGAGTGCCAACGAGCGCCGTTGGCGAACTCGACCGAAGGGAGAATGAAATGCTGAGTGGCAAAGTTGCGGTCGTAACCGGCGCCGGGAACGGCATCGGATCCGAAATCGCGAAGCTCATGGCGAAGCACGGCGCCAAGGTCGTGGTCAACGACACCGGGGTATCCGCATCGGGCGAGGGCCGGGACCCGGCGGTCGCGCGGGCTGTCGTCGAGCAGATCGCATCCGCAGGCGGTCAGGCGGTTGCGAGCGTCCGTGACGTAGCTGACTGGGACGATGCGCACGGCATCATCAAAGATGCGATCGATGCATTTGGTCGGGTCGACGTCGTCGTCAACAACGCGGGCATCTTGCGCGATGGTCTATTTCACAGGATGAGCCGTGAAGATTTCGATACCGTGGTCGACGTGAACCTGCGCGGCGTATTTTATGTGTCGCGCGCCGCTGCCCCGCACTTCAAGGAGCAGCAGAGCGGCTGTTACGTCCACATGACTTCAACCAGCGGGCTGATCGGCAATCTCGGCCAGGTCAACTACGGGGCGGCCAAGCTCGCCGTAGCAGGTCTCTCGAAGCTCATCGCAATGGACATGGAACGATTTGGCGTGACGTCGAATGCCATCGCGCCTTTCGCTTGGACGCGTATGGTCGCGACGATTCCCGCTACGCCAGAAAACATGAAGCGCCTCGAGATCAATCGGCGGCTTACGCCCGAGCGGATTGCGCCCTTCGTCGTCGCGCTCGCCAGCGAAGGCGGCCGCAAGACGACGGGTCAGATCTTCGGTGTGCGCAACAACGAGATTTATCTCTTCAGCCAGCCGCGCCCGATTCGAACCGCGCATACGGCGGATGGATGGACCCCGGAGACGATCGTCGAGCGGGTGCTGCCCGCATTCGAGGCGAGTTATTTTCCCCTCGTCAAATCCAACCAAGTATTCAACTGGGACCCGGTCTGAGAGTTTTAAGTGAACCTTGAAGCCTTGCGCGACCATCGCTTTCCCGTCAAGCGGGTCGCCTATTCGGACAAGGACACGATGCTCTACGCGTTGAGCGTTGGGGCCGCATCGGACTCCTGCGACCCTCGAGAGCTGCGGTTCGTATTCGAGGAGGATTTGTGCGCTCTTCCGACGATCGCGGCGGTTCTAGCCCATCCGGGGGCCTGGATTGCGAATCCGTACTTCGGCGTCAACTACGCGAAACTCCTGCACGGAGAGCAGCAGCTGATCGTTCATCGACCGCTGGCTCCGGCGGGCGAAGTCGACGCTTCTTATCGAGTTGCGGCGGTCGTCGACAAGGGAGAAGGGAAAGGCGCTCTCCTGCATTTTGAGAAACAGCTGCGCGATGCCGCAACGTCGGAGCTGCTGTGCACGGTCTGGTCGACGTTGTTCCTGCGTGGCGATGGCGGTGCGGGAAGCTTTGGCACTCCTCCGGAGCCTCTTCCGGCAACCCCGGAAGTACCGCTCGAGCGGCTCGACGAACTCAAGACCTCGAGCGGCTCGGCGCTCTTGTATCGTCTCAATGGCGATCGAAATCCGCTTCATGCCGATCCGGCTGCGGCGGCCAAGGCGGGGTTCGATCGGCCGATTCTCCATGGTCTTTGCACCTACGGCGTTGTGGGTTATTTGCTCGTGAGAACGGTCTGCAATCACGATCCGTCCCGGTTGCTTTCCCTCGGCGCGCGGTTCAGCTCGCCGGTGTTTCCGGGCGAAACCATCCGGCTGGAGGCCGCCCGAAGGTCGGACAAGGTGTACTTCCGGGCGACGGTGCCTGAGCGCAACGAAGTGGTTCTGAGTCAGGGCTTCGCGCGCGTGGACTAAAGGCTTGGACAGGCGGGGCGAATGGCGCATTGCGCTCGAGACGTACGGTAGCGTACTATACAGCCCAGATCATTCGACGTTCGTTTACGGCTCCAGAGCATCGAGAGTCTCGCATGATTCCCCGAACCCTTTTTTCCCACGAGCACGAGATCTATCGCGAAGCCGCCCGCCGCTTCATCGAGACTGAGATCACGCCTTTCCATGCGGACTGGGAAAAGTCGGGCGTCGTGCCGCGCGAGCTGTGGCTCAAGGCAGGCGCTGCCGGCCTCCTTTGCACCAACGTTCCGGAGGAGTACGGCGGATCGGGCGCAGGTTTTCTCTACAACGTCGTGCTCGCCGAGGAACTCGGGCGAGCGGGCGCGACCGGCCCTGGCTTCGTGGTCCACTCCGACATGGTCGCGAGCTATATCCTTACGTTCGGGACAGACGCGCAAAAGAAGAAGTGGCTGCCGAAGATGGTGAGCGGAGAGATGATCGGGTCGCTTGGACTTACTGAGCCGGGCGGAGGGAGCGATCTGAAGGCACTGCGGACCCGTGCTGTTCGCGATGGCGCCGATTACGTGATCAACGGCCAGAAGACGTATATCTCGAACGGGCAGCTGTGCGACCTCGTGGTTCTCGCCTGCAAGACCGACCCCGAAGCCGGCGCCAAAGGCGTAAGTCTCATCGTCGTCGAGGCCGATATGCCGGGCTTCGAGCGCGGACGCAGACTCGACAAGCTCGGTCTGAAGGCGCAAGACACCTCCGAACTCTTTTTCCGCGACGTGCGCGTGCCGGTGGCGAACCGGCTTGGAGAGGAAGGAGCGGGGTTCAAAATGGCGATGCACAAGCTTGCGCAGGAACGGCTCATCATCTCGGCCAACTCAGTGGCCGTCAGTGAAGCTGCGCTAGGCTGGACAGTGGAGTACACGAAGGAGCGAAAGGCCTTCGGCAAGCTGATCGCCGACTTCCAGAACACACGGTTCAAGGTGGCCGAGCTTGCTGCACAAGTGCAGTCCGCGCGGATATTCGTCGACCGGTGCATCGAGCTCGCGATGGCGGAGAAGCTCGATAGCACCGATGCAGCCATGCTCAAGATGCTCACGACGGAGTTGCAGTGCAAGGTCGTCGACGAGTGCCTGCAGTTCTTCGGCGGTTATGGGTACATGCTCGAATACCCGATCGCCCGAGCGTATATCGACTCCCGGGTCCGGCGCATCGCCGGGGGATCATCGGAAGTCATGCGAGAAATCATCAGTCGCAGAATTTTCGAGGGGTGATTCGGCACCGAGCGTTTCGAAGGAGCGCAATTGGACTTCAACCTAACTGACGATCAGCGCGCGATCGCCGAAGCGGTCAAGCGTATCTGCCTCAAGTTTCCGGACGAATACTGGACCCGGAAGGACACCATGGCGGAGTTCCCGCATGAGTTTCACGCGGCCATGGCGGCCGACGGCTGGCTGGGCATCACCATGCCGGAAGAACTCGGGGGTTCGAACCTCGGGGTAACCGAGGCCGCAATCATGATGAACGCCGTGGCTGCGGGCGGTGGCGGTTCGGCCGCGATGTCGACGTTGCAGATCAACCTCTTTGCCCCCCATCCGATCGTCGTTCTCGGAACGCCTGAGCAGAAGCGGCGCATGCTGCGTCCCCTGATCTCGGGCGCCGAGAAAACCTGTTTTGGGGTCACCGAAGCGGACGCAGGGCTCAATACGACTCGGATAAAGACTTTCGCAAAAAAGGTCGACGGTGGTTATCTCGTCAACGGCAACAAAATCTGGACATCGACGGCCCAGGAGGCCCATAACATCCTGCTGCTCACGCGCACGACACCGCTCGAGGACTGCGTCAAGCCCACCGACGGAATGACGATTTTCTTCACGAAGCTAAATCGGGAGAAGATCGAAGTGAGGCGGATTCCCAAGATGGGTCGAGCCGCTGTCGACTCGAATGCGATTTTCATCCAGGACTTGTTCATTCCCGAGCAGGATCGAATCGGCGAAGAGGGGAAGGGGTTCCACTACCTCCTCCACAGCCTCAACCCCGAACGCATCATCGTCGCCGCCGGTGCGATCGGAATCGCCCAGGACGCGTTGCGTCGCGCCGCGCGCTACGCAAGGGAGCGGGTCGTATTCGATCGACCCATAGGCCAGAACCAATCCATTCAACATCCGCTCGCGGAAATCTGGTGTTCCATCGAGGCGGCATGGCTGATGACGATGAAAGCGGCGTCGCTCTACGACCGAAAAGAACCCTGTGGCTCCTACGCGAATGCGGCGAAGTTTCTCGCCGGGCGTGCCGCCTTCAATTCGGCCACCCAGGCGGTGCTCACGCATGGCGGAATGGGCTACGCGAAGGAGTACCAAGTAGAGCGGCTTTTCCGCGAATCGATGCTACAGCGG
>Ga0137390_10003453_pt1 | contig 12896 bp, 8 predicted proteins | sample 15con2h24AmetaG_FD_104937 | JGI IMG/M metagenome (GOLD analysis project Ga0137390, IMG submission 104937) | Vadose zone soil microbial communities from Angelo Coast Range Reserve, California, USA - 15con2h2.4A metaG | ecosystem: Environmental > Terrestrial > Soil > Vadose zone > Saprolite... | reverse complement strand
GCGATCCGAGCATCGTCGGCTCGTGTACCTCCAGCTCGGTGTTCGCGCTGCCCGTGTCAGCGGCCGGGGTGTTCCACTTCGGCAACCTGCCGAGGAATGCGGTGTACGGACCTGGCTTCGGCACGTCGGATTTATCGCTCGTCAAGAACACCCCGCTGTCGGGATCGGCGCGACTGCAGCTGCGGATCGAAGTGTTCAACCTGTTCAATCGTGCGAACTTCGGGCAGCCCGGACGCATCGCGACGGCGGGCAGCACGAGCTTCGGCGTGATCACGAACACGCGGTTCCCGACCGGCGACTCCGGTTCGTCCCGGCAGGTGCAGTTCGCCGCGAAAATTCTCTTCTGACGCTCCCGCACGGATCTCAGGCCAGAGCTTTTCCGTAGAGCGCGAGCAGGCGGCTCCAGGCCTTTTCAGCCTGCGGCTCGTTGTAGACGCCCGAGTCCGGTGGACACCAGCCGTGCGCCGCGCCCATGTAGACCTCGATCTCCGCGGGCAGATTCGCCTTCTCGAACGTTTCCTTCAACGTGGTCTTGTCGTTGGGCGCCCGCTGATCGTCGGTCGCGGCGATCGCGATCAGGAACTGCGCCTTGGACTTCGCGGCCTGCAGGTGTGGACTGTTCGGAGCCGTGGTCACGAGCCCGCCGCCATGGAATGAGGCGACGGCCCCGACGCGATCGGGCACGGCAGCCGCGGTACGAAACGCGATCGACCCGCCCATGCAGTAGCCCTGCGTGCCGATCTTCCTGTTCTTCGCCACGGAGGGCTGTTGATCGAGCCACGCGATCAACGCCTTCGCGTCGGTCAGATGCGTTGTTTCGTTCAGCCCCTGCGCGAGCGGCATCAGCGATGGAATGGGCGTCGCCGCGCCCTGGTCCGCGGTCGGCGCCGTTTTCGTCCGGTAGAACGGATTCACCACGAGTACGGAGTAGCCGGACTCGGCGAGCCGTTTGCCCATCTGGCGCATGGCCGGCCGAAGGCCGAAGATGTCCGGCCACAGGAGCACACCGGGTGCCGTGCCGCTGGATGGATGGACGAAGTACGCGTCGCAGGCGCCGTCCGGAGTCGTCACTTTGACGTCCGCGTCGGTTACCGCGACCGCGTTCACGACCCGCGGCAGCATCATCACCACACCGGCGCCCAGGAGGACGCCGAACTGCCGACGCGTCACCAGTCCCTTGGTCTCGTACTGGTGCTTGTCGTCTTCAAAATGATCCTGCTCGCACATGGATTGGCTCCTTGATGCGTTACATCCTCGTGAGCAGCTCCCGCGTATAGCGGACGCAGCTTTCGAGATCGTCGATCTTCTGCTGGCCCGCCGTCTTTCCTTGCGGGCGCGGGACCGGGGGCGTCGGCTTCCCTTTTTCGGCGACAGCCAGGAAACGACTGAATTCCGCCGCCGGCACCTTCGACCAGTTGGCCCAGAATGGCCGGTCGTAAATCCTGTGCACGCGCGGCGCGCCGGACACGAGGTTCTCGAAAATGATCGGCAGCCCGGGCCTGGCCTCGATGAACTTCTTGATCCATCCGTCGATGTCGACGTTGCCATCGCCCATGTTGACCCAGCGCACGGCGATCCCTTCCGGCACTCTCCAGACCGCGCTGTCGCGCACGTGACACGTGAGCGTGTACGGAATCAGCGTTTCGAGCGCCGCATGAGGATCTTCGAGCATCCACACCGGATTGCCCGAATCGAGGCACACGCCGATGACGTCCGCGCCGATGGCCTCGATCGCGGTCTTCATTTCCCGCGCCTGCACGTCGCCGCCGTGGTTTTCCCATGCCAGCTTCACCCCCGAGTCGACGATGCGGGAGCGGAGACCGCGGACGGCCTTGATCATGGTGTCGAGGTGCATGTCGATCTGCGGCCGTTCCGGATCGCCGCCGAGGATGCAGCGCATGCACGATGCGCCGAAAATCTGCGACGCCTTGAGCGCGTGCGTCACCTGCTCCTCGAGCGTGCCATTCTGCGCGTTGAACGATCGCGAGCTCGGACAGACCGAGCCGTGGGCGAGCTGCAACGTGATGCCGAGCCGATCGGCGTGTTCGCGGATCTGGCGAAGCGCCGCTTGGTCGGCGATCGTCGCGGGGGGCACCGATATCATCGCCCGCGTCAGCTTGATCGCCGCGAGGTAATCGAGGAACTGCACCGCGCTGAAGTTGTTGCCACTGACGCTGCCGTCGATCGAGCCCAACTCGACCGCAACGGCCGGCCATGCCGCGGCACGCGACGCGTGCGCGTGCAGCGCCGCGGCGGCGCCCGTCAGGATGAACGTCCGTCGATCCATACGCCTTCTCCGTTACTCTCGGCCGGGGCCGTCGCATCCGGCGGATGCGATCCGCCGCCGCAGGATACTGCGCTTCGAGTCCGGCTCCACGCAATCTCCGCCACCAAAAAGACGATGATCAGCATCGCTAGTCTACTGCGGCGCGCCCGGTCGCGCTCTCCGCTCTGTTGCGGGCCACCCAAGGATGGTCGGTCCTCAGGACCCACTCCACAGACGCTTCAGCGACACGAGAGGCCCGTTGAATCGATCCCGATCACACCGTCCAATCCCCGGCACCTCATGCGGCTCCGGCCCGATGCCACCATCTGTGTACTGCCACATCGTCCACGTCTTCCAGTTCGGCGGCACGACGGCCGTCGGCCCGTACTGCGAAAGCCAGAACCAGCACTTCGCGAGAATCTCGTCCTTATTGGCGCCGAGCAGGTCCTTTAGGTAATGCCCACCATAGAGGCCAGGCCAGCGCCCCGTCGCCTGCTTCACGTGTGTCACAAATGCGCGGGCCTCCTCGAGTGTCATGCTGGGACCTTGGGGGTTGTTCTCAAAATCCAGCACGAGGAGCGTCTCGGGCGTCGGCGCAGTCTCCTGCATAAAGAATTCGGCCTGGTGCACGCCATCGCCGCCAGTGCCGAAGTGATAGGCGCCCCAGAGAAGTTCCGCGGCGGAGGCCTTGTCTCGAGTCCTTTCGTACAGGGGATCGGTATAACTCAACCCCTGAGTCGCCTTGTGGATGACGCCAACTATCCCGCCTGCCGTGACGGCTTGCTGCAAATCAACGTTGCCGTTGTGGTGGGACAGATCGACCACGACATTGATTATCGCGGACGCGACGGTCTTCGCTCTCTTTGCCACGTCATCCTCCGGCGCTAGTCGCGCTGCGCCACACGTAATCGCAGGGGTCGCGTCCGCCGAGGCCGTCCCCGGCGGCCCGTTCGCATTCGGACTCCCTCATGACGCCCCCTGTTCGGCGCCTCTCGAACGCCGGTCTCTGCAGGAAGGGTGTCATGACCCACGCCATCGTTACGCCAACACGCCGTGACCCGCATCCCGGCGAAGCTCGACCAACCCCTCCAGCGTCCGCTCCGGTCCCGGCGCACCCTCAGGCGGCGCCCAGTCGACCGGCGAGCCCGCCGCGATGAGCAGCCGAGCGACGCCCACGTGATCGCCTCCGCGATGTCTGACCGTGCTGCGCCCTTCGACAGCCCACACCAACGGCGGTGCCGAGAACATCCCGTCGAGCGCTTTCACGTCGGCACCATGGTTTAGCAGCACCCGCACCGCGTCCACGTGGCCGCCCATCGCCGCGCGGTGGAGCGGAGTGACGTTGTCCTTGTCCTTCGCCTCCGCATCGAACCCGCATCCGAGCATCGTCTCGAGGACCGCAGCGTTCCCGCTTTCCGCCGGACGGTGCAGCATGAGGTGGTGCTCGGGCCGGAGCTCGGATCGCAGGCCGGGGTGACCCGCGACGATGGCGTCGGCGGCGGGACGGTCGGCGCGCGCGCACGCAGCGATGAAGCGTTCGAGCGGCGACAGCTCGTCGACCGCGCCGTGCGCGAGCAGCCACGCCGAGATGTCCGGGTTGCCATGGAGCTCCGCCAGCGTGAGCGGCGTGGCGCCGTCCGCGCGGCGGCGTAGCACATCTGCACCCTGCTCGACGAGCCGCTCGACCATCGCCACGTCCCAGCGACGGGCCGCAACGTGCAGCGGCGCCTCGCCGTCATCGCCCCATGCGAGGTTCGCGTCCGCACCGTGATCGAGCAGCCAGCGTGGACCTGCCGGATTGTCGGCCCACAGCATCATGTACACGAGCGGTGGCACGCCGCCGGGGATGCCGTCCACGTTCATGCCATGGCGGTGCAGCAATTCGAGCGTATCGATCTGTCCGCCGCCGCCGGCAATGTGCGCCGTCACGCCGTCGGTCGGGTTGGCGCCTGCCTCCAGCAGCACTTCCGCAAGCGGCAGGTGTCCGACGGCGCAGACCGCTGCCCACAGCGCCGTCCGGGGCAGCTCGGGGTGCCAGTTCCAGTGGTACTCGGCATTCGGATTTGCACCGAGCGCGCAGAGACTACGGGCGATGGCGATCAGCCCTGTCAGACGGGCGGGAACGCCCACGTGCATGGACGTGTGGCACACGTAGAGCAGCGGCTCCCACTGCTGCGGCCCCCCTGGCTGGCGGGCGAGCTCAGGATGAGTTCTGAGCCGATCCTCGACCGCCGCGGAGTCTCCCAAGACGAGCGCCGCGTGTAGCGTGGCTGATGCGATCCGCGGATGCAGCTCGAGAAGTCGCTGCGCCCGGCCGGTGGCGCCGCCGGTGGCGCAACGGATGAACTCATCGACGGCGGCGTCGAACGACAGCGTGCGCGACTCGACTTCCTCGCGCAGCGCGTTCCAGGAGGCGAATCCGTGCTCACGCGCGATCGCCGATTGCGCATCGTGCAGCGCCAGGTGCGCGACGCCGGTCTCGTCGAGGGACTTTCCGGAGAACGAGGGCAGGACGGCGAATCGCCGGAGCGCGTCCGGGTCGCGCGCCTTCGCGGCGTCGAGCAGCGACTTCGCCTGCTTCTTCAGTTGTTCGAGGTTCGGACGTGCGGGCAGCTCGCGAGACGGCATACGACCTCCATGCTTCAGCCCTGTGGTTCGCAGACAGGCAGCACGGCGGTTTCGTGGCCGTTGATTGAGCAGTTATGACGGTGGGCTTGGCCCTTCGCGCGAACCCGCGGGCGCCCTTTGAGCGCACACCGTCACACTAATCCGAACCTCCGCGCGTGTCAATTCGTCGCTGCGGTTCATGCTGCAGGACGATATGTCGCGATCAGCACTCCTTTGGTCGTCGTGACGCTGTTCACCAGAGTGAGGTTCGAGCGCCGCCCATCCTCATTGAACAATCGGCGGCCCCGTCCCAGCACCTGCGGGTGAATCATCAGCAGGTACTCGTCGACCAGGCCATTTCGCATCAGGGTCTGCAACAGCTCGCCGCTTCCCATCACCAGCAGGTCCTTGCCCGGCTGTTCCTTCACACGGGCGACCGATTCCGCCGCGTCGCCGGCCAGCAGAGTGGAATTCTGCCAGGGCAGCGGCTCCCGCAGCGATCGGGAGGCCACGTACTTCTCCGTGTTGTCGAGCATCGCGGTAAACGGGTTGTCCGTGCGACCTGGCCAGACGGAGAAAAAGTCCTCGTACGTGCGGCGCCCGAACAACAGCACCGCACCCTGGCCCATGCCCTGGCCCATGGCCTGCATCATGACCGGATCGTTATCGGCGGTGGCCCAGCCGCCGTGCTCGAAACCGTCGCGTCGGTCCTCGTCAGGCCGGCCGGGTGCCTGCATGACACCATCGAACGTCAAAACGAAGCGGTCTACGATCAAGAGACCGGGCTGGTCTGGGAGCAGGCGCCGAGTAACCTCGCTCGGTCCTGGTACCTCGCTCAGGCTGATTGCAACTCGAGGGCGGTGGGCAATCGGAAAGGCTGGCGGCTCCCGACGATTCAGGAACTGGCCAGCCTCATCGACCCGACGGTGCCCAGTCCGGGCCCGACGCTTCCCGTCGGCCATCCGTTTAGCAACGTGCACACGCCGAGCCCGACTGGCGACGCATCCTACTGGTCGGCAACGACTGTCGATCCCTCCCCCACCGTGGCATGGGTCGTGGAGTTCGGCGCTGGTGGCGTTGGCAACCGCGATAAAGCCAGGGACGGTTCGACCTACCACTGGTGTGTGCGCGGCGGCAAAGGCGTAAACCCTCAGTAAGGCACACATCGGCGGCCTGTCGCTCGTGGCCCTCGTCACGACGCGATTGCGAACGAGCTACCGCCGGTCCTGAGACGTGGTCGCTTTCTTTCCGAGCTCCGCCTTCAGGACTTCGACCGCCTTCTCGACCTGTGCGTCGCGGCCCTTCAGGAAGTCGGCCGGCGTGTTGTCGATGTACACGTCCGGCGGCACGCCGTAGTTCTCCATGTTCTGGCCGGTGGAGGTCCAGACGCCGCTGCCTGGCGTGCGGATCGTCGATCCGTCGAGCAGCGTGTACGCGCCCGTGCCGATGACGGCCCCCATGGTCGGCACGCCGACCACCTTGCCGAGGCCGAGCGCCTTGAAGCCGGCGGGGAACATCTCGGCGTCGGACGCCGAGCGCTCGTTCTGCATCACGACCATCGGGCCGTAGAAGTTCTGCGGGCGCGCCATCTGGACGCCTGCGTCGCGACCGAGCGTGTACTGATATTGCCGTCCCGCGAGGATCCCGAGCAACTCCTGGTCGATGCCGCCGCCCCCGTTGAAGCGCTGATCGATCACGAGCGCCTTCTTGGTCCGGTTCGCCGCCAGGTCCAGCTGGAACTGCCGCAGCGAAGGGGCATCCATCGCGCGGATGTGCAGGTAGCCGATCCCGCCGTCGCTCAGCTTCGTGACAATGTCGCGGCGATCCGAGACCCATTTCGCATACTGCAGGTCGCCGAAGGCGGCGGCGGCGATCGGGTTGATCGTCAGCTCCCACGCACCGTCCTTCGACGGCTTGTCGTTGACGAGGAAATGGAATTTCGTCCCAGGCGCAAGCGTGAAGAACTGCCAGTAGTTGTCGCCGCTCTTCAGATCGCGGCCATCCACGGCGACCAGGTAGTGGCCCTCCTTAATCTTGAGGAAGTCGCGATCTGCGGGACCGTCTTTATAGATATGCCCGACCTTGTAAAATCCCGACGCGTCGGCCAGGAGGCTGAAGCCCGGGTAGCCCGCCTGCTGCGTCCGCTCCAGGGCGGCCGGGCCGCCGCTTACGCCGGTGTGGGAGGCGTTGAGCTGCCCGATCATCATCATCATGAGCGTGTGCAGCTCTTCCTCGTCGACGATGTGATCCAGCAGGCTGCCGTAGGTTTCCCACGCGCCGTTCCAATCGGCGCCGTGCATCCTGGCGTCGTAGAACCGGTTCTTCATGATGCGCCAACCTTCGTTGAAGACCTGCGCGCGGAGCGCCTTGTGGTCCACCTCGAGGTTCGCGGTGTAGGTGACCTGCCGGGCGGTGGCGTTGATGGCGGCCGCCTCGGACACCTCGGCCGCTGCGGCCGTCGGCGCCACCGGCGCGCCGCTCCCGCGTCCGCCGCGTCCGGCGGCCGGTGCCGCGCCAGCGGCCGCGCCCTGCGGCACCGCCGCGGCAAAAAGGCCGGTGCCGGAGCGGAAGTAGAGCGTGCGGCCATCGCGCGAAAACACCATGTTCGCGCCGCCGGCTCCGCTGCCCACGCCGCCGCGGCCGCGCCCTCCCCCTGCCCCGGCCGCGCCCTGCGGCGCCGCCGGCATGCGCGTGAGCTGGCCGCTTTCGACGTTGATGATGTAGATCCCCGCGTTCGAATCCGCCGTCGCGCCCGCACCGCGCCCGCCGCCGCCGCTCGTCGCGACAGTCAGCGCGACCGAGTGCGCGTCAGGCGCCGCGGTCAGTCCGCCGATAAACGTGCCCGGAACCGTGAGCCGCCGCGCGCGCCGCGCGAGACCGCTCCAGTCGATCTTCACGTCTGTGGGCGTACGCCCAGGGCCGCCCCGCGCCGCCACCTGCCGTGCCGCCGCTTCCGCGGCCAGGCCCTGCGCCTCGTTGTCGATGTCGCGATTCATCGGGTCGCGATCCCGATCCACCAGCGACGTCGTCCAGAGCTCCATCGTCGTCGTCAGCCCGCCCTGGGTGGCGATGCCATTGCTCGCGCCTTCGGCGGAGGTGAAGACGATGTAGCGCCCGTCGCCGGTCCAAACCGCGTTGGTCTCGGAATACATCAGGCTGTCGTCCGAGAGGTGGCGCTCTTCGCCGCCGGTAATCGGCGCGATGTAGACGTGCGAGCGCAGCGTACGGTCCTGTTTGGAGAACGCGACCCACTTGCTGTCCGGGGAGACAGAGACCGACGCGATGCGCGCAATGTCGCTCGACGAGATCACACTGGTCTTCGCGTCGGCGACCGCGTAGCTGTACAGCTTCTTGTCCGCAGCCGTGTAGAGTAGCAGCTTCGAGTCCGGCGTCCAGACGAGCGCGCCCTTTTCGTTGTCGAGGTCGGTGATCTTCTTCGGCGTGCGCCCCTCGGGGTCCGAGACCCAGACTTCATCGCGGCCGGATTTGTCGGAGATGAACGCGATGTACTTGCCGTCGGCCGACCACTTCGGGGTATCGCTCCGTGATGCCATCTTATCGGGATTCACGCGCGTGATGTCGCCGCGATCGGTGGCGATCGTCAGAATCTGGCCGCGGGTCGAGATCACGGCGCGCCGGCCGGAGGGAGAGATGTCGAACGCGTCCACGTCGTCTGTTACGGTCTTGATCTCCACCTCGTTGTCTTTCTCGTCGGTCGAGATGTCGAGCTTGATCTCATTGGTGCGGCCGCTGATGACGTCGAGCTTCCAGATCCCGAAGTTGTCCTCGTAGACGATGACCTTGCCGTCGCTCGACATCGAGGGCCAGAAAACGTTGCCGTCGGTGTGCCTGGTGACCTGCGTCGGCTGCCCGCCGCCCGACGCAGGGATCTTGTAGATGTTGTTCGCGCTCTTCCGGACCTCGGGGCTCCCCGGCCTGACGCTCTTGTCGTTCGGCAGCGGATCGGCGACGAAATAGATGGCGTTGTCGGCGCCCCACATCGGCCAGTAGCGGTTGTACTGCTCGTCGCCGAGGAGCTTCGTGTAGGTCTGATTGGCCAGATCAGCGACCCAGATGTCCGCGGCGTAGCTCCCGCGATAGTGCTGCCGCGACCAGACGGCCGGATGGCGGTTGAACACCAGCGACTTGCCGTCGGGCGAGAAGCTTCCCGAGTAGCCCCAGTCGACCGGCAGCGGCTTTTCCATGCCGCCTGCCACCGGAACCTGGTAGAGCACGGCCGTGCTCGGGAACGCGCCGTCACCGCGCGCCGCGCGGAAGATCACGCTCTGAGAATCGCGAGTCCAGCCCACGGTCTCGTCGTTTCCCGTGTGGAAGGTCAGCCGCTTCGGCGTCCCGCCGGCCGCCGGCACCACGAAGACGTCGTAGTTGCCGTAGCGGTTGGACGCGAAGGCGATCCATTTCCCGTCCGGCGAGAACCGCGGGTACACCTCGCGCGCGACGTTGTCGGTCAGGCGATGCACCACCGTGCCGTCCTCGTTCGCGGTCCAGATGTCGCCGAGATAGCTGAAAGCAATCCTGCCGGCGTGATAGTCCGGATGCCGGGCCAGCCGCACGGGCGCAGCGCCGAGCGTCGTCGAAAAAGCGAGCGCCAGGATCGCCGCGGCGGCGGCGCCCACGGTCTTTCTTCCAACCATTTGCATCCTCCAGGGCCCTGCAGGCGGGACGAGCGCGAAACCTGGCGGATCGTATATCAAACAGAGGCCGGTGCGAGTTCCGCTCGCGCCCTCCGCCACGGGCCCTCGACTGTCGGACGGTCCGCGTTCGTGAGGACGGCACAACATCCCGACGCCGCGTAAGAGCATGCGTAATAGAATGCCGGCATGCTGACACGAACAGCCGCGATATTCCTCACCCTTGTTCTTGCGCTGGCTGGCGACGCGCTCGCCGATGTCCAGCTCCCAGGCATCATCAGCGATCACATGCTGCTGCAGCGCGATGTGCCCGTGCGAATCTTCGGCAAGGCACAGCCGGGTGAGGCGGTCAGCGTTCTGTTCCGCGGCCAGACCGCTCGAACCCAGACCGATCCGCTCGGGCGATGGGAAGTGTGGCTGCAGCCGCTCAGCGGCGGGCCGGCAACCGCGATGACCATCCAGGGAGTGAACAGCATCACGATCGCCGATGCTCTGGTCGGGGACGTCTGGATTGGATCCGGTCAATCGAACATGCAATGGACCGTCCGTCAATCCGACAACGCCGATGAGGAGATGGCTTCCGCCGACTTTCCGAAGATCCGCCTCTTCTCAGTCCCCCGGAAGACATCGCCGGTGCCCGTGGAAGACGTAGACGGGAGATGGGTGATCTGCTCCCCCGAGTCAGTGAGGGAGTTCTCGGCGGTCCTCTATTTTTTTGGCCGGCAGATGCATCAGGATCTCAAGGTGCCCGTCGGATTGATTCATGCCTCGTGGGGAGGCACGCCGATGGCCTCGTGGCTCAGTGGCCCTTCGTTGGTCGCCAACCCCCGGCTCGAACCATTTCTCACATTCTGGCAGAACACAATTCTGCGCTATCCGATTAACCTGAGTCGTCATGAGCAGGCTCTGAAGCTGTGGCAAGCAAACGGGTCTCAGGGGCCCCGCCCTGCCCCGCCCCTTGGCCCCGGGCATGCACACGAACCGACGGTGCTTTTTAACGCCATGATCGCGCCGCTCGTCAAATACACAATCAAAGGCGCGCTCTGGTATCAAGGAGAAACGGAAGCCGGCCGCGCACAAGGTCACATTTACGGCGACGCGCTCATGACGCTGGTACAAGACTGGCGCCGTGCGTTCGGGCAAGGTGACTTTCCGATGTATTGGGTTCAACTGGCCAACTACGGAAACGCAGTCAAGAACGGGCACTGGATGCGAGTGCAGGAAGGGCAGGTCAAGGCCACAGCACTCCGCAATACAGGAGTCGCCATCATCAACGATATCGGCAACCCCACGAGCATTCATCCGACGAATAAACAGGATGTCGGCCGCCGGCTGGCCCTGCTCGCGCAAAACAAGGGAGCAAGTCCGCTGTATCGCCAGTTCACGCGCGAAGGCGACGCCATTCGGATCTGGTTCAACAATACCGGAAAAGCCCTGAAGGTCCGCGGGAGCGGACCGCTGACGGGGTTTCAGATCGCCGGTGGCGATGGCAAGTATGTCGCCGCCGCGGCTCGCATCGAGGGTGCAACCGTCGTCGTCTCCAGCTCCGAAGTGCCCAACCCCCAGTCGGTTCGTTACGCGTGGGACTACAACCCCGACGCGAACCTGATCAACGAAGGCGGGCTGCCAGCATCGGTCTTCCGCACGGACGAAGGCGACGACCGGGGGCCCCGATAGCGCGCGCAGGTCTCCTCTACTTCTTGTCGAACGTCTCGGCTTGACGCAACTCGCTGATGGCCCGGGTGATGGCATCCACCGCGGCCTCGCGGTGCCCGCCGAAGTCCGTCGGCGCCTTCTGCAGGCGATCCTTGACCCCCTCGAGCTGCCGAACGGACTGCTGAAGCGGCACGGATGTAAACGTGAATGGGACGCAGCGCGTCAGCCGCCGGCGCGGCCGGCGCCCCGGACGGCCCCGGCACCTGTTGCCCCGACAATCCCGCGGCGAGCGCCAGCATCGCCGCGCCAAGCAAGAGCGTCCTCACCACTGCGCCTTCGGCTGGAACGCGATCTGTGCGTAGTGCGCCAGGAAGTCGCGCCACAGGAACCAGTAGTGCCGCCCCGGAATCTCACGGTAGGTCGTGTTGAACCCGTCCTTCTTCACGAGCTCCGACAGGTTCACCGTTCGGTCGCGCGCCTGGTCGGTCGTGCCCGCACCCAGCCAGTAGAACTTGACGCCGCCGGCTTTCACCGCTTCCAGCTGCTTCTGAAACGTCTCGTCGATCGCCTGCGGCCCCGAGCTGAAGACGCCGATGTAGTTGAAGGTGCCCGGATTGTTGTTCGTGGCCGCCAGCGTGTGGCCACCGCCCATCGACAGACCGGCGATCGCGCGGTCGTCCTTGGCCGCGAGCACGCGGAAGCGCTTCTCGACGAACGGAATCACGTCCTTGACGAGGCTCTCGGGATACGAGCCGGCGTAGGGCTGCGGCACGCCGCCGCGTCCGCCGCCCGCCTGGCCGGCGGCGGCCTGCGCCGCCTGGACCGGCGGCGGCGCCGGCGCCTGCACCGACTGCCGCGCCGGCGTCGGGCCATAGCCGAAACCCTGCGACACCGACTGGGTCGCGTTGCCGTTGGGCATGATGACAATCATCGGCTTCGCCTTGCCGGCGGCGATCAGGTTGTCCATGATGATGTTCGCGCGCCCCATCGTCAGCCACGCGTCCTCGTCGCCGCCGCCGCCGTGCAGCAGATAGAGCGCCGGATACTTCTGCGTGCTGGTCTCATAGCCGGGCGGGGTGTAGACCATCATCCGGCGGCTCGCCATCTTCAACGTCGGCGACGGATACCAGACGGCCTGGACGCTGCCGTGCGGCACGTCCTTGAAATCCCACCACTCGGACTCCGGCCCGGAGATCATCAACAGGTTGTCGTAGCGCGAACCGTCGCGCTGGGTCTCGCCGTTGTTGGGATCGAGCGCCTTCACGCCGTCGACCACAAACCAGTAGCCCCACAGTTGCGGCGCGAGCGGACCGATCATGGCGGACCAGACGCCGGATTCGTCCCTGGTCATCTTCAGGTTGGCGCCGTTGTCCCAGCTGCCGTTCAGGGTGACCTCGGCCGCCTTGGGCGCCAGAAGCCGGAACGTGATCGTACGATCCGGATGGATCTCGGGTGACTTGATCGGCGCCGGCCGGGCCGCCGCCGCCTGCGCTGGCACCGAGGCGGGCGGCGCCTGCTGTCCGGCAAGCGGCGTAGTTGCGGCAAGCACAATGAATCCAAGTGCTGCGGACACACGAACACAGACGTTGCTATTCATGGGTATCTCCTGACACCGCGCTAGTACGCGGCGGACCTTATCACGCAGGGTGAATGCATGCAATCCAATCGGTGCAAACCTGTCCGGGTGCCAACTTTAGAGCATTTCTGCCCGAGTG
>Ga0137390_10003450_pt1 | contig 12898 bp, 13 predicted proteins | sample 15con2h24AmetaG_FD_104937 | JGI IMG/M metagenome (GOLD analysis project Ga0137390, IMG submission 104937) | Vadose zone soil microbial communities from Angelo Coast Range Reserve, California, USA - 15con2h2.4A metaG | ecosystem: Environmental > Terrestrial > Soil > Vadose zone > Saprolite... | reverse complement strand
GCGCATGAGCACGTCTTCGGCGAACCGGGCGGTGAAGGGCAGCCAGATGACCTGGAATGACTCGGTGAGGTCGGTGCCTCCGCTGGCGGGCTCGAAGCGGTAGCGCCAGCGCACCAGCTCCCGTCCTCGCTGGATGGTCGAGAAGGCAAGTTCACGGCCTGGCTCGGCATTGGTGACCTGGCACGTCATGGACCATCGCATCCAGCCGAAGCGGTTGCGCCCCTGGAACCGGGCGCCGGGAGTGGCCGGGGAGCCGGCCCCGTCGAGCCACTGGACGCGGTAGCACTCGGGGCTCCACTCGCCCATCCGTTCGAGATTTGCTAGCAGCGCCCACACCACCCCGGGTGGCGCGTCAATGTGAGTCCGGACCTCTCCCTGGCGTGCACTGGCCATTGTCTCGCTCCTTGTCTTGGCGGTTCTGGGTTCAGCGTTTCGCGCTGCGGCGCGCCCGTGCCGGCGGCGGGGTGCGGGGGGAATAGTGGCCGGCGAACATGGCCACCAGCTCGGGAAGCGCGGCGGTGAAGCGGCCGTCCTCGAAGGCCTGTTGTGGCGCGTTGGACAGCTGCTGGCTGACGACGCCGGCGAGCAGGATGGTCCAGTCCCGCTCGATCTGCCCGGCGGGCACATCCGCGCGTGCCAGGCCGGCGTCCTGCAGCTCTGCGATGCGGGCCCGGCCGAGCTCGACCAGCGCGACGGCGGGCTGGTAGGCCGCGGGCGACGGCGCGAAACCGGGGACGGGGCGCCAGAACAGCAGTTGGGAGTAGGCGGCGTGTTCGACCGACCAGCGCACGAAGGCCTGCGCGGCAGGAAGCAGGATCTCCTGCAGCGTTGCGGGCTGGGCGGGCAGGGCGGCGAACATCGCCTCCATGGCCTCCAGCAGGAGGCGGGCGCCGCGGGCGAACAGCGCGTCGTAGAGCGCGTGCTTGGAGGGAAAGTAGACGTAGAGCGACGGGGGGCGGATGCCCATCCGGCGTGCGATCTCGCCGATGGAGAGCCCGGCTACCCCCTGCTCGGCCATGATCTGCGTCGCGAGGCCGAGGACCTCCTCGATCGTCTCCTGCCGCCGGCGCTGGCGGCGGCCGGCGGCGGTGACGGGCGCTTGGGTCATGACCCGAAGTATTTCCTATTACGATTAGGATGTCAAAGGTGTATTAGGAAGTCGGCAAGCGGCTAGCGTTCGCCGGGCACCCCGTTAGCAGGCTCGAGGTCCAGCCGCGTGCACCGGCGGCCTTGCGCCGATGCGGGTCGTTGAGACGGGATGTCCAACCGCCCCGCGTATCGTCATCCAGGTCTGCGCATGCGCGCTATCCGGCCGTTAACCTGGCCGGCCGCACACGAAGGCGCGTGCAGGCCGCCGCGCGCACCTGTGTTCGCGCAGTTCACGATCGGGCCTGTGGCTGACTCAGCGGTCGAGTGGTCCGACGGACCTCCGGGAAGCAGGCCAGCGAGCGTGAGCACCCGCATGGGCGCGACGGCGACAGAATGCAGCCGTTCGGGTGCGCCTTCGACGGCCAGCCAGCTGACGGGGCTGCCGCGCATATCGGCGGCCCTGCGCTCGTCATGGATGTCGAGCTAGCTTCACTGACCGTGACCGCCTCGTAAGGAGCCGCAGCGCCGGATCGCCGACTATTTGCGGCTCTCCTGATACATACGTCAGCGCCGCATTGAGTACAGATCAGCCATTTCGGGACGGCCTCAGCGCCCTCTTGGTGACCTCACCATGGCTCCCCCGCAAACCTGAGGATGGTGCTGGGTCTCGGGGGACAGTAGGTTGCCCAGCATGCGCCTGCTGGGCTGAAGGGCGTCATCGGCTGTGGTGAGCCGCGGTGGCGTAACTGGTGATCGCGATGATGAAGCCCATGGCCATCAGGAACGAGTCGCCTGGACGGCCGCCGTGGACGAGAAAGGTGAGGCCGCCCGTGATCGCGAGCGCGATGGCGGCCAGCCCGATGGCCGAGCTGATGAGCCACGGCCGCCGGCGAGCCGCCACGGCGAGCCCGGCGAGCACCAGCGCGACAACCAGGAGCGCTGCGCCGAGCACCATGTGGGCGTACAAGAACACGGCAGCGCGGCCGGTCACGTTGCCGGACACCGGGATCGTGACGTACAGGTTCACGACCATGCCCAGGACGAACTGCGCGAGGAGCAGCAGTGTCATCGCGACCCCGAGCCGGCGTAGCCGCCGTTCCGATCGCGTCGGCCGGCCGGCGGGCGGCACCATCACCGAGTCAGGCACATGGCCAGGGGCTGCCGAGGTCATCGTTCTTTCCCTAGGTGCGCGGCCGGGGCTGACGGCGAAGGCTGGGCCGCCTCACCCTGGCGGCGCTTCCGGGGCTGAAGCCGCCGCAGCAGCACGATCGCGGCGACGGACAGGATGAGGGTTGTAGCCGCGACGGTGACGAGCGCCGCGTTCGGGTGTGCCTCCAGGCCGAGGAGCGCCGAAACGCTGTCGAGGACCCGGCACGCCAGGGCGACCGGGAACGACCACCGCCTGCCTTGAGCCAGGCCGGCGGTGCTGACCAGGGTGACGAGCCCGATGATGGCGGTCGCCACGATGGCGGGGATCGGCGGCTCGGCCGGGTTGTGATGGTGCGCCGCGGCCATGAGCGGGACCACAGCCAGGTCGCCGACGCCAAGGACGGCGAGCAACACGATCGTGGGTCTGAGTCCGGGCCTCATCCGATGCTCCTCCGCGCGAGTTGGTGAAGTCATCGTGAGTCCGCGGCGCCTGCCGATGCGTCCGCCGGCGGACGGAATCCGGCGAGGCCATGTCCGTCCTGGGAGGGAGGGCGCGCGGCTGGCCGTGCGTCGCGGTCAGCGCAGGGCCCGGCCGAGCCGCGACCCACGGATCGCCTACCGGACGGAGCCGGCGCGGCCAGGATGGCCCTGGCTGGGCAGCCGGGCCAGCACGCTCCATCCGCCGCCTTCAGCCGGGCCGGCGGCGAGGTCGCCGCCGCAGGCAGCTACCCGCTCTCGCATCCCGGCGAGCCCGCGGCCGCCCCCCGCTCGTTCCAGCCCGGACGGCCGGGCGGCCGGGGGCCCGTTGGCCACGCCGATTTCGACGTGCCCGCTACCGCCGTTGATGGTGATGTCGGCTGCCGCGCCGGGCGCGTGCTTGAGCGCGTTGGTCAGGCTCTCCTGGATCAGCCGGTAGGCCGTTTCGGAGACGGCAGGCGACAGGCCCTCGAACGAGCCGGCGAACCGGCAGGTGACCGCCAGGCCGGCCGCGGATGCCCGCGCGATGAGTTCGTCAACCAGCCGCATCCCGTCGGCGCCGCACGGCGGCGGGCCGCCGTCCAGTAGCCGGGCCAGGCGGCCGATCTCGGCCTCGGCCTGCCGGGCGGCCTCGCCGATGGCGTCGAAGGCCTCGGCGGCCATGGACGGGTCGGTCGCGGTCAGCCGCTGCCCGGCGCTCGCCTGGATCACCATCACGCTGACGCAGTGCGCCACGATGTCGTGCAGCTCCCGGGCGATCCTGGCCCGTTCGTAGCGGACCGACTCGGCCGCGAACAGCTCCCGCTCCGCCTCCAGCTGACGGCCGCGGGCCATCAGCTGCCCGGTGAGCTGACGGCGCGACCGGGCGACCAGCCCGGCCGCCCACGGGCCGACCGTGACCATGGCGACGAACGGGTTGAACTGGCCTACCGCGAGTTGCACCCCTGCGATGAGCAGCAAGAGCACCAGACCCGAACGTGCCATGCGGCCGTCGGCGCCGAGCGAGTACGCGAACGCGAAAACCGGTACAAACAGCACGCTGAACGGCTCGCCCGTCGCTGATCCCACCACTCCGGTCACGCCGATCAGGACGGCGGCCGCCGCGGCGGCCCACTGGGGATGAGCGCGCCGCACGGCCAGGCAGCCGCAGACCCCGGCGACGCACGCCGCAAAGAGCAGGTCACGCCCGCCACTCAGCAAGCCCGCCGCCGCATCGAAGGACAGCACAAACGCGGCCAGAGCGAGGGCCAGGATGGTGTCGCCGCGCCAGCTGCCGGCCACCCGCCAGAGCCGGCCCAGGGCGTCAGGCATGGCCGGCGGCCAGCGGCAGCCGCACGAGCGCGTCACAGCGGCCGGAGCTGGTCTGGATGCGCATCGTGCCGCCCAGCAGCGCGGCCCGCTCGCGGGCGGCGGCGAACGCCGCCGCCGGATCCGGCTGCCGGCCCGGCGGGCCGGCCACGCGCAGCTCCAGGGCGCCGGGACCGAAGCGCACCCGCACGTCAATGCGCGCATCGGGGGCGTCGTCCAGCGCGGCGAGAAGATGCTCCACGATGCGGTAACCCGATAGCTCCACACCTGCGGGCAGCGCGCGCGGGCTGCCCTCGACGCTCAGCCGGGCGTCGGCGGTGCTGGCGCGCTCCAGCAGGCCGCCGAGCTCGGCGAGCACCGGCTGCGGCGCGGTCGGGGCCTGCTCCCGCAGGGTGCCCACGACGTCGCGCATCTGCGACAGCGTGGCCCGCCCGCTGGTCTCGACAGCGGCGAAAGCGCCCCGTGCCGCGGCCGGATCGCTGGCCATCAGTTTGCGCCCCGCCGCCGCGGCCTGGGCCATCGCGGTGATCCGGTCGCGCAGGAAACCGTCGAGATCCGCCGCGACCCTGGCCCGGTCGGCCGTCACCGCGAGCCGCGCCGTCTGCTCCCGCTGCGCATGGAGCTCCGCGTTCCGCTGCCGGAGCTGCGCCGCCGTCAGGCTACGGGATCGCGCCAGCCGCCCGGCGAGGCAGAAACCCGCCACGATCGGCAATCCCGCGGCCAGGAAGCCCGGGCCGAGAACCGGGTCGAAGAACGCCTGAGCGGTCACCGCGCCCAGGCAGAGCATTGTTGCGGCGGCCAGCCTGCGGCCGGTGCACCTTGTCCCGGTGAAGAACGCGATCGCGAAGACCGCGGGCAGCGCCGCGCCGCAGCGCACCATCGGGCCGAAGATCAGCCCGTTCAGCGCCGCGGCCACGGCCACCGCCGCCGCAGCCACGACCGGCGCCCGGCGCTGCCACGCAACAGGCAGCGTCATGGCCAGCGCGCCCGCGGCCGCCACCGCGCCGCCGTGCGGGTACCCGGCCTTCAGCACTCCGCTGGCCAGGCCGATGACGATCAGGCTCAGCAGCCCCGCGAGCATGACATCGCCCAGGCCGACCTCACGCAGGCCCCACACGGGCCGCCACAGCCAGCCGCCCAGGCTCATCCGGTTCACGGCCGCCCCTTTCGGGCTGACGATCCATTGTCGCCGCAGGCCAGCCGCCTGCGCCAGCCTCTATCCGGACCCACAGTCACAAGCTATGCACGACCCGCCGCCGGGGCGTCCTTCCGGAGGACGACGTTCCGGCGAAGCCGTCCCCCGCCAGGGGGAGGCCGCCCTGGGGGCTGCCCGGCTAGCATGGTCGGCGGTCAACCTGCGAGGGGCCAGGCGAGATGCCATGACCAGCACTCCGGGCACGCCGGGCGGCCGGCCGATAACTGTTGTCATCGCCGACGACCAGCGGCTGGTCCGGGCGGGGTTCCGCGTCATCCTGGCCGGCGAGCCGGACATCGGCGTGGTCGGCGAGGCCGCGGACGGCCGGGAAGCCGTCGAGGTTGTGCGCGCGCTGGCTCCGGCCGTCGTGCTGATGGACATCCGGATGCCGAACATGGACGGGCTGACCGCGGCCGGGCGCATTCTCGCGCATTCAGCAACCCGGGTTCTCATCCTGACGACTTTCGACGCCGACGAGTACGTCTATGAGTCGCTCAAGATGGGAGCGAGCGGGTTCCTGCTGAAGGACGCCCCGCCCGACCAGCTGGTGGCCGCGGTGCGGTGCGTCGCGGCCGGGGACGCGCTGATCGACCCGTCGATCACCAGGCGCCTGATCGGGCGGTTCGCCCGCGCGGCCCGCCCGGCGTCGTTCCTGCCATCGCAGCTGCAGGAGCTCACCGGGCGGGAACTGGACGTGCTGCGACTGGTCGCCCGCGGATTGGCCAACGCCGAGATCGCGCAGGAACTGGTCGTGGAGGAGAGCACCGTCAAAACCCATGTCAGCCGGATCCTGATGAAACTCGCGCTCCGGGACCGGGTGCAGGCCGTCGTGCTCGCCTACGAGAGCGGGTTCGTGGTCCCGGACGAGCGCACCTGACCAGGTTCCGCCCGCCCGGCCGCGATCTGCCCAGGCGGGCGGGACGACCGCAGCTCACCCGGGGAGCGGTACGTGCTGGTTCGCACCGGTGAGACGGCTAGACACCGAAGCGCCCAGGGGCGGGAGGTCCCACTCGTCATCGGGCGTGCGCAGGATGGCACGGGCCGCCACGGCGCAGCCCACGGCGAGCAGCCCAAACGCCGCGACGTCCAGACCGCGGCTGCCGATGGCGTGCGCGGCCAGGTGCCCGAAGTCACCCGCGACGATCGCGGCCGCGACCCACGGCCGCACCGCCAGGACACGCCACAACGCGATGGCCAGCAACGCGGTCCCCGCCAGGTGGCCCACGACGAAGATCAGCGTCATGATCACTATTGCCGGGTTCGCCATGAAGTGGCTCCAGACCGATGGACTGCCGCCGCGCGCCGCCAGTTCATACATCACGGCATCCCCAGCTGAAATGAACGCCACAGCTTCCCAGCCGACCAAGGCGAGCACGCAGCCGGCGCCCGACAAGACAGGTGCACCGCGAACGCTGAGCCGGTAAAGGCCCAGCACGAAGAACGGCAGCACTAGAGAGAGAGCCACCGCCACGGCCAGCTCGGCCCGCGCTTCGCCGAGATGAGCATGGAAGGCGGCGAACGTCTGCCACCCGTTGCTGTCTCCGACCGATGGCACGAGCGCGCTCAGCGCGCCTCCCAAGATCGGAACGGCGACAACGCAGAACGCGGTGGCGACCCGCCTGGCGGGTCGCAGATCGGTCGGGCTGGTCCTGATCATGACAGTGACTCCCCTGTAGCGTCAGGGCCCGCATCCACAATTCCGCGGGCCACGTGGACTCGACGCTAGATCTGGATGCCAGGGGTCTCGTCGGCCTGCGGAAGGAACCTTCCGGCCTGCACTCCCTCTACAGAAGGACAGTGCAAGCCAAGACGGCCTGTACCGGTCGATCGCCCGGGATCTCTGGCGAAGATCGCGGCGAGGCGGTCGTCCAGACGCTGGCGTTGCGGAACGGCTTGGCTACATTTCCTAGCTCTCCTGCCGGGGACCCGCAGCGGCGACGGCGGATTTGGGCCGTTGGCTCCGGTGAAGCTGCCCGCCGACGGCGCCGCGGCTCAGCAAGGGCCTGATCGGCCGCCCGGCAGCGGTCAAGCGCGGTGTGCTCGTGATTTCGCCCCGGCCCGAACCAGCACGAACCGAAGGGGACGCCAGACGACCCAGCCAGCAGACTGCCCGACGCGCAGGGCGCGGCGGCTGGGTCCGCTCCCTCTCGGGGCGGATAGTCCAGGACGCGGTTCCGCCTAGCGGCGGACGTATCACATCACGCCGCGCCATCACGATGTCCTCAGCAGCCGCGATCACGGCGAAATCATGGGGCTCGCCCGGTCGGCAAGACCAACAAGGTGAAGTACCAATCAAATGGCCACCCGGCTGAACTTGGCTGGGACTCGGCCGGCTCGGAAAGGGGAACCTGATGAAGCACAGCAAATGGAGCCTGGCGGCGGCGGTGATCGGTGCGGTAGGCCTGGCCGCGGCCCTCACGACCACCACCCCCGCGCTCGGCGTGAACAGGAGCACCGCGAGCGGGAGCACCGTGAAGATCGTGTCGGCCACGCACCCGGCAACCATCGTGGTCGCCAACAGCATCAAGACCATCGTCAGCCTTACGGTGCCCGCCGGGCACTGGTTGATTTCCGGCAAGCTCTGGGCCGACAGTGTGCCAGCAACCTCCACCCCCAACACCATGATCGGGTGCGCGATCACCAAAGGCGGCAGCCCGCCGCTGCTGGACAACACCATCTTCAACATCCCGAAAACTGCCGCTGGCACCTCCGCCGGAGTGGTCGACCTCAGCGCGGTGATCAGGCTCCTGTCACCCGCCGCCATCGTCTTGAAATGCGCTGACTTCAACACCCAGGTCCAGACACACAACGCGGTCCTGACCGCCATCGGCGGCTAGCCCAGGCGACAGATCGACCTGATATGGCGCACCGGCGTGAACGGGAGACGGCAGGCCCGGATGCGCCATATCGGCGGTTCAAGCGCGTATGTAATGCCGATGGCCGATCACGGAGCGCGACGGGACCGAGCCGACGAGTGGGCGACCTTGGCGAGAGAGGGCCGGGCGATTACGGCCGCGCCTCAGCGCGCCCGGGGATGTGTTGAGGGGCGCTCCGAACTTCCAGATCTGGGCCGGCTGCAGGTGTCGGTGCAAGACCAGTGGGTGACGGGATGGTCTGGGCGGGCGGAGTTAGCTGTCGAGTTCGTTGAGGCGACGGGTGAGGAAGTCCTGTTCGACGGGGTTGTCTGCGAGCAGCCGGGCTTCGTGGTAGGCCAGCCGGGCGTCGTCGGTGCGGTGCAGACGGCGCAGGAATTCGGCGCGGGCCGCTGGCAGGTAGTGGTACCCGGCGAGTTGCGGTTCGGTGGCGAGCTGGTCGAGGGCGGCGAGCCCGGCTTGCGGTCCGCGGGCTTCGCCGATGGCGATGGCACGGTTGAGGGCCACCACCGGGGATGGCCAGATCTGGGTCAGCGTGTCGTAGAGGTCGGTGATCTGGTGCCAGTCGGTGGCCTCCCACCGGGGTGCTGCGGCGTGGACGGCGGCGATGGCCGCCATGAGCGCGTAGCGGGTCGGGGGCCGTTGCTGCAGCGCGGTGCGGATCAGGGTGAGTCCTTCGCTGATCTCGGTCCGGTCCCAGCGGGTGCGGTCTTGTTCGGCGAGGAGGACCAGCTGTCCGTCGGTGGTGGTGCGGGTGTGCCGGCGGGCGTCAGTGAGCAGGATGAGAGCGAGCAGCCCGGCCACGGCCGGGTCGCCGGGGAGGAGGTGCCGCAGCATGCGAGCCAGGTCGAGCGCTCGTTCGGCCAGGTCGCGGCGCTGCAGCTGTTGGCCGGCCGGCGCCGTGTGGCCGGTGGTGAACAGCAGGTGGACGACGTCGAGGACCGCGGCGAGCCGGTCCGGCAGCTCGCTGGCCGGCGGCACCCGGTAGGGGATGCGCGCGGCGGCGATCTTCTTCTTGGCACGGGTGATCCGTGCCGCCATGGTCGGCTCGGAGACCAGAAAGGCGCGGGCCACCTCGGCAGTGGTCAGCCCGCACAGCAGCCGCAGGGTGAGCGCCACCCGGGCCTCGGTCGCGAGCGCGGGATGACAGCAGGTGAAGATGAGCCGCAGCCGGTCGTCAGGGATCGGGTCTGCGGCCGTGTCATCGCCGTCGCCTGGTCCGGGTGAGGTGGCGCCGCCGACGAGCAGCGGCAGCTTCCTTGACAGCGTGTCGCGGCGGCGGATGAGGTTCATCGCTCGCCGCCGTGCCACCACGGTGAGCCACGCCGCAGGCTTAGCCGGCACGCCGTCGGCCCACGCAGTCAGTGCCTGAGCGTAGGCGTCCTGGACGCAGTCCTCGGCGGCGTCCAGGTCGCGGGTGATCCGGGCGGTCGCGGCGAGCACGAACCCCCAGTCCCGGCGGTGTGCCTCGGCGACAGCTGCTGCGGCGGCGGAATCCACAACGCTGCCGCCGGTCAGCTAGTCGTCCAGACGGGGCGGACCTCGACCCCGCCGAACGGGGCCGGCACCTGCGCGGCGATGCGCAGCGCCTCATCCAGGTCGGCGGCGTCGATCAGGTAGTAACCCCCTATGACCTCTTTGGTTTCGGCGAACGCGCCGTCGCTGACGGCAACCCCGCCGTCGGCGCTGTGGCGCATGGAGGTCGCCGTGTCGCTGGTGTGCAGCCGGTTGCTGCCGCGCAGCGCGCCAGCATGGCGCGCCATGAATTCTTCATGCGCGGCCTGGGTGGCTTCGACGGTGCGCGGATCGGCGTTCGCCCATGCCGCCTCGTCGTCCCAGATGAATACCATGTACTCGGCCATCTCGGGCCTCCTCTGCGGTGCGCCGCCGCGTTGGCGGCGGGGTCGTGCTGTGCGTGCTTGAACGCGCCCGTGCAAGATTTTCGCACCGCGCGCGTCCGGTTCGCCTCGGTGAGGACCGGCCGGCACCCGGGAGCCGGCCGGCCTGTCACGGCGAGGCGGACCGCAGGCGGTCAGGCGCCGGCAATCTCGCCGACCTCGACGCTGACCCCGTGCTGGAGACCAGGGCAGCCGCCGGCGAGGCGGGCAGCCTCGTCGGGGTCGGCGGCGGTGATCACGACGTACCCCGTCAAGGCCGCGCTCGCCGGATCGCGGGCGCCCTCGCCGTGCAGGGTGCGCACCGTTCCCACCTGGTTTCCCATGTCGACGATCGCGGCGCCGAGGCCAGCAAACCAGGCACCCCATTGCTGCCCCTCATCCGGCTGATGCGCGCGGTCCGGCTGGCCGCGGAAGGCGAGGATGTACTTGCTCATGACCTGCTCCCTTCAGCAGGGCCGGCGCGGTTCGCCGGCCTCTACCTACTCGTCAACCGCTGCGGCGCCGAATCGACAACGATGCCCCGACGAACCCGGCCGCCGTGGCAGGAACACATCCCGGCCGGCCGCCGGAGTTAGCGACCAGCGGGAGGCCGCGCGGGCGTGTCTGCCGGCTTCGCCGCAGCTGCCCGGTGGATGAGTGAGCGGCCTGGATCACGGGCCGGGACAAGTCAAGGGGCTGATTGTCATGTCGGGGAGTGATCGAGGTGCGGGGCGTCCAGGGTAGCCGTGGCCGATCGCGTCACTGGGGCTGTTCACGGCGGCGCCGGGCACGCTAGTGGTATCCACCGCGCTCTCTGTGCGGCGCGCGGCGTCCGGGGGGCAGGCCGCTCTCCGAGCATGACCAAACTGCGAACGGGCCACCGGGTCTGGCCGGATAGCGCGAGCGTCGAATCGGCACGGCTGGTGGCCATCGTCGGTCGAGCGCGTGCCCGCACGCAGAACACCCCCATCTGGGCGACCGGCCCCGTGAGCGCGCACGATCGGCTTGCACGTATAATGGCGGTTCGTGCGGTTCATGCTGCTTACGCTCTGTGACTTGACCGGCCTGGCACGCTGGCGAGGTTCAGGCCGACCGCCTCACCGGTTGCGAGTCGGCCCGGCGGAGCAACCGAGGCTTGCCTGGTCTAGCGCGCCGCACCTGCGACGTAGGCGGCGACGATGTATGTGGCATGGCGGTCCAGTGAAGCCCTGGCCCGGTCATAGCGCATGGTCGTTCTCGGGTCGGCGTGGGAGGCGGCTTCCTGGACGTCGCGGAGCGGGACGCCGGCGTCGAGCGCCGCGGTGATGAACGCGTGCCGGAGGGTGTGAGGCCCGACGGGCTTGGCGATCCCGGCGCGGCGGGTTATCCGGCGGACGATGCGGGCGGCGCCGTGCCGGTCTAGCCGGCGGCCATCGGGAGCCAGGAAGATGGGTCCTTCGCAGCGTTCCCCGACGGCCAGGTCGATGGCCCGAGCTGTGCGTGGTGCGAGCGGGACGGTGACGACCTTGCCGCCCTTGCGGGTGATCACCAGGGTCCGGTGCCCCCGCTCCATGCCCAGCGCCTGGATATCGGCGCCGGTGGCCTCGGAGACGCGCAGCCCGTTGAGGACCAGCAAGGAGATCAGCGCGTGCTCCACAGAGGGGCCGAGTCCGGCGGCGACCAGCAGCGCGCCGAGCTCGTTGCGGTCCAGGCCGGTGGCGTGCGACTCGCAATCCAGCCGAGGCCTGCGGACGTGGACGGCCGGAGAGTGGCCGAGGAGCTCTTCCTCGACGGCGTAGCGGTAGAAACCGGCGATGGTGCATAGCCGGCGCGTCACGGTGGCGCGGGCGCGGCCGCGGGCTTCCAGGTCACGGGCGAAGTTCTCGATGTCCGCGCGGCGGGCGGCGAACAGGCACAAGTGATGCTGCTGGCACCAGCTGGCGTACTGGCGCAGGTCGAGCTCGTAGGCCTGACGGGTCAGGCCGCTGTAAGCGGCGAGGAACCCGGCTAACGCCAGCCGCTCAGCATTGGTGAACACGGGCGCGGTCGGGACCAGGGCAGCGGACGGGATCGTAGTGGTCATCGGGCACCTCCGGAGTCGGGCTGAGACCGGAGGCTGGGCCAGCCGTGGCCCCAGCAAATGACGAGACCTCACGGTAGGCCTGATAGTGGCCCTCACGCTAGGTCACGGGCCGGACCTCGCCAGGAATGCACCCGGTGATCACACAACCGCTCCCGACCGCCGACTCGGGGCGGCTGAGGACTGCGTCAGCTCGGTGGATCTCAGCGCGCAGATCATCTATTTCTGCGCGAGCCAGGCATTGCATGCGAAGACGCGACTGAGCCGGCCGCTTTGATACTGCGGGTCCGTCCGGCAATGCGTGGTGTATGGCCGTTGAACGCGGCGATGCCCCCTGCTGGGAGCAGGGGCAATCGTGCGTCTGGTGCATTGCGGTCAGGTCTTCTCAGGCGGACGCAGCCCGGGCGGGCGTCGTGTCGACGGCGGCAAGGTTGCTTGTGAAGAAGTCGGTGAGCTTGGTGATGGCAGGCCCGACGTATTGCTCTTTGTAGTAGAGGTCGTTGTGGCTGGCGCCGTCGACCCAGTGGAGTTCCTTGGGGCCGGTGGCGTTCTGGAGGGCCTGGATGCTCATCCAGGACGTGACGGCCTCGCGGCCGGCGATCATGAGCAGGGGTCGCTGCCCTATCAGGTTCACGAAGCGGAAGGCGTCGAAGAAGGCCATGTGGTCGATGCTGGACCAGGTGAGGAACTTAGCCGAGCGCGGGTGCGCGGTGGGGCCGCTGATGTAGTACTCGAAGCCCTCCAGGGCGTGGGCCGCCCCCCGTTTTCCGGACAGCTAAATTGGCGCTAATTCATGCTGCGAGCTGCCGGTTCAGATACTCGTTGTGGACTTCCTGTGGCGTCCGGTAACCGAGTGCCGAGTGGAGACGCG
>Ga0137390_10003449_pt1 | contig 12900 bp, 13 predicted proteins | sample 15con2h24AmetaG_FD_104937 | JGI IMG/M metagenome (GOLD analysis project Ga0137390, IMG submission 104937) | Vadose zone soil microbial communities from Angelo Coast Range Reserve, California, USA - 15con2h2.4A metaG | ecosystem: Environmental > Terrestrial > Soil > Vadose zone > Saprolite... | reverse complement strand
TAGGGCTCCAATGATTTTCACCACGGAGACACGGAGGGCACGGAGGAAATTTGAAACACCAAGGCACCAAGGGCGCCAAGAAATTCGTCGCGCGCAGCGCGCGCAAGAAACTGCCTTGGTGCCTTGGTGGTCGTCCTCTCGTCTCCGTGTCCTCGGTGTCTCCGTGGTGAATCGCTTGCGCGAAAGCGGCGAGACAGGCGAATCCGAAGCCGGCATACTGCGACGACCAAGAGGGGAGCCGTTTCGATGCCGACGCGCAAGACCCCGGAGCTTCGCGGCAATCGCAACCTGAAGCGGCTCTCGCGGATTTCCCAAACCAAGCAGCAGGCGGAGGTCGAGCGGTCCCTGCTGCTCGGCCTGGAGGGCGCCGGGTCGATCACCGATCGGACGATCTCCTGCTTCAGCCGCGGCCATCAACCCGCCTTCGCCGGCATCAATACCTTCATGAAGGCGCCCTATTGCGAGGACGTCCGCAAGGTCGCGGATTACGAGGCTGCCTTCGTCGGCGTGCCGTTCGACACGGCGACGACCTATCGGCCGGGCGCCCGTTTCGGTCCGCAGGCGGTACGGCGAATTTCCGCTCTCTACGACGGCTATTCGATCGATGGCGGCGTCGACCTCTATGAGGAGCTCGACTTTTGCGACGTCGGCGACGTCTTCGTCATACCCGGCAACATCGAGAAAACCTTCGACCAGGTCACCAAGGCGATCTCGCATATCTACACGTCCGGCGCCTTTCCGGTGATCTGCGGCGGCGACCACAGTCTCGGCTTCCCGAATGTCCGCGGCATCGCTCCGCATATCGACGGCAATGTCGGCATCATCCATCTCGACCGGCATCTCGACATCCAGGAAAAGGACATGGATGAGCGGATGCACACGACGCCCTGGTATTGGACGACGCACGAGCCGATGGCGACGACGCATCGCGACCACGGCCATATGCACGATGTCGGCCTGCCCAATTGCCGGCCGGAGAACCTCGTCCAAATGGGCATCGGCGGCTGGTACGGGTCGCGGCCCGGGGCGATCGTCGCCCGACGGCGCGGCACCAGCGTCATGACGATGACCGATATCACCGAGCTCGGTCCGAAGAAAGCCGCCGAGATGGCCCTCGAGCTGGCCTGGAAAGGCTGCAAGGCGGTCTATCTCTCGTTCGACATCGATTCGATCGACCCGGGCTTCGCGCCCGGCACGGGTTCGCCGGAGCCCGGCGGCCTGCTGCCCCGCGAAGCCCTCGAGATGGTCCGCCTGATCGCGCGCGAGGGGCTGTGCGGCATGGAAGTGGTCGAGGTCGCGCCGCCCTACGACGTCAACGACAATACGGCGCAACTCGCCTGCCGCGTCATGCTCGATGTCCTCGGCACCATGGTGGCCGAAGGCAAGCTCGGCCATCGCGCGCGCGTCATGAAGACCGAGTCCACCGTTGCGCGGAAGCCTTCGCCAGGCAAGCGGCGAGGTGGGAAGAAACCCTCCTAGGGCTCCCTCGGCTCTATCGCGACGGGACCTGCGACTTTGCCGATGCGCTGATCGGATATAGGAATTGGCGACTGCCGGCGGTCGCCCCATCCTCGCGTTGAAGGCGCGCCTCCCGAGCGCTATTCTACCTACCGGACGATCCGCGACGCCGCGCACGCGCGAGAGATCGTCTTCCCCCCCCCCCGCGCGATGCGCCCCTTTGCTGAACCGGCTTCAAGACCACCGATTTCGCGGCGTCGCGGCCGGCGCCTAAATCGTCGCTGCCGTCGCACCTGCGCCGCGGCGCAGGCGGAACGCCACGCCGCCGAAGCCGATGATCATCATCGCCCAGCTGCCGAGCTCGGGAACGGCCGAGCTGAAGAACTGCGCCTCGCTCATGAAGACCCAGTAGGTCGGGTCGACGAGCTCGACGTCGACCGACTTGGCGGTGATGTTCAGGCCGGTGATATCGATCGTCAGCGGCGGGCTGGCGTACTGCCAGTTGGGCACCGCGTAGTCGGTGCCATTGACGATGATGTCGCTCGGCGATGTCACGCCGGCGCAATGGCAATTGTCGACATAGAGCTTTATCTCGCCGATCGTGACGGCGGACGCGAAGTGAAACTTGATCGTCGGACTGGCCAGCCAGCCGACATAGGGCGCCGTCGGGTAAAGACCGAAATAATCAAAAAACGGATTGGCGGCGATCACCCCGTCGGCCAACGCGCCGGTGCCGCCGGATAGATAGCCGCCGCTCAAACCATCCTGATGCGGGCTGCCGGCGCCGTTATAGTTGCCATCCCAGTAATTGGCGCCGCCGCCATGCGCGCCGCCGTCGCCGTTCGGCATGTCGTAGCTTGCGACGGTCAGCAGCGCCGCTGTTGCCGACGGCATGCCGCCGATGATCAATCCGCCGGCCGCTATGGTCAGCGTCGCAAAGAGAAAATTTCGCACAACCCGATCCCCTAAAAGTTGCCTGAGCACAGGGATCGTAGCCGGACCGGCTTAAGTTACAATGGGTTTTTCTAGTAATTCGCGATATTCTTGCGAATACACACGCAGTCGTAGGCATCAGCGAGGCGCGCACCGCCGGCAATCAGCGGGCGCGCTTGCGCCTGCCCGCCAGCGGGATCGGGGCATCCTCGGCATCATCGGCGATCTCGGCAGCTGCCGGCGCCGCGGCGGTCGCTTCGCGCGGGAACACGCGCATGCGGCGAAAGGCAAGGCGGACCGGTGCGCCGGCGAACAGCCGCGAGGTGTCGATGGCGTCGCGATCCGCCTCCACCTCGATGGTCTGGTCGCCGCGCGCCAGCCGCAGGCGCAATCGCCCGCCGACGACGCTGATGCCGCGCACCGTGGCGCGCGCGGCGGCGGTCTCGGCGGCGCTGCAGATGCGGATGTCGCCGGGACGGACCATCGCGGTCGCGAGCCCGCCGGGGGCGGCGATGCTATCGACACTGGAGGCGGGAATCGGCGACCCTTCGCCGACCAGCCACACGCCACCGTCGCGCACGACGCAGTCCAGGCGATTGACCGCACCGAGGAACGCCATGATGAAGGCGGAGGCCGGCGCGTCGTAGAGCTCGGCCGGCGTGCCGATCTGCTCGATGCGCCCGGCATTGAGAATGGCGATGCGATCGGCGAGGGCGAGTGCCTCGTCCTGATCGTGGGTGACGAAGATGCTGGTCAGGCCGAGGCGGTCGTGCAGCGCGCGCAGCCATTCGCGCAAGGCAACGCGCACGCCGGCGTCGAGCGCGCCGAACGGCTCGTCGAGCAGCAGGAGATTGGGCTCGACGGCGAGGGCGCGGGCGAGGGCGACGCGCTGGCGCTGGCCGCCGGAGAGCTGCGCCGGGAAGCGCCGCTCGAGCCCGGTGAGCTGGACGAGGTCGAGCAGTTTGGCGACGCGCGCCGCGATCTCGCGCCGGTTCGGTCGCGCGCGACCCCGCTTCACCTGGAGGCCGAAGGCGACGTTGTCGAAGACGCGCATATGGCGGAAGAGCGCGTAGTTCTGAAAGACGAAGCCGATGCGGCGCTCGCCCGGCGGCAGGTTCAGCGCGTCGCTTTCGCCGATCATCAGACGGCCGGCGCTCGCCGCCTCGAGCCCGGCGATGATGCGCAAGAGGCTGGTCTTGCCCGATCCCGACGGTCCGAGCAGCGCCATGAACTCGCCCTCATTGACCGCGAGATCGATGCCGTTGAGGACGCTGCCATGGCCGAAAGTCTTGGCGAGACCCTCGATCGTTACGCTCATCCAACCCTCGCGGACTTTGTCATCGGAACCAGCTCCTCGCGGTAGCGGGTTTCGAAGATGCATTTAAGCACGAGCGTCACCAGCGCCAGCAGCGCGAGGAGCGAGGCGACCGAGAAGGCGCCGACGACGTAGTAGCCATTATAGAGCGCCTCGATGTGCAGCGGCATCGTCTCGGTGACGCCGCGAATATGACCGGAGACGACGGAAACGGCGCCGAACTCGCCCATCGCCCGGGCATTGCACAGGAGGACGCCGTAGAGCAGGCCCCAGCGAATGTTGGGCAGGGTGACCTTGCGGAAGATCCGCCAGCCCGAGGCGCCGAGCACGAGCGCCGCCTCCTCCTCGCCGCTGCCCTGCAGCAGCATCAGCGGGATGAGCTGGCGGACGACGAACGGGAAGGTGACGAAGATCGTCGCCAGCACCAGCCCGGGTACCGCGAAGACGATCTTGAGGCCGTGCGCGGCGAGGAACGGCCCGAACAGCCCCTGCGCGCCGAACAGCAGGACATAGACCATGCCCGAGATTACCGGCGACACCGAGAAGGGCAGATCGATCAGCGTCGTCAGCAGGCTCTTGCCGGCGAACTCGAACTTGGTGATCGCCCAGGCGGCGGCGAGGCCGAAGGCGGTGTTGAGCGGGACGGCGATGGCGGCGACCAGCAGCGTCAGTCTGACCGAAGCGAGGGCATCGGGCGCGGCGAGCGCTTCGCGATAGGCGGCAAAGCCCTTCGAGAGCGCCTCGGCGAAGACGGCGACGAGCGGGATGACGAGAAAGACCGCGAGATAGAGGCATGCCGCGGCGATCAGGGCGAGCTGGCCGGCCCGGCCGGCGCCGCTGCTGGCGTCAAAGGCCATGGCGGCGGCGCACCACAAGTTGCCCGAGATTGATCGCCAGCAGAATGGCGAAGGAAGCGACCAACATCGCCACCCCGATGGCGGCGGCACCCGGGTAGTCGAACTGCTCGAGCTTGATGACGATCAGCAGCGGCACGATTTCCGAGAGGCCCGGCATGTTGCCGGCAATAAAAATCACCGAACCGTACTCGCCGAGCCCACGGGCGAAGGCGAGCGAGGCGCCGGTGATCACGCCGGGCAGCAGCGCCGGCAGGACGACGCGGAAGAAGATCTGCCACCGCGTCGCGCCGAGGGTCAGCGCCGCCTCCTCCGCGTCATGCGCGAGATCGGCGAGGACCGGCTGCACGGTGCGCACGACGAAGGGCAGGCCGATGAAGACGAGGGCGACCAGGATGCCGAGCGGCGTGAAGGCGATGTCGATGCCGAAGCGGGCGAAGATTCCGCCGATCCAGCCGGTATCGGCATAGAGCGTGGCGAGCGCAATGCCGGCAACGGCGGTCGGCAGCGCGAAGGGCAGATCGACAAGCCCGTCGATGAAGCGGCGCCCGGGAAAGCGATAGCGGACGAGCACCCAGGCGACGAGGAGGCCGATGACGGCGTTGATCAGCGCCGCGGCGAAGGCAATGCCGAAGCTGACGCGAAAGGCGGCGATGACGCGCGGATCGCGCAGCGTCGCGAGGAAGCTGGCGGGGTCGGTCTCCGCCGCCTTGAGGATGAGGGCGGCGAGCGGGATGAGGACGATGAGCGCGAGATAGGTCAGCGACAGACCGAGCGTCAGCCCAAAGCCGGGGATGACGCGGCGGCGCGGCAGGCTCCAGCTCAATGCGGCGGCCGTCAGGTTCCGGCCTCCTCGTTGAGAGCGTGCGCCCAGCCACCCCCACCCCGACCCTCGCCCGTCAAGGGGCAAGATCCGACGGCACTGAGTTCATCCCCTCTCCCTCCTGAGCTTTTCTCGAAGGGGCGGGGGAGGGCCAGGGTGAGGGGTCGCGCGGGCGGTGCCAAACGCACGCTCATTTTCCCGGCTTGTAGATCTGATCGAAGACGCCGCCATCGGCGAAATGCATCGCCGTGGCCTTCGGCCAGCCGCCAAACAGCTCGTCGATGGTGAAGAGCGGAAGCTGCGGGAACTGCTCGGTATAACGCTGGGCGACCTCGCGCAGGCGCGGGCGATAGAAATTGCGCGCCGCGATGTCCTGGCCCTGCGGGCTGTAGAGGAAGGCGAGATAGGCCTCGGCGGCGGCGCGCGTGCCGTGGCGGTCGACGATCGTGTCGACCAGCGCGACCGGCGGCTCGGCGAGAATGCTGACCGACGGCACGACGATCTCGACCTTGTCCTTGCCGAATTCCTTCTGGGCGAGAAACGCCTCGTTCTCCCAGGCGATCAGCACATCGCCCTGGCGGCGCTGCGCGAAGCTCATCGTCGCGCCGCGCGCCCCGGTGTCGAGCACCGGGACATTGGCGTAGAGCTTGGCGACGAAATCGCGCGCCTTGGCCTCGTCGCCGCCATTGTGCTTCAGCGCGTAGCCCCAGGCGGCGAGATAGTTCCAGCGCGCCCCGCCGGATGTCTTGGGATTCGGGGTGATGACCTTGAGGCCGGGCTTGACGAGGTCGTCCCAATCCTTGATCTGCTTCGGGTTGCCCTTGCGCACGAGGAAGATGATGGTCGAGGTATAGGGCGTGCTGTTGTCGGGCAGGCGACGCTGCCAATCGGACGGCAGGAGGTGCGCCCGCTCGGCGATCACGTCGATGTCGCTGGCCAGCGCCAGGGTGACGACATCGGCTTCGAGCCCGTCGATGACGGCGCGCGCCTGGGCGCCCGAGCCGCCATGCGAGGCGCCGACCGCGATGGTCTTTCCGCTCTCTGCCTTCCAGCGCTCGGCGAAGGCCTTGTTCACCTCGGCGTAGAGCTCGCGGGTGGGATCGTAGGATACGTTGAGCAGCGATTGCTCGGCCGCAGCGGGACGCGCGACGGGCAATGCGGTGAAGGCGAGCAGCGCGATCAGCGACGCGCCGACGGAGCTGGAGCGCATGACCATGGTCCCTCGAGTTACTAGCGTAGGATCGGTTCTTTGCCCTGCAACCCGCGGCTTAACCGCGGGTGACACCCTCGTCAACGCCACCGATCGTCGCGGAGTTCCGCTTCGGTCGATAGGCCGAGCGTGGTGCTAGCCGGCGATACCGACCATCGAGAAGCCGGTGTAGTCGGTCGCCTCCAGGCCAGTTTCCGGGCCGGTTTCCGCGGCGGCTTCGAGCTCGGCACCGGACTGCCCCGGCGTCTCGGGCGGCGTCTCTGGGCGGCAACGCAGGCGTGCCGGCGCGGCCGGCCGGCACGCCCCGGCCGTCGGGTTGGACCGCGCGGCGCCGGCGGCGGTCGCGGGCGACAGGCTGAATGCTGGCTCGGCCATGGCCATCTCCCTCACGGCAAATCGGGTTGCGGCGTCACCCGCAGATACGGCTTCACCACTGTGAAGCCCTTCGGGAAGCGCCGCTCGAGCTCGGCGGGGTCGGTGAGCGCAGGGACGATGATGACGTCCTCGCCATGCTTCCAATTGACCGGCGTCGCCACCTTGTAGTTGTCGGTGAGCTGCAGCGAATCGATGGTGCGCAGGATCTCGACGAAGTTTCGTCCGGTGCTCGCCGGATAGGTCAGGATGAGGCGGATCTTCTTGTTGGGATCGATGATGAAGACCGAGCGCACGGTCAGCGTGTCGTTGGCGTTCGGATGAATCATCCCATAGAGATCGGAGACCTTGCGGTCGGCATCGGCGATGAGCGGGAAATTCGGCGCTGCCCCTTGCGTTTCGGCGATATCACGCGACCAGTCGCGATGCGAGCCGAGCGGATCGACGCTGAGTCCGATCACCTTGACGCCGCGCTTCTCGAATTGCGGCTTGAGCTTCGCCACCTCGCCGAGCTCGGTCGTGCAGACCGGCGTGAAATCCTTGGGGTGCGAAAATAGCACTGCCCAATTCCCCCCGATCCACTCGTGGAATCGGATCGGTCCCTCGGTCGAGTCTTGCGTGAAATCGGGGGCGATATCGCCAAGTTGAAGAGCCATTGTTACCTCCGTTATGCCGCACACATCGTCGTCGCAACGCGAGACTGGGGGACCCGGAGCCTCGCTTTAGCTGCATTTCTACCGCGCCCGCAAGCTGATGCTCAAATCGGCGCTGTGATTCAATGATAATATCACATCACTGAGAGTCAATTGATAAAAGAAATACAGTTATCGTCTGTATAAATAGGGTCGGACCTACGCGCCGGTGATCCGACCTCGACCGATCCAGTTTTCAGGCAGCGTGCTGGTGATTGTCGTTGTGGTGCGCCGTCTTATGGCTGACGAAACGGGCGGCCCGGGTGTCTCGCGCCGCCACGGGCTGCGCCACGACGAAGGGAATCTCGGCGCGACGCAGGCCGAGCTCGGCGAGCGTACGGTCATCGAGCGCAGCGAGCTCCGCTGCCGCGTTGCGGCGTTCTCGCCAGGCGGCAAAGTGCTCGCGCAGGGTCCGGGCGAAGCGCAGCCCAATTCGGCGCAATGCGCCGAAAGCGGCGGTGATCGCAGCAGCGATTGCAGCATCGCGGGCGGCATCGGCATCCCGCGCCACGGCGCGCCGGTCGACGTTGATACGGCCGGGCTCGATCCGCGAGGACAGGGCGTCGATCGTGTCGCCCCATGAATGGGGCTCAACGAAACCTTCGACAAAGCGATTGTGCATAGGTATTCGCGTCATGACGGACCTCGCATGCACGCCGCTAAAAAACGGCTGGCGCGCAGGCTCATCTGAGATCTTTCCGGTCAAGGACGCAAACGCGGGGTTTTCAGCTACGGATGAAACGTATTCACCCGACTTTCGCCGCTTTCGGCGCCTGGGCGGCGGTGCTCGCCGCCACCTCCGCGGTCAACCAGGCGCGGAAGAGCGCGACCTTGCGGATGTGCTGGGCGCCCTCGGCGCAGGCAAAATAATAGGCGTGGCTCGTCGTCACCTTGACCTCGAAGGGCGCAACGAGACGGCCGCTGGCCAGTGGCCCTTCGAGGAGGACACCGCGCCCGATCGCGACGCCGAGCCCCTCCTCCGCCGCCCGATAGGCTGCCAGATTGTTGTCGAAGCGCGAGCCGCGATCGGGATCGACACCGGTCGCGCCGGCCGCGGTCAGCCAGAGCCGCCAATCGTCGATATAGGGCATGATGTGGATGAGCGGGAAGCGGGCGAGATCGTCCGGCCTGCTCAGGCCGCCCTTGGCGGCGATCAGCGCCGGGGCGCAGATCGGGAACAGCGTTTCGCTGAAGAGGAACTCGGCGGCGACGCCCGGCCAATGCCCGGTGCCGAAGCGGATACCGACATCGATACCGTCGCGGGCGAAATCGACGAAGCGGCTCGAGGTGTCGAGCCGGACCTCGATCGCGGGATGCGCCGCCTGAAAAGCCGGCAGACGCGGGATCAGCCAGACCATCGCGAAGGATGGCATGCAGCTGATCGTCAGCACATTGCGCAGCTCGGGACCCGTACCGCCGATCAGGACAGTCGCCTGAGCGAGCTGTTCGAAAGCGCCGCGCACCAGCGGAAAGTAAACCCGCCCGACCGCCGTCAGCTCGAGGCCGCGATGGCGGCGTTCGAAGAGACGACGGCCGAGACTCTCCTCGAGATGGCGAATCTGGTGACTGATCGCCGACGGCGTGAGGTTGAGCTCCACCGCTGCGCGGGCAAAACTCAAATGCCGCGCCGCCGCCTCGAAGGCGCGCAACGCGTGCAGCGGCGGTAGGGCGGCCATGCCGCGCTAGCCCCGCTTGCTCGGCGCGTAGCCTCGGCTCAGCATCCGCCGCGGCCGCGTACCTCCGCTCTTTCCTTCCCCCTCTCCCCCCGGGAGACGGCCGGTTTCTTCCCCCTCTCCCCCCGGGAGAGGGCCGGGGTGAGGGTGGTCGACGTTGATGCCACAGGCGCCGGCTATCACGTGCAATACGCCTTCGATGTTCTCATTGGCCTGGTTGTTCCAAAACCGAATGACGCGCCAACCGCGAGATTCCAGCCACGCGGTTCTTCGATCGTCGCTTGCCTCCGAAGAGGAATGTTGACCGCCGTCGAGTTCGACAACGAGGGCTTGCTCGGCGCAAACGAAATCGGCCACGAACGGCCCGAGCGGAACCTGTCGGCGGAATTTCAAGCTAAAGAGGCCGCGGTCGCGCAGCCGCGACCATAGCCGCTTCTCGACCTCGGTCTGATTTGCGCGCAGCCGGCGCGCCGTGGTGATAGCCATGCGCCAAAGCTAACCGGAAGAGGGATGAGGGTCACGCGAGATGCAACAGTACCGGCGGGCACGCCCTCACCCCGGCCCTCTCCCGACGGGAGAGGGAGCAGGGTCGCCCGCTCACACCGTGGCGTGAATCGCCGCCCGGTTGACGGCGTCCCCGACATGCGGCTCGAATTTCTTGAAATTGCCCTCGAAGCGCTTGGCGACCTCGCGGGCGGTGTCGTCATAAGCCCCGGTGTCCGACCACGTGCTGCGCGCATCGAGCACGTCGTTCGGCACGTCGGGGCAGCTCTGCGGCACGTAGAGGCCGAAATGGCTCTCCTGCTTGACCGGCGACTTGCCGAGCTTGCCGTCGAGCGCCGCCCGCACCAGGGCGCGCGTATGGGCGATCGCCATGCGTTGGCCGACGCCGTAGGCGCCGCCCGACCAGCCGGTGTTGACCAGCCAGCACTGCGCCTTGTGCGCAGCGATGCGCTCACCGAGCATCTTGGCGTAGACCGTCGGGTGGCGCGGCATGAAGGGGGCGCCGAAACAGGTCGAGAAGGTCGCCTGCGGCGCGTTGCCGAGCCCTTTCTCGGTGCCGGCGACGCGCGAGGTGTAGCCGGAGAGGAAGTGGTACATCGCCTGCTCCGGCGTCAGCCGCGAGATCGGCGGCAGCACCCCGAAGGCGTCCGCGGTCAGCATGATCACCGTCTTCGGGTGGCCGGTCATGCCGGTGGCGCTGGCATTGGGGATGAAATCGAGCGGATAGGAGGCGCGCGTGTTCTCGGTCAGGCTGGCGTCATCGACATCGGGAATGCGTTCGCGCGGATCGAGCACGACATTCTCGAGGACGGTGCCGAAGCGGCGGATGGTGGCGTAGATCTCGGGCTCCGCGGTCGGCGACAGCCGGATCACCTTGGCATAGCAGCCGCCCTCGAAATTGAAGATGCCGTCCGGGCTCCAGCCATGCTCGTCGTCGCCGATGAGAGTGCGGCTGCCATCCGCCGAGAGCGTCGTCTTGCCGGTGCCGGAGAGGCCAAAGAAGATCGCGCTGTCGCCACGCTTGCCGACATTGGCCGAGCAGTGCATCGGCAGGACGTTCCGCGGCGGCAACAGGAAATTCAGCAGCCCGAAGACCGATTTCTTCACCTCGCCGGCATAGGACGTGCCGCCGATCAGCGCGAGCTTCTTGGCGAAATTGACGAAGATGAAGGTCTCGGAATTGATCCCGTCGCGCTCGGGCGAGGCCTTCATCTCGGGCGCGTGCAGGATGGTGAAGCCGGGGCGGAACTCGGCCAGCTCGGCGACCGCCGGACGGATGAACATGTTGCGCGCGAAGAGGGTGTGCCAGGCGCTCTCGCTGATCAGCCGGACCGGCAGCCGGTAGGCCGGATCGGCGCCGCAGAAGACGTCCTGGACGAAAGTCTCGCGGCCCTGAAAATAGCCGAGCATGCGTTCATGCATGCACTCGAACACGGTTTCGGAAACCGGCCGGTTGATCTCGCCCCAGGCGATCTCGGCCTGGCTCGACGGCTCCTCGACGATGTACTTGTCCTTGACCGACCGGCCGGTGTGGATCCCGGTATTGGCGACGAAGCTGCCGCCCGCGCCGATCAGCCCCTCGCGCCGCCTGATCGCGTGCTCATAAAGCTGCGGCACCGAGAGGTTCCAATGCACCGCCCCGAGATTGCGCAACCGCTGCTGGTCCAGCCCGAAGGTGCTGCGGATATCGGTTACCGGCCGTCCTGAGTCTGGCACTGGGCGAGTCCTTCCGGGAGCAGATCGTCGCGCGCCACGGCCGCGAATGAACAATTATCCACGACGGCGATGCCATCCGCAACAGGGCGTCAACGCAAATGCGAGATATTCGGAGCAGCGCAATTGTGCCGCTTGCGCGGTCACATTTGGGTGCTTCGCGGGTGGTATGGTTAGCCGGCGCGCGCCTGGCGGGCCAGCGCGACGAGCGCGGCGCGGGCCTCTTGCGCATCGCCGACCTGGGCAGCGAAGTCGAGACGGGCAACCTCGCCGCCGCGGCGCAGATCAAGGCCCTCCGCATCGATCCCAGTGAGCCGCCAGCCTTCGCCCGCGCGGCCAAGCAACACCTTGGCGTAGAGGCCGACGGCCTCGCCGTGCTCCTCATTCATGTGCCGCACGATCTCGTCCTCGACCGCCGCCAGCGCGGCGATCGACGGCGGCAGCAAATCGCCAGCCTCGACCCAATCGATGCGGCCGAATCCGGCGACGAGATGGGAGCGGGCGACAGCGACGCGGTAGAGATGGAAATCGGCAAATCCGGCATAGAGCGCGGCGGCGGGATGGCGGGCGAGAAACCGGGCGCGCAGTCGCGCGTCGACGCTGCGCTCGGCGCGGCCAAGGACGGTGACCCGCGGCCCGGTCAGCGGCTCATCGTACCCGGCGGTGCCGTCGAACAGCAAGGCGACGCTCGGCTCGGTAGCGATGTTGACGGTATGCTGAGCAAGATCCGAGATGAGGAGTAGCGGCGCCCCATCGGCTGCCGTCGCCGTCAGCACCAGCGAGGCGTAGGGTCCGCCGCCCAGCGCCGGGACGAGCGCGGTCGCCAGAGTCGCGCGATCGAGGCTGCGCAGCAATCGCCGTGCGGTGACCGGCGGCGGCAGGGCAGGCGGTGCGGTCATCGTCGTCTCCAAGCGTCGCTTTTCCGCTTCATCTTCGCCGTAAACGCGCCATATTGAGCGGCAAGATTGCGCGATCCGGCTGAATGACTCGCCTTTTCGGCTGGATCGGGCGATCGATCGATTGTCGCTCTGCGAGAAGGATTTCCGTGGCCAACACCATCGCCCTGGTCGACGATGACCGCAACATCCTGACCTCGGTGTCGATCGCGCTCGAGGCCGAAGGTTTTACCGTGCGCTGCTACGCCGACGGCGCCGAGGCGCTGCGCGCCATCAGCACCCAACCCGTCGATCTCGCCATTCTCGACATCAAGATGCCACGTATGGACGGCATGGAGCTGTTGACCCAGCTGCGCAAGACGACGGCGATGCCGATCATCTTTCTGACCTCCAAGGACGATGAGGTCGATGAGCTGCTCGGCCTCAGGATGGGCGCCGACGACTACATCAAGAAACC
>Ga0137390_10003445_pt1 | contig 12906 bp, 13 predicted proteins | sample 15con2h24AmetaG_FD_104937 | JGI IMG/M metagenome (GOLD analysis project Ga0137390, IMG submission 104937) | Vadose zone soil microbial communities from Angelo Coast Range Reserve, California, USA - 15con2h2.4A metaG | ecosystem: Environmental > Terrestrial > Soil > Vadose zone > Saprolite... | reverse complement strand
GGCTGTCCTGCCAGCCATCTCGGTCGCATAATACCTCTCCGCCAACCTGACGTCGGGGAGTACCCAGACTGTGCGTCTCGCTCTCAACCGCTGTCAAGTCAATGCTTCCGAACCGGCGACCCGCTGAAGCCCTCCTGTGCTTTGAGGGCAGGACGGATGGAGGCCATCGTTCGACTTCACGGCTGAGGGCGAGTGGAAGACGCTGACGACGGAGCAGCTCCTGGCCGCGGCGGGATTCCAGCAGAAGGTCGCCGACACGCCCGCGAAGCACGCCCACCTCGAGACGCTCACGCCGGCGCGAAAGCTGGTCGCCCACCGGCGGGATGGTCATCTCTACTACGTGTACGCGGATCCCGAGATGTGCAAGTGCCTGTACGTCGGGACCGCAGCGCAGTACCAGCTGGCGCTCGAAATCGAGCTAGTCTTGCATCGCGACGAGGCGCTCGCTCTCCCGGCGCACAACGACGCGGTCGTCTGGGACCTCTGGGCGCCTTGGCCCAGGTTCTCGCGGTGAAGGAAGGGCATCAGCGCGATGGGTGCCAGCGGCTGGAGGCCCCGCCGCATGACCTCATCCGACTACGCGAGCCGCTCATGCTGATCGAACCGGTGTGCCTGAGACACATGAAGGACTGGCTGGCCTACACGGTGGCGGTGTGGGCTGGTCTGTTCGCAAAGATCCTCATCGTCGGCTTGAGCTGATTCGAGTCTCGCACGTCGAGCTGAGGGTATCCCGGCGCGGCGTCGCCGACCGCAACCGCTCAGAACAGCGCTACGGCTTCGGTGTGCTCTTGTCTGTCCAAACCGCTGCGTCAAGTGGCTTCGACGAGTTGTCTTCTCGCCTGGCTTTAAGGCCTTTCACCGATCTTTGAGAATAGCCCGTTTCTAGTCGCTCGACCGGTCGTGTATCAAGACGTATCGACATCGGTGACTCTGGGGCCGAAGCAGCCGCGAAGGTCCTTCCTCAGGGCAACTATGTCGCCTCGATCGGCTATGTTAATCCAGCGTTACCGAGTAGATGCTGTCGACATCGCGTCCGGTGACGCCGCCGAAGTCATAGAGCCCGGCGCGGAAGTCGCGGATGCGTTCCGTCAGTTGCTTGGCCTTGTCGACGATGATCTGGTCCACATCGGTGTCGAAGGCGGCAACGTCGGCAACGTCGGTGGAAACTGCAGTTGCGAGTTTCTGCGACGGGAATTCGTCGTAGCCCGATAGAACTTCCGCCCCGCCTCCCGTACCGGCGTGCAAGTGATCGGCGCGACGTGCGCCCGAAAGAACAGACTTCGGTCGTGAAGAAGGGCCCCGGCGATCCCACGGCCGTAGAGCAGCTGTCGCCGCACGTCTTGATCACGCCCCCCAAAGGGGTGTAAATAGGGAGATCAGTCGGGGACGGCCTGAGCTTTCGGCCAACTAACATGAGGGCGCCCCGGATCACCATCTCCGATGTGATCGGCGCGTTCACACTCCCTCCGGGATGAGGTAGGCACCTCTCGGCGGGACCTGCTGCTCTGATCGACCGTCTGCATGGAGGTCATATATGGGAGCCGGCGAGCGGGCGGGTGAATTCTGGCCGACCAGCGCCGAGCTGCAAGAGGCCCTGCGGCGGAGTGAGACGTATCTGGCCGAAGCCCAGCGGCTCAGCCATACGGGTAGTTGGGCGCGGGACATTGCCACCGGTCAGTACGCCCACTTGTCCGACGAGTATGCCCGCTTGTTTGGCTTCGATCCCCAACGTGATCGACCGTCACGGGACGAATTCTTGCAGCGAATTCATCCGGAGGATCGAGGGCGGCACGACGACATCATCGCGAAGGCGGCTCGTGAACGGATGGACTACGAGGTGGACTACCGCGTCGTTCTTCCGGACGGAACGATGAAATGCATCCACGTCGTCGGCCATCCGGTATGCAGCGCTTCCGGCGATCTCGTCCAGCTCGTGGGCACTGCCATTGATGTGACCGAACGCAGGCGGGCTGAGGAGGAGCACCAGGCCCATCTCCGGTTCCTCGAGAGCATGGACCGGGTGAACCGCGCCATCCAGGGAACGAACGACCTCGAGCAGATGATGAGCGATGTGCTCGATGTCGTGCTCTCGGTCTTCGAGTGCGATCGATCGTGGCTGACCTATCCCTGCGACCCGGAGGCCGTCTCGCACGGGGTGAAGATGCAGCGTACTCGCCCGGAATTTCCCGGCCTCTTCGCCGTCGGCGCCGACGTGCCGGTGGACGCGGAGACGGCCGACCTGCTCCGAACCGTCAGGGCGTCGAGCGGTCCCGTGGGACTCGGGCCGAGATCGCAGTATCCCCTGCCGGCCAAGATGGCGAAGCGACTGGGCGTCCAGTCCAGGATCGTCATGGCCCTCTACTCGAAGGGCGCTCAACCGTACATGTTCGGTCTCAGCCAGTGCTCGTACGCGCGAGCCTGGACACCGCAGGAAGAACGGCTCTTTCAGGAGATCGGTCGACGGCTGGAGGACGCCCTGACCAGTCTCCTGATGTTTCGCAACCTCGGCGAAAGCGAGCGCAGACTCGAAGAGGCTCAGCGCATCTCGCACGTCGGCTACTGGGAGCGCGATCTCGCGACCAACCGCTACACGTGGTCGGACGAAAACTACCGCATCTTTGGGCTGCGGCCTCAGGAATGCATCCTGACCTTTGACGACGTCCAGAAGTTGCTCCACCCCGCAGACCGTGAGATGCGGGCGGCAGCCGTGGCGGAGGCGCTTCGGGGTGGCCGGCGCTACGATGTGGAATATCGCGTCGTCCGGCCCGACGGCGACGTGCGCTTCGTGCGCAGTGAGGGCGATGTCGTCAGGGACGAGGCGGGCCGGCTCCTTCGCGTGTTCGGCACCGTGCAAGACATCACCGAGCGCAAGCGGGGCGAGCATCGCCGCATGGCGCAACATACCGTCACCCACATCCTCTCCGAGGCGACCACCCTCGAGGAAGCCACTCCCAAGATACTTCAGGCTGTGTGCGACTGCCTCGTATGGGATCTCGGCGCGCTGTGGCGTCACGATCGCGAGGCGGGTGCGCTGCGCTGCGTGGAGGTGTGGCATCCCGAATCGATCGCTGTCCCAGAATTTGAGGCCGCCAGCTGTGAGGGCACGCTACAGCCCGGGATAGGGCTGCCGGGGCGAGTCTGGTCCACCAGTGAGCCCGCGTTCATCTCCGATGTCGTCGATGATCCGGATTTCCTGCGTGCACCGGTCGCCGGGCGGGAAGGGCTGCACGCCGCGTTTGGCTTTCCCATCGTGCTCGGCGGCGAAGTCTTGGGCGTCATGGAGTTCTTCAGCCACGAGATACGGCAGCCCGACCGGGACCTGCTCAACATGATGGCCACCATCGGCAGCCAGATTGGGCAGTTCATCGACCGTAAGCAAGCCGAGGATGCGTTGCACCGTGTCCAGGCGGAGTTGGCCCATGTGACGCGAGTGGCAACGCTGGGAGAGCTCACCGCGTCGATTGCCCATGAGATCAACCAGCCGCTCGCCGCCGTGGTCAACAACGCCACCGCGTGCGTGCACTGGCTCGCCGCTCAGAACCTCGAGGAAGCGCGGCAGTGCGCCGAGTTCGTCATCGCCGACGGCCATCGGGCGGGGGAGATCATCGGGCGGATTCGCGCGCTCGCAAAGAAAGCGCCACCGCGGAAAGACCGGGTCGACGTCAACGAAACCATCCGCGAAGTCATCGCGCTGGCGCGCAGCGAAGTGCAGAGCAACGGCGTGTCGGTACGGACGCGGCTGGGTGAGGAGCTGCCGCTCATTCTTGGCGATCGAATTCAATTACAGCAAGTGATACTCAATCTGATGATCAACGCCATCGAAGCGATGAATGAAGTCAGCGATGCTCCGCGAGAATTGTCGATCACTTCCGCCACGGACGAGTCGAAGCGCGTGCTGGTCGCGGTGCGAGATTCGGGCCTCGGGCTACATCCGCGGAGTCTCGACCGCCTCTTCGATGCCTTCTACACGACCAAGCCTCAGGGGATGGGCATGGGGCTGGCGATCAGCCGCTCGATTGTGGAAGCCCACGGCGGGCGGCTCTGGGTGACGCCCAATGAGCCGCACGGTGCGGTCTTTCAGTTCACGCTGCCGAGTGGCCCCGACAAGGTGGCCTGAGCGAAGTCGGACCGCGAGCGGGACGTACTCCCCGAACGGAACCAGGTGAATCTACTCGTCGAGAGCTTCAACAACCTCGTCTACTTCGATCCCGCCAAGCCCACGGAGGCGCCCGAGACCAGCGTGGGCGAGCTGGCCGAGAAGTGGTCCTGGCAGGACGGCTACCGGAACCTGGTCTTCTTCCTGCGGCGGGACGTGGAGTGGCACGACAGCCAGCCCTTCACCGCGCGGGTCACTTCGCCCACTGGCCCCACGTGAAGGGCCTGGTGCCGCACCACTCGCTCTACAGCTTCGGGCGGATGCAGAACGTCTGGCTGGACCGCTAGGCCGCGCAACGCGCGCCCGATGGCGTGAAGGCCACCGGGCGCGCGATCCGCGCGTTACAACGAGGCCCTACGCGTCGACCCAGGGCGTCCAGAGCTGGAACCACTCCTCGGGCGGATTGACGAAGCCCTTCACCTTCGGGCTGAGCACCACCAGGTTCAGGTCGTTGCAGATGGGGAAGAACGAGGCGTCCTCCTCCATGACGATGCGGTCGATCTGCTTGTAGACCGCGGTCCGCTTCTTCTCGTCCAGCTCGCCGCGGGCGGTGTCGAGCAGGCCGTCCACCTTCGGGTTGGCGTACCAGCCCACGTTGACGCCCTTGTCGGGCTGCCGCGTCGAGCGGGCGACGATGTCGATCCAGAAGTTGCTGGTCATGCCCCAGGAGAGCTGGTAGGCCCCGTGGCCCGGGCGCAGCCCCTGGAACATCTTCGAGAGATAGGTGATCCAGTCGAAGGTCTCGAGCTTCACCTTGATGCCGACCTTGGCGAGGTCCCGCTGCATCCACTCGGCCATGGCCACCGGGATCATCTGGCCGGATCCCGACGTCGAGGTCCAGAAGGTGGTCTCGAAGCCGTTGCCGTGGCCCGCCGCCTTGAGCAGGGCCTTGGCCTTCTCGGGGTCGTAGGAGTAGGGCTTGTACTTGGGATCGTAGGCCGCAGTGGCGGGCGAGATCATGCTCCACGCGGGCCTGGCGGTGCCGCGCAGCAGCTCCCGGCACATCCGGTCCTTGTCCACCGACATCTGGAGCGCCTTGCGCACGCGCACGTCCTTGAAGTGCTCGTCCTTCATGTTGAGGTGCCAGTACCAGATGTGGGGCGCGTTGGACTGCAGGACCTGGAACTTGTCCTTCTTCAGCGCCTCCACCTCGTCGGGCGGGGGGGCCAGGATGAAGTCCACCTCGCCCGTGCGCAGGGCGGCCACGCGCGCGGCGGGGTCGTCGAGGCGCCGGAAGACCAGCTTGTCCACGTTGGCCGGGGTGCCCCAGTAGTCCTTGAAGCGCTCGAGCACGATGCGGTCGCCCGGCACGTTCTCCACGAACTTGAAGGGCCCGGTGCCCACCGGCGCGTCCGCGAACTTCTCGTTGCCCGTCTTCTTGACCTGGGTCGGGCTCACCATCATCGGCTCGCCCCAGCTCTGCAGCGTCATCCGCTCCCACTCCGCGTAGGGCTTGCTGAAGGTCAGCTTGAGCGTGTACTCGTCCACCGCCTCCGCGCCGGTGATGTACTCGACCACGTAGGAGGTGTAGCTGTTCGCGCGCGGGTAGAAGTGGGGAGCGTCCTTCTTATACATGCGCTCCCAGGAGAAGACGGCGGCCTGCGCGTTGAACGGGGTGCCGTCGTGGAACTTGACGCCCTTCCGCAGCTTGAAGGTGCGCGAGAGGCCGTCCTTGGCCGTGGTGTAGGACTCGGCCAGCTTCGGGACCACGGGCGGGATCGCCACGTCGGCCTTCGTGAGGTCCTCGGCGAGCAGCCCCTCGAACATCTGGAAGGTCACGCGGTAGGTGAGCCAGCAGCCGGTGGCCTGCGGGTCGAGGATGTCGGACGGGCCCTCCATGCCGTAGACCAGCGTGCCGCCCTTCTTGGGCGTCTGGGCGCGCGCGCGCTTCGGCACCGCCAGCGCCCCCGCGGCCCCCGCCGCGCCCGCGGCGGCGGTGCGGAGGAACTCGCGGCGGCTCACGCCGTCCGGGATCATGTGCAGCATCAGGTTGATCTTCTCAGCGTCCATGGCTCTTCTCCTTGGACTCGACCAGGGCCTACCGGCGGGCGCGAGGGTCGAGGGCCTCGCGCAGGCCGTCTCCGACGAAGTTGAACGCCAGCGCTGCGACGACGATGACGATGCCGGGGATGGTGGCGACGTGCGCAGCGCGGTAGAGCACGAGGCGGCCGTTGCCCACCATGACCCCCCAGTCTGGCGTGGGCGGCTGCACGCCCAGGCCCAGGAAACTCAGGCCCGCCGAGGCCACGATCATCATGCCGACCAGCGTGCTGGTGTAGACCAGCAGCGGCGGGAGCACATTCGGCAGGAGGTGGCGGCCGATCAGGCGACGGCGGCTGGCGCCGAGCGCGCGCGCAGTCTCCACGAACTCCAGGTGCTTCACCGAGAGGGTCGCGGTGCGGACCACCCGGGTGCTGTACGGCACCAGCACCACCGCGAGGGCGAACATCTGGTTGTTCATGCCGGGGCCGATGACCCCGACGATGGCGATGGCGAGCAGCACGAGCGGGAAGGCGAAGAAGACGTCGAGCGCCCGCATGATCACGTGGTCGACGAGGCCGCCGAGGTCGCCCGCGAGCAGCCCGAGGAAGAGGGCAACCAGCCCGGCGGTCACGGTGGGCAGGATGCCCACCATGAGCGAGGCGCGCCCACCCCAGATGAGGCGGCTGAGGATGTCGCGGCCCTGCTCGTCGGTGCCGAGCACGTGGCCGGGCGTCCCGATGGGCGCGAGGCGCTCGACGCCCGCCGAGCTCAGCGGGTCCCACGGGCTGATGAGCGGCGCGGCCAGCGCGGCGCCGCCGACGATCGCGATGATGACGAGGCCCAGCACCGCCTGGCGGTCGCGGCAGAAGACGCGGACGAACTGGGCGAACGCCCGCGAGCCCCGGCGGGGGCGGGGCGCCTCGGTCTCGACGGCGAGGGCGGCGGTGGACACGGCGGCTAGGCCGGCCGCGCGCGCGGGTCGAGATAGAGATTCAGGAGATCCACCACCAGGTTCACGAGCACGAAGGAGATCGCGATGAACAGCGCGGCGCCCTGGACCACCTGCACGTCGCGGGCGATGACGGAGGAGACGAGCTGGCGGCCGAGGCCCGGCCAGCCGAACACTTCCTCCGTGAATACCGCGCCGCCCAGGAGGTAGCCGAGCTGCAGGCCGGAGATGGTCAGGATGGGCGGCCACGCCACCCGGAGCGCGTGCAGCCAGAGCACGGCCCGCTCGGAGAGCCCCTTGGAGCGCGCGACCTTGATGTAGTCCTGGCCGAGGATCTCCAGCAGGGAGGCGCGGGTCATCCGCGCGATGATCGCGCCGGGCGCCGCCGCGGTGGCGACGGCCGGCATGATCAGGTGCAGGAGCAGGTCCTCGAATCCGCCCGGGCCGCGCGACGAGTACATGCCGAGGCTCGGCAGCCACCGCAGGTTGATCGCGAAGAAGACGATCAGCACGAGCCCCAGCCAGAACGGCGGCATGTTGCCGACCACGAGCGAGACGCCCATGGCGGTCCGGTCGACCGCAGTCTGCGGGCGCGCCGCGGCGAGCAGGCCGACCGTGACGCCGCCCACCACCGCCAGGGCGAAGCTGGCGCCGGCGAGGATGAGCGTGTTGCCGAACTTGGGGAGCAGCAGGTCCACCACCGGCTTGTGCACGATCGGCGAGAGGCCCAGGTCGCCATGGAGCGCGCGCCAGAGCCACTTGCCGTACTGGACGTGGATCGCCTCGTCGAGCCCCAGGGCGTGGCGGAGCTGGGCGAGGGACTGGTCGGTGGCCATGGGCCCGAGCAGGGCGCGCGCCACGTCGCCCGGGATCAGCTTCATCGTGAGGAAGATCACCACCGAGATGCCGAAGAGCACGGGCACCAGCCCCAGCAGCCGCTGCAGGGCGTAGACGGTCATGCGCCACGGGCCCGCGGGCGGGCTGCGTCGAGCCGGCCGCGCAGCCGGTCACAGTAGGTCGCCGCCTGCTCGGTGAAGCGCGTCTCGAAGAACTCGTCGACCGCGCGGCTCAGGATGGCGTCGGCGTCGGTGCGGATCGGCAGCGGGCTGCGGCTGCGCAGCGTGTTGACCGCGAGGGTCTTGAGCGGCGCGGCGATGTCGTAGTCGAGCGTGAGCTGCACGCGGACGCCGTCGGGGCCGGGCTCGAGGCGCCAGCGCCCAGAGATCGTCATGAGCGGGCCGCGCATGGTGAAGCGGCGCTCCCGCCGGCCGTCCTTGCCCGCGCGGCTCACCGTGAGCGTGGCGGTCTGCTCCTGGCGGTCCACGATGGGAAGATCCAGCTCGTGGTGGAGCGCCCCGCGTGGTGTCCCGTTCCCGGCCGTGACCCCGGGGAAGTAGAGATACGTAGTCCGCCGGCCGAGCACGGTCCACGCATCGTCCATGGAGGACGACAGGTGCGTCTCAGCGGTCGCGGTGACCATCTCTCTCCAGAAAGTCCAGTGGCCCGGTCGGCGTCGGCTCGTTGCCTCGATTGAAGGCACGCCACGCCGCGGGCCCGGACCACTATAGTCCATGGCATGATCGAGCCGCAACCATACTCGGTGACCCGAACCGGAGGACGAGAGCCATGCTGAGGCGACCCGACGTCGACGAGGTGATGGAGTACGGCCGCGCCCTGGGATTCGACCTGACCCCGATGGAGGCGCGGATGATCCAGGCGCGCATGATGGATACCGTCGCCGCGCTCGAGGCCTTCGACGAGATGCGCGTGGAGGAGCGGCGCCTGCCGCTCCGGTTCACGGACCGCGACCCGGGTCGGCGTCCCACGGAGGCGGAGGACCCGCTGGGCGCGTTCATCCGGACCTGCCGGGTGAAGGGCGCGGACACGGGGCCGCTGGCCGGCAAGACGGTCGCGCTCAAGGACCACATCGCGCTCGCGGGCGTCCCGCTCACGTTCAGCTCGCACATGATGGACGGCTACGTCCCGGACTTCGACGCCACCGTGGTGACCCAGCTCCTCGACGCGGGCGCGACCATCGTGGGCAAGCTCAAGATGGAGGAGTTCTCCTGGGGCGGGCCGGGGCTCTCCGGCGTGGGCGACTACGGCCGCCCGCTCAACCCGCACAACCGCGAGCACGTCACCGGCGGGTCGTCGTCGGGATCCGGCGCCGCGGTGGCCGGCGGGATGGTGGACATCGCGCTGGGCGGCGACCAGGGCGGCTCCATCCGGCTGCCCGCGGCGTGGTGTGGCATCGTCGGCCTCATGCCCACTCACGGGCTGGTGTCGCACACGGGCGTCTTCGGCCTCGAGCCGACCATCGACTACGTGGGCCCGATGGCGCGCACCGTGGAGGACGTGGCGGTGTCGCTTCTGTGCATGGCCGGGCGCGACGGCCTGGATCCGCGCCAGGCCGACGTGCCCGCGAGCCTGCCCGACTACACCGGCGCGCTCGCGCGCGGCGTGAAGGGGCTACGGATCGGCGTTCTGGAGGAGGGCTTCGGCGTCGCGGGCGGGGACCGCGCGGTGGACGAGGCGGTGATGGAAGCGGTGCGCGGGCTCGAGCGCGCGGGCGCGCGGGTGGAGCGCGTGTCGGTGCCGCTGCACACCAAAGCGCTCCCCGCGCTGCTGCCGATCTACCTCGAGGGCGGCAAGCGGATGTACGACACGCACTTCGGCGGCGCCTTCGCCAAGACCTACTACCCGTCCTCGCTGATCTCGATCTTCGGCCGCCTCAAGCAGAGCCACGCGCGCGAGTTCTCGCCCAACCTCAAGCTGAACCTCCTGCAGGGCTACTACCTGCAGCGCAACTACGGCGGGCGGCTCTACGCGAAGGCCCAGAACGTGCGGCCCACGTTCGTGGCGCAGTACGATCGGGCCTTCGGCGCGGTGGACGTGCTCGCGATGCCCACGATCCCGCTGACTGCGCCGCGCTGGCAAGCGCCGCGCGACTTCGAGGACGCGCTCGAGCTGACCATGCTCGGCGGCCGGCGCAGCCTCGACCTGGCTCCCGTCATCGCCAACACGTGCCCCTTCAACTACACGGGCCACCCCGCGATCAGCGTGCCGTGCGCCAAGCTCGGCGGGCTGCCGGTCGGCCTGATGCTGGTCGCGCCCCACTTTCGCGAGGACACGCTGCTCCAGGCCGCCGCGGCCCATCAGCGGTCGGTGGACTGGGCCGCGCTGCTCGCCACGCCGGAGCCCCGCGGCGCGTGATGTGGACGCTCGCGGGGTGGCTCCTGGGCGGCGTCCTGATCGGCCAGGCGCCAATATGACTCCAGGCGGCGTGAAACCTCTCGTCACTTGTGACCTTCACCATGCGCATCTCTTTGCGCGCGACCTCGGAGCCTCGATCCGCTTCTATCAAGAAATGTTTGGGGCGGAGGTGGTGCTCGACGACGAAGTGGCTGGAGCGCGTAACGTGCTGCTTCGGCTTGGATCGGCATACATCAACTTCTACGATCAGCCTCCAAAGGATACCGGACGCGGGATCGTGCATCACCTCGGCATCCGCACCACCGACCTCGCGAGCCTGGTGGATCACATGAAGAGCTGTCCTCTTTATCTAGTAGCGGGTCGCCCTTGAGTTTCGCCGCCCGCACGGCCTGGATCAGGTCGTCGGGCGACAGCGTCAGGCCGGCCGGCACCCCACCGAAGCGGATGCCCAGGGTGCCTGTCTCCACGGCACCGTGCGTCCCGTACCGGGTCGACGCGCCAGCAAAGGCGGCGAGGTCGCATTCGCCGCTGCCGTCCACCCAGGTACTCGCCGTAACGGTCGTTGTGCCGTTGTGGTCATGCACTGCTGCCGACACCACCTGGCCTCCGTCGCGCGTCGCGTCCGTGATCGTGCTGTGGAAGAAGACGTGCACGCCGGAGCGCTTGGCAACCACGTCGAGGCAACGTTTGACCGCCTCCGGATCGTGAAGGGCCGCGACACCACGGAAACGCACCTGTTCCACGACACCTCCGATGGCCCGCAGTTCGGTTAATAGTTGCTCCGCGACGCCGAACACCACCTGCCGCGAGTGTTCCGCCTCGGTATACAGGCCGCAGTAAGTGGTGACGCTCTTCATGGTGGCCGCTCCGCCCAGGCAGCCGAACGACTCGAACAGCGCGGTGCGGGCGCCAGTCTGGGCGGCACCGACCGCAGCGGCTGTTCCGGCGGCCCCGCCGCCGACGACGGCCACGTCATACATGTGAGCGCTTGACGGCATATGTCCTCCGTTCGGTAAAAGGCCGGCTCATATGGCAGGCCCGCTGGCGTATGCGCCGGGTCCGGGCTGATTCAGGCCCCTACAGTGCGGGTGGTGCAGCCGGTCGCGACTCTTTGCCGGGTCACGAGTGTTCCAGGCGTCCTCGGCAAGCCGAGCTTTCTGGATCGCGGCGGCCGCGGACTTGGTGACGTCGTCATGGGAGTGCCGTTCTTGAGACGGCGGTGGCAGCGCGGGCGCCCCGCCCGCGTGCGGTTTCCGCAAGGACGCGAAACGCGACCGCAAGACGTCCGCCCTTCTAGCTCGTGGCTTCCCATGGGTTTGCCGTGCCAGAGCGATCACCCCGACTTCACCCAGGAATTACCCAGGAAGTTGCTCCCAACGAGAGCCAAAGAGAACCGAACTCACTTACGTGAGAAGCGCTAATTTTCGATGTGTTGTTTGTGGCTTGTTGGCTGTGGTGCTTAGTCGGGAAGGGCTCATAACCCAAAGGTGGCTGGTTCAAATCCAGCCCCCGCAACCAATTTGTATGGGACGCTCTCCGATTCAGCCTGAGGCCGTTCCAGCCGTGGCGGACCCACCAAGGTCTGGAGTGCTCCCCGATTGGACTGCGCACCGTGGGGACGTAAGATGCGGCGGGAGGCCCCATGGGCAACCATCCACTGCCGACCTCAAGCTCGCTGTCGAGGACTTCCAGTGTGCCGCTTCCCTCGTTCAGACGTTCCAGAGCGCCCGTGGGACCGACGAACACACAACGAAAGCGATCCAGGGCAACGGCAGCATACACAACGTTCGCCACCAGCTTCCAGCGGTGGGCGACGGCCCGGGCCCACGGCGAGGGACTACCCCTTGAGGCAGCGGCTGAGAGGAGGCCGTGCCCCTACATTTGGTTGTGGGGGCTGGATATGCTGATGCGACAGGGTCTCGGAGACCTTGTGGTCCTCGGGTGCCGGCTGCGGTGACGTAGGGCGTAGTGGTCAGCCGACGGCGCGGCGGACGATCTAGGTGCACCCGGCGGAGGGGACTGCAGCCTCCGCCGGGGCGCCTCGGAGCGAACTATGGCTTGATCACGTCCACCCCGATGAGCACGACTTTCTCACCACCGCGGTTTTCTGCCCAGTGCTCGACGTCCCGCGATTCGGTGATGATGCCCCCGGGCCCAAGGATCTTTTCGTAGCCGCCCTGACGGAGCTCGGTGAGGCGGCCTTGCAGAATGTACGCGAACGCGGGGCGCTCCTTATGGCTATGGAATCCAGCAACTCCTCCTGAGTCGAATGTAATCGTGCGCAGGCGAAGCTGGTAGCCTGCGAAATTTGGGCCGAGATCGATCGTGCTCTCGACCTTCGCGTCTAATCCCTTATTCTCTGTGGGCGGGCTTTGTTGTCCCACGGCCGAACCCAGCTCAAAGCCCACGGCCAGAGAACACACTGCGACAAGAACGATGAACCATCGCGATCCCTTCATGACAGTCTCTCCTCTCGTGGCAACCAGAGAATGGACAGCACCCTACCCTGCTCACCGCCCTACCCGCCCCTCCGAGACTGGAGCCTGACGACCAACACCAAGCCAGCGCTGCGCGTGGCCCCCTCTGATCCCTAGGGTCGTTCCGG
>Ga0137390_10003436_pt1 | contig 12916 bp, 9 predicted proteins | sample 15con2h24AmetaG_FD_104937 | JGI IMG/M metagenome (GOLD analysis project Ga0137390, IMG submission 104937) | Vadose zone soil microbial communities from Angelo Coast Range Reserve, California, USA - 15con2h2.4A metaG | ecosystem: Environmental > Terrestrial > Soil > Vadose zone > Saprolite... | reverse complement strand
TGTGCAGTTTCCCGTTTTTCTTACGATAGGCGTACCAGTACCAGCTGCCGTTTTTTTGCTCGCGGCGAGCGGTAAAGCTCCCCCGGGCATTTTCATAGCGAAAGGTGGTGGTATGTTCGGCATCGAGCCAGCGCCACCACGCGGGGCTGCCAATAGGGAGTGTATGGTCCTCCAAGCCGGTATGATAGGTGAGGACATTTTCGCTCACAAGGGGCGTTGCACGTGCCATTGTTGCCTCGCTGCTGGCTAGCAAGTATGTCAAATTGCAAAGTTACCTATGAGACAATAGCACGATTTTGGGTAACTTTGCAAATGAGGGTGGGGGTATAGGTGGTGGGCTGTCAAGCTTCGTTTGAGAGGCGTGGACCTGGCACCCGCAAGGGATGCCACTACATTTTACTCGTATCGAAATCCTTGTGACTTGTAGAAAGGAATAGGTTTCTCGGTTGAGATCGGGTCGTCGGACTTTTCCCCCTCTTTCACCAGTTAGCGTGGCTGTACCCCAGCTACAGATCACCCCTAAATTTAGTCCTTTAGTGCAGAATTTTACGAGTTATGGTATGGAGGACAATTTTGCATTTTTACAACTGCTGGCTTGTAGTCCTTAGTAGTGGAAATTTCTCCATTTGTCGGAAGACCGAGATGAGCTAGGTACTAAGGATTTCCACTAAGCCCTTCTCCTCTGATATAATCGCAGGTGAGGAACGCAGCTACCCTTTAATCAGATTATATTAACCATTGAGGATCAGATGATGTCTTTGAGGAAACCAATCGTCTTTGAAACGCCATTTACCCAGTACATCGGCACCGACATCATAGGAGAAGGAGGTGCAGGACGAGTCTACAAAGCTACTGGTGATGATAACAACGCATACGCAGTCAAGCTCCTGGATTCCAAGAAAGCAACCCGCGAGAAGATGAAGCGGTTTAAGAATGAGGTGGAGTTTTGCCGCAGGAACCGCCATCCCAACATCATTGCAGTCTCCGATTACGGGAATGTTGTAGATGGCAGAAAGGACTCTCCATTCTATATAATGCCACTTTGTGCTGAGTCCCTCAGAACACTTCTTGCGGCAGGGATTCCCCCTGATAAGGTTCTTTACTATTTCTCGCAACTTCTGGATGGTGTGGAAGCAGCACACCTACAAAAGGTGATTCATCGCGACCTGAAGCCTGAAAATGTCCTCTATGATGAGGCTCAAGACCGTCTCTTAGTCGCTGATTTCGGCATAGCACACTTTGAGGTGGAGGATTTCTATACTGACGCTGAAACTTCGCCAAATGATAAGCTTGCCAATATCCAGTATGCAGCCCCCGAACAACGCAGACGTGGCTCTCAAGTGGATTGCCGAGCCGATATTTACGCGCTGGGACTCATACTAAATGAAATGTTTACAGGATTAGTACCTCATGGAACCAGATACAAAACCATTAGCAGCGCAGCGCCTGACTATAGCTACTTGGATGATATGGTCACTGAAATGTTAGATCAATCAGTGGAGGAGCGTACAAATTCTATAGCGGTGGTTAAGCGCCAGCTTATTGGCAGAGGGGTAGAGTTTGCTAGCTTGCAGCGCCTGAGTGAACTCAAACAAACGGTTGTACCAGTTACGGATATTGATGATCCGCTTATTAACGACCCCCCTTGCTTACGCGATTTCTTCTATGCCAGAGGGGTACTCCTTCTTTACCTAAGCCGTCCTGTCAATGATAAATGGATATTTGAGATGCGCAATATGCGTGCTTCGTTAACCTTTGCAGGGACCAAGAGGCCAGAGGAGTTTGACATCTTAGGATATACAGCAGCTATACGGGCAGAAGAGCAAAATGTGCAGCAAATCATAGACGACTTCAAGACCTGGCTTCCGATTGCAAACCGCCAGTACGCACAAAAAATACTAAGTGAGCAACGGGAAGAGGAAGAAAAGCAGCGCAGAGAATTGCAGATGGAGATCGAAGAACTAGAACGCCAGCGACGTGTACGAGCCAGCGTTAGAATATAACCTACTTAATTTCTCCCTTGGTCAATAGGGCCTTAGCGTACGAAATTTCTCCTTTATCGGAAGGTCATGTTGTTATTTCGTCGGTGCTTATCGGCTGGGCAAAAGTATACAAATGAGTAAAAAGTATACTCCACATCTTTATACCCTAATACGCACTTTTACCCGTACTACCTATAAGTAGACATTATGGGAATCAAGGGGTATTTTACGGCGCTCTACATTTATCGACGAGTAATCAGCATTAGCGATCCCTGGCAAAAAAGTCACTCTGACGTACAGCAATACATCATGGTACGTCATTGTAAATACGAGACATATGCGAATAAATAGGGAAGATACCAAGCCTTATTCGTTATCTAGAGATAATCTTCCCACAGGAGAGAAGAAACTGATGTCATTTCTTACGAGTCAGCCTGATCTCTCAGGCACCATCTTCACAGAAGTGAATCTTCTTGGAGCACGTGAGTATCTTTCCAGCAACTTAGACCAGGAAGATCGTGCCTGGCTGGACAATTGCAAAGGGCCAATAGGAGAATATTGGTGTAGAGATGACAATTATGCTTCGTATTTCCTGATAGATTTTGCAAGCACGATTGCTCGCGTTGCCAGCAAGATTACCGATAGGTCTCATCCTCTCCTCGCTGCAAAGGTCAAGGAAGGTCTTCTCAGGGCTCCTTCAGAGAAGGAATTCCTTGAAAACTATACTGAATTTCAGGTAGCATCTGCCCTGGTGAACTATGCTAACCCATTGATTCTCGATCCGATGGTTGCTGAGGAGGATTTGCTCGTATCTGCTAATCGCCCGTCAACACCGGATTTTGCGCTTCAATTACCTGATGGTGATGTGTTTCTAGATGCGACAGTATGTCATGTTGATGTTTTTGACCAATGGGAGAAAGCAGGTGACTACATACAAAGAGCCATCCAGAAGCGTCTTTTGGAACAGCAGCGAACTTTGCAGGTGTTAATCTCATTGCCGCTCCAATATGAGTATGACCATAAAGAGAGGGAAGCTCTCCTGCGTGCTATGCGTGCCTCTGCCACGGGTAGCTTCCCGATTGGGAGCAATGGGAAGGTTCAATGGCAACCAATTTCCTTCCAAGATGATTGGGTTCCTTCTCTAGGAGGGAGTGGGTTCTCGTTCGGAATATATAATGACAGTTCAGGCGGTAAAGCTGAAATGTTCTCTATCTTTGAAAAAACGATAGCTCCTGTAACAGAGGAAGACGAAGAGGTGGTACTCAAGTCAATTCGTAATTCCTTGAATCACAAGCACGGACAGTTTCAAGAGGATATGCCTGCTGTTCTCATCATCCGGTTTGGGAACCGTCAATTGGCAATTACTGATGTTATTAACAGGATTTACAAACGTATCTGGCCTAACAATAAGATATATGGCTGGATCACTGGAATTTGCTTGTTTCTTCCCCGAAGGGGATTTCGTGACACCGATGATGGGGATTTCCTTCTATTCTGTGCCAACCCTAATGCGAGTGTTCCGGCAAGTGATGCACTCGTGTCGTTATTCGAGGGAACAACACAATTTCACTTGAGCAAGAAATAAGATGCACAATTTATGGTTTCTGACATGGGTCATGCTGCACTTAGGATTTAGCATCAATCCTCAATTTCCCCGTCATTGCCATCCCAGTCGTCTTCATCTTCCGGTTCATACCAGCTAAATTCATAGCCACCATCATCATACATTTCATCCTCATACCCAACAACTTCGTTCTTGCCTAGTTGTTCCCAACGTATCTCTATATCCATTTCTGCTCGAACCTCTTCTGGGTGATCGATATTCCAAGAATGCTCTAAATATTCCTCAAATTCTTCCTTCTCTTCAATATACCTCCTTTGCCACTCCAATTCCATTTCTGGCTCTGAGCACTGCTTCCAGTCATTTTGAAAAGCATGGATTTCTTCAATAAAGCCTTCTTGTTTTGCAATTGTAAAAATATCAAAAAAGAAAGAACAATTCCAAGTTTGCTCTTTTTCATCATCAGTGGAATAAAATATGTGGCTAACAGAACGAGATAGTGTGAAACCAGATGAATCCAGTAGAACAGTCAAGACATGAAGATAGTCGCCGACTATGAACGAACGTTGTGCTCTTCTAATGCCATTTCTTTGAGGTCGAAGTGCTGTTATGAGTGACATAGTCGGCGTTTGTCCTTGTTGATCGCTCATATGCTCCTGTCCTCTCTCCGAACACACATACAAATTGTTCATCAATTATCAAGAAAATGATTACATGTGGGAAGAGCAAAAGGGTTATGGTTCGGTTGAGAGGGGGTTGAGATTTATCTACGCTGCCATAACCGTTGTCGTGGGTTGGTGCTGCTTTTTAAGCCATGTTGTTATTTCGTCGGTGCTTATTTCCCAGCTATCTTTCCATGTTGCGACAAAATCCCATTTGAACCGTTGGTGATATTGCCATGCCTGGGAGGGTCGGGAGTGGAATTTTTTAAAGTAAGCGGTGGTCAAGTATTTCTCTTTGAAGTAGTGAGCGAGAATTGATAACGCCAGATCTGCGGGTCCGCTGCCGCCGTATCCCCATTCAAATCCAGACGGGCTGTGATAGTTCACGTGTCTAAGAGTCCGGTGGTTGGCTAAAACGTGATTGCCTTCCTCGTCTCGCCAACCGCGATAAATAACGGTGTGATATCTGCTCATACAGGGTGATTATAGCTGATTGGTTGTTATAAGCAATAGGGAAGAGGAAGTACACATAAGGCCCTATAGGTAGAATTGGTGGAAGATCATTGTTTTTTTCTCAAATTACTACCGGAAGGTCCTATACAAACATTGCTGCAAGCAATGAAGTGCCATGAAGCTTACGATTTTAGTTGTATTTAAAACTCTATATTTTTTTTTGAGGAAATTTTAAATGCGGCTGAAGGGATAGGAGAATAGCAGTGATTGAGAGTGCGGAACTTACAATTACGCCAATACCGCCCCATGAAGGGTTGCTGAGGAACTGAGCCATGTCGAGTACAGGAATACCTGCTAGTTGCATATCTATTCTCTCAATAATAAGGTATGGCGGATATCAGAAAATTTTATTCTAAAATGATTATACGGTGCAAGTTGGTATTATTCAAGTGTTGTGCCTGCTGATTTCTGCTATGGGGTATTTTTCAGGCGGTTTTTTGGCAGTTTTGGGGGAGTTTGAGGCTGATGTCGAAATTGATATAGTTTATACGGCGCACAATCAACTAATTTACAGCTCATCTATGGGGAATTATAGGGCGAGGAAGCATGATTTTTAATATGGGGATGGGTGTCACGAGTCCTTTGTCCGTTTGTCCTGTAGATTGAGTGGTTTACTTCGACCTAGAAACCACTCAAAGAAGTTTGGCAGTCTCACGAGTCCATGAAAAGCTGCCTGCTCTTTCCGAGTATACACCCTTTTACTTCCAAATGGGTTAAGTGGTGGCGTATCTTGATAGGTCTCATAGTCAGAAACAAGCATAGATAGCAGAGTCGTCAAAGAGGTAAGCACACCTGCAATTATTGCAAGAGGTACATACAGAAAAGCAGTGAACGCTGCCACTATCCCGAAAAGACAACTAATGATAGCCCATCTTCTTGACCACGGCAATTTCATGAAAACACCCAATTTCGGATATCCATTAAGTTTCACCTCCAAACATCAAAAATTATTGTTCATGCTGATATAAACGAAGAAACTAAAGAGTCGTACAATTTATGATTTCTGACATCAGCGAGTAGGCAGCTTAGGGTCATTCTACAACATTTGATTGAGGATTCATCATGAGGTCTCGGAAGCGCCCAGTGCTAGGTTGAAAATAGAGACTAATCACACCAAGTGGCCCATTCCGATGTTTAGTAACAATAAGGTCAGCTATATATGGGCGTTCAGTCGCCCGATTATACATTTCTTCACGATAGATATATATAACGATATCAGCATCATTTTCAATATTAATGCCTTGATCTTTTGAGGGCTTTAGCTCTACTGATGAGTACCTTACCAGTGTGCGAGATATCTGCACCAGAGCCAATACCGGAACGTTGAGTTCGCGGGCCATGATCTTTAAGCATCGGCTTATCTCACGGAAATCCCGTCCCCTGTTCTCGTACTCCCCTTGGGTTCCCTCTGTTCGTATGAGATCAACATAATCTATAATTATAAGGTCAACCTTACCCTTATTCATCATCTTCCGTGCCCGTGTTCGTAACTGGCTAATGGTAAGATCAGCACAATCATCGCACCAAATATTTCCCTCAAAAATTCTATCCATAGCATAGATAAGACTATCCAACTCTTCATCCTTAACCGTGCCCGCAAGCAAGCTTTGCAGATCAATTGAAGAATCCATCGCGATGAGGTGCTGCACCAGTCGTTCACTGGTCATCTCAAAACTGAATATGCCAACGGAATGACCAGAATTGACTACATTTGCTGCAATATTCAAGGCAAAACACGTCTTACCAGTGGATGGTGGAGCTTCAATAACAATCAAGTCTGAACGTTGCAGCCCCCCTCCTGTTAAGCGATCTAAGTCCTCGAAGCCTGTAGGAATAGCCTTCGCCGTAAAATAAGTATCCAGATCAAGTGTCGGTGGTGGTTCTTTTTGCTCTTCTTCTCTGTGGAGAAACCTTTGAACTACTTTTTGGATACCATTCGCTACATCTAACAAAGCTTCATCCTGGTTGTGCCAAGTAGAACCAATAATGGGTCGGGCATCCGTTGGTAACGCTTGTAGTATCCCAAACGGCGCATGCTTCCAAAGTACTGGGCGGAGAATGATAGGAACTACCTGCGCCTCTCCTGCCTTGTGCCGCTCCATCGCTCGTGTCATCTCTTTACTGTAACAATATTCCGAAGCGATAAAATCTGAGCTGACAAGCAGCAAGATAATTTGAGCCGTATTTAGATGCTTGTTGATCTCTTCTTCCCATTCCGTTCCAGCATCAATATCAGTATCGGCCCATAAGGTAATATCTCCTTGCCGTTGCAAAGGCATGAGATGTGTTCTGAGTTCACTCAAAAGAGATTTGTCCTTGCGGGCATAACAGCAGAAGATTTCTACTGGCATGAACATCAATCCTAGTCTATTTTGCCACCAATTTATTCAAGTTTATAGCAGCGTTTATTATATGCTCATTTAGCCTTGAAGACAATGGTCTTTCTGCTGGCTTCTCGCAACCGTAACCTCTTGAGGTACCGTTTATATAGGCATTTCAAAAACTAAGACTGTAATAAATATCTCTCTGTTTTTATCGTCGTTGTGGTGAAATACGAACCTAAACCCTGTCTCTGACTTATAATCTATTTGCTTTTGTAACTAGCTAGGAGTACTAGAGGCTTGCACAAAGACGAGCAAGCCAGTAGAGTACCGGTATGACCAAAGACGAAGAACTGAACCAGCTCCGAGAAGAGAATACGGCCTTGCGAGCCCAAGTCGCGTGGTTGACTGAGCGTCTGAGCGTACTGGAAGCGAAGCCTGCCAAAGATAGCCACAACAGCCACTTGCCGCCCTCCTCTGATCGCTTTCATCGGCAGCCCAAGAGCCTGCGCAAGAAAAGCGGCAAGAAGCCGGGAGGACAGACTGATCATCCAGGGAGCACGCTGCAGATGTCGCAGACTCCCGATACGGTGATCGTCCACCCGGTCGAACACTGCCAGCACTGTCAGCACGATTTGCGCGAGGTAGCAGCGCTGCAAGTGGAGCGTCGCCAGGTCGTTGATCTGCCGCCCAAACGTGTGCTGGTCATCGAACACCAGGCCGAACAGAAGTGTTGCCCTGTTTGTCAGCAGGTCAGTGCGGCCCCGTTTCCTGAGGAGGTGCGAGCGCCGGTGCAGTATGGAGCGGCGCTGGGAGCAATCGCCGTCTATTTGGTACAGCAACAGTTGTTGCCCTATGAACGAGCTAGTGAAGTGATGCAGGATCTGCTGGGATCTGGCATGTGTGTGGGCACGCTGCAAACGCTGGTACAGCGGTGTGCCGCGTCCCTGGAACCAGTGGAGCAGCAGATCAAAGCCGCCCTGAGTCATGCGCCCGTGCTGCATCAGGATGAAACGGGCCTCCACGTCGCGGGTCAGCGCCAGTGGATGCATGTGAGTGCGACCGAGCGGCTCACGCACTATGCTGTGCATCCCAAACGAGGCAAAGCGGCCCTGGACGCCATCGGTATCCTGGCAGACTTTACAGGGGTGAGTGTGCATGATGGGTGGAGTTCTTACTGGCAGTTTCGCTGCCTGCATGCCCTCTGTAATGTGCATCATCTGCGAGAACTGACCTTCCTCGCGGAAGTGCAGCAGCAAGCCTGGGCGCAGGAGATGAAAGAGTTGCTCTTGGATAGCAAAGCCGCCGTCGAACAAGCGCGCGCCGAGGGTCGCACGTGCCTGCATCCGGTGGAGAGAGCCGACTGGAAAGCCCGTTATCAAGCGAGGCTTTCCGAAGGCTATCGGGCCAACCCACCCGATCCGCCACCAGAGATCGGCAAGAAAGGCCGACGCAAACAGTCGGCGGCACGCAATTTGCTCGATCGCCTCTCGACACATCAGGAAGCGGTGCTGGCTTTCCTGGACAACTTCGCCGTGCCTTTCGACAATAGCCTGGCCGAGCGCGATATCCGTATGGTGAAGGTCCAGCAAAAGGTCTCTGGCTGTTTCCGCTCGCCTAGCGGCGCGGTGGCGTTCTGCCGCATCCGTGGCTATCTCTCGTCCTTGCGCAAGCAAGGTCTCGCCGTGTTGACTGCCTTGGAACAGACCTTGCTTGGCCATCCTGTTTTACCTGCTTTCTAGCCCACCTAGATAGTTACTTGCTTTTTAAAATTGGGATGTTTTTTAAATATTTCTGGTATTTGGGTAAGGACGGCTGACAAGTTTTTATTTCTGTTAAAAATTAGGATCGCGGTTTTTGTGTCCCTCCAAGAGGTGTAGCCGAGCAACTGAATTATAGCCTCAACAAGATACTCTCCGCCTTTCCAAAACTTGCACTCCGCTATAAATATGTTCTTCCCGTCAACCCGAATAAGAATGTCTGTTCTTCCGTGAGCGTTAAAAGTCTCGCCTGTGGCTTGACCACTGTATTGGACGCCATACCGATAGTTGTGTAACGATGTGCTGCTAGCGGCCAAATGGATCTCATCAGCCAATAGATGACTCTGTCCTTGTACAGAACAGCTCTGAGAGTTGTCCTATCAGATGACTTGAACTGCTCTTCATCCCTCGCGGCGCGCATCCAGAAGAAGCAGCCACTGTTTGAGGCTGCTGAGGACAAAAATAGCCTGCACCACAAAGGGGTCGCTCGCAAACAAGTCAGCCACTTCGTGCTCGTTCTCTGCTTCAACGATCACCAGTGACCCCGTTGCATTGGCAAAGGGCCCACCCAGCACCACTGTTCCGTTTTCAAAGAGCCGATCCATAAAGGCGGCATGTTGCGCCCAATAGGGCTGGTTGCGCACGGTCTTGCCTGGAACCCAGGCTGGACCTGGCGCCCAAAGCATCATGAAGGTGTTTTTCATCCTGTTTCCTTTCCGGTGCGGTTCGGCTGCTGAAACCACATCCGCAATGAGACCAAGCATTGCGCATTGGCCAGGAACGTATTCGTCTCTTGTTGCTGCATCCAAGAGGAGTCACGTGAGCAGTACCAAATAAAGACAGCCCGGTCGTTGTATTTCTCATGCTTTTTAGATACACTGTATATTTGAATAAACAAATCTACCTTTAGACTTGTTCGCTTTTTCCTACTCAGCCTGGCCAACAGCAATTTACGAAAACGCGCCGCATGACATACTTTTGATCGTTCTTTCCGAGGTCGGGTTGCCCTTTAGTTCAAACACCAATTAAACTAGATGTAAGTGAATCAACAAAAGTTACTCAATGCATATCCCAGATTGAGGAGGTTCATTATGGGCCAACAGAAGCAGGAAGTCGATAAGTGGAAGACGGTCTATAAAGAAGTCCGGGGAGCACTCGACTTTCGCGTTGCAAATCTTAATTCTCAGCAACAGAGGATCGCAAATGTCCTCTTCGCCAACGGCTTGATCTTTGGGTTTCTCGGAGCCAGTGCGGGGATTTTCTTTGATTCAAAAGTGCCAAAATGGCCTACATCGATCCTGTATGTGGCTTCGATGTGCTCCCTTGCTTTGGGCTTAGTCGCAGCTGTCGCCGCGCTGTGGCCTTTAATTGACCCCCTGAGTACTCCACCGACGCCCGGAAAGCAGCAACCAAATCAGTTCTTGCAGTTCTTGCGGTGGCTGGGCAGAATCCTGGCTTTCTTCGCTACGCCTGTCATTGTGCTGTGGAACAAAATTGCCCCCCCGAGTGGTCAATACAAGCCCGAAGCACGCTTTTTCTTGGAGCCAGGTAGCATCCTTAAGGAAGGCAGTACGCTTAGCGAGGAGCAACTACTAGAGAAATTGTCTTACTCGATTGTTGCAAATGTTGATTACTCTAACCATATTGCCACAATTAAATTCAGGCGTGTCTGGATCCGTGCTCAGCTAATCTTCATCGTTTCAGGCGTACTACTTCTCATTCCTGCCTTGATCGGCCGACTCTTTGTGACCTGAGTTTTCCGTGTGCCCGATAGAGGTCACTACCGTTCTTTACGCGAATGGGAAGAAGCGGAAAACAAGAAGGCACTGGAGAGTTTTCAACAGGCTGATAAAATGTGCGAAGCAGACTGCGAGCATAAGCCGAGAATGTGGAGTCGCAAAGTATCTCAACATCTAGCACACTCCTTGCTTCAATATACTCACCATTTAAGTCAAGGTGTCATATTAGGTAAGTGGAAGGCATAGAACTTGTAATCGTCTGAGGCAATGTAAACGACACCATTAGCCACAACCGGAGAGGGATATTCTATACTTCCTCCTGTAGCACCTGTCCACAAAGGAGTGCCATCAATCGCATTAAATGCATAGAGGTTGCTAGCCATTGAACCTACATAGATGACACCGTTGGCCTCAGTAGGTGAGGAAATAACATTGCCATTTGTATTGGCTGTCCATATGACTGACCCTGTCATTGCATTCAAAGCAAAAAGCTCATGGTAACTAGTTCCGTTCCCACCAATATAGACCATCCCATTGAACACTGCTGGCGAAGCAATACCATTGGTTATGTTAGGAGCAGTCCATTTAATACTGCCATCTACAGCATCAAACGCATAAAGACCATCCTCAGCCGATATATAAACTAATCCATTAGCCACCGCTGGTGAAGAATCTTCCACTACCCCCATTGGCGTAGACCATAATGTTGCACCCGTAGAGGCATTGAGGGCATACATAGTAGTAGTTTCGGTAGTTGCAGCTATATAAACCACCCCGTTGACTACTGCCGGAGAATCAGAAATATAATTTGGGATTGTACTCAGCGTATCCGACCAGAGCACGGCACCTGTGGTCGCATTTAAGGCGAAAACCGTATTTTTTGCACCACCAGCATACAACACATTTCCTACGATAGTGGGCGAGGAAAATGGCCCTACTCCTTTCGCTATCCAACGTAGCGAACCAGTTCTAGCATTAAGCGCATAGAGGCTACTATATGCTTGAGTATCTCTAAATGCCCCTACATAGACTATCCCGTTTGCTACTGCTGGTGAAGAAGTGGCAGGACCGGCTCCAATGGATTTACTCCAAAGCAGCGAACCAGTTGCGGCGTTCACCGCGACTAATCCAGGATTTGCATAGAAGTAGATTATCCCATCACTTATAACAGAGTCTTCTGACCCACTACCATTTAGAGTAGTTATAGACCAATCTTGAACTAAACCGGAAACGCTTGTGGGGCTCAGCACGTTTTCATAAGGATTAACACGCATATGCGAACTGTTATAACCGATCATCGACCAATCAGTTTCAACGAGGAACGATGCAGAGGCAGTAAGCCCAGTTGTGTTGCCTGTAGATGCTATGATATGTGTGCCTGGCAGTGCCGAGCCAGGGATAGTTATTTTCGTCTTAAACGCACCAACACTATTCGTTACGGCAGTCCCTACAGGTGTAGCATCGAAAGTAATAGAAACAGTTTCACTCATACCAAAGGCACTCTCACTCACCCTTACAGATGCAGAAGGATGATCGTATGTTGGAGAGAGCAAGATGTGTGGACTAGCGGCTCGTGCCCCTGATCTAGTGGAGATGATTAAAGCAAGGCAGGCAGAGGAAATGACAAGAAAGGAAACTATGATGTTACCTTTTGAGCGGGTAGATACATGCATGATGAGCCTCACCTTCAAAGATACTACTATATCGCCAATAAACTAAATATATTATGGTAGGAATGCTTCCAGACATGAAGATTGAAGAGGTTATGATTTGGTTAAGATGCAGTTAAAATAGCGTGGTGTTTGTTAAGATTAGCGCCGCCTTGTCTATTCTACGACTCGCCTCTTCAAACGTTGATAGTAATAGAAAATATATTGTTCAACCTGTAGAACAGACTCTTGAGGGGAGGAAGTATGGCAGACCAGCGACATCTTGATATTCTCATGCAAGGCGTAGAGGCATGGAACCAATGGAGAGAAGAGCATCCTGACATACGACCAGACCTCAGTGGAGCAATGTTGCAAAGAGCCTACCTTTTTCGGGCAAACCTAAGCGAAGCGGATTTGAGCAGAGCAGACCTGAGTATGGCTTTACTTATTGAAGCAAATCTCAAACAAGCCAACCTAGAAGAAACTAAACTTTTTCAGGCGCATCTTGCAGTCGCCAACTTAAGTGGAACAGACCTTCGTAAGTCAATGCCATTTAGGGCAGATTTCGGAGAAGCAACCCTTTGTGGAGCAGACTTCCGAAAGGTGATCCTATATGGAGTGAACTTTAGATGGGCAAACTTAAGCGGAGCAGACCTCAGCGAGGCAGACCTTACTAGTGCCATCTTAGCTGACGCAAATCTCGAGAATGCAAATATAACAGGTTGCTCT
>Ga0137390_10003435_pt1 | contig 12916 bp, 10 predicted proteins | sample 15con2h24AmetaG_FD_104937 | JGI IMG/M metagenome (GOLD analysis project Ga0137390, IMG submission 104937) | Vadose zone soil microbial communities from Angelo Coast Range Reserve, California, USA - 15con2h2.4A metaG | ecosystem: Environmental > Terrestrial > Soil > Vadose zone > Saprolite... | reverse complement strand
TGAGGAACGCGCGCGCGAGGGGATCTTCCTCGCCTTCCAGTACCCCGTCGAGATCCCCGGCGTCTCCAACGTCTATTTCATGAAGAACGCGTTGAACGCCATCCGCAAGCATCGGGGCGAGCCGGAGCTCGACGCGATGGACTTCCTGAAGTTGACGAGAGAGAAAGCCAGGCTGGTCCAGATCGAAGAGGAGCTGGTCAAGCGGCCGGTCAACGAGGGGTTCTCGGGAGGCGAGAAGAAGAGAAACGAGATCTTTCAGATGGCGGTCCTGGAGCCCCGGCTCGCGATCCTCGACGAGACCGACTCGGGCCTGGACATCGATGCCCTGAGGATCGTCGCCGCGGGCGTCAACAGTCTGCGCGGCCCGAACCGCTCGATGATCGTCGTCACGCATTACCAGCGTCTCTTGAACTACATCGTCCCCGATTTCCTGCACGTGCTGATCGAGGGACGCATCGCCCTCTCGGGAGGCAAGGAGCTGGCCCTGGAGCTGGAAGAGAGGGGCTACGCCTGGCTCGAGAAGGAGCCGCCCGCGGTGACCGCCGGGGCGCCGGCCTGACCCATGGAAGCGCTCGCCGTCTCCAACGATCTCTCCCGAGCGAGCCTCGAAGATTTCCGCGAGGAACGATCCGGAACGGAGCCCGACTGGCTCAAGCGGCTCCGGCGGGAGGGAATGGACCGCTTCCGCGCGCTCGGCTTGCCCGCCCCGGGCGACGAGGCGTGGAAGTACACGAGCGTGGCCAGGATCGCGAGCGCCCCGTTCCGCTCGCAGGAGGATCTGCGGCTCGAGCTGGCTTCGGGACAGAAAGGGGTTCGCGTCGCGAGGTTGAAAGACGTACTGGCCTCCGAGCCGGGTCTTGCCGAGTCGCATCTCGCCCGTCACGCCGATTTTCGCAAGAGCGCGTTCACGGCGCTCAACACCGCTTTTCTCTCCGACGGGGCCTTTGTCCACGTGGAGCGAGGCGCGGCCGTCGCGCAGCCGATCATGCTCAACTTCCTTTCGCGCGGCGAGCGGGAGGCGGCGGTGACCCATCCGCGAAACCTGATCGTGGCGGAGGCGGGAAGCCAGGCCGCGGTCGTCGAGGCATATTCGGGAGACGGGGACGGTGTCCCCTATTTCACCAACGCGGTGACGGAGGTGGTGCTGGGCGAGGGCGCGGTGCTCGAGCACTACAAGGTGCAGCGCGAGAGTCTCGCCGCGTTCCACGTCCAGACGATCCAGGTCTCCCAGGGGCGGGCGAGCAACTACACGTCGCACAACCTCTGCCTGGGAGGGGCGCTCGCGCGGACCGACTGGAACGTGGTCTTCGGGGCCGAGGGCGGCGAGTGCGTCTTGAACGGGCTCTTCCTGGCCGGCGGTTCCCAGCACCTGGACAACCACACCCTGATCGACCACGCCGTGCCCCACTGCGCGAGCCGCGAGCTCTGCAAGGGAATCCTGGACGGCAAATCGCGCGGCGTCTTTCACGGCAAGATCATCGTGCGTTTGAACGCGCAGAAGACCGACGCCATGCAGACCAACAAGAACCTGCTCCTCTCCCGGGAGGCGCTCGTCAACTCGACGCCCGCGCTCGAGATCCTGGCCGATGATGTCAAGTGCCGGCATGGCTCGACGATCGGCCAGCTCGACGCCAACGCCCTCTTCTACCTGCGCTCGCGCGGCATCGGGGAGAGACAGGCGCGGGCCCTCCTGACCTACGGGTTTGCCGCGGATGTGGCCGGCCGCATCCGGATCCCCGCGGTGCGGGAAGAGATCGAGAAAGCTCTCGGGCTCGCCCTGACGGGCGTCGCGGAGAAGCCATGAGCCGAGCCGTGTCGATCACCCATCCCGCCCAGGGGGCGTTCGACGTCGAAGCCATACGCCGCGACTTCCCGATCCTCGCGCGGAAGGTCCACGGAAGGCCGCTCGTCTATCTCGACAATGCCGCCACGACGCAGAAGCCGCTGCAAGTCATCGAAGCGGAGACGGAGATCTACGAGCGCTATTACGCGAACATCCATCGCGGTGTGCACGAGCTCTCCATCGCCTCGAGCGAGGCCTACGACGGCGTGCGCGAGAAGGTGCGCGGCCTGATCAACGCCGGCACGACGCGGGAGATCGTCTTCGTGCGCGGTACGACTGAGGCGATCAACCTGGTCGCGCAGACCTACGGCCGCGCCAACGTGCGCGCGGGCGACGCAATCGTCCTCTCCGCCCTCGAGCACCACTCCAACATCGTCCCCTGGCAGATCCTCTGCGAAGAGAAGGGCGCGTATCTCAAAGTCGCGCCGATCGACGAACGCGGAGAGGTCCTCCTAGGAGAGTACGAGAAGCTCCTGACCGAGAAGACGAAGCTCGTCGCCATCTCCCACGTCTCCAACGCGCTCGGCACGCTCAACCCGGTCAAGCGGATCGTTGCGCTCGCGCACGCGCGGGGGATCCCGGTGCTCGTGGACGGCGCGCAGGCCGTGCCGCGTCTTGCGGTGGACGTCGCCGACCTCGACTGCGATTTCTACGCTTTTTCCGGCCACAAGATGTACGCGCCGACGGGCACCGGCGTCCTCTACGGAAAGGAGAAGCTCCTCGAGGCGATGCCGCCCTACCAGGGAGGCGGCGACATGATCTCCTCGGTCACCTTCGAGAAGACGACCTACAACGTGCTTCCCTACAAGTTCGAGGCCGGCACACCCAACATCGCCGGCACGATCGGACTGGGAGCGGCCATCGACTACGTCCGGGCGATCAGCATGGAAAAGATCGCGGCACACGAGGACGGCCTGCTCCGCTATGCGACCGAGCGGCTCTCGGCGGTTCCCGGGCTTCGCGTCATCGGTACCGCGAGGCAGAAGGCCGCGGTCCTCTCCTTCACGCTCGGGGGAGTCCATCCGCACGACGTCGGCACGGTGCTCGATCGCGAAGGGATCGCGGTCCGCACGGGCCACCATTGCGCGCAGCCGGTGATGGATTTTTTCAAGATCCCGGCGACGACGCGCGCCTCTCTTGCCCTCTACAGCACGCGCGGCGAGGTGGATGCCCTGGCGGCGGGCCTCCATCGCGTCCTGGCGATGTTCACGTGAGCCATGGCCTCTGATCTGCGCGACCTCTACCAGGAAGTCATCCTCGATCACTCCAGGAGGCCGAGGAACTTCCGAGCGCTGCCCGGCGCCAACCGCAAGGCCGAAGGCTACAACCCGCTCTGCGGCGACCGGGAGACCGTCTACCTTGCGCTCGAAGGCGACTTGGTCAAGGACGTCAGCTTCCAGGGTGCCGGCTGCGCAATCTCGACGGCATCCGCCTCGATGATGACCGAAACGGTCAAGGGCAAGTCGCGGTCCGAGGCGGAGGCTCTCTTCGAGAGATTCCACGACCTGATAACCGCCGAGAGGGGTCCGGGCGCCGGCGGGCCGGAACTGGGAAAGCTCGAGGTCTTTTCCGGGGTGCGCGAGTACCCGGTGCGCATCAAGTGCGCGACGCTGCCCTGGCACACGTTGAAGGCGGCCCTGAGGGGGGAGACGGCCCCCGTCTCGACCGAGCTGACCGAGGGGCCGAAAGCGGAGAGCGGAGGAGCCATATGAAAGCTGAGAAGGAAATCGTGACCACGCGCGAGATCGAAGCGCGGGAGATCCCGAGCGGCATGAAGCTGACGATCCCCGAGGGAACGCCGCTTGCGATCACGCAGTCTCTGGGCGGCACGTACACGGTGCTGACGCCGTACGGCTACATGGCACGCGTGGACGGCAAAGACGCCGACGCGATCGGCGAACAGGTCATCGCGCCGGACGCGGCCGCCGAGGGCAAGACGCCCGAGGAGCTCGCCTGGGAGCAGTTGAAGACCTGCTACGACCCGGAGATCCCCGTCAACATCGTGGACCTGGGGCTCGTCTATAAGTGCGAGGTGACTCCGCGCCCCGAGGGAGGCAGCAAGGCGGAAGTCCGTTTCACGCTCACCGCTCCCGGCTGCGGCATGGGCGACACCTTGAAGGAAGACATCAAGCAGAAGCTCCTCTCCGTGCCGGACATCGAGGAGGCGGACGTGCAGGTGATGTTCGATCCTCCGTGGAGCATGAGCATGATGTCGGACGCGGCGAAACTGCAGCTGGGAATGATGTGATGAGTTCAGGATCGATCGGAGGGCTGCCATGAAGTTGAGCTCACAAGAAGAGTACGGACTGCGCTGCCTGCTGCGGGTGGGGCGCGGGGCGCCGGAGGGCAGCGTCACGATCGCCGAGCTGGCTCGCTCCGAAGGGATCTCGGAGCCGAACGTCGCCAAGATGATGCGGCACTTGAAGAACGCCGGTCTCGTCCAGGCCACTCGCGGGCAGGCGGGCGGCTATGCGCTTTCGCGTCCGCCCGGAGAGATCAACGTCGGCGAGGTCCTGGGGGCGCTCGGCGGCCGTCTCTACGAGCCTTCCTTCTGCGACACCCACGCGGGCATCGAGCGGCTCTGCACCCACATGCCGGACTGCTCGATCCGCTCAGTCTGGAGAACACTGCAGCAGGCCATCGACCAGGTTCTCGAACGGCTGACGCTCAAAGACCTCCTCGGCAGCGAGCAGGAAATGAACGTCTGGGCGAGAGCGGGGGGGCCGCCCCTGCCGACGATTCCCCAGCACGCATGACCGCCGGCCGCCTGCTTCTCTTCTTGATCGTCGTTGGCGCCGCGGTCTGGTTGTTTCAGTCGAGCCTCATCGGCCCGGCGACGCCGGCCGCGAGGTCATCGGCTCCGCTGGAGCGCGCGCGCTCCGCCGCCCGCAGGAGCGAAGCGCGCAACGCGCAGACTGCAGCCGCCGCCAGCGATCTCGACTTTGTTCTTCCCGCGGGAGGAGTCACCGAGAACATGACGTCCGAGCAGGTCCGCTCGTTGCTGGGCCCGCCCGATGAGGTCTCTTCCGAGGAGTCTTCCTCCGGCACCTCTCGCGAGAGATGGACCTACAGGAAGGCGGGGAAGAGCGTCGTTTTCGAAAACGGCGTCGCGGTGCGGATCGAATAGGGAGGAATCTCATGAGCCGGTCGAGCCTGTTCGCAAGGGTCTTCGTTTTCGCTCTCGCCGGAGCGTCTCTCGCCGCCCGATCGCTGTCCGCGCCGACGGTCGAATCGCGCCCCCCGGCGACGCGCGCCGAGGAGATCAAGGACGCGTACGGCGCCACGGAGGTCGCCGACCCCTACCGGTGGCTCGAGGACCAGAAGTCTCCCGAGACGCGCGCCTGGATCGACGAGCAGAACAAGTACTCGGAATCTTTCCTGCGCGCCTTTCCGCGGCGCGACACGATCAAGCAGCGCGTCACGGAACTCTTGAAGATCGACACGATCGGCACCCCGCAGGAGCATGGAGGCCGTTACTTCTTCACCAAGCGCCTGGCCAATCAGGACCTGCCGGTTCTCTACGTCCGCAAGGGCGCCGGCGGAAAGGACGAGGTCCTGCTCGACCCGCATCCCTTGAGCCCCGATCACACGACCTCGGTTTCTCTGCTGGATGTCACCGACGACGGGAACCTGATCGCGTACGGTACCCGGCAGGGAGGAGAAGACGAGTTGACGGTCAAGTTTCTGGACGTCAACACCCGAAAGGAGCTGCCGGAGGCCCTGCCGCGCGCCCGCTACCAGGGCGTCGTCCTCCAGAACGACCACAGCGGCGTCTTCTTCTCGCGACAGGAAAAGGAAGGCCCGCGCGTCTTCCATCACGTGCTGGGAAGCGAAACGGGGCAAGACGAGAAACTCTTCGGCGACGGGTACGGGCCGGAGAAGGGGCTGGGCGTCGGACTCTCGGACGACAACCGCTGGCTCCTGATGGTCGTCTCCCACGGCTCCGCCGCGACGAAGACCGAGGTCTACGTGCGCGACCTCGCCGCCGGGGGCGCCGTCGTTCCCATCGTCAACGACATCGAGGCGCGCTTCTCGCCCGACATCGCCGGCGATACGCTGTATCTGGAGACCAACTGGCAGGCCGCCAACGGGCGCGTCCTGGCCGTTGACCTGAAGAACCCGGCTCGCGACAAATGGAAGGAAGTCATCCCGGCCGGCAAGTCGGCCATCCAGGGCGTCTCGACCGTGGGCGGCCGGCTCTTCGTGCGGTACCTCGAGGATGTCCTGCCCCGCATCCGCATCTTCGACCCGCAGGGCAAGCCGCAGGGCGAGATTCCTTTGCCGTCCGTAGGATCCGCGAGCGGCCTGCGCGGCGAGTGGGGCAAGAACGAAGCCTTCTTCACGTTCACTTCCTTCGTGACGCCCTCCACCATCTACCGTTATGACGTCGCCAGGGGAACCCTCACGATCTGGGCGAAGGAGAACGTCCCGATCGCGAGCGACCGTTTCGAGGTCAAGCAGGTCAAGTACGCCTCGAAGGACGGCACGCAGATTCCGATGTTCCTCGTCCACAAGAGGGGCCTGAAGCGCGACGGGTCGAACCCGACGCTGCTGACCGCGTACGGCGGATTCAACCTCTCACAGACTCCCGCCTTCTCCGCGCGCGCGGCGCTCTGGGTGGAAAACGGCGGCGTCTACGCGCTCCCGAACCTGCGCGGTGGCGGGGAGTTCGGCGAGGAATGGCACAAGGCCGGAATGCTCGCGAGGAAGCAGAACGTCTTCGACGATTTCATCGGCGCGGCGCAATGGCTGATCCAGAACGGCTACACCTCGCCGGCCAGGCTCGCGATCTCGGGCGGCTCCAACGGCGGCCTCCTCGTCGGCGCGGCGCTGACACAGCGCCCCGAGCTCTATGCCGCGGTCGTCTGCTCTTATCCGCTGCTCGACATGGTGCGGTACCACAAGTTCCTAGTGGCCGGTTATTGGGTGCCCGAGTACGGGTCCGCCGACAACCCCGATCAGTTTCCCTTCCTCTACGCGTACTCCCCTTACCATCACGTCAAGGCCGGCACCAAGTATCCGGCGGTCCTGTTCGTCACGGGAGACTCCGATACCCGGGTTGCGCCGCTCCACGCGCGCAAGATGACGGCGCTGCTGCAGGCCTCCACGGCATCGGAGAAGCCAGTCATCCTTCACTACGACACGAAGGCGGGTCACTCGGGAGGCGCGACGCCGGTATCGAAGAGGATCGAAGAGCTGACCGACGAACTGTCGTTCCTGTTCGCGGAAACGGGAGGCAAGCTCCAACCCGCGGCCGCAAAGCCGGCTCCGGCTCGCCCGAAAAAAGCGGCGTAACCTGGCCGCTATCCGGAGGCCAGAATTCAGGAGATGCGGTCTCAGCCCCGGTTTAAAACCTCTCGGCCGCCTGTTCGCGCAGCGAACGCCGCGGCCGAAAGCCAATAATCGGCGCGCGTGAGAGTCCTGCTGCTCGCCGCCGAGGCCGCGCCGCTGGTCAAGGTCGGAGGCCTGGCGGACGTGGCGGGGTCACTTCCGAAGGCCCTGCACGCCCTCGGGCACGACGTTCGGGTCGCGATCCCCGGCTACGGCGCGATCGATTGGGCCGGGATCGCGCCGACCTCGAGGGCGCGCCTGGACGTGCGGCGCGCGGGCGGAATCGAGACCGCGGAGATCTTCGAAGCTACGGTGGACGGCGTTGCTTTCGTGCTGGTCACGGGTCCGCCCATTCCCAGAGACGGCCGCATCTACGGCTCGGGCATGTCGGAGGACGGGCCGAAGTTTCTCTTCTTCTCGCTTGCCGCCCTTTGGGCTTCCCAGGCTCTGGGGTGGAAGCCGGATGTCGTCCACGCCAACGACTGGCACACGGCGGCGGCGGTCTACTGGCTCGCGACAGCGGGCCGCCGTAACGACTTCTTCGCCTCGGTCGCCTCTCTCTTTACGATTCACAACCTGCCCTACCGGGGCGAGGGCGCGGGGCGTTTCCTCGGCGAGTACGGCCTGCCGCAGGGCGAACTCTCTTCCGCGCTGCCCGCGGGACTGAGGGACTCTCTCCTGGCCCTCGGGCTCGTCTCGGCGGACATCCTGACGACCGTCAGCCCGACCTATGCGCGCGAGATCGTGACGCCGGAAGGCGGCTACGGCCTGGATGGCATCCTGCGCGCGCGCCAGGAGCGGCTTTCGGGAGTGTTGAACGGCATCGATCCGATGCTCTGGAACCCGGAGACGGATTCCGCGCTCGCGGCGCGCTACGGGGCCACGACGCTCGCTCGCCGCGGCGCCAACAAGAAAGCGCTCCAGCAGGAGGCCCTCCTCGCCCCCGAGGCGCGGCCGCTTCTCGCTATGGTCACCCGGCTCGATCCCCAGAAAGGGCTCGACATCGCGGCCCCCGCCGTCCGGCGCTGGCTGGAGTCGGGCGGCCAGTTCATTCTGCTCGGGACCGGCCGGCCCGAGATCGAGCGGGAGTTTGCCCAACTCGAGCTCTCGTTTCCTGGCCGCGCGAGCGTGAGGCTGCGGTTTGACCCTGTCTACGCGAGGCGCATCTACGGGGGCGCCGACATGCTGCTCATCCCGTCGCGGTACGAGCCGTGTGGCCTGACGCAGATGATCGCCATGCGCTACGGCGCCGTGCCCGTCGCCAGGCGCACCGGGGGCCTGGCCGACACGATCACCGATGCGGCAGAGCCTGTCGGCACCGGGTTCCTCTTCGACGAGTACAGTCCGCCGGCCCTCTGGAGCGGCCTCGAGCGCGCGCTCCGGGTGTACGCTGACCCCAAAAAATGGCGGCAGATGCAGAGGCGGGGCATGCGGTCCGACTTCTCCTGGAGCCGTCCGGCCGCCCGGTACTCCGAGCTGTACGGCCGCGCGAGAGAGATCCGCGGGAGCGCATGAGCGCGCCCTCTTGAAGACGCGCGCGGTGATCCTGGCCGGCGGCGAGGGATCGCGCCTGGGAGTTCTGACCGACCGGCGCGCCAAGCCCGCCGTCCCTTTCGCCGGCAAGTACAGGATCATCGACTTCACGCTCTCCAACTGCGTCAACTCCGGGATCGTGGACGTGATGATCGTGACGCAATACCGTCCCCACTCGCTGCTCGAGCACATCGGCGCCGGCCGTTCCTGGGACCTCGACCGCGGCTTCACGGGCGGCGTCCAGATCTACCAGCCCTACCGGGGCCGCGCCGACACCGACTGGTACAAGGGAACGGCCGACGCGATCATGCAGAATCTCTCCTTCGTCGAGCGCGGAGAGCCGGAACTCGTGCTCGTGCTCGCTGGCGACCACATCTACAAGATGAACTACGCGTCGTTGATCGACTTCCACGCGGCGCGCCAGGCCGACGTCACCATCGCGACGTTGAACGTTTCGCGCGAGGAGGCCAAGCGCATGGGAGTCCTCGCGACGGACGCGGAATTCCGCGTGACGCAGTTCGTCGAGAAGCCGGCCGAGCCGCCGGGCACGCTCGCCTCGATGGGAATCTACGTCTTCAACCGCAAGACGCTCGCGCAGGTTCTGACGGAAGACGCCAGGCGGCGCGATTCCTCGCACGATTTCGGCAAGGACGTCCTGCCGCGCATGGTCGGCGGAGGCTCTCGCGTCTACGCGTATCCCTTCCAGGGGTACTGGGTGGACGTGGGAACGGTCGAGGCCTACTGGAAGACCCAGATGGACCTGTTGAACGAACCGTCACCACTGGATTTGAACGACCGCACCTGGATCGTCCATACCCGTTCGGAGGAGCGGCCGCCCGTGCGCATCCAGGAGGGGGCCGTCGTCAAGGACAGCATGATCACCGATGGCTGCGTCATCGGCGCAGGGGCGCGCGTTGAGAGAAGCATCCTCTCGCCCGGCGTCTGGGTCGGCCCGAAGGCGGTGATCCGCCACTCGGTCGTCCTGACCGACTCCGCGATCGAGGCGGGGGCCCGGGTCGAGCGCGCGGTCGTGGACAAGGCCGTCCGGATCGGACGCAACGCGCGCGTGGGCCAGCGTCCCAGGGGCGTCGCGGACCCGGCCGCCGCCGGGATCACGACCGTGGGAAAGAACGCCCAGGTCCCCGCCGGCATGCGTGTCCCGCGGGGCGCCGCGATCGAAGCGGACGCGACACCCGATTCCCTGGCCAAGCGCTATGGCCCCGCCCGGCCCCGCAGGAAGCCCGCCGCCGTCCCGCCCTAGCCGGCCCGGCTCACCCGGCTCACCAGATCAGGCAACGCTGTCCGCGCACCATCGCGTCTCCCGCCTTGCAGGAGAATGCCGCGGCGAACTCGGGGATGTTGGAGGGGGCGCCGATCGCCCGGAAGCGCCCGAGCGGATGCGGGTTCGTGTTGGTCTGGAGCCGTTCGAACTCCGGGCGGCCGTTGGTCGCCCAGACGCGCGCCCAGTTCAAGAAAAGGCGCTGCTCCGGCGTGAAACCATCGATGTTGGCGGGCCGGAGTTTTCCCTGGAGGCTCTTCTGGAAAGCCTTGTAGGCGATCGTCAGGCCGCCCAAATCGGCGATGGATTCGCCGAGCACGAGCTTGCCGTTCTGGTGCAGGTCGCCCTCGACGACATATCCGTCGAACTGTTTCTCGACGCAGTTGGCGCGCTCCTGGTAGTTCTTGACGTCGTCCGGGGTCCACCAGTTCTTCAGATTCCCTTCGGCGTCGAACTTTCGTCCCTGGTCGTCGAAGCCGTGCGTCATCTCATGGCCGATCACGGCACCGATTCCTCCGTAGTTGACCGCGTCGTCGGCCTTCGCGTCGAAGAAGGGAGGCTCGAGGATTCCCGCCGGAAAGACGATCTCGTTTCGCGCGGCGTTGTAGTAGGCGTTGACCGTCGGCGGCGTCATGCCCCACTCGGTCCGGTCCACGGGCTTTCCGACCTTGTCCATGTCGCGGCGATGCTCGTAGAGCGCTCCGTTCATGACGTTGACGGCGTGGGCGCCCCGCTCGATCTTGTAGGGGGAGTAGTCGCGCCACTTGTCCGGGTAACCGATCTTCGGCGTGAACGCGTCGAGTTTCGCGAGGGCGGCCTTGCGCGTTTGTGCGCCCATCCAGGGCAGCGTCGTCAGATCCTCCCGCAATGCCGCGATCAGGTTCTTGACCATCTGGTCCGCCCGCGCCTTGGCCTCGGGCGGGAAGTTCTCCCGCACGTAGAGCTTGCCGAGCGCGAACCCCAGGTGCCGGTCCGCCGATTGAACGCAACGCTTCCAGCGCGGCAGCATCTCCTTGGTTCCCTCGAGCGTGCGGCTGTAGAAGTCGAAGTTCTCCTCGACGAACTTCGAAGAGAGCCCGGGCGCGGCCGACCGGACGAGGTGCCAGCGCAGGTAGGTCTTCCAGTCCGACAGCGGCACGGTCGTCAATTGCTTGTCGAGGCCCTCGAAGAACTTCGGCTGGCCGATGTTGATCGCCGCGATCGGCGGGGCGCCAAGGTCGCGGAAATAGGCTTCCCAGGCAAAGTTGGGCGTCAGGGTCTTCAATTCCGCCGGGGCCATCCGGTGGTAGGTCGCGTCGGGATCGCGCCTCTCGACGCGCGTCATCGAAACTTCGGCGAGCTTGCTCTCGATCTCGATGACCGTGCGCGCCTCCGCGGCGGACTTACCCGGCTCATCTCCCAGGAGGACGAGCATCCTGGCCACGTGTGCTGCGTACTTGTCGCGTAGCTCCTTGGACTTGCCGTCCGTCTTCGTGTAGTAGTCGCGATCGGGCAGCCCGAGGCCTCCCTGGGACGCGCCGACGATCACCTCGCTCGAGTTCTTGCGGTCCTGCTGCGAGCCGAAGAAGAAGAGGGCGTTGACGCCGTGAGTCTGCAGGTACGCGAGCTCGACCTCGAGGTCCGCGAGGTTGCGGATCTTCTCGATGCGCTCGAGCTCGGGGGCCAGAGGCCTGGCTCCCTGCGCCTCGATCGCGGCCTCGTCCATGCAGCTCGCGTAGAAATCTCCGATCTTCTGTTCCTCGGAGCCGGGCGCCGCGGACTTGTCGGCGGCGAGCCTTTCCAGGATCTTGCGCAGCGCCGTGCGGTTTCTCTCCGCGAGCTCACTGAAGGTTCCCCAACTCGGGTACTCCGGCGGAATCGGGTTCTTCTTCAACCACCCGCCGTCGGCGTACTTGTAGAAGTCTTCGCATGGCTTGCAGGTCGTGTCCATGTCGGCAGTATCGAGGCCATGGCCCGGCGGGGTCGCCGGCAGCGAGGCGGCTACCGCCTTGTCCGGCGGACCGCCAAGGGCCGTGCGGCTCGATACCGCCAGGACCATTGCGAGCGCGACGGCGCCCGCTGCCAGGCGGCGAGAGAACGAGACAGAGCGCAGGCTGAACATGTTCCACTCCTTCCGATACTCGCGGCAGAACTCCAGTTCCGGCGAAGGCCGTCCATCATACCGTCAAGAAGCCGACGTCTGACCTCCGTTCGCGGCGCGAGGGGTCTCCCGAGCGGAAGCGAGGGAGGAGCCTCGCGCCGCGGGAGGCGCAGCGAGAGGAAGGGACCAGGTGGGCGAAGCGCGCCGCAGGTCCCGAGCAAGCGAAGCCGACGGCAGCGGAGCCAACGGTTACGCGGCCGGGCGGCAGGTCTCGCAGGGGTGATAGCCAGCCGCCTCGGCCTCGCGCCCGGAGGCGAAGGTGACGTGGTTGGCGAGCACGAGCGACCTGGTGCCGCCGCAGGTCGGGTAGCAGTAGTAGCGCTCCTGCTCGTTGCCGAGGTAGCGCACGCCGGAGGAGGCGAGCTTCTCGAGCGTGTCCGGCTCGGCCCCCTCGATGTCCAGGAGCGTTCGCTTGACACGGGCGCCTCCGAGCGAGTACTGGCCGATGTGCCCGTCGCTGCGCACGACGCGGTGGCAAGGGATCAAGAGCGGCACGGGGTTCTTGGCGAGCGCGGAGCCGGTCGCGCGCACGGCCTCGGGGTGCCCGATCTCGCGCGCGATCCAGCTGTAGGGGCGCACCTCGCCCGTGGGGATCTCGAGGGCCTTCAACAGCACCGCGCGCTCGAACTCCGAGAGACCGGAGAGGTCGAAGCGAAGCTTCGCGCGGTCGCCGCGCGTCAGGCTCCCGATGAGCGACCGCACGGCCGCCGGCGGGCGGGAAGCCGCCGGACGGATCGGCCGGCCGCGCTCCCGCTCGTACTCGCGTCCAAAGGAGGCCGCCGACTTCGCG
>Ga0137390_10003431_pt1 | contig 12923 bp, 10 predicted proteins | sample 15con2h24AmetaG_FD_104937 | JGI IMG/M metagenome (GOLD analysis project Ga0137390, IMG submission 104937) | Vadose zone soil microbial communities from Angelo Coast Range Reserve, California, USA - 15con2h2.4A metaG | ecosystem: Environmental > Terrestrial > Soil > Vadose zone > Saprolite... | reverse complement strand
GCCCGCTACTCAGTCCAAGCCCGCTACTCAGCCCAAGCCTACTACCGCAAACTCCAAGCCCTCTGCTAAGCCCAAGCCTGCTACCGCAAACTCCACTGGCAAGCCTGCTACTAAGCCCAAGCCTGGTGTGGCCAACAGCGGGGCCAGTGGACCGCACGACGCCAAGCCCAGCACCGCAGACGCCAAGCCCAAAACCAGGCCTGCTACCACGGGCGCGAAGCACAATGCCACGGACGTCAAGCCCAGTGCTGCTCAACCTAAATCTCGTAGTAACGTCAAGGCCCCTGGTGTCGCCAGCGCCAAGTCAAATGCTGCGCAACCTAAACCTCGTAGCAACGCCAAGGCCCCTGGTGCCGCCAGCACCAAGTCCAATGCTGCGCAATCTGAACCTCGTAGTAACGTCAAGGCCCCCGATGCCGCCAGAGCCAAGTCGAATGCTACTATCATCCAAACGGTGTCCAGGCAGCTAGGCAAGGCGGCAGCCGTCTGTTCATACTCCCCGAATGTGGGCCTGACGCCATATTACAGATGTCGTCGATCAAAAGGCGATCCAGAGCATCGAAAATACCGAAAAAGCAATGTCGACGGCGCGTCCAGATCTCGAGAAGGCCAAAGCTTCCAAAGAAGATCGGAATCAGGTCGTCTACAAGGCCAAAGAGGTCGGCAGCGCGCTTCTCACGCCCAGTTATCACGTCGTCCATTTGCTCGCCGGGCACGGTGTTTTGTTCCCGCCGTGCAAGCAAGTTAGCAAGGCGCTCGCCGTGCGCGTCTCCGTCTCTGCCTTCCGATGCACGATCTCACCCACACATCGCTTATGTAGGCGCTAGTCAAGCTTGAAGCCGACCAGCGTGAGAGTGATGTGCGCGTGGCGGCCGTTCATTTCGACTTGGTATGCTATTTTGTGTGAGGAACGTAGCTGCCATCTGATCCTGTGATGCAATGGTAGGCGAGAGCGTTGATGCAAGTCGGGGCGCTGAATCGCAAATCTCGACCTCCTCAATCACTTGCTGATCCTCTCGGAGAGTTGATGAAACAGTTCAATGGCCTGATAGAAGAATTCGGGAAATTTTGCGGGTACGTCTCAGCGCTCGTACACGGATCGGCCACGTATCAATCTGTACTTTTTCTCCCAGAGCTTACTACGAAACCAAGGCGCCCGGGTCCGGTCTTAGTAAGAAACTAAACACATGTTTATTTTTAACAGCGAATGACATTCCTTTGACAGAGCATCTAACGCGCTGGAACAGCAACAGGAATAGCCTTAACGGTTTTACAGACCGTATTGCGGGGCTCAAGAAAGATTTGATTGGTCTACTTTCCCAGCAGGTCACTCAACACCCCTGGAAACACGCTGATGCGCTCGCACAAATAGAGTCACGCTCGGCGCCAAATCGAGTATTCTATGGTAGCATTTTCGATGCGAATGAGGAGATCGCGCGTGCCATGTTATCCAAAAATGGAGGGGAAGCAGCTGTCCAGGTCGTAAGTTGGCATGTCCCGTGATCGTGCTTACTTATGGTTACTGGGTCCAGGACGGCAGCCTCTTGAAGCAACTGGCTGGCGCAGTGGGGGGGAGTGTCACCCAGGGTATTACGAGCGCCATCAAGGAAACCGCAGGAACGAGTTGGAAGAAGCAATATCAGAAAGTTGCGAGGTAAAGACCCTACCTGATACAATTCAGCAATCAACTCACCGTCGTGGAAGCACCACCGTTGGGTCAAAGCTAAATCTAGATAAATGGGCCCCCGGGTCGCAAAAAACGGTCCAAACTGGTTCGACGTCTGTTTCTGATGCGACCACACATAGTCTTGGTGGGCAGGCGATCGGGAACGGTGGGTGTTCCGCATCTCTATGAGTCAGGTCTTGCTTACAACGTGCGCGATTGCCCAGGCTCTGTGATCGCAGGCGGTGCAGAATACGAAGAGCAATATTATATTTGGGAAAATGAGGAAGTTGAGATCGAACTGGGAGATGACGAAGAGGTCTATCTCCAGGAAGATGAGGAAGTTGACATCGAAGTGGGAGACGACGAAGAAGAGGTCTATGTCGAGGAAGATGAGGAAGTTGAGATTGAAGAGGGAGGCGACGAAGAAGAGGTCTATGTTGAGGAAGTCGAGGAAGTCGACATCGAAGAGGGAGGCGATGAAGAAGAGGTCTGTGTCGAGGAAGATGAAGAAGTTGAGATTGAAGAGGGAGGCGATGAAGAGGAGGTCTATGTCGAGGACGATGAAGAAGTTGAGATCGAAGAGGGAGGCGATGAAGAGGAGGTCTATGTCGAGGAAGATGAAGTTGAGATCGAAGAGGAAGGCGATGAAGAAGAGGTCTATGTCGAGGAAGATGAAGGAGTTGAGATTGAAGAGGAAGGCGACGAAGAAGAGGTCTATGCCCAGGAAGACGAGGAAGTTGAGGTCGAAGAGGGAGACGATGAGCCAGAAGACGATTGTGGAGATGAGGGCGATGACTAGTATATCATTCCCGCATGTCTGTATTGGTTGACCCGGCAGTCGGCACGTTGACCGAGACCGATGATATCTCGCTTCGCTTTAAATGGCAAGTCATTAGAGTGTTTGATTGGCTGTCACCCGGCGCCGGGTGCGGGCGCAAACTCTGGCTGACCTCGATGCGATGGTTTCTGACTTCACCTTTCACCCTCGCTTTCGTCCTCTGACATGGCCTCCACTTTCCGTGCGTTTTCCCGCATCGCTCCCTGCATTTCTCTGAACAGCCCTTTCACAGTTCGCAAGACCGTATCTCAGTCCTTGTTTCGTCCCTTATCGAGACACCGCCCATTGGAAGTCAGCCATACCCAGAACCTCCGTAGATTGCTCTCTACAAATCAGACCACTCCAGTCAGTATCCCGCGCTCTCCTGTCCCCTTCCTAATTCCTCGTCGCGACTATAGACTCCGCCTTCTCCGCCCCATCCAGAGCTCTCTAGATGGCGTCGCGCCCTTCAAACTATCGGAAGAATTACCCTTATCACCATCGTGACTTCCGGTGGTGCTTTTTACTATATCACCCAGAAAGACCGGCATCCCGGTCCACAGCTACCACACGACCCCTCCAAGAAGAACGTCGTCGTTGTCGGTAGCGGATGGGCCTCAACAGCGTTTCTCAAAAATCTTGATACGTTCGAATATAATGTGACTGTCATAAGTCCTCGCAACTTTTTCCTCTTTACCCCGCTCCTGCCAAGTGTCGCGGTCGGTACACTCGCCAGCAGCTCTATCTTGCAACGTAAGTTGTCACCTCTTCGTTTGTCAAACTTCTCGCTTACCATCAAGCCAAGCCATTCGTTACCTCACACGTCATAAGGATCGAAAAATTACTGTCATCGAGGCCGAGGCAAAATCTGTCGATGTCCGTGTTCATGATCCTTACATCTCATCAAGTCCTCATTTGTTCTGTAGCCCATAGCGAAAACTATCACCTTTGCTGGTGCGTCTTTTTTTTTTTTTGGATTCCAATATATGGGTGTCGCTTACTGGCACATGCAGATGAGACAGAGGTTCAAGGCGAGGTTTCGTCAACCACGATACCATTCGATTACCTCATCTACGCTGTCGGCGCCGAGACGCAGACATTCGGTATACCAGGTGTCAAGGAACATGCGTGCTTTATGAAGGAAATCCAGGATGCTGAGAAGGTAAGTTCCCATTTCGAGCACGAGTATATGAAGGATTCAAACCGTGTTTCCTAGTTCAAGCGTCGTTTTATGGATTGTATGTTAAGTGATAAGGCCCCTTTCCTACCGAAATCTCATCACTGTTTCAGGCGTCGAGTCGGCTGGCTTTCCTGGTCAAAGAGAGGAGGAGATCGAACGTTTGTTACACATGGTAAGCACTGTCTTCGGATTTCACTAGCATCTGCTGATAAGACCAGGTCGTCGTTGGCGGTGGGCCAACTGGGATTGAAGTTAGGTTGGTTAGGAAGCTGTCTCAGCCATTCTTTATCTAACTCATTTCCAGCGGGGAATTGCATGACTTCCTTGAGGTCGGTGCTTTCATACCCATTCGGTTCCTGTTTCTCATGCTTTGTAGGATGATCTCAAATCATGGTATCCCGAGCTTTCCAACAAAATCCGGATCACTCTTATTGAGGCCTTACCGTCGGTGTTGTCAATGTTCAGCAGAGAACTGATTGATTATACCGTCTCTACGTTCAAAGAGTCGAAGATTGATATATTGACTGGCACCATGGTGAAAGAGATCAAAGAGAGGAGTGTTGTGTTACAAATGCCGGACAAGACCATCAAGGAAGTGCCAGTTGGTCTGGTTGTATGGGCCGGGGGAAACAAGGCACGGGAGGTGTCTGTTGACCTCATGTCGCGCCTGCCCCATGCTCAGAAGAACAAACGAGGTATCACCGTCGACGGTGAGGCAGTTCTTCCATCCTTGCGGGCTGCTGTCTTACTTGGTTGATTCGCCGATCAAAGATCACCTTCGCATGGCAGGCACAGACGGCACCATCTTCGCCCTGGGTGACTGCACCTCTACACAGTACGCGCCAACGGCACAAGTCGCTTCGCAAGAAGGGGCCTACCTTGCACGCATGTTTAAACAACTTGCGAAGCGGGACGCCTTGCTGGAGCAGATTACGGCCGCCAAGCAGGAAGGAACGAGCACTGAGAGCCTGGAGAAACAACTTACAAAAATAGAGAATTTGCGGCCATTCCACTATTCGCATCAGGGCTCTCTGGCTTATATTGGCTCAGATAAGGCCATTGCTGACTTGGAATTTTTCCACCACAAGGTGAGCCTGATATCTGGTTATCGAGACCGAGTTGTAACCGCATTGATAGTTTTCCTCCGGCGGCGTTGCGACGTTCCTCTTCTGGCGGAGTGCTTACTTGAGCACGCTCTTTTCCTTGCGGAATCGGGTGTTGGTCGCTACCGATTGGTTAAAAGTGAAACTTTTCGGACGGTATGCGGCTGTTTTGTCACGGCTGTCACGTCTGGCTGATGATGTTTCAGTGATCTGGTCCGAGAGTAAAGGGGATACGAGGCTGTGTCGCACACCAGATACCTTCCGTCAGAACTTGCTCTTTAATGACTATGGACCTACCTTATGCCTACATTTTTACTCCATAGAGTGCAATCAGGTGGTCTGTAGTAGACTGGCTGATTGTCTTTTCTTTTGTATGTAAACGTATTTTGACTAGAATAACGATATTTCCGATGATGAAGGCTCTCGTTGGATCATCCCGACCGCTCCGGGATTTAACGTCTCAGCACTCCGATTCCCACGGCTACTGTAGAGTATTTTATCTACTCAACACTCGGAATGTCCAGTTAACGACTCCCCATCTTTTCATATTCTTTTCTTCATGGCGGAGACAGGCGTCTACAAGGTCTCCATCCTCGGAAAAGACTCTATCCATTGTGGCTTTCATCTCGCCCCCTACATCGCACGCACTGTCCTCGACACTCTCCCGGCCTCCGCCTATGTCCTCATCACAGATACGAACATAGCCCGTCTATATCTCGATGCCTTCCAGAGAAACTTTAAGGAAGAGCTTACCCGCTTGGGTAAACAATCGCGTTTTCTAACGCACGCGATCCCTCCAGGCGAGACCTCAAAAAGCCGTGAGGGTAAGGCGGCGATCGAGGACTTCCTCCTGCTGAATAGATGTACGCGCGACACCGTGATTCTTGCGCTTGGCGGGGGCGTCATTGGCGATCTGGTTGGCTTTGTCGCTGCGACGTTGTGCGTTCTTCCATTCCGCCTCCCTTTCTCTTATGTTGGCTCAACAACGCATGCGCACGGCGGCCAGCATGCGCGGCGTGCGTTTCGTGCAGATCCCGACGACTCTCCTCGCCATGGTCGACTCCAGCGTGGGCGGCAAGACCGCGATCGACACACCGCACGGGAAGAACCTCATCGGATCGTTCTGGCAGCCCGAGTACATCTTCATCGACGCCGCATTCCTCGAGACTCTCCCCGCGCGCGAATTCTCAAACGGTATGGCCGAGGTCGTCAAGGTGCGTTGCTTTTGCTTGTCCTGTTTCCCCATGTCTACCATGACTCGGTCGCTTATTCTTATTCACTCGTAAAAATAAAAAAAAAGACCGCTGCCATCTGGAATGAGTCCGACTTTGCCTCCCTCGAGTCGCGACCGGCGGAGATCGTTGCCGCTATCGAGACACCCAGCGCCGACTACTCGGGGCGCACCAAAGTGACGCGCTCCGCGGCGCAAGAGCTACTTCTCTCCGTAATCGTCGGCTCGATCTCCGTGAAAGCGCACATAGTCACCCACGACGAGCGCGAGACGACCGGGCTGCGCAACCTCGTCAACTTTGGCCACACGATCGGGCATGCGATCGAAGCCGTGCTGACGCCCAGCGTGCTGCACGGCGAGTGCATCAGCGTGGGGATGATCCTCGAGGCCGAGGTGTCCCGCCAGCTCGGGCACCTCGGGCAAGTCGGTGTCGGCCGTCTCACGCGCTGCCTCAAGAGCTACAACCTGCCCGTCTCGCTGTCGGATCCGCGCATCACGGGCGTGCCGGCGTCGAGGCTTCTCGGCGTCGACCACCTGCTGGACATAATGCGGATCGACAAGAAGAACAGCGGGCCCGAGAAGAAGATCGTGCTCCTCGCCACCATCGGCAAGACGGTGGAGCAAAAGGCCAGCGTCGTGCCGGACGCCGTCATCGGCAAAACCCTCGCCGAGGCTGCCAAGGTCGTCCCCGGGGTGCCCTCGAAGAGTCCCATCCGCATGGCCACGCCAGGCTCAAAGAGCCTTTCCAATCGCGCTCTCGTGTTGGCTGCCCTCGGAAGCGGCACCTGTAGGCTAACCAACCTGCTGCACTCCGATGATACCCAAGTTATGATGTCCGCTCTCCATGAACTCAAGGTCCGTGCATGGCCCTCGCATCCTTTGTCTCTTCTCTCACACTTTCACTTTCCGATAGGGTGCGAATTTCGAATGGGAAGATGGTGGCGAGACGCTCGTTGTCCACGGCGGACAAGGATTGCTGTCAGTGCCACCGAAGGGCAAGGAGATATACCTCGGCAACGCGGGTACCGCTGCTCGATTCTTGACCACTGTTTGCACACTCGTCCAGCCCTCCGAGACTGGCCCTGCCACGACTGTCATCACTGGAAATGCAAGAATGAAACAACGCCCCATCGGCCCCCTCGTCGACGCGCTTAGCGCCAACGGCAGCCAGATCGAGTACCTCGAGTCTCAAGGCTGTCTTCCGCTCTCAATTGCGCCGGCTGGCCTCAAGGGCGGACAGATCAAGTTGGCTGCGAGCGTGTCCAGCCAATACGTCTCTTCTATCCTGCTCTGTGCCCCCTATGCCGAAGAACCTGTTACCCTCGAGCTGACCGGCGGTCAAGTTATCTCGCAACCCTATATCGACATGACAATAGCAATGATGCAAACCTTTGGAGTTGAGGTGTCGCGCGAGGTTGATCCGTCCACCGGTCGCGCCTTGGATGTGTACAACATCCCCAAGGCAGTCTATCGTAACCCGAAAGATTACAGCATCGAATCCGATGCCAGCAGCGCGACATACCCTCTTGCCATCGCGGCTATCACTGGCTCTTCTTGTACGATAGGAAATATTGGGTCTGCTTCGCTACAGGGTGACGCGCGCTTCGCGAAGGAAGTCCTGGAGCCAATGGGATGCACCGTCACGCAGACGGCGACGGAGACGACGGTGCAGGGACCCCCGATCGGCCAGCTTAAGGCTCTCGGTTTGGTTGACATGGAACCTATGACGGACGCGTTTCTCACGGCTTCAGTGCTTGCCGCAGTGGCAGCTGTCCCGCCAGCGAAGGACCGGGAGCTCAGTGATGGCAGCCGGCCGACGACCACCAGGATTTTGGGCATCGCCAATCAGAGAGTCAAGGAGTGCAACCGCATCCGGGCTATGATTGATCAACTTGGTATGTTCGCCGCTGAACTATTGACTTCATTTTCTGACTGGTGTTATATACAGCCAAGTTCGGTGTCGAAACAAAGGAACTGGATGATGGCCTCGAGGTATATGGCAAGCCTGTAGTTGAACTCAAACAAGGCGTCAGCGTCCATTGCTATGATGATCACCGGGTCGCGATGGCATTCAGCGTGCTCGGGTCCGTGGTCAAGGAGACAGTCATTGAAGAAAAGCGCTGTGTGGAAAAGACATGGCCAAATTGGTGGGATGACCTAGAAAACAAGGTGTGTCTGGTCCCCATCTTATCGACGCTTGCTGAGCGCCTGCAGATTGGTCTCAAGGTCGAGGGCGTCGAGCTCCACCAGGCCGCTGAACACGCTTCTACCGAGCAAGATGCAACTGCCTCCGTGGTTATCATCGGGATGCGTGGTTCGGGAAAGACCTTCATCGGAGAACTGGCTGCTGCGACACTGGGATGGACTTTTGTTGACGCGGACGCTTTCTTCGAACAGAAATTCCCGTTCGGAGTCCGCGACTACGTCCAGCGGCATGGCTGGCCCGCATTTCGCGCCGCCGAAGTCGAGGTGCTCAAGGAGTTGCTCGCTCAGTTCCCTTCCCGTCATGTCATCAGTCTTGGTGGGGGCATTGTTGAGACCCCTGAGGCGCGCAAGATCCTCGCTGCTTACGCTAGGGATCGTGCCGTGGTCCACATCGCACGACCAGTGAATGAAATCGTCACGTACTTGGAGGCAGAGACCAGCAGGCCAGCCTATGGCGAACCCATCATTGACGTATTCAAGAGGCGCGAACCTTGGTTCGCTGAATGCTCCAGCTACGAGTTTGTGAACGGCATGGGCACGTCGGCGCCAGCTCAAATTACCTCTCGGGGCGAAGGATCGCCACAACCAATTGTCGAACCCATCAACATCCGAGACGAAATCACGCGTTTCTTTGGTCACGTAACGGGCCACAAGGCGATTCTTGCCCCAGTCCTCGTCCGCGAACACCGCTCATACTTCCTTTCGCTGACGTTCCCCGACGTCACTCCCTCATTGGCAAACTTTGAGGAACTGACCGCGGGCGTGGACGCCATCGAGCTTCGTGTCGACCTTCTGCGGACTCGGAGCCAAAATGATACCGCGGGCCCACACATCGCACCCCTCAGCTACGTAGCCGAGCAAGTCGCTGCCATCCGTCGGGTATCATCCTTGCCGATTGTATACACCGTGCGGACACTGTCCCAGGGAGGTGCCTTCCCCGACAAGTCTGTCAAGGAAGCCTTCGACCTATTCTATCTGGCCCTGAGACTGGGTGTCGAATACGTTGACGTTGAGATCTCTTGGCCAGAGAAGAACATCCACGACCTGATCTCACGCAAAGGCAGTTCAAAGATCATAGCGTCTTGGCATGACTGGAGCGGAAACTTGAAGTGGGATTCGTCGTCTGTGGACGCCACTCTCGAAGTAGCAAAAGCGTATGGGGACATCGTAAAGATTGTTGGCAAAGCGAACACGCTCGACGATAACATCGCACTACACCGGTTCGTGACACGGGCAAGCTCTGCAGGAGACGCCAAACCGATCATTGCTATCAATATGGGCGTTGAAGGACAATTATCTAGAATACTCAACATGACCTTCACCCCTGTGACACATCCCCTCCTCCCGACGAGGGCAGCGCCAGGCCAGCTGTCCTTCGTCGAAATCCAAAAAGCTTTACACTTGATCGGGCAGCTCCCCGCCAAGCGGTTCTACATCTTCGGAAAGCCAATCGCGCATTCCATGTCCCCGACGTTGCACAACACCGCGTTCAACCTTCTCGGCCTCCCGCACTCTTACGGGCGCCTCGAAACCGACCACGTTGACGGGGACGTGTGCTCCACCCTCGGGCTCGCCGATTTCGGCGGCGCATCCGTCACGATCCCGTTGAAGCGCGACATCATGACTCAGCTCGACGTGCTCACCCCCGAAGCCAAGGCCATCGGAGCCGTCAACACCGTGATCCCCGTGACGAGCGCGGACGGCCACCGGAGCCTTCTCGGCGACAACACGGACTGGATAGGAATCCGGAACGTCGTCAAGGCTCGCCTGCCGCCGTCCCTGCGCAAGATCGACAGCTGTCTCGTCATCGGCGCCGGCGGTACCGCGCGCGCGGCGATCTACGCCCTTCACGCCCTCGGCGCGACGCGTATCTACCTGTACAACCGCACGCGGCGGAGCGCCGAAGAACTGGTCCACGCGATCCCGGGCGCTCGCGTCGAGCTGCTCGACACGCTCGACGTGACGACTTGCGCGCGCGGACCCCCGCCGAGCGTCATCGTCTCCACCGTGCCGGCGTCCGCGACGACAACGACGATGACGACGACGACGACGGAAGAGCACGTCCAGGACGCCTTGTTCCTCCCTTCGTCCCTCTTTAGCGCGGATGCCGGCGTCGTGGTCGACATGGCCTATAAGCCCGCGGAGACGCCGCTGCTGAGATTGACCAAGACGGCCGCGGGGGCGGGCGGCAAGTGGCATGCGGTCATGGGGATAGAAGTGCTTCTCGAGCAAGGCTACGGTCAATTTGAATTATGGACGGGAAGGAGGTGCCCGAGGAGCGTAGTCGCCAGGACGGTCTTGGAGGCATACCGAGCGTCAGCGTAGACCTCTTTACGGTCATGGACAAGTTGAACAAAAGCAATCACGAGTAGAAGTAGAGCGGAAAGGGCTCGAATCCGACCTACGGCGACGTTATGATGGCATGTACGCATCTGCTGTGAGTTTATAACTGTACTTGAGGCTGTTATTGGAGCACTAGCTTTGTGACGACGGTGTATGTAATATGAACATACCGCAGGATCTATGCTTGGCTGACTATTGCGAAGTGCTCCAAGAATTAATCTCTGCCCTAGAGCTCCCGCATACAGCACTATCATGCGTTGCTATCAATGCCACACAAAACACAAATACTCCAAGCCAGCATTACGTCCGTCGTTCACATTACTGTAGTGGCCAGCCTGCCAAAATGGAAAAGGGTTCCTCCAGAACACAGAACACAACAAAGTCGTACGACCTCCACGATAGTGTCAGCATGCGGCATTTGACGAGTGATGACAACAACCTTTGGCATCATGTATGATTCAGGACACCAGGGTCGTGAAAGCTACAGAACGTAAGAGTAACCACACAAGAAACGAGCGTGCGAGTAAAGTGAGAGGAAATAAAGAATATATCAGTGTCACGAGTCCCATGTCTCATACAAGCCTTGCCAAATTATCCTGTCTATCGTCCAAGATGGCCGCAATTAACTAGTCAGAGGTCAACAGAAGTTCCACATGCGTACAGAGTCACTGCAACAATTATTCAGCGAGGGTGATGAGAGAACGGCGTCACTGAAGCACGTACATTCTAAAAGATAGGTCATCGTCATTTTCTGGCCAAGTGGCACTCCAGGTACTCTGCTGGCTGGCAAAATCCCGCATCGCAGTAGCCGACTCATCGAACCAAGGCTTGTTTCCTGTGTTATCTGGGAACCAACCACTCGTTCCTCCAACGGCGAGGTCGAGGATCAAGTAGAATGCTAAATGAATAGTGAGCCAGATACGTCAGAATTTTGGCTGGGGTGCCTAAAGTAGGGACACACGTTGGTCAAACGGTGCTGCGTTAGTCGCGTTTTCAACCGTCGCTGTCGTCCACGGATTGGGAACGACAATCTCATCCGCGGTGTTGTTATGCGCAGTGAGTGGGAAATTTCCGCGTTTCCAAAAAAAGCCACCATTACTCTGCTGCTTTCTATCTACCTGAAGTTGAACCATGTTCCTCAGTCGCGAGTCGACATAAATCTTGATGAAGTCCTCAGTCCACTCAAGGGTGTATGTGTGAAATTGTTGCGCATAGGTGGAGCGCTTGAGCGACTGCCAGCCAAGCAAACGCGAGGTGAGAGCCGGAAGGGGGCCCCAGGACAGAGTTGAGCGGACGAAGTTTACGCCTTGGGCGGGATACGAGGGGCTGTTTCCACGTGCCTCCATTATCTGTGACATTAGCATTTCAGCATATCACTGCCGAATAGATGTCAGTTTAAATCAAGGACGCACGTCAATCTCGCCACTAAGGGGCCATGTGCCATACACAGAACTAAGAGGAGCCATCCAAATCGCGGGCCAGAGCCAGTCGCCACGCGGAAGTTTTGCGACGACTTCGACTTTACCGAAACGAATGTTATAACTCCCCCTAGTGCTGAGACGTGCACTCATCACTGGAGGGATGGTTGTACCATCATTATCACTGGACGACGCTGAGCAAGCCGAGGCGTTGGTGTTGAGGGTCGTGCAACCCTGAAGCGTATAGTTTCCTCCGTTGAATACTTGTTGAGGGTCTGACAGCACATTCGAAGTGAGAGTCGGCTTGATGTAAAGCTGACCGTTGCGCACAAATAAGTTGTCTGAAAGTGCAGTAGCCATTTCAAACTCGCCATTCCTGTGCAAAAAAAACGATATGGCGTTCTGGTCTCTAACACTCTCCGTAATATGGCATGATACGTACCCAAACCCACTCATCTCCACGTCGCGCGTCCACGTGCCGCCGTTATCAACATCCAAGTTGTCAAACGTATCCTCCATGACTAGGCATAACTGCTTTGGATCAATCATAGTTTTTCCTGCGTCTTTGTAACCGAACCAACAGAGCAGTCCAGCACCGCAAGCACCAAGGAAAATCATGGAAAGGGTGACCCAACGGCTAGCACGAGTGCGACCATCTGGGGGCTCGGAAAGCCATGCCTTTTCTTCCTTTGTGAGCTTCTGTGCGAGTAATGTCGAAGGGAGCGGGGCTTTGGGGGGGATCTCGGATCCAGCGTGCGGGAGGACCGTGGGAAGGGCGGTATGAGAATGAGTTGCATGGGAAGGAGGAGACCATAGGGATGACGGGCGCGAAGCTGGACTAAGGAATGGGGCACGAAAAGGTGTTGGACTAGAACCGTTAGAAAGGATGTTGGACGTTGTGTCAGAGTTACGGTATGGCTGAGGCCCATTATTTTGTGCCATAAAGGGGGGGTAAGGTGG
>Ga0137390_10003427_pt1 | contig 12932 bp, 11 predicted proteins | sample 15con2h24AmetaG_FD_104937 | JGI IMG/M metagenome (GOLD analysis project Ga0137390, IMG submission 104937) | Vadose zone soil microbial communities from Angelo Coast Range Reserve, California, USA - 15con2h2.4A metaG | ecosystem: Environmental > Terrestrial > Soil > Vadose zone > Saprolite... | reverse complement strand
GCGGCCAGGTGCGGCGCGGCCAGGTGCGGCGCGGCCAGGTGCGGTGGTGCCTTGCTTCGGCTCGCCAGTATTGGTTAGATCTTTATATGGATTCCCAGCCTGGCTTCGATGTCGCCGCCCTGGACGAGTGGATCGGTGACCGGCTGCCCGGCCGCGGTCTCCCGCTGCGGGCGATCCGGATGGGCGAGGGCACCGGGGAGGCCAACGCGTTGTACTGGCTGCGCCGGGGCGAGAACGTCTGGGTGCTGCGCCGCCCGCCGGCGGTGATCAACGCCCCGGGGGCGTCGGACATGAACCGCGAGTGGCGCATCCTGACCGCGCTGGAGGGCACATCGGTACCGCATCCGGCCCCGCTGCTGCTCGGCGGCCCGGACGGCCCCCTGGGCACCCCGTTCCTGATCATGGCGCGGGTCGATGGGTTCACTCCGGTGGGCGTGCTGCCGGCGCCGTACGACAACCCCCGCGGGCGCAGGGACCTCGCCTTCGCCCTAGTCGACGCCCTGGCGGATCTGGCGGGAGTGCCGTGGCGGGAGCGCGGGCTTGACGGGCTCGGCCGGCCGGAGGGGTTCCTGGACCGGCAGGTGTCCCGCTGGCTCCGCCAGCTCGACGGCTACCGGACCCGGGATATCCCCGGCCTGGACTGGCTAGCGGGCTGGCTGGAAGCCAGCCGGCCTTGCGCGCAGCAGCCTGCACTCATGCACGGGGACTACAGCCCCTACAACGTTATGGCGTCGCCGCGGGACACCCACCGCCTGGCCGCGGTGGTGGACTGGGATACCGGGACCATCGGCGACCCGCTGCTGGACGTCGGCCACCTGCTGGCGCGCTGGACCGAGCCCGGCGAGGAACCGGCCATCGGCGTCTGGGATATCGAAGTCCGTGAGGGCCTGCCGTCCCGGGCGGAACTCGCCACCCGGTACGCCGACCGCACCGGCGCCGACCTTTCCGCGCTGCCGTACTACCAGGCGCTGGCGCTGTTCAAGCTGGCGATCATCCTGGAGGGCTCGGTGGCGCGGCGGCGCGCCTTGCGGGCTCCGGACGCCGGCGACCGGGCGGGGATGGTGGACCGGCTCATCCGCTACGCGGGGTTGTTCGCCCGGGATGAGCGGGCCGCCGTGCGGGATGAGCGGGCCGCCGCGCGGGATGAGCGGGCCGCCGCGCGGGAGGAACGGGCCGCCGCGCGGGAGGAACGGGCTGCCGCGCCGGAGGCGGCCCGATGACCGTAAGCGAACTGTTCAGTCTGGCTGGCAAGGTGGCCGTGGTCACCGGGGGCAGCCGGGGCATCGGCCGGGCCATCGCGGCCGGTTTCGCCGAGGCCGGCGCCGACGTGGTGATCGCCAGCCGCAAGCTCGGCAACTGCACGGCCGCTGCCGCCGAGATCAGCGCGAACACCGGGCGCACGGCCCTGCCGGTGGAGTTCCACGCCGGGCACTGGGCGGACTGCGACCGGCTGATCGACGCCGTGTACGGCCAGTTCGGTCGCTGCGACGTGCTGGTCAACAACGCGGGGATGTCCCCGCTCTACCCGGACCTGGCCTCGGTTACCGAGGAGTACTACGACAAGGTCCAGGGGGTCAACCTGAAGGGCCCGTTCCGGCTCGGGGTCCTCGCGGGCACCCGGATGGCCGAAGCCGAAGGCGGCAGCATCATCAACATCAGCTCGATCGGCTCGCTGCGGCCCGGTCCCGACGAACTCGTCTATGCCTGCGCCAAGGCCGGCCTCAACGCGCTGACCGTGGGCCTGGCCGAGGCGTTCGGCCCGCGGGTCCGGGCGAACGCGATCCTGCCCGGCGCGGTGCTCACCGACATCGCCAAGGCCTGGCCGGCCGACAGGCTGCGCCGGGCCAGCGAGGGCGTGCCACTTGGCCGGGCGGGCCAGCCCGCGGACCTGGTGGGGACCGCGCTGTGGCTGGCCAGCCGCGCGTCGGAGTGGGTGACCGGGGTCCTGGTGCGGGTCGATGGCGGCTTCTACCGGCAGACCAGCTGACAGCGCGCCCGGGCGTGGACACCGGCCGCGCGCGTTGAGGAGGAGGAAGCAGTGATCGACTTCGCTATCCCGGACGACATCAAGCAGACCCGGGCCCGGGTGGCGGCCTTCATCGACGCCCACGTGCTGCCCGCCGAGGCGCAGATCGGCACCCGGCCCTATTTCAGCATCGTGGCCGATCTGCAGGCCAAGGCCCGCGCCGCCGGGCTGTGGTGCCCGTTCATCCCGGCCGAATGGGGCGGGATGGGGCTGGGCCATCTGGCGAACGCGGTCGTGCAGATCGAGGTCGGCCGTTCGCCGCTGGCGGCCTGGGCCATGAACTGCATGGGCCCGCAGGACGCGACCATGCTCACCTTGCTGGACCACGGCACGCAGGAGCAGAAGGAACGGTTCCTCGTCCCGCTGGTCAACGGCAAGCGGAAGATCTGCTTCTCGATGACCGAGCGCGCGGCCGGATCCGACGCGACCGGCATGCGAACGACCGCGGTCCGCGACGGCGAGGACTGGATCCTCAACGGCGAGAAGTGGTTCAGCAGCAGCGCCAGCATCTCGGACTACGCGCTGGTCATGGCCCGTACCGATGCTGACGCGCCCCGGCACAGGCAATTCACCACGTTCCTGGTCGAGCTGCCCGACCCCGGCTACCAGATAGTCCGGGATATCCCGACCCTGCATGAGGCCGTCGAGCCGGGTTTCAACGGAGAGAGTCGCGGGGGACATGCCGAGGTCCGCATCCGGGACCTGCGGGTTCCGCATGGATGCGTGATCGGCGAGGTGGGCGGCGGGTTCGCGATGGGCCAGCACCGGCTGGGCTACGGCCGCCTCCGGCACGGCATGTGGAGCATCGCCAAGGCGCAGCGAGCGCTAGACATGGCGGCTCAGCATGCGCTGGAACGTCGGACGTTCGGCCAAATGCTTGCGGACCGGCAGGGAGTCCAGTGGATGCTCGCCGACTGCGCCCGTGACCTGTACATAGCGCGGCTGATGGTGCTGCACATCGCGTACAAGATGGAGCACGGCCTGGATATCAGCCAGGAGAACTCGATCGCCAAGAACTTCATCGCGGACATGCTGTCCTCGGTGGTGGACACCGCCCTGCAGATCCATGGTGCGCTCGGCTACACCCTGGACACCCCGCTGGCGGCCTGGTACGCGGAGGTGCGGATGCAGCACCTGGTGGACGGGCCGGATGAGGTACACCGGTGGCGGATCGGGCGCAACGTCCTGGCGGCGCAGCGCAAGTCAGGGACCACCGCCGCCGCGGCGGGCGGCGACCTGTTCTGAACCACGGCGCCACGGCGCCACGGCGCCGGCGTGGCGCCGACGTGGCGCCGTGGGCCGACGTGGCCGGATTCGGCCAGAGTCCCCGGATGGTGCAGACCTGCCGCGAGCAGGCCAGCCGGGCCGGGAATGTATGCCACCCGACCCTCGTTGCACATCGTGCAAGTTTGGACATGATGCAAAGTTGTAGTGAGCGCACGATGACAGTTGCTAGCACGGCTCCCGCTAATACGGCTCCCGCTAGTACGGTTCACGCCGGGGAACCGCGCGCCTCGCTGCGCGAGCGCAAGAAGCTGGCTACCCGCCGGTCGCTCCGCCGGGTAGCGTTCGACCTGGTCGCCGAGCGCGGCTTCGCGCACGTCACCGTCGAGGACATCGCCGAGGCGGCCGACGTGTCGCCGCGCACGTTCTTCAACTACTTCCCGTCCAAGGAAGCCGCACTGTTCGGCGCGGACCCGGACCGGGTCACGGCGCTGCGCGAGCGCGTCGTTCGTGAGGCACCCGGTGAGCCTGCCCTGGATGCGCTGCGCATGGTCATGGTCAGCGACGCCCGGACGGTGGCCGATGAGCTCAGTGAGCTCGGCGGCGACCCGGCGGACTGGCTGCGCCGGATGAAGGAGGCACGTGCCGACCCGCACGTGCGCGCGGCCCACGCGGCGCAGATGGCGATGGTTGAGCGAGCCATCACTGAAGGGCTCGCGGAGCGGCTCGGCACCGATCCGGAGCGGGATCCCTATCCGGGGCTGCTCGCCGCCACGGCATCCGGTGTGTTCCGCGCCAGTATGACGTTCTGGGCCGGTTCCGGCGGCTCGGTGCCACTCGACCAGCTCATCGACCTGGCATTCCGGGCGCTCGCCGACGGGCTGCCTGAGCGCTGCGCCCTACGTCAAGTCACGGGGCGTCACGTCAGTGCTAGCCCGGGGGGACGACCCCCGAGGTCCCCCTGCGGGGGAACGTGACGGACAGGAAGGACAACCACTGATGGCCTCAGCCACTCCCATGCCCGCCAACGGCCCGCAGCCGCCCGCCGCGGACAGCACCGGCAACGGCGCCATGCCCGGGCTCAGCCGCCGCCGCATCCTGCTCATCATCGGCGCGCTCATGCTCGGCATGCTGCTCGCCGCGCTCGACCAGACGATCGTGTCCACGGCGCTGCCGACGATCGTCGGTGACCTCAAGGGCGGTTCCCACATCGCCTGGGTCATCACCGCCTACCTGCTCGCCACCACGGTGTCGACCCCGCTGTGGGGCAAGCTGGGCGACCAGTACGGCCGGAAGATCTTCTTCCAGGCCGCGATCGTCATCTTCGTGGCTGGCTCGATCCTGTCCGGCATCAGCACGTCGATGATCGAGCTCATCGCGTTCCGCGCGGTGCAGGGGCTGGGCAGCGGCGGCCTGATGGTCGGCGCGCAGGCCATCGTCGGCGACATCGTCTCCCCCCGGGAACGCGGCCGCTACGTCGGGCTGTTCGGCGCGGTCTTCGGCTTCGCCAGCGTGGTGGGCCCGCTGCTCGGCGGCGTTTTCGTGGACAACCTGTCCTGGCGCTGGATCTTCTACATCAACGTGCCGATCGGCGTGATAGCGCTGCTCGTGGTGGCCAGCCAGGTGCCCGGCCAGCTGAGCCGGGTGCACCACGTGATCGACTACCTCGGCACTGCTGTGCTGTCGCTGGCCGTGACGTCGCTGATCCTGCTGACCAGCCTGGGCGGCACCACCTACCCGTGGCGGTCGACACCCATCTACATCCTGGGCGTGGCCGGCGTGCTGCTGATCGGCGTGTTCGTGCTGGTCGAGCGGCGGGCCGCCGAGCCGGTCCTGCCACTGCACCTGTTCAAGCTGCGCACCTTCTCGGTGACCAGCGTGGTCGGCTTCATCGTCGGCTTCGCGATGTTCGGCGCGATCACCTACCTGCCGGCGTTCTTCCAGGTCGTCCGGGGCATCTCGCCGACCATCTCCGGGGTGTACCTGCTCCCGCTGATGGCCGGGCTGCTCCTGGTCTCGATCACGTCCGGACAGATCATCTCGAAGACCGGCAAGTACCGGTTCTTCCCGATCGCCGGTTCCGCGGTGATGACCCTCGGCTTGTACCTGCTCTCGCTGATGGGGGTCGGCACGCCGACCGCCCTGGACGCCCTGTACATGCTCGTGCTCGGCATGGGCATCGGCGGTGTCATGCAGGTGCTGGTCATCATCGTGCAGAACGGCGTGCCGCACAGCGAACTGGGCGTCGCGACCTCCGGTGCCACGTTCTTCCGCTCGATCGGCGGGTCGTTCGGCACCGCGATCTTCGGTGCGATCTTCGCCAACGTGCTGGTCGGCAACCTGGCCAGGCACCTGCACGGGGTCAGCTTGCCGCACGGCTTCACCAGCGCGAACGCCACCCCGGCGCTGCTCAGCCACCTGCCCGCCGCGGTACACCAGGGCTTCGTGGCCGGCTACGCCGAGTCGATCCAGACCGTGTTCCTCGTCGCGGTGCCGATCGCCGCGCTCGCCTTCCTGGCCACCTGGCTGATCCCGCAGGTGGAGCTCAAGCAGTGGCCTGAGGCAGGCTCAGCAGGGCCCGGCGCGGACATGCCGGTGGCCGCCGTGGCGCCGGAGGCACTGCCCGGCGAAGCGCAGGCCCGGCAGGCCGCACCACAGCCGGTGACCCAGGAGGCGCTAGACCCGCAGGACGCCAGCCGCACCGATCCGTGACCACCTGGCGCGGACTGACCTGAGCCGATGCAGCAGGGCTGTCTGGTGTGGTTCCGGCGGAGGATCGGATGCAGCGTCCTGGCGGCGCAGCGCAAGTCCGGGACTACCGCCGCGGCGGCGGGCGGCGACCTGTTCTGAATCACGGAGCGCCAGCTCGAACCGGGGCCGGTGCCCCAGGCCGCCACCATTGGCCCCGAACAGTACGAACAGCTGGCCCACAGGTCTTGCGGATTCGTTGCCTTCCGGCTGGTCCGCGTTCGGGGCCTGGCTTAAACCCTTGACAAACCCCTCAATCCTGGCATTTAGTCTACAAGGTCAGTCCAACAGTTTGAACATATTATCGATAAACTGGCTAATTCGTCATAGGGATATGGTATTGTGTTCCCATGAATCTCCATTAAATTATCCCGAACGGAGGTGGTCCATGTCCCGGGCTCCGGACCAGCCTCTGCGGGTGACGACGCCGGCCACGGTGCCTCCCGCGATCAGCGCCGGGACCAGGCCGGGGCCGGAACAAGCCAGGCCAGAGGCGGGGAGAGATTCGCGGCGGGCATGCCGCTGGCTGCCGCGGCGGCGGGGCCGGGGCTGGCTGCGCCCGAGGTCCCCGGCCCTGGGCCGGGCTGACACCCCGCGCCGGACCCGGAGCCCGGGCCGGGCCCGGAGCCCGCGCCCGGCCCGGAGCCCGCGCCGGGCCCGGCGATGGGCCCACGGGCAGCAGCCCCGATCCCCACGCGCTGATCGCGCGGTTCCTCGCCGGGCTCGGCATCACCCTGGAGCCCATCGCGACCACGTGCTGCGACCACCACGACGCCGAACCCGGCTACACCCCAAGCCGCCGGCTCCGGCACAAGATCCACGCCGCACCCCACCTGCTCCTACTGGGGATGCCGACGGCCCGCCGCGAAATGCGACGACGACCACACCATCGCCTGGGAACACGGGGGTTGTCGTGCCAGTGCAACCTGGCACCTCTGTGCCGCCGACACCATCGCATGAAACAACGCGAAGGCTGGATCCTCTCCCAGCCCAGACGAGGTGTCATGATCTGGCAGGCCCCCAGCGGACGCCGCTACAGCACCACCCCCGCCCGGTACGCCAGCTAGGCTAGCCCAGGATACGGGCCAGCGGCTCGGCCAGCCGGTCCAGCCAGGGCAGGACCCGCTCGGCGGGCCCGTCGTCCACCTTGACCAGGATGCGCTCGACGTGCAGGGTCGCGGCCCGCTCCGCCGCCTCCTCGAGGCGCACGGCAGCCCGACCTGTGAGCAGGGCCGTGATCCGAACCGAGGACGGATCACGGCCGACTTCCCGGCACACCTGGCGCAGGGCGGTGAGCCACTCCGCGAACACCGGCTCCAACAGCCGGGAGCCCATCGGGATCCACCCGTCGGCCCACGAGGCAATCCGGCGGAAGTTGCGCTCGGTGGCCGGCGCGCCTAGCAGCACCGGCGGTCCTGGTTGCTGCCGCGGCTTGGGCCACGCCATGCTGGGCGAGAGCCGGAAGAACTCGCCGGAGAAGGACGCCACCTCCTTGGTCCACAGCTCGCGCATCAAGGGCCACGGCCTCGGTCACGACCCGCGCCCGGGTCCTGGCCGGATGCCCGTGATCTTCCACCTCCTCGCGGTTCCAGCCGAAGCCGACCCCGAGCATCAGGCGACCGCCGGAGAGCACGTCGAGCGTGGCGGCCGCCTTCGCCAGGGCGATCGGATCATGCTCGGCCACGAGCGAGACACACGGGCCGATCTCCAGGCTGGTCCGCGCGGCCACGAAAGACAGCGCCACGTAGGGATCCCAGAAGCGCGCATAGCGCAGCGGTGTCGGCCCGCCCGCCGGGAACTGGCTTCGCGGGGCCTGCACGGGCAGGTGCGTGTGCTCGTTGAGGAACAGTCCCTCGAATCCCCGCCGTTCGGCCTCGACAGCGAGGTCGAGCACCGGCATGGACAGGTCCGTGCAGTCCGCGAATATCCCGATCTTCGGCCGCGTCAACGCGTGATGCCGTAGCGATCCAGCCGGTAGCACGAGATCGCGTTGCCGCGCAGCAGTCGCCAGGTTTCCTGCTCCGACAGCCCGGCTTTCGACGCGATGGTCGCGGCGGTGTCCTTCGAATGCGGGAACGTGGAGTCGCCGTGCGGATAGTCGGTTTCGAACATGATCTGGCCCATGCCGATGCGGTCCCGAAGCGCCAGGCCGACCTGGTCGTCGAAGATGCAGCCGAAGACCCGGCCGGGGACGTAGCTGCTGGGTGGCTCCGGCACCTTCTCCTGGGTCTTCGCGTAGCCGCGGGCGTGCTCCCAGGCCTCGTCGAGCCGTTCCAGCAGGAACGGCATCCAGCCCACCTGGCCCTCGGACAAGGCGATGCGCAACGACCGGAACCGGGCCAGCACCCCGCAGGTCAGCCAGTCCACCAGGGCGTGCGACGCGCCCTCGAAGGTGAGCGCGATGATAACCAGCGGCGGCGCGTCGTCGCTGGTCGTGCTGAAGGTGGAGGACGAGCCGATGTGCATGTTGACCACGGTGTCGGTCTCCTCGCACGCGGCCCACAGCGGATCCCAGGCGTCGGTGTGCACGCTCGGCAGGCCGAGGGCGGCCGGGTTCTCGGAGAAGGCGATGGCGTGCGACCCCTTCGCCGCGCAGCGCCGCACCTCCTGCGCCGCCAGGTCCGGGTCCCACATCGGGATGAGGGTGAGCGGGATCAGGCGGCCGCGGGCGTCGTCGGCGCACCATTCGCCGATCATCCAGTCGTTGTAGGCCTGGATGCAGGCCAGCGCGAGGTCACGGTCGCCGCGCTCCAGGAACGTCTGCCCGCAGAAGCGCGGGAAGGTGGGGAAGCACAGCGACGCGTCGGTGTGATTGCGGTCCATGTCGGCCAGCCGGGCCGCGCGGTCGTAACAGCCGGGCAGGATGTCGTCGAAAATCACGGCCCGGTTGTGCGCCTGGTCCCGGGGGAAGCTGACGGCCGCGAAGCCGCCGGTGACCGGGAACAGCATCCCCGCGTACGACCAGCAGTCCGCCCAGTACCCGTCCGGGTCTTCCCGGAAGGCCATGTGGCGCGGCTCGAAGCGCAGCCGCCCCTTGACCCGGGTGAGCCGCGGCCCGCTGTCGCGGAAGGCGGCCGGCAGGTAGTCCTGCCAGACATGTGCCGGCTCGATGACGTGGTCGTCGACGCTAATGATGCGCGGAATCTCCATGATGTCCTCTCTATCGCGGGGCCGGGCCCGCGGACGTTCCGCCGTCGCGGATGAGCCGGCCTGCGTGCGGGCCGCCATCGCCATTGCCGCTGCCGTCACCGGTCAGCTCGCCGTTCACCCAGACCCTGTGCAGCCCGTGGCTGCGGGCAACGAGCCGGTCCGCGCCGGCCGGCAGGTCCCAGACCCGCTCCATCCGGTCCACCCCGACGGCGGCGGGATCGAACGCGACCAGGTCGGCGAAGTACCCGGGTGCGACGCGGCCGCGGCCGGGGATCCCGAACACGGCAGCCGGGTGCCCGGTGATCCGCCAGATGGCCTTTTCCAGGGACAGCGTGCCGGTCTCCCGGACCCAGTGCTCGAGCAGGTAGGTAGAGAAGACCGCGTCGCAAAGCTGGCTGGCGTGCGCGCCCGCGTCGGACAGGCCCAGCAGGGTGCGGTCATCCCGCAGCAGCCCGGCCAGCGAGGTGGCATCGTCGTTGGCGACCACGACCCGGAAACGGGTCGCGAGGTCATCGTCGAGCGCCACGTCGCACAGCACGTCGAGCGGGTCGACGCCATGCTTGGCGGCCAGCTCCGCGAGCGAGGGCCCGTCGGCCAGCTCGGGGTGCGTCACCGTCTCGGCCACGAACACCTTGTCCCAGCCGTAATACCACTGCCTGGCCACGTCCGCCCGGGCCCGCTCCCGCCACGCCGGATCACGGTAGAACCCGGCGCGTTCCGTGGCGGGCACGGACAGCACCTCGGCGAAGGCGTCGGCGCGGGCGAACGGCGCCGGCTCGGCCAGGGTGACCTGGAAGACGATCGGGCGGCAGGCGACCTGGGGCCAGACCTCGCCGCCGCGGGCCGCGGCCTTGTCGAGCAGGCGGAAGGCGCCCGGTGACGCGTTTAGGGCCGTCCAGGTGACCGGCCGTCCCGTCTTGACGGACAGGTCGGCGAGCTCCACGGGGCCGAAGTCAGGCCCGTGGGTGATAGCGAAGGTGCCCCGGCCGCGCTCGGCCAGCGGCTCGGCGAGCCGCATCAGCTCATCCACGGTGGCGAGCCGGCTGGGTACGGGCTTGCCCCAGGCCCCGGCGTGGGCGGGCTGGCGTGAGGACGCGAAGCCGATAGCGCCGGCGTCCACGGCCTCCCCGACGAGCCGCCGCATCTCCTCAATCTCGGCTGAGGTGGCATCCCGTTCGGCCGCCTCCTCGCCCAGCACGTACAGCCGCAGCGGGGTATGACCGAGCATGACCGCCACGTTCAGCTTCGGCCCGGCCTGCTCGACCGCGTCCAGGTACTCGGGGAAGGTCTCGAAGGTCCAGGGGATGCCCGCGAACAGCGCCTCCACGGACATGCCCTCGACGTTTTCTAGAGTCCTGGCGATCGTCTCGCGGCCCGCTGGCCGGGTCGGGGCGATCCCGAACCCGCAGTTGCCCATCACCACCGTGGTCACGCCGTGCCATGACGAAGGGGTGAGGTCGGGGTCCCACAGCACCTGCGCGTCGTAGTGGGTGTGGCAGTCGATGAACCCCGGGGCCAGCGCCAGGCCATCAAGGTCGACGACGTCGCTGCCCCCGGACACGGTGCCCGGCGCCTCGACCGCGGCGATCCGGTCCGCCTCGATGACCACATCGGCTGGCCGGGGCGGCGCCCCGGTCCCGTCCACCAGCAGCCCTCCGCGTAGAACCGTCATCGCGCACCTCCACGGCGCCCTGCGCCGGAATCCGTAAACTGATTAACTAAAGCATATGATTCAACTAGTTCTAGCGCCAGAGGGAAGGACATAAATCTGAGCCAGAGGGAGCAGGGCATGGATCTGAGCCAGAAGGAGCCGGATCTGAACGGCAACACCGAAGGCGCGGCCGCCAGGAGCGGCACTGAAGGCGCGGCCGCCAGGAGCGGCGGGGGAACGCGAGCGGACGGACGGGCCACGGCCGAGCAGGTCGTCGCCGCGGCCGAGCGGCTGTTCGCGGAGCGCGGCGTGGAGGCGGTCTCGCTGCGCGAGGTGGCCAAAGCGGCGACCTCCCGCAATACCGCGGTCGCCCACTACCACTTCGGCGGCAAGGAGGGGCTGGTGCGCGCCATCGTGGCGCGGCGCGCGCCGGTGCTGAACAGCCGCCGCGCCGCGTTGCTCGATGCGGCCAGGGATCGGGCCGCCGCGCTAGGCCGGGCCGTCCCGGCCGAGGATCTCGTCCGGGTGCTGGTCGTCCCGCTGATCGAAGAACTGGACCGGGGCGGTAACTACGTCGGCTTCCTGGCCCGGCTGGCCGCCGAGCGGCACCGGGCGCCGTGGGTCGCGGAACTGGATGATTCCTCGACAGCCAGTTTCCGCGAAGTCTCCACGCTGCTGGCCCGGCAGCTACCCGGCCTCGACCGGCGCCGTTTCCGGCATCGCCGCGACCTGCTCGTGCAGCTCGTGGTCGGCGCGCTGGCCGCCCGCGGTAACGCTGAGGCCACGGGTGAGCCAGGGCTGGGCACTCGCGCCGGCTTCACCGAGGACCTGCTCGAGGCGGCCGTCGGCCTCATGCTGGCGCCAGTCGGCCCGGATAGCAGGGACCCGCGCCGCCCCCAGGCGCAATCCGTCCGTACCTAAGACGATCTCGTGTCTGGCCTGCTGGGCCGAGCGCGAGCATGGCGGTAACGAATGCCTCCCACCGCACGTCGTGATGGTCATCGCTCATGCCCGCGATCCTAGGCGGGAACCTCGCCCACCAGCAGCCCCGCGCTTTTACGCAGCTGCCGCACCGCCGACCGGGCGTACCCGTCGGGCCCTACCCTCCGTGACGCCGCGCCGTGCCGGGTGCGGGTCCGCAACGTTTCCGCGGAAACACGCAACCCATGACGTGTGGCGCCTTTCATCATGGTGGCGGTGACAAGGATCGTAGGTCGCGGCGGAGAGGGTGATCGGCGGGAACCTCGACGAGAACGATCCGGATGCCGTCCGGGTCCTCGATCCACATCTCGATCAATCCCCAGGCCTCTGCTACGGGCTCCTGGAGAATTCGAACTCCTGCCGCAGCCAGCCGGTCGTGCTCTGCGTGAACATCCCGGACCTGAAGCCAGATCATCATCGAGCGTCCGGGAGGGCCGGCCCCGCGCCCGGAGACCTCGAGGAATCCTGAGCCGAGAAAGAACACCACCCCGGGATCCGCCGGAGAGCCGAACTCCCGGTAGATCGCCAGGCCCAGTACGTCGCGGTAGAAACGCCGGCTTCGGTCCAGGTCGGCCGGGCGCAGCAGGATCCGGCTGCTCAAAACGTCCACGGTACTATCCTGGCAGGCCTGGTAGCCGCTGCTCCGGCGGCCGATCGAGACGGTCGACGTGCCACCCGATCCGGCCCGGGCGATGAATCCAGGGATGTGCCCGGTCTGTCTATGCAGGCAAGCCCAACTCACCGGAGGTATGACATGCTGCTCGAGGGCAAGAACGCTGTGATCTACGGGGCGGGCGGATCGATTGGCGGTGCGATAGCCCGCGCGTTCGCTCGCGAGGGGGCGGCTGTCTACCTCGCCGGGCGAACCCTGGAGAGCCTGGAGAAAGTCGCGGACCAGGTCCGCTCAGCAGGCGGAGCCGCCGACACGGCACAACTCGACGCCCTGGATGAGCACCAAGTGGATGCGCACGCCGAAGCGGTAGCGGCGAAGGCGGGCGGTATCGATAAACTCCCTCTTAACTCGGCAGACACTGCGGCGCAGACCACCACGGCGCCACGCTCGGCCTTCGCTTCAGCTGACACCCGGCAGTGCCGACGGCGGCAGCTTATGCCGCGATGACGATAGATCAGTCACCGGACAAGCCGATTCGT
>Ga0137390_10003417_pt1 | contig 12942 bp, 14 predicted proteins | sample 15con2h24AmetaG_FD_104937 | JGI IMG/M metagenome (GOLD analysis project Ga0137390, IMG submission 104937) | Vadose zone soil microbial communities from Angelo Coast Range Reserve, California, USA - 15con2h2.4A metaG | ecosystem: Environmental > Terrestrial > Soil > Vadose zone > Saprolite... | reverse complement strand
CGGGCTCACCAATGAGGCCTACTACGCACAGCAGAAAGTAGCGCGCTTTATCGGAACCAACCACGTGGATACCAGCGCGCGGGTTTGTCACGCGCCTTCCACTGCTGCACTGAGCGCGAGCGTGGGTTGTGCCGCGACGACCTGCTCCTATTCCGATTGGGTGGGCGCTGACCTGGTCGTTTTGGTGGGCACAAATCTGGCCAATAACCAGCCAGTGGCTATTAAGTATTTGCATTATGCCAAGAAGGCCGGGACCAAAATCTTTCTCGTAAACCCTTATTTCGAACCTGGACTGGAACGCTACTGGGTGCCCTCGGTAGTCGAGAGCGCGCTGTTTGGCACCAGAATCGTTGACGACTTTTTCCAGATTCACACCGGCGGTGATATCCCCTTTTTCTACGGTGTGCTCAAGCACGTGATCGAAAACGGGTGGACGGACCGCGAGTTCATCCGTGCGCGCAGCGCCGGATGGGAAGGAGTGGAAAGCAAGGCCCGGAGCTTCTCCTGGGAAACGCTGGAGCAAGGCTCGGGACAGACGCGCGCCGAAATGTACCGCTTCGCCTTGGCCTTTGGTAAAGCACGTCACGCCATCATTACCTGGAGCATGGGGATCACCCAGCACGCCTATGGCAGCGACAATGTTCGCGCCATCGTCAACCTACAACTGGCGCGCGGCAACGTGGGTCGCCCCCACACCGGGCTGATGCCCATCCGCGGACACAGCGGCGTGCAAGGTGGCGCGGAGATGGGCGCGATGCCCGGCGCTTACGTGATGGGCTTTCCTGCCAACGAGGAAAACGCCAGGAAATTTGCCTCGCCGGATATGTGGGGATTCGAGCCGCCCGCATGGAAGGGGTTGACCGCGACGCAGATGGTGCTGGCCGCCGAGCGTGGCGAAATCGACGCCTTGTGGCAGAGTGGCGGCAACTTCAAACAGACTCTCCCTGAGCCTGAGTTGGTGGAGCGCGCCCTGGGCCGCATCAAGCTGCGCGTGCATCAGGACATCGTTGTAAACCGCACCATGTTTGTTGAGCCTAATGAAACGGTAGTGATTCTTCCTTCGCGAACGCGTTACGAACAACGCGGCGGCGGCACCGAAACCAGCACCGAACGCCGCATCATCTACAGTCCTGAGATTCCCGGCCCGCGTCCGGCTGGGGCGCTTGACGAATGGGAGATCCCGGTTCTGGTCGCCAGGAAGTTGGACTCTGAGCGCGCAGCGACCATCTTCCCGTGGAAGGACACCCACGACATCCGCGCTGAGATCGATCGCGTTTGCCCGACTTATCGTGGCATCGCAGGCATGCGCAAGAAGGGCGACAACTTCCAGTACGGCGGGCGCCGCTTGCTGGCGGAAAAATTCCTGACGCCCGACGGCAAGGGCCACTTCACCGCAGTCGCGCTTCCCGAAGATCGGGTTCCCGAGGGATTTTTTCTCTTAACCACGCGGCGCGGGAAGCAATTCAACAGCATGGTGATGCATCAAAACGATCCCATCACTGGCGCGCACCGCGATGACATTATTATGTCCAAAGAGGACGCAGCGCGGCTCGGTCTGCGCAACGGCGACTCCATCACCCTGCGCAACCAACTCGGCGAGTTCCGCGGGCGATTGAAGATCGATCGCATTAAGCCCGGTTGCCTGCAGGCCCATTGGCCCGAGGCCAATGTGATCATTCCCGCCGGACGGCTGGATGCGAGCGGCATTCCGGATTACAACACGGTCGTCGAGGTAATTCGCACGGCTGCGAAACCCGTCGCTGCCGACTAGGTGAACATGCCGCCTAAACCACGCAGTATGGATGTGACACAGGTTACGGAATGGCAAAACGGCCAGGTTAGCCGCGCGCAAGACTACCTTGTCGCCGAAGAGCCGCTTGAGATTCGCATAGGTCGAACGCCACTCAGCGTGACCATGCGCACACCGGGACACGACTTGGAATTGACCGCCGGCTTTCTCTTCACCGAAGGGCTGATCAAGAAACGCGAGCAGATTGTGTCTTTGGAGTCCGGCAAGACCAAGGCAAAGGCAAAGACGACGCCACGGCAAGCCAGCGGCAACGTCGTGCGGGTGCGGCTAAAGGGCGTGTCATTGAGACCCGCGCAGCTCCGCCGCAACTTTTTCATGAGTTCCAGTTGCGGCGTTTGCGGCAAGGCGTCCATCGACGCAGTGATGGCACGCGGCATCCGGCGGCCCAATCCCAGCTTCGTTCTTGACCCTGCGGTCCTGTGCACTTTTCCCGACACCTTGAAAGCCGCGCAAAGTATCTTCGACCGCACTGGCGGACTGCACGCCGCCGGGCTGTTCGACGCCCAGGGAAAACTGGTTGTGCTGCGTGAGGACGTGGGCCGGCACAACGCTGTGGATAAAGTTGTAGGCTGGGCGCTTCTCTCAGGTCAGGTTCACCTGCCCTTGGCCGATTACGCTCTCATGGTCAGCGGTCGCGGCGGCTTCGAAATCATCCAAAAAGCGCTGCTGGCTGGAGTGCCTCTCGTGGCGTCGGTTTCGGCGCCCTCCAGCCTGGCCGTGCGACTGGCCCGCGAAGCCGGACTGACTCTGGTGGGTTTCCTCCGCGGCCGTCGCTTCCTCATCTATTCCGGCGAGCAACGCTTGCAGCCACAGAAGGCCGCTGTGGTTTTACCTGCCGGGCACCTCCATACCTGAGGCTGTCCCAACGGAGGCCGACCGTTTCCGTGCATCACCCGAACTGAGGGTGCCCCATCCTTTCGCGTTCGTTGCGAAAGGGTGGGAACCCAACAAGCTGGCACGACGAGATTTTCCGCCCTCTACCCCGGACGGACGCCTCCTCGGCCGAGAAATCCTGCTCGCCATGTACATCCACGTAGCCCACCATCGCGGCCAGGCCGAAATCTATCTCCGGGATAAGGGCATCAAGCCGCCCGGGTATAGGATTTGAGCGCCTTCACAAGCGCGCAAATTTGAGCAGCGGCCGAATCTCGCCAGCATCAGCCGTTGTTATGGCGTCCAAATATCTGGCTCGGGCTTCACCCGGTTTGACGAGGTCGGCGGAGCCCCAGGTGAATGCGGGACGACCGCTCTTCATTACCAGCACATCCGCCATCAGGCGCGCATGTCTGCCATTGCCGTTCGGGAAGGCGTGAATAGCAACCAGGCGGTGATGGAACCGGACCGCTGTTTCATCGGACGAATATGTGCCGTTCTCCATCCAGTAGCGAACGTCACCGAGTACCACGGCTAGTCTCTCCGGAATTTCATCGAAAGCAACACCGAGGTTCTTCTCGGTTTGTCGATATCGTCCCGCCCACTTCCACGTCTGATCGAACATTTTCAGGCGCAATTTCCGAACGTATGCGTCAGAGACGATATCGTTCAGACTGGCCCGGTCGGCGACCGCCCACTCTCTTGCAAGAATTATGTTTTGTCGCTCCCATTCATTTAGTTCTTCCTTTGTGGCGAGACTCGGAATCAAGTCGGCAAGCTCTTCAGGCGAGAGGGGAGTATTGCCGTCGCCGGTTTTCAGCAGGGGAGTCATTTGTTCCGGCCTCTTTTCAGAAGGCGTTTCGTCTCTTCCTCAATCTTCTCCTCTACCCCTCCTACGGCTTGGTCTTCCAGTGCCATGGTGTGCTCAACTGCGCGAACGTTTTCGGATGCCCTGGCTCTTGCGCGCTGCTCCGAAAGATCCTGAATGCTCCCGCTTTTAGGAACCAGCGCATACACGAGCCTGCACCCAAGTGCGTCGGCAGCAGCGCGCAGGCTCCCTAAACTGATGCGGTATTCCGCTTCCGACTTCTCAAGTGCGATCACATTGGAAGGAACTTTCCCAAGCCGATTCGCCAACTCGCGCACGGTAATGCCAGTAGCTTCGCGGATAGCACGAATCCAGCCTCGCTGGGGACGCGAGGGGGCCAAAATCGCTTGGAATGGTTCCAGCGCCGTTTCAAGCTGCTTCAGTCGTAGCTGTCTGAATTCAGGTTTCATTGGTTGCCACCTCGAATAGTTCACCTATAATTGACCATAGTAACACATGAATTCATTTATAAGTGAATTTTTATATGAAAACATTCACCTATAATGGAACATATGCTAGGAAACTGCAGAAGGGCTACGAAAAGAGTGGAGGTAAATCAAATGCCATTTGAGGCACAAGCCCGGGGAGACAAAAACCTCACCGAAGAGCAACTGAGCATGCCGCACAACTCTCCCGACGGACGCCTCCTCGGCCGAGAAATCCTGCTCGCCATGTACATCCACGTAGCCCACCATCGCGGGCAGGCCGAAATCTATCTCCGGGATAAGGGCATTAAGCCGCCGGGTAATAGGATTTGAACGCTCTCACAGTCCCCGTGGGGTGATTGATCTACGTGAAGCGTTGTGCCAAAGATCAAGACCGGAGTACGATTCCGCACATGTCGGAAGACGCCAAGGCGCCGCAGGCCGTTGAAGAGCGGGCACCTACACGGGAAGAGTTCTTCAAACAGTTTCTAACGATGCTCCGAATTCCTTTCGTCAAGTCCGTTGCGGAAGGATTTTTCGAGAACATCCGTTAAATTGAGTCTCTGGTTCAAATGCCACTCGTGCTGTTCAGCTTCCTGGAAGTGGACGTACACCTCTTTGATCGGTTCAGGGAGTCGGTACAGGAAAACTGGACCCGAGGGATGAATTATGTGACCTTTCTGCAGGAACATTACAACAGAATGACACCATTCAAGGTAGCCGAGGCCATGCCTGACATCGCGCAGCGTACCCAAAAACGCTTCGATGAAGCCTTGTTGAACCCGTCCTACGGCCCCTTCTTGACCTCATCAATGCAGGTGCTACACTCAGCGGCTGTCTCGGGAAGCTGGACAGCACTCGAATGTCTAGCCAGCGACCTTTGGGTTGCAGCATTGAATGAATATCCGCTGCCTCTTGCGCAGGCCGCCTTGAGTTCTTTGGATCCGCAGGAGACGGGTGAACTCACGGGAAAACAGATATCCGTCGGGTTGGCGGCTAAGTACGGCTTTGATCTTCGGCAATGCCTGGGAACCCTTCTGAAATCGAAGTTCGATTTCACAAGCGTCACTGGAATTCAGAAGGCGTACAAGGTATTCGTTCCACTAGATGACTTCATTCAGAAGATATTCAGGGAGCCCCTCCTCGGCGAGCTAGAGGCAACGCGGCACCTGATCGTTCACAGGGCAAGTAGGATAGACGAAGAGTACAAGAGACGGACTGGCTCATAGCTTCAAATCGGAACCTCGCTGACCTTCAGCGAGGAGAAGGCAACTAAGTTTGCACGCGCGAGCCAGATGGCTGGGCTTGGTTTGTTGGCATTCGTAAACGACTGGCTCGTGACAAAGGGAAAGGCTGAAAGCGTACCCGCGGTCAAATGAGGAAACCGCCCATTACCCGGTAGTGCCTGAATTTGGAGATTAAGAAAATTCGGATCGTAGAAAAACGGCGCGGGTATAATCCGCACGCTCCAGAATGATCTCCCGACCACCCGATGTCGGGCCTAGCATCCGAGCGTTTCTAACGTAGGTAAGGTCTGTCCAGAGCCTCTTCCACCTCTTCGATTTTTGCATCTTCCGCTTTTTTCGTACAAACCGGGCAGAGTCCATCTTGCAACAGACGGATCTTGCCGCAGTCCTCACATGGCAATTCAACGCTCATAAGCTAATTCTCTCTCCAATCCCCCGCTGATGCAAAAGCCAGATTCAACCACTAACTCTAATCCCGCCCCCCTTTGACCCCCGTCCCCGCGCGCATTAAACTACTCTCCGACCACCATTTCCCCTCAGGAGCCCCTTGAGAACTTACCGTTCCACACGCAACCTGCTTGCCGACGTCAAGAAAGTGCTGGCGGAGAATCGTCCTTCGTTTCGCCGCTCGCCGCTCGAAGAGATTGCGGGGCTGCTGTGCGAAGGCAGGCACTTTAGCTGGGTGGGAATTTATTTGACGCTGGACGAAAAATCGTCGTCGGCGCTGCTGGAGGAAGCTCTCATTAAACCCAACCAGGTTGCGGTCCATGGAACCCGCAAAAAGATTGTGGTCGCAATGCGGGTGGGCGGACGCGAGCTTGGCTTCCTGAACGTGGAAAGCGACCGCGAGAGCGCCTTTGGCGGTGAGGAACAGGTGCTGCTCGGGCGCGTGGCCAGCCTGCTAGCGCGATTTCTCGCCGGGCCGCGAGGGAAATATCTGGTGCTGCGGGCCGCCAAGGTGTCCCATACCCCCACTGTCCAGGCGAAAGCAGCTTAGTTACTCCCGCCTTTTGAAACAGTCGTCCTATACTGCTCTGAATGGCTGCGCCATTATCCCGGCTGGCATACATTGACTGGCTGCGCGGACTCGCCTGTCTGCTCATGTTTCAGACGCATTGCTACGACGCCTGGCTGGGAGGCGCGGCCCGCCAATCCACATTTTTCATGTGGTCGCAGCTCGGCGGCACATTTCCCGCGCCGCTGTTTCTTTTCCTGGCCGGGATCTCGTTCGCCCTGGTGACTGACAAACTTCTGCAAAAGGGTCTCGCTCCCGGTGAGATCGCAAAGAAGACAATCCTTCGCGGTGCGGAAATTTTCGGGCTGGGACTGCTGTTTCGCGTGCAGGAATTTGCCATCTCCCTGGGATGGGCTCCGTGGAGCGACCTGTTTCGCGTGGACATCCTCAACACCATTGGCCTTTCGATGATGCTGATGGGCGCGGTTTGTTGGATGGTGCTGGCGATTACTGGTGCAACACGTAGCCCCGGACGCCCTCGTCCGGGGTGGGCGGGTGAGGGCACCCGCCCCTACGCGAGCCTAGTCACTGCAGCCATTCTGCTCTGTGTCGCAATTTCAGCCCTCGCGCCGCTGCTTTGGACCACTTGGCGGCCCCGCTTCCTGCCCTGGCCGATCGAGACCTACATCAACGGCGTCCACAATCTAGGCGCGCCGCAGGCTTGGTTGTTTCCGGTTTTTCCCTGGACAGCGTTCGCCTTTGCCGGCCTGGCTTTCGGATTTCTGATCTTGAGCGACTCCGCGCGCAAGCTGGGAGCGAACGCGTTCCTGATGGCCGGAGCTGCGGGACTGGTCCTGATCTACGGCGCGACGTTTCTGGACTCGCGCCCGTGGCAGGTTTATCCGGTGTACGACTTCTGGCACACCAGCCCGGCGTTCTTTGCCATCCGGCTCGGCATGTTGCTGGTGCTGGTGCTCGCGGCGTACGCGTGGTGCCGCTGGGGATTGGGTCAGTGGGGATTCAGTCCACTGATTCAGCTCGGCCACACTTCCCTGCTGGTGTATTGGGTGCACATCGAATTTGTGTACGGCAAATTCAGCATCTTGCCGCACCGCAGTCAGACCATTGCCGGAGCCACGCGAGGTTTGATCACCATTTTCCTGGCGATGCTGGCGCTGTCCCTTCTGCGGACAAAATGGATGGGCAGCGCGCGAGATTTGTTCTCTCGGAAAAACAAACTCGCGCGCGCCTGAAAGACGTCAATGTGCCGGCGCCGGCTGCGTCTCCGGAGTCGAGAAATTCACCTTCGGCACTGCCCTCGATGCTTCGGACGCAGCAAAGTACGCATCATTCTTCTTGAACCCTGCCCACTTCGCAAACAGACTGTTCGGAAACTGCTGCACGTAAGTGTTGTAGTCCTGCAGGGTGTCGTTGTAGTTCTTGCGTTCCACGGCAATGCGGTTTTCCGTTCCCGCCAGTTCATCCTGCAGGCGCAGGAAATTTTCGTTGGACTTCAATTGCGGATAGTTTTCCGCGATAGCCAACAGACGGCCGAGGGCGCCGTCCACACGCTGGTTAGCCGCGATCTTATCGGCGGGAGTGCTCGCTGATAGCAGTTGCGACCGCGCCTGCGCGATTTCGCCAAACACCGTCTGCTCCTGCTTGGTGATCCCCTTCACGGTCTCGACCAGGTTGGGAATAAGATCCGCGCGCCGTTGCAACACCACATCCACCTGCGCCCAAGTGGACTTCACGGCTTCGTTCTTAGCCACCAATGTGTTCTTCGTGTTCACGTACATGCCACCTGCCAGCAGTATCAGAACCACAATCGTAATAAGAAAGATCATCGCTTTGCTCATGTGTTCTCCTTCAAAAGACTTGCGATCGTCGCGGTATCGAGAGGCACGGCTTAAGCCGTACCCTCCCGCCCAGAACTCTGCATTGTATCCACTGCGGCGGTAACCTGCTCAATTGCCTGCAAATACTTGCCTGCGATTTCAGCGGCGCGAAGCGGTTTCCGGTCAGCCGTGTTCGCGCGAACATCCATTATTTGTACGAACGGAGAAGGATCGAAGTTCATCCGATGCGCCAGGTCGGCGACTGCCTCGCGCGAATGCTTGCGGCCCTGTTCTCCCATTTCGAGCAGCGCGTGCCGGAACAGTGTAGTGAAAGACGACAGCGAATTCAGCATCACGTCCCATAACTGTTTTTCGTTGCCGGCAACGACGAGATGCTGGCGCAACAGAAACAGTTTCTCGCGTAGCTCATACTCAAGCTGCGAGCGATGCCGTGTCATCGGAATATTCAAGTTACTCAACACATCTTCGCCATACAGAACCCGGTGCCGCTGCTTCATGTCCACAAACTCAATCGAGAACGTGTCAGCAGAGGCGTTCAGTTCAGCCAGCGTCATCACCAGCGGGGGATGGTGCTTCTTCCCCCGCCACCACTCGACGACTTCTGCAATCTTGCTCAAGGAAACGAATGAAGCATCGCGCAACAGGCAGAGCAAGTTCAAATCCGAATATTCGGGATGGAATTCGCCCTCCGCTCCGGAGCCGTAGAGAATTACGCTCACCAGGTTTGCTCCCGCCGCCGCCCGGATTTTCTCAATAAATTCGCTGATCAGTTTTTCGTGGGCCATTTATTCTCCTTACCAGCCGCCACTGGCGCCGCCGCCGCCAGAACTACCGCCGCCAAATCCGCCAAAACCACCGCCGCCTCCGAAACCGCCGCCGCCTCCCCATCCGCCGCCACTACTGCGGCCACCAAAACCGCCGCTGTTGAACAACAATATCCAGAACAAAGCCTTTCGCAGCGGAGGAGTCACGAGAACAATAATTCCGATGATGATCAAGAACACGATCCCCGCCAAAGGGATCCCCGGCGAGGGTCGTTCAGACACCGGAGCCGGAGCCTGCGCGCCGGTCAGTTGGACGCCTGCGTCCTGGGCAATCACCTCCGCCACTCGCAGCGTCATTAGTTTAACCGCTGCGTTGTAATCGTTCTGCTTCAGCAACGGGACTGCTTCCCGCCCAAAGCCGCCGACTTTTCCGTCGGGAAGAATCGGCTCCAGGCCGTAACCCGCCTCGATGCGATATTTGCGGTCCTGGACCGCCAGCAAAATCAGAACCCCACGATTGGTCGCTTTGCTTCCAACACCCCACTGCCTGTAAAGAGCGTTGGCATAGCCCTCAACGTCAGACCCATCGAGCGTATTGATCGTCACCACCGCAATTTGCGCGTGCGCTTTCTGGTCAATCTGCTGGCAAGTGTCATTCAACTCGGCCACGGTCTGGTCGCTGAGGACGTGGGCGAAATCATTCACATAATTCGTGGGATGGAGGTGCGAAACCGGCTCAGCCGCGCATAGCGCCGAGGACAAAAGCGCCGCAGCCAGCAGAATGTGTTTGAGTACCCGCATCGCCGCTGATTGTACAGGAATGGGGTTTATTCCTTTGTGAGCCTCTGTGCCCTCTGTGGTAAGAGGTTTTTGACCGCAGCGGATCACAGAGTAACGGATTTGAAGAACTCGATCACCGCGCGCTCGGCGAAGTGGCCGTCGTATCCATTGCGCTCGCCGATGAACGAACAATGGCCGCCGTCTTCGGTTTCGACGAATGTGATGTTTGCATTTCCCGCAATTTTCTTGCGCGTCGCCGGTAACACTCGAATGAAAGGATCATTCGCGGCGTAAAGGATGTAGGCGGGCACCGAAATCCGGTCCACCACGTTCGCGGCTGCCGAGCGCGCGTAGTAATCCGACGCGCCGTCGAATCCGCTGTAGAACGCAGTCACCTTGTCGTCAAAGTCGCGCAGGCTCTGCAAACCTTGCAGCCGCGACAAATCGTATCGCCCCGGAAAGCACACGGCCTTCCTCCGCATCCGGGCCTTCAGTTGCCACAGAAAATATTGCTCATACAGCCAGTTCGCAGGCGAGTGCAGCGCATCCGCCGACGCCGCCAGATCCATCGCTGGACAAACTGCAGCCACGGCGGCGAACTCCGGCGGCCCCGCGCTTCCCCACTCACCCGCGGTCTTCAACACCAGATTGCCACCCATTGAGAAGCCGCACAGCGCAAAGCGGGAAATGCCATCCTGCTGCACAACATTCTTTGCCACGACCGCAACGTCGGCCGAGCGCCCGGAGTGGTAGAACGTGGGCGCCAGCCCGTCGGTGCCGCCGCAGGTGCGCTGGTTCATGCGAATCACGTTCATGCCTGCCGCCAGCCCCTTCTCCGCGATCCCCAGCATGTATTTCGATTCGCTTGACCCCTCGAGCCCATGCACCACGATCACGGTGAGCGCCGTTCGCCGCTCTGCCTGCCAGTGGCAGTGACAGAGCACCCGGATCCCCGGCTCAACCTCGATCAACCGCTCTTCTTCACTATATTTTGCGAGAGAAAATTGCCGCGGAAGCAAAAAGCTGGCAATGGTCTGAACGTGTCCGCCACGGAGGAACCGTCGCGGCCGAAACTCAACTTTCTGCATACTCGAAACCGCGGATGTCCCCACGGAACAATTCTAGTCCCTCCTACAGGTTTTTCCGGGTTGGGGTAGGAGCAACCCTCCACGTACCCCGGCCTATCTGAAATCAGAAATCGTAAGAATCGTGAGTCAGGAGGGCCTTTGAAATGAAAACTCTGAAGTTTACAGGTGCGGTCGCCGCTTTCGCCGTCGGCACAGCTCTGCTGTTAGCAGCCCCGCCGAAAGCAGTGGCAGACGACGGACGGAGCCGCTGCCAGCAGCGTGTCGAAAAAGCGGAGGACCACTATCGCCACGAGATTCGCGAGCACGGCAAGCACAGCCAGAAGGCGGAAGAGGCCAAGGCCAAATTAAATGAGACGTGGAACCGCTGCTGGGAGGAGACCCACGCCTGGTATGACCCTAATCGGCACGAGTGGCGCACGGAACACGATTGGGACCACCACTACGACTGGGACCGTGATCACGACCGCGACGACGACCGCCGCTGACCATTATCGTTGGTAATTGAGAACGCGTCCTCGCATTCTGTGACGAGCGCCGGATGCAGTAAAATGGCTCCAGTCCTCGCGGGGGCGCGTAGCTCAAACGGATAGAGCATCGGATTTCTAATCCGGCGGTTGCAGGTTCGATTCCTGCCGCGCCTACCATCCAGTCTCCCCGCACTGTCTCGCAATTTGTGTGCAAACCGCTGAAAGGCGGGTGGACAGGGAACGTCATACCCCTTTGCAACGGTTACCCACAAATGATTTTGAAAAAAGGAAACAAACCAGAATTGCCGGAAACACACGCGGAAAGAAGGAGTGGGGGGAAAATTAAAAGGGCCGTGACATTGGTTATGCTCTAGTCGCCAGCTCCTGCGAGGGAGCCAACAACGTGGAGGCATGTACCGTCACGACCCCTGATGCGATCACTGCTTTCGCAGTTCCAAACCCCAACTGTTCCTCGCAGAGCCAGTCGGTTTTTTCGGGTCTGGCTGCCCTCCGGGTTGCCCCGGTTGGCGGATCACTCGGCTTACTTCGGACTGGCAACTTTTTATTTTCGCCAACCCTTTCAACCGTCGACGGGAGCAACCTTAACATTTCGGTTGACATTGTCAATGCCCGCTATTGGTGCAACGACCGCGATTCCCACAGGGAATTCCACAGGACGTAATCTGCTGCCCTGGTTACCCTTATTAATAGCGAATGAATTCATCCCGCGTTTTCCACAGCACCTTCCACAGTGCATGAGAGTTTGAGCACATTGCAAGATGAACCATTCAAACATCTTGACGCCGGAGATATTCTTAAGCATGGTGTTGTTAGGTGGAGAACAGCCAGATGTTTGATCTTGTTGCATACGTTGACGGCGGATCGTTGGGAAATCCCGGCTCGGCGGGTGTTGGAGTCGTGATTGAAGGATCGGAGAGCGGCAGGATCACGATTGGCAAATGGATCGGGCGACAGGACAACAATGTCGCTGAGTACCTGGCGCTGCTCGAGGCTCTGCAATGTGCCGTGACCTTGAAGGCCAGGAAGCTGCATGTCTATTCCGACTCCCAAGTGGTAGTCCGGCAGATGACAGGTCAATACAACTGTCGCAGCTCGCGCCTTTATTCCCTGAACTGGGTCTGCCGGAAGTTGGCGCGCTCCCTGAATTTCACCATCTCCTACATTCGGCGCGAGCACAATTCGGAGGCCAACAGCCTGGCCGGGGCCGCAGCGCATGGACGGCGGCCGACATCCATTCCGGCCGAAAAGCCACATCCCTGACCTCTAACGCTGCTTGTCATATAGGTATCTAAGTATCAACGACATAACGCCGTCCGGCTTCTGCCCAACTACCGATGCCATTTCCGCATCTGACTTCCCGGTTATCGCGCACACTTGCGCTCGATGGAGGTCCTGCATGAGCGATCAAACGAATACTGCATGGTGGGCTCTGCGGATTGCTTTCTTTCTCAATCTCGTTCTCGCGGGCCTGGACAAGTTCTTTCACCTGCTGACCAACTGGGACCAGTACTTAAGCCCGATGGCGCAACGCATGCTTGGCGGCCACAGCCATCAATTCACGCTGGTCGCAGGCGTGGTGGAAATAATACTCGGCTTGTTGGTCATCACCAGTTGGACCAAGCTGGGAGCATACCTAGCCAGCGCGTGGCTGCTGCTGATGGCGATCAACCTGGTGCTGACCGGTCAATACCGTGACATTGCCCTGCGCGACCTCGCGCTGTACCTGAGCGCCTTCGCGCTGGCAAAGCTAACTGCGGCTGCTGAGGCCCAAGTCCTGCACATTGT